>Ga0137374_10000132_pt1 | contig 62930 bp, 53 predicted proteins | sample SagtaG_20_FD_104811 | JGI IMG/M metagenome (GOLD analysis project Ga0137374, IMG submission 104811) | Vadose zone soil microbial communities from Sagehorn Ranch, Mendocino, California, USA - Sage1_R_100_16 metaG | ecosystem: Environmental > Terrestrial > Soil > Vadose zone | place: USA... | reverse complement strand
TGAGGGTGTGGCTTGCGGGCGGCCACGAGTGCGATCTCGACCTTGGAGAAGGCTCAGCCCAAGACCTGATGGAGAAGATCGAGAACGCCGGCGATCGCGGTTGGTTTTCGACGGACGACGGGCGCTCTCGTGTACGCGCGAGCGCGATCGTCAGGATTGAGGTCGAAGGTGGGCCTGATACGCCGCACAACCCTGTCGAGCGGCGAAGCTCATAGAGAGAGGCACACATGCCCGAGAGCGGACTACCGATCCGGGTCTACAAGGAACACGACATGTGGCACGTCGACTACGGCGAAGGCGAGACCGAAGACCACACCAGCCGGGAGGAGGCCGAGGCCGCAGCCGACGCGGTCGCCCAGGCCAAAGAGCGCACCGTGGTCGTTGAGGAATAACGACCTCGTTTACCGCTCAGGAGTCCTGCTCGTCGCTTGAACAGATGGGGGCGAGTGGACCAAAGGCTTCCGCGCTTGCAACGGCTTTGGCGCGCCGCTGCTCTATCCACTGAGCTATGGGGGCGCGTGCCGGCCACGAGAGCGCCGAGATCAACCAGGCCACGGGAGGGTTCAAGCCGTGACTCTACGTCCGCCACCGGTCCTAGAGTGCTATTCGTGCCCATTGCAGTCGCGCAGCGCGCGATCCTTGCCGAGCTGACCCGTGGGGGCCGGATTCAGGCAGTCGAGATTCCCTCGCGGCTGCCTGGCCACTCGCTCGAAGACATCGAGACGGGGGTGATGCTCCTCGAAGGCGAGGGCCGGATCATCGTCGAGCGCGAGACCGGCGGCCCGCCCAATCCGTACTCGTTCTCGGGGATTCAGGCAGGCGCGCCGCCCTCCTAGTTCGTGGTCTAAAGCGGAGGCAACCCCGGATCGGTCGTGAGGTCTGCAGGCAGCTCGCCAAGCGTGGTGGCTGGGGATGAGTCCGGCGGCGAACCGGGCCCCGTGACGCTTTGCTCGATGTTTAGGGAGGTGCCGGCACTTCGCGCGCGAACTCTCTGCCCCCAAGGCCCTGCCGAATTGCAGCGAGTGCTTCTCGAAAGGCCTTCTGCGTCTCGAACTCGCGGTAGATCACCATGCGAAAGTCGGATGGTCTCTGTCCGTAGCTCCAGCCGCTCCCGCCAGCCCTATTGACGATCTCTTGGGCCTTCTCTAGAGCTGCCCACACTTCGAGCCCTGGCGCGCGCAGATCGACTTCAATGTACCGAGCTTGTCCCACCGGCTTTAGTCTAAGACTGGATGGAGCCGCAGCCCCGTTGGCGGCGACGCATCCGGTACGGCCTTCACTCGCACCACAGCGTCTTCCATCCGTCCGATGAACTGGCGCCCGGGGGGCAGCCCGACTACGCTCGAGCTTGGCGCTCGACGGCGCGAGCGCCTCACGTGTTGGCCTGAGCCCTCCGGCAGACTGTCGCAGTTCCGGCAAAGAACGACACGGCGGGCCTCTGATCGGCCGGCTCCCCGCTAACCATCTGTCCGCCGCCCATGCCGCCGGCGCCTGCTACCGCGAGCATCGGGCTAGGAAGTACGCCGGCCTCCGAGCCCGCCGACCGACCGGACCAAGAGCTCCCGCCCGACTGAAAACGCCGCCTCGCCGGGCACCTCCACTGTTGAGTGACCGGTCGCCAAGCGTAGGTGAGGCGAGTCCTGGACTCCTTTCCTGCGCTCGAGCGCAACGGGAGCAATCTGTTCCACCAAAGTGCGACGAGGCACAATCTGGCGCCGTCGGCCGGGCCCGGGTAGCGTGGCCGCTCGTCGCCGGCCGTCACCGCCCGAGGCGAAGGACGGGTGCTTGCAAAGATCTGTGCAGCTTTGAGGGCTGGCCTCGCCCGGACGGTTAGAACGGCTCCACGTCCGGCCCCTCTGCTGTCGTGGGGGAATCGCTGGCCAGGCGCCCGACCCGTGCATCGACGAGCCGATCAGTCCCGAGCTCGTTCTCGTCAGTCCAGATCTTCGGCGCCGTCTGCAGGCGGCGGAGCAGATCGACTCGAGGCCGGTGCACCTGAGGACCCCGGCCCGAGGGAGGCGCACCCGGCCGCCGGCATCGGAGGCGCCGCCGTGGCGCGCGAACCTCCGAATGCACCGGCGCTGGCTCGCGGTGGGGGTCGCGGCCTCGGTTGCGGCCTGGGGTCTCGCCGTCGCAACGATCGTCCTCATCCATGTCGTCGAGGACGCTCAACCTGCAGCCACGCGCATCTCTGCACCGACCCCACTCAAACCTGTGGTCTCCCACCGATACGTCGTGGCCGCGCCGCGGCAAACGACGAGCGTCGCGGCGCATCCGCCGAACCCCCCCAGAGCCCGAAGACGTAGCATGCGGCGGCCGGAGCAGCTGGTGAAGCGGAAGCTACTCGAGCGCCGAGTCAGGCACAAGCATCATCGGCCGAGGCCGCAGCCCCCGGTCCGCGAGACCGAACCGGGCAGCAGGCTGATAGGCGCGCTGCCCGATCCGACCCCGCCGAGGCTCCGCCTTCGGCCCACGGTGGCTCGAGCGCTCCTTGCTATATCTGTTCGCGATCACGTCGATTGGCCGGTGTTGCTCGCCGCAGCGAGAAGTCGCGGGCCTCACTGGACGCAGACCCGGCCATCCCAGCTCGCGGCGCTCGCCCGACGGATCAAGCAAGAGCGGGCCCGCGGCGAGGCCGCCTCGCCGCAAGAGATCGCTCTCGCCCGCTACGACCGCGCCGTCGGCCTCGACGCGCTGATCAGCGGCCTCGGTGCCGCCCGCTCCGTCCTCGGCGCGCGCGTCCTGCGCGATCCGCGAATCGCGATCTACCCCGGCGGCCGCGCCGATATCGTCCGCCGACGTGTCGACGCTCGCGTCCTGGCCCTGCTGCTGTACCTCGCCCAAAGCGAGGGCAGCGTCGCGGTCTCCTCGATTGTCTCCGGACACTCGCCCCCTGGCGACGGCCGTGAGCCGTCGGCGCACGCCTTTGGCCTCGCCGTCGACCTGCGCGCGGTGGCCGGCAAGCCCGTCTTCGGCCACCAGGGCATGCCGGGGCCGGTCGAAGGAGCGATTCGCGACATGCTCCTGCTCCCGCCCGAGGTGCGCCCCCTGCAGGTCCTCTCGCTGCTCTCGCTCGGCGGCTCCTCTGTTGCGCTCGCCGATCACGACCGGATCGTGCACGTGGGCTTCGACCCGACGGTCGCCGCGGGACCAGACGGTGGTCTGGGCTTCCTTTGGCGCAGCGCAGGCGCCGCCTACGGGGTGCCCTGGGAGGTGCTCGCCGCTATCAACGAGATCGAGACGAGGAACGGGACGTTCCTGCACGTGAGTCCAGCCGGCGCGGTCGGCTGGATGCAGTTCATGCCGGGCACCTGGCAGCGCTACGGCCTCGACGCGGACGGGAACGGCCGCGCCGATCCGTGGAACCCGACAGACGCGATCTTCTCTGCCGCTCGCTACCTCGCGGCCGCAGGCGCACAGAGCGACCTCCCGCGCGCCTTGTGGGCGTACAACCACGCTCAGTGGTACGTCGACGACGTCCTCGCGCGCACACGCCGCATCGAGCAGGCAGCGGACTGACACGAGGTGTGTCGGAAGCGCTGCGAGTTGGGCGTCTCCAGGGAGCGAGAGCAGGGCTGCGGCCCGCGGCTCATGTGTCGCAGAATGCGGGAACCGCGACGCGACGCCGAGCGGTCGCGTTGCACGGTGGCGTGTCAGCGTCACCTTCGGGTCATCCCAGATGGAGGGCTCAACAGTGAGGTTGTCGGCCCGGCGGTGATCGCTAGCAAGAAAAAATGACAACGTGCGCGACCGAGCCGTCATAGTGGCAGAAAAATGTCGATTTGCAGGCAGTATTCTCCTTCGGCACGCCCTCGAGGATGTAATCAAAAAGTAAGGTGGGGCGCTTCCCTGGTTACCTGCGCTCGTCCTTCCTGTTGTCCCAACTGCGGCCGGCCCTGCCGGCGCAGCCCTTGACCTCGCGCCCCCTCCGGGGACAGTTCGGGAACCCCACGACCTCCTACGGATTCGACCCGGAGACATAAATGCCCGACGCCGTCCGCCGATAGGCCAAGGAGAGCTCAAGTACGTAGAGCAAGAAGGGCAGAACCGTGTGGCAGTCGTTCAACCAGACGAGAGGACGCTCGCGCACACGAGTGTGCGTGTATGTCGGCTCCTGATACGGTCGACCTGACGTGGCCGCAGAGCCGAGCCCCGACAACCCGCTCCGCGGCTCGTGCCTCTGTGGCGGTGTCCGCTTCGAGGTGACGGCGCCCTTTCGCTGGGCCAATCACTGCCACTGCTCGCGGTGCAGAAAGCACTCGGGCGCCTTCGGCGGAAGCCAGGGACGCGTCCCGCGCGACGGGTTCCGCCTGCTTGCCGGGAAGGAGCTGATCCGCGTCTTCAGGCCGGACGGTGGACGCGTGAAGGCCTTCTGTTCGGTCTGCGGCTCTAGCCTGTTCGGCGCGGAGTGGCCGGAGGGCGAAGAAGTAGCGATCCGCCTCGGCTCGCTCGACGGCGAGCCTGGTATCCGGCCGCAGTTCCATACCTTCGTCGCTTCGCGGGCGCCCTGGGATGAGATCCCGGACGACGGTCTCCCGCGCTACGACGAGGGCCATCCGTAAGCGTGAGCGAGCGCGGGGGGAGGCGCAGACGTGGCGAGGTAGGCAAGGGTCTCGTGCTCCCGGTTTCTCACTCCGAGGCTTCGCGTTCTCGAGCCATCGAGCGCTTGATCGCTTCGTCCGCTTGATGTTCTTGACCTCCTCGCCGGGCTCTTCTCGGAGTTCGAGCAAGCCTTCACGGTTCAACACGTACAGCTGCCACCCGCTTGCCAGGCGTACTGCTCGTGGGGCGAGGTGCTTGGGGCCATTCGTATCTGCGTATACGCGCGTGGATGATTCCATGGGAGTTCCTTTCGGAAGGTGTGGCCGACGCGGAGCTTCAGGAGCACTTCGGGCTGACACCAGCCCGGTACAGGCTCGCCCCAACGCTGAGTCGAAGCCGTGCGGATCCACAGCCGTGCTGATCCAAAAGCGCGCATGACCCGTGCAAGACGCGCGCCTGGCCGCGGCAGTAGCGTCCTCGCCGTCCACCCGAAAAGAGGAAATGACGCGCGCACTCGTACTTCTGGCCTCGGCCACGCTCCTGATCGCGGCCGCCGCGATCGCAGGCCCCAATCGACCCTCGGCGAGCGGTGGGTCGCATCTCGTCGTGCACAACGTCTTCGGCCTGGAGACGCTCGAGCTACAGGCGTTTGGCTGGAACGCGGAGCTGAAGTTCGACGGCAGCGCAGACGGCTGGTTCAACTACCGCGACGTCGAGGACGGCACTCCGTTCACCGCCGCCGGCGCGGTCACGTGCCTGACCGTGATCGGCAACGACGCGTGGGTCGGCGGCACGATCACGCACTCCAACGACCCGAAGATGGTCGGGCTCGGCGGCTGGTGGCACGTCACCGACAACGGCGAGGGAGCGACCGCGCCGCCCGACATCACGACCTTCCTCGGCGTCGGGTCGCTCGAGGCCACGCAGGCCTTCTGCGACAACCACCCCGCCTACCGGTTCCCCTTCCCGATCGACGGCGGCGACATTCAGGTGCGGAGCTGAGAGAACGCCCGCCCGACTCCTCTACGCGACCAGAACCGCGGGCGCGAGCAACTCGTCCGGGTTGCCTAGCCCATCCTCCTCCTCTCGGGTGTATTGGCCTCTGCGGGCCAAAGTGGTGAACGGAACAAGCGGGCGTGGAGCAGGGGAACGAACTGGCCCGGCCCAGCGTGGTCAGGGAACGCAGGATCCTCAGTCCACGGCGTGAAGCGGTGGCCTCAGTCGCTATGTGGCGGCCCCGCGATGTCGAACTGCAGCCCGCTGGATCCCTCGCCTCGTCCCGCGCCCACGCGGCGCGACAACCATGCGTAGGGCGTCCCGTCGAGCCACCGTGCGATCGACGGGACCCGCCTCACTCGGAGTCCCTCTCGCGGTACTTCCTCTTCGTGGAAGTACCAGGGGCTCACGTCTGGCTCGAGGAGGACGCCCTGGGCGGTAATCGGTCTCGCGGCCCCGTCATGCGTCAGCAACATCCCGCGCTGGAGCACCACGGCCTCCTTGTGCGTGGGATCGATAACCGGGACGAGGGGAATCCAGTGGTCGGGCACCATCGTCTGCAGCACATAGACGAGCTCCGCGGGTGATTCGAGGTCGGGCGGCGGTGCGGCCGTCAAGCGAGAGGCGTACTCGACCGACCGGTCGCGCGGCCGGCCGTCCGCACCCTCGACGACACGCTCCACCCCCCAGGCGAGGTTCGCCATCTCGTCGCGCAGGAGCAGAAGCTCTTCGATCGGATCCCCGTCGAGAGCCCCGGCCACAACCGGTGCCAGCAGGAGCAGTGCAGGCGCAGGCCCGGAGCCCGGGCCGAGCGCCGCATCGGTCAACCGGAACATGCGCCACGGCGCCGTTGCGGCCGTCGTCGCCTCCGCGGGCTCGATCAGCACGTTCTCACCGAACGTGTCCCGCACAACGAGCCTGTGCACGCCGACGAGCGAGCCGAAGTGCGCGTGCACCGGTACAGACCACCAGTCGTTGCCGAAGACGGTCCCGAACTCGACCGTGATCAGCCGCCCGAGGTCCTCGACCGAGGCGCTCACAGCACCGAGATCGACCGCGGCGTCCTCGAGCTCCCAGAACCGCTCCGCAGGCATGCCGGGGAACGTGACGCGAGTCGGCAGCAGATGCGTCTTGGCCGGCGTGACCTCCTGCACCGGAGCGCCGAGCGCATGCGTCTGGTCCTCGTCGACGTCGAGGTCGTACCAGTCCAGACGGCCGCCGAGATACTCGGGCGCTGCGAGGACCAGCTCCCCGTCGTCGGTCCTCGCTCCGACCGAGAAGCGGTACTCGAGCCGGTCCGTGACCCAGGAGTCTCCGGCACCGGCAGGTGTCTGCGCGCGGACCCACGCAACGAACGTCGCGACTAGGTCGGCGGGGAGCCCGGCGTCGTCGGTCGCCAGGGCCGCCGCCGCGGCCAATCCGTCTCCCGCGCCCTCCGCGAACAGCCGGAGCCGTTCGTCGGCGGGATCCGGGACGTCCGAAGCGGGCAGCGGGTGTGCCGCCGCCAGATCGTTCGCGCGGCCACCGAGACCGGCGCCTTCGAGCAGCTCGACGAGACGCAGCCACGCGGCGAGACGCTGCCGGATCGACGGCGGCACCGGCGGCTCGCGCTCCACCATCACTTCGAGCGGCACGGCTGACGGGTCGTAGTCCACGGGCTCGCCCGCCGCGGCACGCCAACGAGTGAGAGGCTGCTCGACAGTCTCGACGAGCACGGAGACGGGGAAGGCGGCGTCTTCGCCCAGCAGCTCGCCGACCTGCCACTGCCGGCCGAGCAGCCAGAGGGGATCGTGGACTGCGGCGCGAAGGCCCGCACCAGGATCCTGTCCGCGGACGCGCGGCTCGAGTCGGTGCCAGGTCGTGCTCACGATCGTCATGGGCGGGTGAAGGCCTCCGCGCGCGCGTTCGCGACCTTGACGAGACCCTTCATCGGGAAGTCGAGCCCGCCCGCGACGTCGCCGTCGGTGAGGTAGATCGTCGGGATGAACCGTCCTGCCCACGCGACGGCGGACAGGTCGACCATGCGGATCTTCGCGAGATCGACGGTCTCGCCGATCACGTCCGCGAGCGTGTCGACGGTCCACGCCGCTCCCGGCACGGGCGGCACTGCCAGCAGAATCGTCTGCGGCGGGCGTGCACCTGGGGCGTCGAATCCGAACGAGAGCGCCGTCGTGGTCTCCTCCGCCGGAACGACCTCCACGAACTCGTCGAAGACGAGGACGGCGATGCCGCTGTCCGCATCGAGCTCGCCGAGCACGTGCGCAACGAGATTCGTCACCGGGGCGGGGTCGAGAGGGGCCGGGAACTGCAGCCCGACCCACTGGCCGCGCTGGGCCGCAGCCGCGGTCGAGAACGGCTCGGGTGGCTGCTGGATCGCTCGCAGTCCTGTGGGACCGCCCGTCCGCCGCAGCCGCGTAGCGAACAAGACGTCCGCGAGCCGGCCAACACCCGACCGCACGCGACCGTAGCTCTCGATCCAGGCGTTGAGCGCACCGGCTTCCCCGCCCAGAGGCGCCAGGACCTCCGCCGGAACGGCAGCGACGGGGTCGGCGGCAAGCGAGGTTGCCAGGGCAGCCGGGAACGGCGGCGCCGCGAGCGCGAGCACCGGGAACCCCTCGCCGAAGAGCGCACTTGCGTCGTCCGGTGCGGTCGTCGACGCTCCCAGCCGCGTCGCAGCAGCATCATGGACGGCGGCCAGCGCGGCCGCGGTCGGCGGACGCGCGGGATCGCCGCCCGGCGCGATGCCGAAGCAGGCCAGCGTGTCGAGCGCTGCAGTGACGCCGGCTTCGGAAGGCGCTGGGCCCTCCGCGGTGATGCCGTCGAGAGCGGAGACAGCCTGCTGTAGGCTTGCGCGCGCGGCGTCCAATCTCGCGCGTCGGTTGCCTGCGTCCTTGTCCGGAAGTGACGTCGTGAGCGCGTCGGCGGAGGCGTCCGATCCCTCGACCGGCGGCGGCCCGGAGATGACGGAGCCACGGTCCTGCGGACGGGCGAGGTCCAGGCCAGTGCCGACCCGCGCACGCGTGATGAGCGAGCGGATCCCCTCGGCCGCTGCGACCAGCGTCGCGATGCGCGTCTCCGACAGGTCGACGGTCGCGCCCTCCGCCACACCGAGGTTGCGGGCGTGCCGCAACACGCGCGGCGCGAGCTGCTCGTGCACGACGTCGAGCGCGCCGAGACCGAGATCGGCGAGCGAGATCGCCCTGGAAGAGTCGGCCGACCGAACCACGACCGAGATTCCGGCCGGATCCCCGAGGATGTGGCCCGCCCACGCTGCCAGGCGCGGCTCGGCCCGTGCACGCACACCGTCGGTGGGCCAGCCGGGCGCCGGCGGGGGATCGCGGCCGAGGAGCAGCACGGCACGGTTCGTGAGAGACGTGCCGGTCCTCGGCGTCGCGACGACCTGCGGCTCGGCGGTCGCTCCCTCGCCGCGGTTGAGAACGTCGAGCGCTCCGGCGGCGCGGGTCGGATTGCCGCGCACGATCTGGTGCACGCTCTCCGCGAGCAGGAGGTCGGCGACGGAATCCACGGCGTCGAGGAGCGTGTCGAGGACGCCGTCCACCTTCGGGACGAGCGACGCGTCGCCCACGGGCGCTAGCGCGGCGTGCACGTCGGCGCGGGACAGCCGCGACAGCGCGAGCCCGTCGCACACGGCGCTCGGCGGGAGCCCTTCCGGGCTCCCTGTGGCAGTCACGACGGGCGGCGGCGCAAGTCGGCGCACGATCTCGACGGCGACGTGGGCACCGCTCTCGTGCAGCAACCGTTCGGTGCGATAGCCGAGCAATGCGCCCAGCGACTGGCCTTGTCGCACGCCGTCGAGGAGGCCGAGCGCCGTTCGCACCCGGCTGCTCGACAGGTCGACCGCGAGCGCGCTCGTGTTTGCGTCGCGCGCAGCATGCGACAGGTGGCCCGCACGCAGGACGGCAGCTGTCGCCGCCTGTGCGAGCGAAGGCGCGTGCACGTAGCCACCTCCGGACGTGTCGGCGAAGAGCGGCGTCGGCGCGTCGTCTGGAGGCTGTGCGATCGCCGGGCGCGGCTGCCGCCGAACGATGTCCTCGACCACACCGTACGCGCCGAGCGTGACACCGGTCGGCGTCGCGGCGCGAAGGTCGGACAGCCGACGCGTGGCAAGGCTCGTGACCCACGCGTCGAAGCGGTGCGACGCTACGTCGAGCGCCTCGCCGAGGAGGAGAGCCGCGCGGTCTGGCGCGACGTTCGACACCGCCTCTGCCGCCTGGAGCGTCTCGCCGTACGCTGCATACCTCGATGTGTCGAGCGGACCGGTGACGAGCCAGCGATCGAGGTGGTCGATCGCGCCGAGAACCGTTCCGTCGTCCTGCTGCACCGAGCCCGCGAGGAATGTGGCCGTGGTCGAGCGCGCTTCGCCGATCCGGAGCGTCGCGGTCGTCGACATCATCTGCGCCTGGACAACTGCGGGATGGTCGATGCGGAGGTGGGCCTCGACGAACTTTCCGGCCGCGCCACCCTTGGTGTCCAGGATCCCCGCGCGGACACGCTCGAGCATGACCGAGCGCTTCGCCAGCAGGGTCAACAGAGACGTGAACCCGTGCGGATCCTCCGCCTGGAGATCACGCGTCCTGCGTCCGCGCAGACCACTGAGATATGTCGTGATCGCCTGCCACGCCGCCGCGACCTGATCGCGCGGCGTCCGCGGGTCGACGGTGTAGGGCAGGTGGAGCAGTGGCACCGGGTCTGCACGACCAACGAGCTGCGAGATGTACAGAATCCCGGTAATCCCGAGCGACCGCATCCCGAGGAGTGCGAGCCACCGTTGTCTGTTCGCCTCGGCGGCCGGCCCCTCGATCCCCTCGATCGCCGCGAACGGCACGTAGCACGCGTTTGCGCCGACCATCGACCGGACTGCGACCGTGCTCGAAACCGGCGACTGCGCGAGCACGTCGAGGATGCCCTGGTCGGGATTCGCGCCCGCGCGCACCACGGGGGCGTGGAGAACGCCGTCGAGCCACCAGGGAAGCGCCAGCCGGAGGAACTGCGCGGCGCGCACGACACCCGGCGCCTCACTCCCGGGCTGCCAGCTGCGCAGGCTCGTGACCGGAAGGACTCCGTACGGCTGACGGCCGATGCGCAGCGGCGGCAGGGGGCCCCGCCCACGCACCATCTGCACCGCGTGACGGCGGATGTCGGCGATGTCGCGGTCGGTCGGCCCCGGCTGGACGAGACTGTCGAACCAGTATCCGAACGCCGCGGGCCAGACGAGCGCGTTCATCTGGCCGGCCGCTGACTGCTCGCCGTCGCCGGAGTTCGCGACGCCGCGAAGCGCGTCGGCCGGAATGCCGAGCGCACGGGCGAAGAGCGCACCGTCGCTTCCGTCGGGAGGCGCCGGCGTCCGCCGTTCGACGCCGAACGAGGCGACAGGATCGTCCGGGCGTGCGAAACCACTGCGCTGCGCGGTCGTGTTGTTCGTCGGCGTCGCGATCGGAAGCACCTCGAGCCCGCGTGAGTAGTGATGGTTGACCAGTAGGTCGGCGAGGCGCGCCGACGCTGCGGGCCTGTCGAGCGAGCCGAGCACACCCAGGACGACGAGCCGGTCCACCTGCGACGTGCCGGCAGGCAGCTGCAGGCGGATCAGAAGCCCCGCCGCGTCGGCTGCCTCCGGGTCGATCATCCAGCGCATCCCGTCCGGCAGAGCCGGACCTTTGTCGTCGACTGTGGGCGGCGGCGCGGTGGGATCGAAGCCGAGCTGGACACTGTCGCTCACGGGCTTGCCGGACGCGCGGCCGATCTCCGTCCACGATGCCTGCCCCCCGCTTCCGGTGCGCCGATACGCAATCGCGACGAAGTGGTCCGGCAGCGTTCGCGCCATTGCGGGCCGCGACCATGCGCCCGCCCGACGCGGAGGCTCGTCGAAGACGGGCTGGTCGGGAAGGTCCGTGCCGGCGGGCACAGGCGCGGTCGGCCGTGTGCCGCCGGTGGGCTCGGTTCGATCGGCGACCCAGGATGCGCGCGGAGAGCTGCCGATGGCATTCACCAGCCGGACCCAGGCCTCGCGCTCGGCGTCTGTCGCCGCAGGCTCCGCAGTCCCGCCGCGCCAGACCTGGAGCCAGAAGGTCCGGCCCGCCTCCACCTCGGCGTCCGTCAGCTCCGGCTCGTGATCCTCGACATGCACCTCGTCCGGAAGGACGCGGATCAGCAGGGTGTCGCCGTCGAAGCGCGTCTCCAGCCCGACCGGCAAGAGCGCCACGGGCACGGTCGCAGGCGCAATCGTCTCGAGCGTGCCGATCACCCCGATGTGGTCGACGAGCGCGTCGTGGAGCGTGGACCTCGCCCGCTCGAGCGACATGGCCGACTCGTTCGCCGCCGTCGAGGCCGCTTCGACCTCGGCCTGCGCGGCGGCGGCATCGCCTGCTCCAGAAGTCCGGATGCGCTCCAGCAGGTCGCGCGCACGTGCAAGCTGCGCCTGCGCCGCGATATTGGCGTCCACGGCAGCGTCCACGCCGCTGCGAAGCTCGCCGAGATTCGCCTGGGGGCTCACGGCGGAGGCTCTTTCGGGGGCATCAGGTCGGCGGCACGGATCGCGACCCGGACGGGATGCTGATACGTCAAGTGCGCCTGCACCGCTGCGGAGGCGCCCCACGTCATCCCGTCGACGAGCCTTCCCTGCAGCGTCGGCGGATCGGAGATCGCGAACGGCGCCGGCGCGTGGTTGGCCGGGTCAGGCGACATGTGAGGCCAGGCGAGGTCGTCCGACGAAGTCGGAGTCTCCGGCATCTCGTCCGAGGGGTCGTCGAGGCCGAAGCGCGGCTCGGATGGGGGCTGCGCGATGACGAACCACCACGGATCGCCGTTCGCACGCAGGTCGTCGGGCTTAATCGGGAAACCGACGAAGGACACGTCGGGCGGGAGGTCGCCGCGGAACGTCGGCACGATGATCGTCCCGTCGTCGAGCATGAGGTCCTCACCGACCTGCTTCGCGCGACAGAGGTAGACGATCGAGCCCGGATAACGGCGCAGCAGCTCACTCCGGAGGAGCAGGACAGCCTCACCCTCACCGCCGACGAGCAGCGTGTGGACGAGATCGCTTTGACCGAAGAGATGGACGGGGCCGATGTCGTCGGGCTGCGCTCCGGTGCGTCCCCAGAAGCGCTTGAACGCGGTCCCGCGTAGATCCGTCGGATACTCGCGCCAGAGAAGCTCGCGCATGAACTCGTGGTTGAGCCCGACGAGATGCGACGCGACGAACGAGGGATTCGTGCGGACGAGCGTCGCGGTGTCGGGCGGGACGAGCTCGAGTCCGGGCAAGAACCAGCCGCGGCCGAGCTCGCGCAGCGCTTCCCACATCGGATCGAGAAACTGCGGGCAGCCCATGACGGGGTCGAGGTCGTCTCGCGGCGTGACTCCGCGAATCGTGCGCACGTCGAGCCGGAACTGAACCCGCGCTGCAATCGTCACCTCGGGATCGAACTTGGCGAGCAGCCCACTTCGTACCGCAGCGAGATCGAGCGTCGGCCCGGCCGGGGACGCAGGAGCATCGGCGATCGTCACCAGGCGGTCGAATGTCGCCGCAACCGCTGCGACCAGCTCCTTCGTCCCGTCGAGATCGGCCGGGCCGGTGACCTCGGCTGCGACGTGCGGGAGGGGAACCGCGAACGTGCCCGTCGCCAGCCTCTCGAACGACGAGCGCGCGGCAGCGGACGTGACGAGGCCGGCGGCGAGGTTGTCGAGCGCAGCCGCGGCGTCGATGTTGCCCGCGGCCACCTGTGCGAGCGCGGTGATCGCACCCGGATCTCGACGAAAGGCATCGAGTCGGGTTCCCGGGTCCGTGACGGGATCGGCCGAGGCGGCCGCTTCCGGAACAGCCGCCATCTCCTTCAGTTGTGTCCAGCGGTCGTCGTCGATGCGTGTGACGTTGGACGTGCCCGCCGCGATGTGCGCGACCGTGTCGCTTTCGATCACGACGGTTCCGCCATGGAGGACGACGCCGCCGCCGAGATCGTGGTCGGCGCCCGGAGGCTGGAAGACGGACACGGGACGCACGGCGACCGCAGTCGCAATGTCGGTGGAGATCGGACCCGTCAACCCGAGCGGGACGTGTGACGTCAGCGGCTGGGCAATCGGTTGCAGGGGCCCCCCGTGCGCCGGATGGAACCCGCCGGGCGGTGGATGGAAGCCGCCGGGTGGCGGATGGGCGCCGCCCGGTGCGGGCAGTGGCGGCGGAGGTTGCGCGGGCGGCGGGGCCGCGGCACCGAGGAGCGCCGAGACGGCGCTCGCGGGCACGGCGCCGAGGCTCGCGACGACCGAGACTGCGCCGATGTCGCTCCGGGGCACCGCCGCTCGGATTTCATCGCCGGAGGGGAGTGCCTGGATGTGCGCCGCAAGCGTCGTCAGCGCCGTGTCGAGCCGGCTTGGATCATCCGGCTCTGCTTCGCCGACCGCCGCGAGCACAGCGGCTGCACGCGCAGGTCCGATCACTTCTGTCGCGGGCCGCATCACGGTCACTCCGTCGGGCCCGTCGACCGGCGCGGTGAACACATCGGCTGCGAAGCGCGTCACGACCTCGTCCCCGAGCGTGGCCATACCGGCTGTCCGCGCGGCGACGGCGGTCGGCCGCGCGAGGCGACGGAACGCGGTCTCGACGGCCACATCGGGAAGGCGGCTGTCGCGAACAGTCTTCGCGACCGTCAGCGCGGACCCGGCGACGCCGGCGACACGATCGTGCGCCGGCGCGGAGACGGCGAGCAGTGCGCCGCCGTCGAGCGACGAAAGCCGCTCGTGCACACGCAGCGAGGCGGTTCGTGCGAACTGCGCCAACCGCAGGATGCGGTTCGCCGCCAGAACGTCGCCGAGCTGACGCCAGGCGCGAGCGACCAGGTCCTCCTGGCGCGACTGCACGACCTGCGTCCCCAGGCCCGCTGCAACTCGCGTGCGCACGTCGAGGTTGAGCTCGCTGATCCACGGCGGGGGGGTTCCGGCCCCGAGCTCGACGACGAGCGCGTGCTTGTCGCCGTAGATCGGCGGCGTCACGACGGGATCCGCGACGCCGTTGCGGATGAACTCGGCCGGCTTGTCGAGCAAGACGGTGAGGCTCGTGCGGAACGATTGCTCGGCGCCGGGATCGCGGTGCGGGAGCTTGTCCGAGTCGAGCGGCCGCAGCGCGCCGTCGAGCCAGACGATCGAGCTCGTGTCGTGGATGTCTGCCGGCGGTGGCAGCGACGGCTGGCCCGCTCCCGGTCGCGAGACGTCGAGCGGGCGCGTTCCGACGCCCGCCGGTAAGGGCCGGCCTTCAAGCCGACGCGCGAGCGCCTCGAAGTCCGCGTCCTCACCGGTGCGGAAGCGGAACGAGTGGTAGACGGGCAGAGTCGTCTCGCCGCCGGGCTGCCACGCCGGGTCCAGCTTCAGCTCGTCCTCGGGCCTGACGTCCAGACCGAGGCCCGCGAGCCGTCCGACGTCGAATGCCGGCACGACCGCAGCGAGGTACCACCTGAACGGATCGAGGTGCCGCGGGCACATGAGGCGGGACACGGTGAGCCGCGGATCGCCTTTCTCGACCACCTGCTTCGTGTCCTGGCCGTACGGTGCGATCACCTGCGCGTGCGCCCAAAGGTACGAGGAGGCGAGATCGGGAAGCTGACCGGCCGCCTCCGCGGGAACATGCAGTCGCGGCAGGGGCGATCCGTTGGAGAGCGTGCACGCGTGAGGACCCTCGAGGTCGACGACCACGAGGACGATCCAGGGTCTGAGCCGTTCGCCGACAGCCGCCGCGGGCGTGAAGAGCCAGGGCAGCTCCGGCCGGTCGAACTCGACGTGTGCGAAGTAGTTCGGCTCGACGCCTACCGCACCGTCCACGGGGTCCGTGCGCACGAGCTGGCTCGCGACGATTCCGATCACGTCGCCGGGGCCGTGGACAACGGCATTGTGCGGCGGTTGCGGGACGCCGGAGACGGACACGCCCACGGGCGCCGTGGCAAGCGCCGGCTGTCCGCTTCCGAACGTGTCGGGCTGCGTGATCGACGCGGCGAACCCGCGCCGGACAAACGAGAGGAAGTGGTAGGTCGCGTCGGCCATCAGACCGTCACCTCGTGCGCCTCGACGACGACGACGCGTCCGTCTGCCGCGGCGGCCGCCGCGAACGCGGCCGTCGCGGAGCTGAACGTGCCCTGCGCGGTCGCCGACGTGGCGAGCGTCTCCGACGACGCCACCCGATAGTTCGTGTCGGCCAGGCGAACCCGCTGGTCGGGCCCGTCGTACAGCGCCGCCGTATGCAGACCGGAGCGCGCGATCGCCCCGACGTCGAGCGCGTGCAGCATCAGGAGTCCGTGCAGCGTGTCCGTGCGCCGCTGCAGCTCGGGGATGAAGACGGTCTCGTACGTCGCCGTGCTCATCGTTTCCTTCGACAGAACGACGTCGGCCGCGCCGAATGCGATCCCGTCCTGGAACGGCTCGAACGACGGGCGGGACAGCTTCTGGTCGTCGCTGAGGTCCTGGAACTGCGCGATCGCGAACTTTCCGATCGTCGCCGCGGACTGCGGCGCTCCCGCAATGGGCGCCAGCGTCACGGTGGCAGTACCACCCTTCACGTGGCTGCGTCCGATTCGCGTCACTGGGACTCCGATCGGCACGGCCTGCTGGCGGACGCTCAACTGTCCGTAGGGATGGACACCGACGTCCTTTCGGCTAACCGTCCGGAAGGTGACGAGCGCGTCCCCGTCCGGCGCGATCGCAGACCACGCACCGTCTTCGCCGAGCGACAGCGCCACCTGGATCGATGCGTCGATCTCCGGCGGCGTGTCGCCCGCTTCGACCTCGCCCCAGGTGACCTCGAAGCCGGCGTGCACCGTGAAGAACAGGAAGTGCAGGCTCGCTCTCCCTTTCGCGTGCCACGGGCCGGGCCCCTCCAGCAGCAGATCGACGTCGACACCCGCGATCGACTGGCCCTCCCAGCGCAGCTCGAGCCCGATGTCCATGTGGATCGAGAAGTGGAACTTCGGCTCCCACTGGACGAGCGCGTCGAAGTCGAGCCAGCCGTGGATCGAGGCGGGGCCTGCGTCGATGTCGAGCGAGGCGTGGACCCCGACCTGGAACGTATTCGACGTGACGGCGACGTAGGCCTCGGCGCGAATCTTGGTGATCGGGTTCGCCGAGATGTCGATCGCAAGCCGACGCAGCTTCGGGACGGACTGCGGCGGCGTGAAGTGCGGGTTGAAGCCGCCGACCGAGAGGATGAAACCCTCCGAGTTCGCGCGCATCGCCATGTCGCCCGTGAGCGCGAACGCCGCGATTTTGCTGTCGACGAGCGAGGCGTCGATTGACACGGACGGCTCCTCGAACGAGATGAGGCCGAGAAAGTCGGCCTTGATGTCGACGATGCCGATGCGCGCGTCAGGAACGACGAGGCGGAATCGCCCGAGGATCGCGAGCAGCGCGGGCGACGGGAACGCCAGCACGACTGCGACCGACAGCGTGACGTACGAGTCCGGGCGTCCCCACCCCAGCTGCAGCATTGGCCCGGCGACCCAGCCGCCGGGCCGCGGCGGGAACACCGCCGTCATCGTCTCGATGATCGCCGGCGCGTTCGCAACCGGGTCCTCGGGGAAGAGCAGCCGCCCGATTGCGCCGTCGTGCAGCCCGGCCTGCAGCTTGCCGACGTCGACAGAGACATTGATGCCGACCATCCCGCCGACGCCGTTGAGTGTCAGGCCGAGGAAGATCTCGATGCCGGGATTGATTTGCGCTGAGACGATGACGACGAAGGACCAGCCATCGTCCGTCTCGCGCAGCAGCCCGGCAGCCTTGATCTGGATTCCCTTCTTGCAGAGCACGAGCGACGCCTCGAGCACGCCGCCGTAGGTCCGGTGCGCCGGGTCGAAGAAGAGGAAGCCGCCGCCTTTGACGGGAGGAATGTCGATCGAGACGCCGATTCCGCGTGGCGCGACGAAGTCGATGCCCACGTCGCCGTACGTGCCGAGGTTGCCGTGCACCGGCGCGCCGCCGTTTTCTTCCGCCGACGACGGGAGCGTCCACACGAGCTTCGCCCCGATCTGGTCGACGACGACCTTGAACGCGGACCCGAACGCGACGGAGAACGCGACGGTCGCGGCGAGTGACGCGCCGGCGCCCTTCTCCGTGTCCTCGAACGCGAACGCGACGGTCACGCTGCGGACGGTCAGGACGCTGAGCGACTTGTTGACCGGGACGGTGACCGTCATTCCGGCGCCGCCGGCGAATGTCAGGCGACCGCGGCTGTCGAGCTGGAGGTCGACGTCGAACGTGAACTTGGCTCCGTCGCTCGGCAGGATCGACTTGAGAAAGCCGAACGTCTCGCGTGGCAGGACGATCGCGCCGTCGCCGATTCCGAGCCGGAGCCGCGACGGATCGCCGAGCTCGACCCCTAGCAGAAACGTCCCGATCTCCAGATGGAACGACTTCTCTTCGCCGATCGTCAAGTGGTCGGCGGTCTCCGCCTTGCGCCGCAGCGAGATCTTCGCCTTCGCCCCAGTCGCCGAGATGTTGCTGAACCCGTGGACGATTTCCGAGCCGGTGAAGCCCTCGAACGCGTCGGGGAGATCGGCCTCGAAGAGCAGCTCGAGGTGCTCGCCGATCGGGAACTTCAGGCCGGCGCCGACGTCGAGCGCGAAGAACACGCCCCAGCCGCCGTCCGCGGGCGGGACGACGACGGCGGAAACGGCCGCGTGCTCCTCGAGGGCGCCTTCAAGGTCCCGATGGGCCAGTGAGACGGTCGCCATGCGCTGGAGCACGTGCGTCGCGTGACGATGGGGCGGCGCCGGCTCGGGATCCCAACCGAAGAGCATGTCCGGGACCCACCGCTTGCCCTTGTCGTCCTCGAACGGGATCACCGCGCCGAGTGCTGCCAGCCCCGCGCCGAAGATGATCGACAAGCTGTCCGCCTTGGCGTCGTCGTCTGGCGGGTGCCCGAGGACGAAGTTGCCCCACTGATCGTGCGCGTGAATGACGTCCGCAATCAGAAGGCGGTCCTCGGAGATGAGATGAAGAGCCCCGAGGAGGGCGACGATCGTCGGGTCCCTCAGCTTCGTTCGACGGAGTGCAACCGCGTCGAGCCACGTCGCCAGGAGGTTCCAGGCGTCGTCCTCGTTCTGCGCGTTGGCCGCCAGCTCGACGTACGACACGAGCACGGCCATCGCCTGTGTGAGGTCGGCGAGGAGTTGGAGCGTGTCGGCGTCGCCGCTCTCCGCGCCGGCGTGCGCGTTGTCGTGCAGCGTCTGGAGGACGCCGGCGGCCTGCTGCGGTGACGGCGGCGCTCCCGCGGGTGCCTCGCGGCCCGCCTGCCCCATCAGAGCTTCGCGGCCGTCCGGATCGCCGAGTCCCGTCGCGATTTCGTGACCGACGTCGGCGACGACGTCGACAAGCAGGGCGAGAACGTCCTTCGCCACCTAGGCTCCCGGCCCGACCGCGTTCGGCACCGGCACGGGCGCCGGTTCGAGCAGCGTCTCGTGGACCACATACGCGTCGCCCTTCTCGTTCGGATCCTCGCGCGGTCGTAGCGAGTACAGGGCCTGGCTGACGTGGACCCCGTCGCCGGCCGTCGTAAACGTGATCAGGCCGACGTTGTTGAGGAACTGGAGTCCGCGGGCAACCGCCGCGGTCCGCAGCGCCTGCACATGCATGGCTACGAGCTCGCCGTACTGGTGCACGGCGCCGCCGTCCTGTGGCAGGTCCACGGCTGGCTCGGGGACGCGTGCGGCAGGCGGCCGATCTGCCGGTCCGCGCACGTCGACGATCGGCGCCGCACGCCAGACCCAGTCAGGGGGTCGCGTCAGGGCGTGCAACGCCCGGAAGTGCTCGTTCGAGAGCACCACCGGGCCGGTCTGCACGCGGAGGCGCGTCGACGGCGGTTCCTTCTCCAGGTTGGTCACGACCGGCGGCAAGGTCGCGCTCCAGCCGAGCCGCGTCATCGGGAAGCCGATGTTCTGCAGCCCGGTCGCGAGGCCGTTCAGCGCGAACAGGTTGTGGACGACCCCCGGCGCACCGATGTGTGCCGCACTGTCCTTCCAGTCGTTCCGCGCCGCGCTCGAGGTGAAGTGCACGATCCTGCTCGTGCGTCCGTCTCCGGTCCAGTCCATTGCATACGCAGCGCCGTAGTGGACGTCGCCGCCGAGCACGACGACACGTGGATGTCGCGAGAGCCGTTCGAGCAGCCGCTCGAATGCGGCGGGGTGAGCGCCCCAGTGCTCGACGTCGTAGTACTGCAACCCCGCCGGCGTGCCGTACGGCAGACCGGTGACTTGCTCGTCGAGCGCGCGCTCGGACTCCGACCAGGCGATCGAGAACAGATCGTGCTTCGTGACGAGCACGGGCCCGCCGATCTCGCTCAAGAGCGGCGGACCGAAGACCGGCGCAGGCGAGACGACGATGAGCGGATGGCCCTCCTGGAGCTGCTCGAGCTCTTGAAGCGGGAGTTGCGTATCGAGCGCCGCGAGGCTCAGCAGGCCGGGTGGGCTCTTGGGCGTGTCGTATTCACGCCGCGTCCGCGTATCGAGCACGCGCACCTTGTGCATCGGCCCGTCGACGGAGAACGAGAAGTCGAAGAGCGGCTCGCCGGTGGGCGTCAGTCCGAGCGTGGTGACGACGGCGTTCGCGCCGTCAGCGTCCGCGGGGCCGCCGTCCCAGCTTTCGGGGAACATGCCGGCGATCCCTTCGAGCAGGATCCTGTGGTCGTCGTCGTCGTTCCAGAGCTGCGGGACGTTTCCCCAGGCCTGGCAGATCGTGTGCGCTGCGAGCGCATTTCGTACGAGCGCCTGGCCGAACAGATTCTTGGTCGCGCCTCGGCGGATCGCCGCGGTCATGAACCAGTCGTCCGTGACGTCGTGGTCGTCGCAGATCATGTAGGTCGGCACGTTGGCGAGAAGACGGCGCACCTTCGGCACTTCGCGACGGAACTCGTCGAGCAGCCCTTTCGCGCCTAGAAACTCGAGACGCGCTTCCTTCAGCGCGTCGGCCTCCGGCTGCGTCCCGCCGTAGAGCGGCGTGACGACCTCGTCGGGCGCGTCCGGAGAAGGCCGGCCCAGAACGACGGGCGCGGTCTGCTCCTCAGCGGGTGTGAGGTTCTGCATGTCCTTGACGAGATCCGCCTTGAGCGAACCGCCGAGGTCGGGATCCCTCGTGTCCGCAACAGCGAGGACGGGCCAGAGCCTCGGATTCCAGGCCGCGCAGTACATGGCGAGGAACTCGCCGAATCCGATCAGGTGACTCGCAGCCCAGTCGGACGTGAACCCGGACCTTGCCGTCACGCGTTGACGGAAGGCCGGAGGCAACACCGTTGTATTGACCTTCAACGTCGTGCTGTTGTCGATCGGCGAGGGCACCTCCTCGACACCGTCCAGCAGCTCGATCCCGAGCGCGGTCAGACCCGGCAGGAGTGCGGCGGCGACGTCGTCCGCGTAGATCTGGTCGCCGGTCAGGAAGAGCATGTGTGGACGCCCGGCGACGGCTCCGTGCAGGTCGTCGATGTAGCTGTCCAGCCACTGCAGGGCCGGATGTCCGTCGCCGTGCGGCTTTCGGCACGACGCGTGCGCGAGCACGAGCTCGTCGAGGGAAGCCGGGCACGTGACGAACGACGGCATCCGGTTGTCGGCATAGCCGATTGCGTCCACCTCGACCTTCTGGGCAGCCGGATCGGCCTTGCCGTAGCCGTCCAGCTCCGTGTCCTCGAGCAGCTCGAGATCCTTCAGCGATTGCGGCACGCCGCCGTCGGGAGTGATGCGGAGGTCGTACGAGTACAGGTGACCGGGCAGGAGCGCGGCGGCGTCCGCGAAGTCGACGGTGACGACGACGGCGTGGAACCCGGCTGCGAATCGCGTCGTGTGCGTCTCCTTCGTGGCGAGCTCGGGTGGAGGCGCCTCCGCGTCCACCTGACCGTCGAAGAGCACCACGCGGACGTTCGCCGGCTGGTGCGTGGCGGCGAAGAGGGACACATGTCGCGGCTCGACCCGCCGGAGGATCGGGCCCAGAAGGAGAAGCGGGAGGTCAGCCACGGGACCCTGAAAAACCGACGTCTCTGGCGGTGCCCTGATCGCGGCGGAACGTCAATTCGCCCTCCCCGTTCGCCGCAGATCCGGTTTGGCGCCGAGCGTATTGGATGGTCTTCTCGGGGTCAAGACCGGCGAGCTCGCCGGCGACAAAGCCGGCACGTACTCCTGATGGGAGGGTGGCTGGCTTGACTTCAAGTTCACTTGAACACGTACTTTTGGATTCGACCCGAATCCCACCTTGAGGAGCCACTCACGACTGAGCCACGAACAGCGAGCCAGCAGATCACCGAGGAGGTCCACCTCCTGGCGCGGCGTCAAGGCCGGCCCCGGCAGACGCGGCGAGTTCGCCTTCAAGCTTGGAGGCCGGGAGTTTGGCCACCTACACGGCGACCAAGTTCTTCATCGCGATGCGCTACGTCGAGGGCTCGGATCTCAGGAAGCTGCCTTCGCAGGCGGCCCGAGGTCGCGCTGACAGTGCTCGCCTAGAGAAACGTCGCCTTCAGCGTCCGGGGAGGTGCCCATGTACGATCGGCCTGACGCATGGCCTCGAGCCGGCAGAAAGCAGACGCGATAGATGCGGCGTCGGGCAGGGTGTCAGTCAGGAACCTGGGACAACTTGACGTTCTGCGTCTCATGCGACAACCTCGGTGTCATCTTCGCCATCCTCGACCCGGTCGCGCTGGCGACGGCGTATCTCCCGACGCGGAGGGCCGCGCGGGTCTGCCCAGCTGAACCGCTCCGCTATCAGTGAGCGCGGGCCGCGTCATCCTCATCGTCCTCGGCAGTATCGGGGTCCTGCTCGGGCTCGCCCTGCTGGTGGGCGGCGGCTTCCTGCTCTGGGCCGACCGCACCCAGCGCGAGGACGGCTACCTGACGACGCCGACCGAGCGGTTTGCAACCTCGACCTATGCGCTGACGCGCACGCGGCTCGAGGTGGATGCTGATGGGCCGGACTGGGTCTGGAACGACAACTGGTTCGGCAAGATTCGGATTCGTGGCGAGAGCGCCACCCGCGGGAAGCTGCTCTTCATCGGGATCGGGCCTGAGGCGGCCGTCGCCCGCTACCTCGGGCGCGTCGCGCACGCGAACGTCGAGGACATCGAGGTCGACCCGTTCCGGGTCGAGTACCGTCCGATCGCGGGAGGCCCACCGCCGGGGCCGCCGACCGCGCAGCATTTCTGGGCGGTCTCCGCCTCCGGTGTGGGGACGCAGACAGTGACCTGGAAGGTGCGGGAGGGCGACTGGTCGGTCGTCCTCATGAACGCCGGCGGCTCTCGTGGCGTCGTCGCCGACATCGACCTCGGCGCCAAGCTGTCATTCTTGCTCTGGCTCGCGATCGGGCTGCTCGTCGGCGGCGCATTTGTCCTCGCCGGGAGCATCGCCCTGATCGTCCTCGCCGCGCGGACGCGGCGGCCGCCCATGCCGCCGGTGCCTGCTACCGCGAGCAGCGGAGCAGGCAGTGCGCCGGCCTCCGAGCCGGCCGACCGAGCGGACCAAGGGCCCCCGCCCGACTGAAACACCGTCTCGCCGAGCACGTCCACCGCCGAGTTACCGGTCGCCAGGTGTAGGTGAGGCGAGTCCTGGACTCCGTTTAGCAAAGGCTTGTACGGGCGAGCTACGCGCGCGCAGTAAGACTTTTTCGTGGAGCCGGTCGAGGAGCGTGATCACGCCTTTCGGAAGGGTGCTCCCGCCCTGGTTAACCATCAGGACGATCTGGAGCGGCACCCACCCCTCACGAGCTAGTCGAAACAACGTGTCCTCAGCGCAGGGCCAGTTGAGACGATGTGCTCGATTCGGAGCCCAGAGATAACGTCTTCGTCATGGCCGGGCGCTTGAGGCAGGGCCGCGCGCCGACGCGGCGGTTTCACGTGCCATCGGCCGTTCGCGGGTCTGCGGCCCGCATCGACGCGGCGACTGCGCGCGACCTGGTTGTGAACGGCGCGCTGCTCGTCGACGTCCGGCGGAAGGACGATCCGGCCGTGACGCTCGAGGGTGCGCTGCGGATTCCTCCCGACGAGATTCCGCAGTGGCTGGACGAGTTCTCGCGTGATACACCGATTGTGCTCGCGTGCGGGTGACTGCGTGAGGCGACGAGCGTCCGTGTGGCGCACTGGCTGAGGGACCGAGGGTTCGAGGCCTACGCTGTACGCGGCGGAATCGCTGCGCTCAGCGGCGAAGGACTCGAGGCCGAGCCGGTGCCGGGGGAGCAAGCCACACCGACGCCGCCTGCGGGCGTGCTGGCCGCGCTGCGCTCCGCGCTGTTCAGGCGCTACTCGGCCGGCGTCCTGCTCTCGCTCATCGGCAACTGGGTCGAGGCGGCGGCGTACGGGTACGTCGTGCTCCTGCTCGGCGGCTCCGCGGTGACGCTCGGCGTGATCGGCTTCCTGAACACGATCCCGAACCTGGTCTTCGCCTTGCCTGCAGGAGCGCTCGCGGACCGCTACGACCGACGCAAGCTGCTGCTCATCTTCCAATCGTTGAACATGGCTCTCGCGGCGGCGCTCGCCGTCACGTGGGCGACCGGGACTCTGACGGTCGGGCTGCTCGGTGTCCTCGCGGTGCTCGGCGGCATTTTCGGCACGCTCAGCTTTGCGCCGTTTCAGGCGATGCTCGCCGCGACGGTGCCGAGGCGCGACCTCGAGAGCGCCGTGGCAATCAACAGCCTGTCGCTGCAGGTCGCGCGCTTCGTCGGACCGGCGATCGCAGGGTTCTTGCTCGCCGTGGCTGGGCCGACCTGGGTGTTCGGTGTTAACGCTGCGAGCTTTGTCGCCGTGCTCGGCACGCTCACCTTGTTGCCCGGTTCGCGTCCCATCCGTGGTGTTGCCGCCAAGAGCGGCGGCGCAATCTCGGAGGCGTTCCGCTACGTCTTCGGCCAGCGCAGCCTCGCGGCGATGATGGGGCTGATGCTGGTCGCCGGCCTGTTCGGGACGCCGCCGGTCGCGTTCATGATCCCGGCGATCGTCCGCTATAACCTCCACGCGGGCGCGGGGACACTCGGAGCGATCATGGCAGCGATCGGTCTCGGCTCGCTGCTCGGCTCGATCGCGCTGCTGCGCCTCTCCAGCCGGCCGAACAAAGGCGAGCCGTTACTCGTGGGATTCGTCGTTACAGGCGTGGCGCTCGCCGGCATCGGCGCGTCGACGAACGCGTGGCTATCGCTCGCACTGGCCTTCGTGGGCGGACTCGCCGGCGTGCTGTTCGTCGGCTTGTCGACCGTGGTGGTGCAGGCGATGAGCAGCGACGAGATGAGAGCGCGGGCGCTCGCGATCTGGGCGGCGGCGTTCGTCGGCATGCTCCCCTTCGGTGCGCTGCTGACCGCCGGCCTGGCAGCAGCGATTGGCCCGGGCGGCGCCGTCTTCGTCGATGGCGTGGCCGTGGTCGTCGGAGCGATCGTCGTCGTCGCGCTTCGTCCACAGGTCGCCTGGCTGGGCTGCGCGGCACTGCCCGAGGCCTGCGTCGCGGGGCTGAACCCCGTCGCGGTGGCGTTCGAGGTCGAGGCGCAACCGAGGACGCCTTAGTCCGAAGAGCGGGGGGTGATGAGCCACGGCCCGGGCGCAGTCAATAAAACGGCTGCTCTATCCGCTGAGCTAGGGGGGAGCCAGGCCATGACCCGACGAGGCGGGTCGACGCACAGCGTCGACCACTCGACCAGCCGGCTCATGTCTCCCTGAGCCTGATCCGCGTGTGCAGGCGACGCAGTCGCGCGGGGGCCCACCAGTTCCACTTTCCGGTCCCCACCCGCATCCGAAGTGGCTGCACACGCCGCTCTGACCAGGCCGATCGGGTCTTGTCTTCAAAACCGGTGAGGTCGTGTAACCCACGGCTGGGTAGGTTCGACTCCTGCGCCGCTCCGTTTAGCCGAATTCGCCGCTCTTGCGGCGGGTTCCGGGTCGTTCGGGGTGGCTGCTCGAGTTCGCCCGGCGAGGCGGCCTCGTCCCGGCTCAACCTCGTGACCAGCTGGGCACGCTGCCGGCTTCGACTTCCCGGAAGTCAGGGAGGTCGGTCAGCGCCCTCTCGGCACCGCCGGGGCTGTAGAGCGCCAGCAGGCGCATCGGCTGCCAGCCGCGGTTCACCGTCGAGTGGAACTGCGCCTCGGCGACGTAGATCGTGTCCCCTGCCTTGACCGGGAACCACGTCGCCTCTCCGTCCTGCTCGAGCATCTGCTCGCCCTCGCCGGACAAGACGTAGAGGATCTCCTCCGACGTGGGGTGGTTGTGGCGGTCGTGACCCCGGCCCGGCAGCAGGACCACTTCCCCGAAGGTGATGCCGGCGCCCTCTACGGAGTCCGGCGTGACGAGCCATTTGATCGCGCCCCAGTCGAAGGTCTGCGTGGGAACGGCGCTGCCGTCAACCGCCCGGTCGTGATGCATCTGCTCCTCCTTTCAGCGAAAGCGCCTTGAAGCGCCTCATATTCTCGGTCATCGCAATCTCGGTCGGAAGCCGCTCCATGCTCGACGCGCCGAAGAACCCGACCACGCCTTCGGTGCGCTCGAGAACGTAGGCCGCATCCTCGGGCTCGGCGATTGGGCCACCATGGCAGAGCACGAGCACGTCGGGGGCCACCGCGACCGCCGCGTCACGCATCGCCTGGATCAGCTCCACGCATTCGTCTAGCGTTCGCGCTGTCTGCGCACCGATCGAGCCCTTCGTCGTCAGGCCCATGTGCGGGACGACGACGTCTGCCCCCGCCTCCGCCATCGCGCCTGCCTGCTCGGCGTCGAACACGTACGGACAGGTGAGCAGGTCGAGGTCGTGGGCGAGCCGGATCATCTCGACCTCGAGGTCGAAACCCATGCCTGTCTCCTCCAGGTTCTGCCGGAAGAGGCCGTCGATGAGCCCGACCGTCGGGAAGTTCTGTACGCCCGCGAAGCCGAGGTCCGAAAGCTGCCTGAGGAAGACGGGCATGAGGCGAAATGGATCCGTCCCGCAGACGCCCGCGAGCACGGGTGTCTCGCGCACGATAGGCAGCACCTCTGCAGCCATCTCGACGACGATTGCGTTTGCGTCTCCATACGGCATCAGCCCGGCGAGCGAGCCACGGCCGGCCATGCGGTAGCGGCCCGAGTTGTAGATGATGATCAGGTCGCCGCCGCCGTCTTCGGCGCATTTGGCCGAGAGGCCGGTACCCGCTCCGGCCCCGATGATCGGCTTCCCTTCCTCGACCTGCGTCCGCAGGCGGGCGAGCGCATCCGCTCTCGTCACACGGCCTCCTCGATCAGCTGGTGCAGCCGATTCGCCATTGCGTCCGCAAAGGCGGGATCATTGATGTCCAGCTCCAGCTCGTGCACCTCGACCGAGGGGGCGAGAGTCTCCCGCAGGCCGGCCAGGAGCTCCTTGTCGGCGGCCGCGTCGTGGAACGGCTGGCCCTCGACCGCGATCATCGAGACGCCCTCAAGCGGCACGAAAAGCGCCGCAGGTCCCGTCGCCAGTGACAGCTTGCGGCCGATGCGGCGCCCGAGCTCCCGGCACTCCTCGGGCGTCGTGCGCATCAGCGTCACGGTCGGGTTGTGGATGTAGAAGGTGCGCCCCTCGAACTGTGGCGGCACCGTTTCACGGGGGCCGAAGTTGACCATGTCGAGCGCGCCGAGCGAGACCACCTGCGGCAGGCCCAGCTCGCCCGCGGCCTCGAGCCGGTCTGGCCCCGCGGAAAGCACGCCGCCAACCAGGTCGTCCGCGAGCTCTGTGGTCGTGATGTCGAGGATGCCCGCCAGGAAGCCACTCCGCGCGAGCGCCTCCATCGATTGCCCGCCCGTGCCGGTGGCGTGAAAGACCAGAACCTCATACCCGAGCTCCTCGAGCCGCTCGCGCGCGCGGGTGACACACGGCGTTGTGACCCCGAACATGGTGGCGCCGATCAGCTTCTCGCCGCCGGAGCGTTCCGGCATCGTCGCCCTCGTCATGCCGGCGATCGCGCCGGCGGCGTTCGCCAGGATCCGCTCGGAGACCTGGTTCAGCCCGGCGATGTCGACCACCGAATACATCATCGCCACGTCGGACGCGCCGACGTAGGGCCTGGTGTCGCCCGAGGCGAGCGTCGACACGATCAGCTTCGGCACCCCCACAGGCAGGTCGCGCATCGCCGCCGCGGCGATGGAGGAGTTGCCCGAGCCACCGACGGCGACGGCGCCGTCGAGCCGGCCCTCCGCGTGCAGGCGCGTCAGCACTCCTCCGGCACCCCTGGCCATCGTTTCGACCGCGGCGCCGCGGTCGCCGGCAGCGGCAAGACTCGCGACGTCGGCCCCGGCGGCAGCGGCCACCTCGTGCCGGGAGACGTCGGGCTCAACCTGTGGCTCGAACACACCCGCGTCGACGAGCAGCACGTCCACACCGTGCTCGCGGGCCCGGTCACGCAGGTAATCGATCTCCCTGCCTTTCGTGTCCAGCGTGCCGACGACGACGACCGTGGGCATCAGTCACCCGCGATTACATCGAATTCGAGCCGTCCCGCACGGCCTATCTCGCTGCGAACGCCCGTGATCCGTAGCCGTCAAAGCTTGCGCGCCTGCCGGTGCCCCTCGTAAACCGCCTCGTACGTGCCCCGCGGAGCGACGGCGTCCCCGATCGCCTCCACGCTCGTCCCGCGCTCCTTCACCAGCGCGTAGAGAGTGTTCAGCGGCGTCCGGTGACCATCACCACCGCGTCGGCCTCCACCTCTCGCCGGTCGTCGGCGTGGTGCACGTTGATCAGTGAGACCGTCCGCCCGTCGATCTTCTCCACCCAGAGATCGCAAAGCATCTCCACTCCCGACTGATAGAGCTTCGGAAGGATCCAGTCGAGGTAGACGTCGAGAATCGTCTCCAGCCCGACCATCGGCCAGCGGGTGACGAGCCTGACCGAGGAGGCGCCGTTCTGTGCCAGCGCGACGGCCGTGAGGGGGGCGACGACGTGGCAGAGGTCGTCGAGCACGATGGCATTTCCGGTGACGTGGGCAGCGCCGGTTACGACCTCGTCCCAACCGATGCAGTTGCCGCTCTCCCAGCCCGGGATCGGCCCGGCGGTCCAGCCCTGGAAGCCGTCGCGGCAGACGGACGAGCCGGTCGCCACCACGACGTGATCCGGCCGCTCGGCGGCAAGCACCTCGTCGAGGTTCTCCGGCCTCACGGGCGAGGAGGTGCGCACGTCGGCCCCGTTCTTCCTCGCCTGCGCCTCGAGCCACGTCGCGATCAGCCCGAATTCCTTACGACTCGGCAAGAGCGCCTCGAGCCGCACGTGGCCCCCCACCTGGGACTCGCGCTCGAGCACGAGGACCTCATGGCCTCGGGCTGAGGCGATTCGGGCGTACTCGAGCCCGGATGGGCCGGCGCCGATCACGAGCACCCGTTTCGGCTGCTCGACGTGCCGGAGCGACCCATGTCCCCATTCCTGCTCGCGCCCGAGCTCGGGGTTGTAGACGCACTGGACGCGGCCCCCGCGGCTGACGCTCTTCCAGCAGAAGTTGGCGGCTACGCAGCGGCGGATGTCGTCCGCGCGCCCCTCCGCGGCTTTCATGACCCACTCCGGATCGGCGAACAGCTGCCGCGCCAGGCAGATCGCGTCCCCCTGGCCATCGGCCAGGAGCCTCTCGGCCACGTCGGGTGTAGTGATCCGCCCCACGAGCAGCACCGGCTTCGCCGAGACGTCACGGATCGACTTCGCGTACTCCTTCTCCCAGCCGGCCTCGAACTCCATCGGTGTGTGGATGTAGGCGTGGTGGACGCCGGCCGAGACGTTCACGTAGTCGATGTCCGCACGCTGCTCGAGGTCGGAGACGATCTGCTGCACGTCCTCGAGGTCCAGGTCGCCCGGCCAGAACGAGGTCGAGTTGATCCGGTACCCGAGGAAAGCCTCGTCGCCGATCGCCGCACGTATCCGCTTCAGCGACTCGACTGGGAAGCGCAACCGGTTCTCATACGAGCCGCCCCAGCGATCCGTACGCTGGTTGTAGAAGGGCGAGAGGAATTGCCACGGCAGGTAGCCGTGGCTCATGTGGTACTCGACCCCGTCGACCCCCGCCTCGGCCGCCCTCCGCGCCGCCGCAGCGTAGGCGTCCAGGATCTCCTCGATCTCCTCCTCCTCGAGCTCCTTGGGTGTCGAGGCGCCCGGGAACTCTCCGAGCGGCACCTGGCTGGGCGAGAGCGTGTACCAGGTCGCGTCGACGTCGTAGCCGGCCGCCTGCTTGTACGTCGGGAATCCGCGCACGCCCGAGTGCCAGAGCTGAATGGCCACCTTGCAGCCGTGCTCGTGGACGGCGTCCACGATCTGGCCCAGCGGCTGGATGTTTCGGTCGTCCCAGAGCTGGGGCATCAGCAGAGGCGCCATCAGCGAGCTGGGATGGACATGCGTCGCGCCGATGATGATCAGGCCGACCCCGCCGCGGGCCCGCTCGGCGTAGTACGCGGTGGCCATCTCGGTGAAGAGGCCGTTCCATGGATCAGACACCCACGTCGGGCAGGTCGGCGGAAAGACGACGCGGTTCTTGATGGTTGTGTTCCGGATCTGCCATTCGGAGAAGAGATGCGGGTACTGGGTCACCAGCCCTCCTTTCGCCTGGAGAAGCGAAGATACGGCCGGCGAGCGGCGGCGGCAAGCGCGTTACAGTTGGCGAGCCATGCAGCGATTCACGCGGGCGCAGATCCTCGAGCGGCTCGCGGCCGTTCGCGCACGCAACGAGCCGGTCGTGATCGGCGGGGCCGGCATCGGCCTGGTGGCGAAAGCGGCCGACCGCGCAGGGATCGACATCCTCATGGCCTACAACACCGGCCCGTTCCGGATGGACGGCCACGGGTCGCTCGCGGGCTATCTCGCCTACGGGGACGCGAACGCACTGACGCTCGAGCTCGGGCGGCGCCTGCTGCGGGTCGTCGAGGACACCCCGGTTGTCGGCGGCATCGGCGCCGCCGACCCGTACCGCGACATGGAACGGCTCATCGACGACTACCTGTCGGTCGGCTTCTCCGGAGTTACGAACGTGCCGACGGCGGGGCTGTACGAAGGCGCGTTCAGGCGCCACATCGACACCACGAACCTCGGCTACCCGCGCGAGATCGAGCTGATCCGGACCTGTCGTGAGCGTGACGTCTTCACGGTGGCGTACGCCTTCTCTTCGGAGGAGGCGGCGGGCATGGCCGAAGCGGGCGCGGACGTCGTCGGGGCGCACGTTGGGCTGACGACGGGCGGGCTGATCGGCGCGGAGGAGGCACTCGGTCTGGACGAGGCGTGCGCGTCAGTCGGGGAGATGTACGACGCCGCCGCCGCGGCCCGCGAGGATGTTCTGGTCGTCGCCCACGGAGGACCGTTCGAGGATCCAGACAGCGTCCGCATGGTGCTGGAGCGCGTACCGATCCACGGCTACCTCGGCGCGTCGTCGATCGAGCGCCTGCCCGTCGAGCGAGCGGTGGCCGATGTCGTCCGGGCCTTCAAATCGCTGCCCGTCCGCGGGTAACCTCGCGTGGCCACGATTGTCCTGATCGGGACGCTCGACACGAAGGGCCGCGAGTACGCGTTCGCGCGCGAGTTGCTCGTGCAGGCCGGCGTCGACCCGCTCGTGGTCGACGTCGGCGTCCTTGGCGAGCCGGCGTTCCAGCCGGACGTGCCGGCAGGGGAGGTCGCGCGCCTGGGAGGGCAGCAGCTCGAGGAGCTCCGCTTCGAGCGCGAAGGCTCCGATACGCGCGCGCACGCCCTGGCCGTAATGGCCGCCGGCGCAGCAGAGCTCGTCCGGCGGCTCTACGAGGACGGCCGCTGCGACGCCGTCCTCGGCTTCGCCGGCAGCGGCGGTTCGTCCGTGATTGCTGCCGCAATGCGCGCGCTGCCCGTCGGCGTCCCGAAGCTCCTCGTCAGCACCATGGTGGGCACCGCCGCAGCCGACTACGTGGACACGCGGGACGTGGCGCTGCTCCACTCCGTCACCGACATCGCCGGCCTCAACCGGGTATCGCGCACGATCCTGGCCAACGCGGTCCACGCGGTGGTCGGGATGGCCACGGCGCGGCCGGGGGCGAGCGACGGCGATGCGCCTCTCGTCGCGCTGACGATGATGGGCGTGACCACGCCGTGCGTCCTACAGGTGCAGGCGGGGCTCGAGCGCCGCGGCTTCGAGACGATCGTCTTCCACGCGGTCGGCACCGGCGGACGCGCACTGGAGGAGATGGCGGCCGACGGCGTCATCGACGGCGTCTGCGACATCACAACCCACGAGCTGACGGATCACGAGCTGGGCGGGATCTTCGACGCCGGAAAGGATCGAATGAGGGGCGCTGCGCGAAAGGGGCTGCCGCTCGTCGCCGTCCCTGGAGCGGTGGAGTTCGTCAACTTCGGCCCGAGGGAGACGGTGCCAGCCCGTTACGACACTCCTGAGCGGCGCATCGTCGTCCACAACCCAAGCGTCTGCGCGGTGCGCATCGACCGAGAGGAGGGAAAGAGAGTAGGCCGCGCGTTCGCCGAGCGCGTGAATGCGGCCAAAGGGCCCGCAATCGTGCTCCTCCCGCTCGGCGGGTGCTCCGCCTACGAGGGAGCCGGCGGGCCGTTCGTCGACGCGGACGCCGACGGGGCGCTGTTCGCGGCTGTCCGCGAGGCCCTGCGCCCCAATCTCGAGCTGCGGGAGATCGACGCCAACGTCAACGATCTCGCGTTTGCCCGGGCGGTCCTCGCGGCCTTCGACGACGTCTGGGCCGCGCTCCCAACACCGTTTCCACCGATAATCGATAGTTGATTTCTCCAGGAGGGTGGGAGAAGATGGCCGCCTCATTGCCGACCGTCCTACGAGGAGGGAAGCAAAGATGGTGAGAACACACGATCGGCGGGAGCCAGGGGGCGGCCGGCGGAGACGCTGGGTGCTCGCCGCCACGATCGCTGCGTGCGGGGCAGCGATCGCCGTGTTCGCGGGCGGCACGTTCGGGGCGAGTTCCGCGACGTCGATCAAGATCGGCATCCTCTCGACCTGTCAGGGGCCGTTTGCGCCCTTCTATCCGGAGACCACGGCGGGCGCCCGGACCGCGCTCATCCAGCTCGCGGGCGGCAAACCGGCCGGCACGTCGGCGAGGAGCCCGGTCAACGGCGCGCGGATCGGCGGCCATCCGATCAAGCTCGTGTTCGGCTGCTCCAACGCTCAGCCGGATGTGGCCCTGAAGGAGGCGCGGCGCCTGGTCGAGCAGGCGAAGGTGGACATCCTGCTCGGGCCGCTCTCGGGTGACGAGGGGATCGCGGTCGCGAACTACTCGAAGAAGCAGCCGAAGAAGACGTTCGTGAACGGCACGTCGGCAGCCCAGGACACGACGCTGCACGTCCGATCGTCGAACTTCTTCCGCTTCACCACTGACGGCGCGCAGTGGATGGCTGGCCTCGGCGCGTACGCGTACAAGACGCTGAAATGGAAGAACGCCGTCGTCATCGGTGACGACTACTCGTTCCCGTACACGCAAGCGGCCGGCTTCGTGGCCGAGTTCTGCTCGCTCGGCGGCGACATCGTCAAGCGGATCTGGCCGCCGCTCGGCACGAAGGACTACTCCGGCTTCATCACGCAGATCCCGCGCTCCGGCGTGGACGGCTTCATGATGGCCGTCGGAGGCACGGGCACGGTTGCCTTCGTGAAGGACTTCGAGGGTCTGGCCGGCAACCTCTCCAAGAAGATGGTCGGCGGCTCGGTCACGATCGACCCGACCGCCATCTCGGCCCTGGGCGACCGGCTGACGGGCGTCGTCGCCGGCGAGCCGATCCCTCCGGACTCGAAGTCCTCGGCCTGGCTCAAGTACGCCAACGCGATCAAGAAGTACTACCCGAAGGTCTCTCCGAACAGCCTCTTCACGGCGGGCTACTACGACGAGATGACGGGGATCGTGCTCGGACTGAAGAAGGTGAAGGGCGATCTGTCCGACGGCGGTGCCAAGTTCAGGAAGGCGCTGGCGAAGGTCTCGTGGAGCTCTGAGCACGGGAGCGTGAGGCTGGACAAGAACCGCAACGCTGTCGCCGACAACTTCGTCGTGCAGGTGACGAAGGGCGGCGGCTTCAAGACGCTGAAGACCGTCCACGGCGTCGACCAGACGTTCGGGGGGCACTTCAGCCCCAGCACCGCGTCTCCCAGCCGGAACAGACCTGCGTGCAAGCATGGGAATCCTCCGCCCTGGGCGAAGTAGGTTCTCCGACACCGCGCCCCGGCCGGGCCATCCGACCGGGGCGCGGTCGTCCCACTAACGGAGCAAGGCGACGTGCACCGGGATTCGGTAGCCCTTGGCGTTCAGCAAGCGGATGGCGCGCCTGATCCGCGCAGGCGCCGTGACCTCGCGCAGGTGCGTCGCGATGAGCACCGGGTCGCCGAAGTCGACGCTGGCCCGAACGAGGTCGACCTGATGCGCGTAGTCGCGCGTTGCGCTCACAAGGGCCAGATGCTCCTCTTCGGCGTCGCCGGGGGGGTCGAGACGGTCGAGAGTCGCGGCGGCCCGGTCGAGCGCGCGCTTGAAGGCTCTCAGCCTCCCCGATGTCCCCTCGAGCCTCTGTATGCGAGGCCGAGGGCGCAGGCGCGCCTCAACCGCTGCAAAGGCGGCCGTGACCCGGCGTGAGTACCCATCCTTCGAGAGGCGCGGCTCGGTGCCGCACGCCGCGTTCAGGCCCGCCGACAGGGCCAGAGCGGAAATCGACAGAGCGACGGCAACGCCGCGCAGCACGGGGCAAGCCTAGAGCCTCCGTCTCGATTGGAGCGCGCGGCCGGGTGCTACTGTCCCGCAGCACGTGAGGGGCGCCGTACTCACAGCCTGGATCGGCAGGCGTTCCGTGCCGCTGCTGGGTTTCGGCGTGTTGGCCTTCGCGCTCGCCTGGGTCGCCTACAAGGCATTCGCCCGCGGTTTCGGGGTCGAGGGCGGCGCTCCAGACTGGATCCGCGTCACGCTCGCAGGCCTCACGCTCGCAGCCCTCTACTTCGTGATCGCGAGCGGCTTCACGCTGATCTTCGGCCTGATGCGCGTCGTCAACATGGCGCACGGGTCTCTCTACCTACTAGGCGCCTACATCGCGTTCGAGTTCCAGCAGCATCACGTGGTCAGCTGGCTGTGGGGGGTGGTCGTCGCCTCGCTCGGAGTGGGACTCGTCGGCCTGGCCATGCATCAGGTCTTCTTGCGCTGGAACCAGGGGCAGGAGCTCCGCCAGGCGCTGCTCACGATCGCGCTCTCGTTCATCTTCGCCGACCAGATGCTCGCGTACTTCGGCGGCGCCCAGCACTACATTCAGGCGCCTGGCGCGATAGCCGGCAACGTCGATTTCGGCATCTTCTGCACCACCGAAGGGATCTTCGGAGGCACCTGCCTGACCTTTCCGGCCTTCAGGCTGGTGGTGCTCGGGATCGCGGTGTGCGTCGCGCTCGCGCTCGTCCTGCTGATCAGGAGAACGAGCTTCGGCATCGCGGTCCGCGCCGGCGTCGACGACCCCGCGATGGCATCCGCCTGCGGGATCAACGTCGAGGCCGTCAACGCGATTGCCTTCTTCTTCGGCTCGACGCTGGCGGGCCTAGGCGGCGCCCTCGCCGGGGCCTTCCTCGTGATCGCGCCGGGCGAGGACGCGGACTTCCTCCTCAAGGCGCTCGTGGTAGTGATCATCGGCGGGATGGGAAGCCTCGGCGGCGCAGCCATCGGGGCGCTTGCGCTCGGGCTCCTGGAAACGTGGGCTCCGCAATACCTGCCCGGCAACTGGAGCAACTACTCCATCCTGCTGACCTTCGTGCTGCTCGTGTTCGTGCTCGCGGTGAGGCCGTTCGGCCTCTTCGGGAGACCCGAGTGATGGTCCCGCTGCGCCGACGCTTCGAGGCTGCACCGGCGAAGTGGATCAACCGCACGATCGCGCTGGGCATCCTCGTCTTCCTCGTCCTCGCGCCCCCGCTGGACGCGGTCTCGGAGTTCAACCTGAGCCAGATCGGAATCCGCGCTCTCTGGATGGGGATCGCCGCCGCCAGCGTCGTGTTCCTGGCGCGGTATGCCGGCATGGTCTCGCTCGGCCAGACGGCCATCTACGGCGTCGCGGGCTTCACCTACGCCGACCTGGTCGTGAAGCTGGGTGTGGGTCAGTGGCCGGCGATCTTCGCGGGCATCGGCACTGCGGTTCTCATCGGCCTGGCCGTCGGGTACGTCGCCAGCCGCACGACGGGCATCTACTTCCTCATGCTGACGCTCGCGATCGCCGTGATCGCCTACTACTTCTACCTGCAGGTGAGCGAGGTCTCGGGCCAGACGGGGCTGCACCTGGACCGGGCCCCGGCGCTCGTCGGCGGAGACACGATTAGCCACCCGACGCGGCTGTACTACACAGCCCTGCTCCTTTCGGCGCTGGTCTACTTGAGCGTCCGCTATCTCGCGCGGACGCCGTTCGGCCTGGCGCTGCAGGGCATGCGTGACGACCCCATCCGTCTCCAGTCGCTTGGCTTCAACATTTCCTTGTTGCGCACGCTCGCGTTCGGCGTGGGTGCGTTGATCGCCTCCATTGCCGGCATCCTCTCCGTCTTCTTCAACCTGCAGATCGCGCCCTCCTCGATCGACATCAACCAAACGATCATCGTGCTCGCCGTGGCCGTTGTCGGCGGTCTCGCGCATCTCGAGGGCGCCTGGATCGGCGCGCTCGTCTACTCGCTGCTCGCCGAGTACACCCAGCCGTGGGCAGAGCACCTGCCCCACGCGCTGCAAAAGCCGCTCGGCTCCGAGCGCTATCCCACCTGGCTCGGCCTGGTGTTTCTCACGGTGCTGCTCGCCTCCCCGGGCGGCCTGATGGGTCTCTGGCACGGCGCTGTCGGGTGGCTCGGCCGCCGGCTGACAGCCGGCCGGCCGCAGCCGGTCCAACCCGAGCTGTTGTGACCCGCAACCCGTCGCGCTAGACGTCGATCGTCCGGTAGAACCAGCGCTCTCGGCTGTCGAGCAGCGGGATGGCCTCGCCGACGGCGTGGCGCTGGAAGTGCTCCGACTCCCCGTGCGCCTTGTACGCCTCCTCGTCCGTGTAGAGCTCGTAGAAGAAGAAGACACGGGAGTCCTCCGGATCCCGGTTGGGTTGGTAGTAGAGGCAGCCCGCCTCGGCCCGAGAGGGCGCGATCATGTTCCTGATCGCCTCGAAAACGCGGTCTTCCTTCCCTTCCTTTGCAACCCACCTCGCGGTGACGACGTATGCCATGTCATTTCCCTTTCTGCCCCACGCGGTTCCGCAGGACGCCGATGCCCTCGATCTCGAGCTCGACCACGTCTCCGGGCCGCAGCCAGCGGTCCAGCTCCAGGCCCGAGCCGCCCGTTGCGGTTCCGGATCCGAGCACGTCACCCGGGTAGAGCGTCTGGGCCATCGACGCGTAGGCGATCAGGTCGCCGAAGCCGTGGTGCATGTTCGCCGACGAGTCCTCGCCCCAGGTCTCGCCGTTGACGCGGGCTGTCATCCGGAGGTCGTCTGCTGCGAGCTCGTCGGCTGTGACGATGCATGGCCCGAGCACGTTCGAGCCGTCCCAATCCTTCGCCTTCGCAGGTCCCATCCCGATCGGCAGCTCCCGTGCCTGCACGTCTCGCGCAGACACGTCGTTCCAGATCGTCCACCCGAACACGTGCCGAAGCGCCTCGGCGGCGGCGATGTCTCGGCCCGGCGTCCCGACGATCGCCGCGAGCTCGAGCTCGTGATCGAGCTTCTCGGTGTAGCCGGGCCAGGGGATGTCCTGATCCGGACCGATCACCGTGTCGGGCAGACCCTTGTAGTAGACCGGAACGGTGAACCACTCCTCCGGGATCGACCGGCCGAGGCGGGTGAGGGCGTTCTCCATGTGACCACGAAAGGCGAGGAAGTCGCGCAGGCTGCGCGGCCTGAGCGGCGCGAGCAGGCGGGCGCCTTCGATGTGGCGACGTTCGGCGACCGGGGCGCCGGCCTCGATGAAGGCGACCATGTCGCCCCCGAAGCCGAGATCGACGACGGCTCCGTCCTCGAGCGCTCCCACGCGTGGGCCCTCTCCCGCCTCGTAGGTGACGAGCCTCATTGCGTCGCGGTCAGGCCCCCGTCGAGCGTCAAGAGCTGCCCCGTCACGAACGCAGACGCGTCCGAGCAGAAGAACAGGACGACGCCGACGAGATCGTCCGTCTCGCCGATCCTGCCGAGCGGGATTCGCATCTCCAGCCCCGAGCGGAAGGCCTCGTCGGCGAGCAGATCCTCGACCTGCGGGGTTCGGACGAAGGTTGGGGCAATGGCGTTCACGGTGATTCCGTACTTGGCCCACTCGGTCGCATGCTGACGCGTCAGCGCGTTCATCGCCCCCTTCGCGGCCACGTACGCGGAGAAGCCGTTGTCGATGCCCAGCTGGCCGCGTACCGACGAGATGTTGAGGATGCGCCCGCCGCGTCCACCGTCGATCATCGCCCGTGCAGCCGCCTTCGAGACGAGGAACATGCTTCGCAGGTTGAGGTCGACGATCCGGTCCCACTCGGGCTCGGGATACGCCTCCGCCGGATAGAGGGCGGTACCCGCCGCGCCGCCGATTGCGTTCACGAGGACGTCCAACCGGCCCCAGGCCTCCACCGTCCGAGCGACGACACGAACGGCGTCCGACTCCTTCGTCATGTCTCCGGCGAGCGCGAGAGGCTCCGAGCTTGCCTCCTCGACGGCGGTCTTCGCCGCGTGCAGCCCGGCCTCGGAGCGAGCCACGATCGCCACCTTCGCGCCCACGCCGGCCAGAGCGCGGCACAGCCGGACGCCGATACCGCCGGACCCGCCGGCCACGAGTGCGACCCGGCCGTCCAGCCGGAAACGGCTCAGCTCGTCCACGGATCCTCCTTTCGCTCGGCCGCCCGCTGGACGGCTTCGACGATCTTCACGTAGGAGCCGCAACGGCAGAGGTTGCCCGCGAGCGCAAGCCTGATCTCCTCCTCGCCGGGGTGTGCATTCTCCTCGAGCAGGCGCTTCGAGGCCAGGACCATTCCGGGCGTGCAGTAGCCGCACTGGAAGGCGTGCGCCTCCGCAAACGCGATCTGTACCGGGTCCTCTCCGCCCAGACCTTCGACGGTCGTGACCGCGCGCCCGTGGGCGAGCGGCGCGAGCAGCAGGCAGCCCGACACGGGCTCGCCGTCGAGGAGCACGGTGCACGTGCCGCAGACCCCGATCCCGCAGGTCTCGCGCACGCTCGCGCAGCCGAGGCCGTTGAGGACGTCGACCAGCATCTGGTCGGGGCGAGTCTCCACGACAGCGGGCCGGCCGTTGACCGTGAAGTTGATCTTCACGTCCTGACCCCGAGTGCCCGGTCGACGGCCCCCAGGACGACTTCCGGCGTCAAGGGCAGGTCCGTCACGTGGAGGTCGAGCGACGCGACGGCGTTCCCGATCGCAGGGGGAACGGGCGGCAGCGCCGTCTCGCCGAGGCCGTGCGGCTCGGCCCCTTGGCGCTCGAGCAGCTGGTGGGTGAGGCGTTGCGGCAGGTCGGCCGCCGACGGAATCGCGTAATCCGAGAGGTTCGCGTTCGCGACCTGCCCGTCGGCGAGCACGACCTGCTCGAACAGCGCGGTGCCGAGGCCCATGATCATCGACCCCTCGTTCTGGAGCTCGGCCCCTGGCCGGTTGACGACCCGCCCGGCGTAGATGGCCGCGTGCAAGCGGACGACCTCGATCTTCCCCGTGTCCTCGTCCACCCGAACTTCGGCGGCGGCCGCACCCTGGTGCCAATGCGATGACGCGACGCCCTGGCCTGTATCGGGATCCAGGCCTCCTTCGTCGACGATCTCGCCGTGCCCGCGCCTGCCCCCGCTCGCACCGAGGTCCCGAACGGCGGCTTCGAGCGCCCGGCTCATCATGTAGGTCGAGCGAGAGGAGGTCGTGCGGGTGTCGTATGGCACGAGCGTCGTGTCGGGGCTCGGAAACCGAACGCGCTCGCTCTCCACGCCCAGGAGCTCGGCGGCGAGGAGCGAGATCGCTCGGATGGCCCCCTGGCCCATCTCGGTGGTCGCACAGCGGAGCACGTAGGTTCCGTCCGGCTCCGCCTCGATCTCGACCGCGGCTCGGCTCGGCGTTTGCATGCCCTTCAGGACGACGCTCAGCCCCTTGCCCGTCCGCCCATGCCGCCAGCCGATCGCCGCTGCGGCCGCTTCGAGGCACTCAGCGAAGTGGATGTCGTGCATGGTCTCGCCAGTGCAGTAGCGGTCGCCTTCCCGGAGGACGTTCTTCAGGCGCAGCTCGAGCGGATCGAGGCCGAGCCTGTCGGCGAGCAGGTCCATCGCCCGCTCCGAGGCCCACGCAGACTGCATCTGCCCGTAGCCTCGGAACGCCCCGTTCGGAGGCGTGTTCGTGTAGACGCAGCAGGCGTCGACGCTCACGTTCGGAATCTGGTAGGGACCGGGCGCCGCGAAGCCCATCTTCTGGGCGACGCCCGGGCCGCAGTCGGCGTAGGCGCCGGTATCGGCATAGCAGGTGACCTGCTTCGCGAGGAGCGTGCCGTCGGCGCTCGCGCCGAGCTTGACCGCCAGGACAGCCGGGTGCCGGTTCAGCGTCTGCCACTCCTCGTCGCGCGGCAGCACGAGTTTCACCGGCCGCCCGGCCTTGCGCGACAGCGCGGCGGCGATTGCCTCCGTGCGCAGGAAGGTCTTGGCCCCGAACGAGCCGCCCATTGGCGGGCAGACGACGCGGACCTGGTCGGGCTCGAGAGCGAAGATGCCCGCCAGCTCCTCGCGCAGGTTGAACGGCGTCTGCGACCCGGTATGCACCTCGAGGGTGCCGTCCTGCCAGCGGGCGATGCACGCGTGGGGCTCCATCGCCGCGTGCTGCGCCCCGGCCGTCGTGAACGTCTCCTCGACGATCACGTCTGCCGCTGCGAACCCCGCCTCCACGTCGCCGTGGCGGATCCGGAAGCGATGGCAGATGTTCGTGCCGTTCTCCGGCCTGAGACCGAAGTAGGCAGCTTGGCTCGAGGAGACCTCGTGCGCGGCGTGGACGAGCGGAGCGTCCGGTCGGACGGCATCAAGCACGTCCACGACCGCCGGCAGCTCCTCGTAGTCGACCAGGACCAGTGCCGCCGCTTCCTCCGACTCACGGGGAGTCGCCGCCGCGACCGCGGCCACCGGATCGCCCGCATACCGCGCACGATCGAGCGCGAGCACCGTCTGGTCGCGGACCTGCACGCCGTAGCGGCCGAGACCGCGGATATCGTCCGGCAGGAGTACGACGCACCCGGCGGGAACGGCCGTCGGATCGATCGACCCTACGCGCGCGTGCGGGAACGGCGAGCGGACGATCCGCGCGTGCAGCATGCCCGGCTGCTCGGCATCCTGCGCGTAGCGCGCCGAGCCCGTCACGCGGGAATCCGTCATCCCAGCTCCTCGAGTGCCCGCCGGACCTCGACGGCGATGACGCGTCGCCGGTAGGCGGACGAGCCGCTCACGTCGGAGATGGGGTCGATGGCCTCGGCGTAGGCGCGGCCGATCGCGTCGGGATCTCCCTCCGGGTCGCACAGCTCGGGAAACCACTGCGGCCGTTCGGCCACGGCGCCGACGACGACCCGCAGCTCGCCCTCTCGCCGGCAGGCTGCAACGCCGACACAGGGCCGGTCCTCGTGCGAGCGCGAGCGGAACTTACGGTAGACGGCGCGGTGCGGGCGGCCGGGGACGCGTACCTCCACGAGCAGCTCGTCCCGCGCCAGCGACGTGGTGTAGAAGCTGACGATCAGGTCCTCAATCGGGACCTCGCGCTCGCCGCGGACGCTGCGCGCGACCGCGCGGGCGCCGAGCGCGAGGAGCATCGCAGGTGGATCCGAGGCGTGATCCGCGTCGGCGAGAACGCCGCCCACCGTGGCCTGGTTCCGGACGCGCGGGCTGGCCACGACCCCGAAGGTCTGCGCCAGGGCCGGCCAGCCGCCGCGGACGAGCGGCGAGAGCTCGACGCTGCGATGCGTCGTCATCGCGCCGAGACGAAGCTCCCCGTTCGCCTCGAGATAGTCGAGGCCGGGCACGTCGCGGAGGCTCAGGAAAGCCGACGGCGCGAGCAGCCGCTGGTTGACCATGATCCCGACGAAGGTCCCGCCCGCGACCACGGTCGCGTCTTCGCCGCGCTCCGCCTTCAGGGCGAGCGCCTCGTCGAGCGATTCGGGGGCGAGCCATTCAGGCTCGATCGGCAGTCGCGATCGCCTCCTCGTACAGCGGCCGCGCGAGCTCCCTCGCGCGTTCGTCCTTGATGCGCTCGAACATCCAGCGCTGCTGAGCCTTCGCGCGTTCGCGGCTACACCTGCCGCTGGTGTACCAGCCGGCGACGACCGACGCGTTCGTCTCCAGAAACGAGAGCGAGTCGACCGCCTGGAGCAGGTCCTCGTCCCTGCGACCCCCGGTCTCATGAGCCCGAATCAGCCGCTCGACCTCGGCGGCCAGCTCGTCGCCGGCTCCTTCCGCACGCAGCCACTCGCCCACGATGCGGGCGGAGCGCTCCGCGTGCAGGCGGCGGTAGTCCTCTTCCTCGGCGGGCCAGAAGGCGAGATCCTGCTTGGGGCCGCCGGGGAAGTGGCGCTCGATGTCGTGCGTCAGCGCCGCGAGACGCAGGGCCTCGCCGGCCTCGGGCTCGAGCTCGAGGAGCCAGTCCCGCGTCCGTACCAGATGCTCGGCGTTCCAGTAGGGCTCGATCCAGAGCAGCGCCCGCTCCTCGAGATTCACAGCGTGGTGACGGGCCGCGCCTGGAGCAGGTAGAGCTGCCCGCCGGCGATGGCCCATTCGACGTCCTGCGGCCCGCCGAGCAGATCCTCGAGCGAGCAGCCGAGCTCGGCGAGGGTGGTCAGATCCTGCGCCGACAGGACGCCTCCGTTTGTGAGCCGCTGCCGCTTCACCTCGCCGCTCCGGTCGACGATGTAGTGATCGGGCGTGGCGTGGCCCGACACCACCTGCTCCCCCAGGCCGAAGACCGCTTCGATCAGCATCCGGTCGCGACGGCGCTGGACCGGGTCGACCGTGAAGAGGACGCCCGACTTCTCTGGATCGACCATCTGCTGGACGACGACGGCAATCCGCAGGTCGTCGAGGGAGCCCTTGCGAGCACGATAGAAGAGCGCTCGCTCGCTGAAGAAGGAGGCCCAGCAGTCCACGACCCGTCGGCAGACCTGGGTGGCGCTGCGTACGTCGAGGAACGTCTCCTGCTGGCCGGCGTAGCTGGCCGCCTGCGAGTCCTCCGCGCAGGCCGAGGAGCGAACGGCCACCGGGCCGCTGCCGAGCCGTTCGTACGCCGCCTCGATCTCGTCCTTCGGAGGCTCGCACGCCTGGACGACGGCGATCGCCGCGCCGTGGTCTCCGCCGCGCACCAGGCCGCGCAGGAGGTTGCCGTCCAACGACTGCTCGAGCATCCACGAAGCAATCACGAATCCCGGCGGCACCGGCAGCCTAGCGGCGACCATGGCGGCGAGACCGGCGCCCTTCCCGCCTACCACGGAGACGTCGCGGCAAGCCTCGTCCTCGAACCAGACGACCGCGGCTTCACTCATCGAGGATGGCGACTGCGCGGACCGGCGCCGCGGTCGTCCCGATCCACTTGACCGGGAAGACGGCGAGCCTGAAGCCGTGAGTAGGGAGCTGCTCGAGGTTCGTGAGGTTCTCCAGGTGCCAGTAGTCGTCCTCGTTCATGACCAGGTGCGCTTCCCAGAAGTGTCTCTGCTCGAACATCGCCCAGACTGGCGGGTCGAACGTGATGGCGTCGCAGCCCATCATCCGCACGCCCTTCGAGATCAGGTGCCGGGTCGATTCGGCCGTCATTCCCGGGAAGTCGGTCTTATACCGCTCCTCGGTGTTGTACGCCCCGGCACCGGTGTGGATCAGGACGATGTCCCGCTCCTTCAGCTCGTACCCGATCTCGGCGAGCGCCTCGTCGATCTCGTTCGGAAAGATGCGCGACCCCTTCTCCTTGTGACGGAAGTCGAGCCGCACGCCGTCCGAGAAGCAGTACTCGAGCGGGATGCCCTCGACTCCCGGGGCCTCGGGCCCGCGGATGTGCTTGACCGCGTCCAGGTGGGTCCCCACGTGGTCGTTCTGGATGACCAGATAGCTCGCGGTGAGGGAGGTAGCACCGTACTGGGCCGCCCCGATGCGCTCGGCGAAGTCCGTCCAGCTCTCGTAGAGCAGCAGCGCCGGAGGTGGCACGCGCGGGAACGTCAGCATGTCGGCATGGACGGGCATGGACAGATCGACGAGGCGCGTCATGGGCTGGTTGCTCCTTTCAGCAGCTCGCCGAAGTGCTCGACGTGGCGCCGGAGCGCGACCCCCGCACGGTCAGGATCGCGGTCGCGCAGAGCCTCGAGCACAGGCCGGTGGAGCTCGGCGATCTCGTGCCCGTCGAGCCCGGTGCGCAGCGCGGTGACGACCGTCCGGGCCCCGATACGCAGGGAGAGCCAGGTCTCGAGCAGGATTCGGTTCCCGGCCGCCTCGACGATCAGGCGGTGGAAGGCGACGTCGTGCTCCACCTGCGTGTGGAGGTCGTGTGCGTCCGCGGCGCGGTGCATCGCGTCGATCTCGGCGGCGAGCGCGTCCACCGCCCCGTCCAGCCGAGGGGCCGCCGCGCGGGCGGCGACCTCCTCGATCGCGGCCCGCACGGGGTAGATCTCGATCAGCTCCTCCACGGAGACGTCGCGCACGCGCGCGCCGCGGAACGGCTCGGACTCGACGAAGCGCAGCAGCTCGAGATCCCGCAGCGCCTCCCGGACGGGCGCCTGGCTGGTTCCCAGCTCGGCCGCGATGCGCGTCTCGACGAGCCGCTCGCCGGGACGGTACGTCGCGTTCAGGATCCGCTCGAGGATCAGCTCCTTCACCTGTTCTCGCAGGACGACGCGGGTGACCGACGCGCTCAACGGAGCACCTCGACGAAGCCGCTCGTCCCGTTCACCCGCACGCGGTCGCCGCTCTTGATCCGCTCCGTGGCGATCGAGGTGCCGACGACGGCCGGGATGCCGAATTCCCGGGCCACGACGGCCGGATGCGAGGCGACGCCGCCCGCGTCGGTGACGAGTCCCGCGATCTTCGTGAAGAGCACCACCCAGGCCGGGTTCGTCATCTGGCAGACGAGGATCTCGCCCTCCTTCACCTGGTCGAACTCGTCGAGCGAGGCGACGTACCGCGCCTGCCCCTCGACCACCCCGGGCGAGGCGGCGAGCCCGTGTACCTCCTCCACCTTCTCGGGCGCTTGGCGGTGAAACTTCTCCGGAAAGCCCCAGAGCGACAGGTACGGGAACCCGAGCGCCTCCTGCGTCGCCGTGCCGATCCACTCCGGAGGGCGGATCAGCGCCTGGCGCTCGCGCTCGTCACGCCGCTCGGAGACGAACGCCCGCGCGTCGAACGCCTCCGGGTTCGCCATGAGGACGCGGAGCTCGTTGTAGCGTAGGTAGACGACGTCCTCAGCTTCGTTCAAGGGACCGGCCTCGACCAGCTTGCGACCGATCGCGATCGCCGCCAGGCGAAGCCGCGCATTCGTGCCCTGGTCGATGTAGAAGTGGTGGTCCGGAGTGAGCGGGTTCATCTTCAGCGCGAGATCCAGAGCTTGCTCGAGCCGCTCCCGCTCCTCGCCGGCGGGCACGCCTTGCAGCAACTCGTCCACCGCCTCGTCACGGTCCTTCTTCACGGCCGCGATCGCCCGCGGAAAGTCGTAGTCGGTCTCCAGGTAGCCCCGCACCGCCTCGAGAATTGGGGCGGGGTTCTCGCGCCACGTCGGGAACGAGAACTCGTGCGACCAGATGGCCTTGTAGCCGAACTCCTGCTGGTAGGGCTCCAGCCGCTCGCGCAGGAAGGCCTGCCCCCGCTCGCTCGACCCCAGGGCGCGCAGCACGTCGGCCGCCGTGTCGCCCCCGAACGCCCGGCGGAGCTCATCCTCCCCCTTGATCTCTTCCTTCATGCGCCAGAGGGCCTCGATGGAGTCCCAGTTGCGGTCTTCCACTGAGCTCTGCAGGCGGCCCATGAGGGCCGGGTCCGCCGCGCCCTTCACCTGCTCGATCGTCGCGTTCAGCGCCATCGTCGCAGAGAACTGGGCGAAGTTGAGCATCCAGTGGATTTTCCAGTGGCGGTCGTGGATGTCGATCGCGTCCTCGAAGAGAACGGCGAGCTCGACGAGCGAGGCGCTCTCCGTGTCGTGCTCGTCGAGGTACGCGAAGTTCCGCTCGATCTCGGGGCGCAGTCGGTCGCGCCACCAATCCAGGAAGTTCGCCGCGTAGTGCGGGAGCACGAAACCGAGATAGGCGCCGATCTTCGAGGCGTACTCAGCATCGTGTGGAACGCTGGGGACGTACCGCGCCTCGTACTTGTTGGCCTCCGACCGGACTGCTGGGTCGGCCGGCACTGCGGCCGTGTAGAGATAGCCGTTGACGTTCTTGGCAATCCAGTCGCAGGCGAAGGGCGTGCCGAACCGGCGAAACATGTGGTCGCAGGTCAGCCACCAGCCGCCGAGATCGAAGAACAGCGGCGAGAGCGGGTTGGGGCAATGCAGGTCGTCGAGCACCCAGAACAGCTCTCGCTCCCCCTCTTCCCACTCGATCGGAAACGCCTCGTCTCCGAAGAACGTCCCGAGCGCGGTTGATTCCTGCACGGCCATGGCGCCCTCCTTGGCTGAAGGTGCGATGATCGATGATCGATTAGGCGGCTGTCAACCTGGGCGGCGGATGATGGCTCAGAGAGTCGCCGAAGTTCCGCATCAAACCGCCCACCTGGCCGCTCGATACACCTCGCGGCTGGCAGGCTACGATGCGGAGGCGACGAGCGATACGGCCGGGAGTCCGATGCCGCTGGGGCCGCCGAAGGACGCCACCCCCTCGGCGATCTGCTCGCGGACGTGCCTGCGCTCGTCGTCGTCGAGCCGGCCGAGGACCATTGCGATCGCGCCGGCGGCGCCCGTCAAGAACTCCCAGTAGTCGTCCGCACCGGCGAAGCGCCACGTGAACGCGACCTCCTCGATCTGCGGCTCGGAGAAGCCTGCTCCCGAGAAGAGGCGGCGGACGCGGTCCCGGTCGGCCAGCGCGAGGATCCCGGGAGCGCCCGCCTCCGGCGGCGGCATGTGCCCGCGCTCCTGGAGCATGCGCGACGGCAGCGCCGCCCAGGGGTTCTGCTCCGCTCCGGCGAAAACGGCACAGGCGAGGCGTCCTCCGCGGCGCAGCACGCGGCGCGTCTCCGCCAACGCAGTCGCGGGGTCCGCCATCAGCATGTACCCCCAGCGGCAGAGGACGCCGTCGACTGCGCCGTCGGGGAGGTCGAGCCGCTCCGCGTCGAGCACGCGGCACTCGACGTTCTCGAGCCCGAGCTCGCCCGCGCGGCGGTCCGCCGCCTCGACCATGGCCTCCGAGAAGTCGCTGACGATGACATGGCCGTCCGGTGCGACAAGCGCGGCGGCGGCGAAGCTGACTAGGCCCGTGCCGGCCGCTAGCTCGAGGATCGTCTGTCCCCGCGCGGGTGTGAGTCGCTCGAGCATTCGCTCCGTCACCGGCCGCGCCGTCTCCTCGAAGTAGGCGTAGCGCTCGTCCCATCCCGGCGCCATCGCCTCCCACACGGCATGGCTCGCGCGTCTGAAGTCGGTCGCGTCCATTCGTCGGCGCGAACGCTAGCGCGCCCTCGCGAGAATATCTAGCGGCGGCCGAGACGCTTCCAAACCCGACATCCGGGAGCGTGTCGCCTTTCCACCTATCTAAGGGTTGCTTTCGGCGGCAAGGGTTGGTGGCGATCTCGAGGGTGGCGACAGCGGGGTGCGGCCCATACCTATCTCGGCGCGCAGTGAATCGCGGCGCAGGGTGTTGAGTCGGGGTAGCAGGAGACGGCTCATCCCAAAACGGAGTCGGCGGGTGCCGGGCTCAGGTGGAAAGCGGAGCGCGTCAAGGCTGGTTCCAACCCTGGTCAGGCAGCGAGTTCGAGCTCGCGGAGGGCGTGGAAGGCTCGTTTGCCGATCTTGCGGGCAATGGTGAGTCTGGCGACGGTCGTGTCGCGCCGCTCGCGGGTGGCCCGGTAGAGGGGGAGGTCGGGGGCGGTTGGCCGGTGCGCGTGCACGGCGGCCTCGTTGAGTGCCCAGCGAAGGTGCGGTGAGCCTGCTTTGGCGAGTTTGCCGCGGCGACCGCTGTCGCCGGACTCGTCGACGACGGGGTCGAGGCCGGCCAGCCGGGTGATCTGGTCGGCACGGTGGAAGCGGCTGGCCTCACCGATCTCGGCCAGCAGGTGGCAGGCGAGGATCGGCCCGATCCCGTAGATCGTCTGCAGCGCCTGGCAGCGAGCATCGTTTCGGGCGAAGCGGCGTAGCTCGGTGTCGACGACGTCGAGTTGCGCCTCCAGCGCCGCCATCACCGCCAGCAGCGAGTCGACCTGCAGGCGAGCGCGCCGGGGCAGCTTCAAGGACGCCGCCCAGCGCATCACGAACCTCCTCTCGTTGACAGAGGCCCGGATCGTCCCCAGCGGTCAGGACAGAGAGCCCTTATGACATCCACAGAGCGACGACTCGGCCAGAATGGAAAACTCCGCACTGGGTTCGTTCTCGTGCAGCCAAGGCTTGAGGAGGTCGTCATGGATCAGGTATGCCTGCTGGTGCCGGTTCAACCCGGCAAGAGCGACGATGCGCGCGCATTCATGCGCGAGCTCGAGGAGCAGAGAAAGGACGCTTACGCTCAGTCCGAACAGCGGATCGGAATCGACAAGGAGGTCTGGTTTCTCGCCCGCGCAGAGTCAGGCGATCTCCTCGTCTCCTACATGGAGAGTCCGGATTTTGCCAACGCTCTCCAGCTCTTTTCCGCGTCGCAGGATGAATTCGACCTCTGGTTCAAGCGCCGCTTGGCCGACTCGACAGGTGTCGATCTGAACAACCCTCCAGAGATGACGCTGCCGGAGCTCCTCTCGAGCTACAGCTCCCGCAATTCGGCCTGAGCGCATAGCCGCCCGCTTACCTTCGGCGCGTCGCGGCCAGAGCGGCGTCGCAGTTGCGCAGATTCGCAATCGCGGCGGGCTGTCCCCTGCGGCGGGCCGTGCGCCATCTATTGACAGGTGCGTCCTCCTGCAGAGAATGGGAAGGGGGAGAGGTGACGATTGGCGGCAGCAGAGAGGCGATTCAGGCCGGGGCAGCGTGTCTGGCTCCGCGGGCGCTTGGTCACCTTTCTTGAGTACCTTCCGGCGGGGGCGGCCGTCGTGCGCTTCGAGGGCGAGGAGAAGACGCGTGCCGTTCCCGTGGAGAGGCTCGCGCCGCACCGCGAAGAGAGCCTCGCTCGTTCCGGGCGAGGCGACACAGAGTCCGCTGGGCGATGAGCTATGGAGTGAAACGAGGAGCTGCGCTAGTGTCCGAAGGGGATGGCGGTCGGGCTCGAGGATCAGGATGCGCGGGACCGTCTGCGTTCGGCACTCGCCGAGGCTTTGGCGGAGGGCGAGCAGCTGAAGGAGTCGATCAGGGCGCTGCGGGAGGAGCTGGAAGCGCGAGAGCACGCGCATAAGCTGGCGCTCCAAGAGCAAAGGCGGTCGGTGGCGGACGAGCGGCGCCAGCTCGAGGCGACGATCCAGGCGTTGCGTGACGAGCTCGAGGCGGCTGCCGCCACGCACGCAGCGGCGGCGTGGGAGGCGAAGCGGCTTCATCGGGACGAGGTGCGCGAGCTCGAGTCGACGATTCGCGCGTTGCGCGGTCGCCTGGAGGGAAGCGATGGCGACTGAGGCCGGCGAGGCGCCGGCTGCGTACGCGGAGCAGTTGGAGCAGCTGCGCGAGCTGCAGCTGCTGCTTTCGCTGTCACGGCAGGTTGCGGCGCTGGACTCGCTCGACGCTGTCCTCGACACGCTGGTGACGGCTGCCGTTGAGGAGATAGGTGCCGAACGCGGCACTCTCTTCCTCAACGACGAGGAATCGGGCGAGCTGTACACGCATGTTGCTACCGGTCTAGGCTCGCGTCAGATTCGGATCTTGAACGACCTCGGCATAGCCGGCGCGGTTTTCCGGAGCGGCGTCGGCGAGATCGTGCACGACGCCTACGCCGATCCTCGCTTCCATCGGGACATCGACGAGCAGACGGGCTTCACGACGCAGTCGCTCTTGTGTGCGCCGGTGCGGAATGCGAAGGGAGAGACGATCGGTGTCGCGGAGATGCTGAACAAGTGCGAGGGCGCCTTCGACGGCAACGACCTGGCGCTGCTCGAGCGCATGACTTCTGCATGCGCGATCACATTCGAGTCGCTTCACCGCCTGGAACGGATATCGCGGGCGCGCGAGCGCGAGCTCGCCTTCCTGCACGTGGTCTCGGACCTGACGTCGGAGCTCGAGCTGGGCACGCTCTTGAGCAAGGTGATGTCCGAAGCGACGCGGATGCTCGACGCAGACCGGACGACGCTCTTCGTCAACGATGAGAAGACGAGCGAGCTCTTCGGCTACAGCGGCGACAAGCTCGAGCAGGAGACGATCCGGTTCCCGAACCACGTGGGCATCGCCGGCGCGGTCTTCACATCACGGCAATCTGTTCGCATCCCGTACGCATACGCGGATCTGCGCTTCAATCCGGAGTTCGACCGGCGCACCGGCTACTTCACGCGCTCGATCCTCTGCGTCCCGATCTTCAACAAGCTCGGGAACGCGATCGGCGTGACTCAGTCGCTGAACAAGCGGGGCGGCCCGTTTACGCAGGAGGACGAGGCCCGGCTCCGCGCATTCACAGCCCAGATCGCCAGCGCCCTCGAGAATGCGAAGCTGTTCGCCGACGTCGAGGCGATGAAGAATTACAACGAGAGCGTGCTGCGGAGCATGTCGAGCGGAGTGGTCACGTTCGACGAGGGCGGAACCGCGCAGACCTGCAACTCGGCCGCGATCCGCATCCTGAGGCGCGAAGAGCAGAACATCGTCGGTCGGTCGGCCGAGGAGGTCTTCGCCGGCAACGGGTGGATGGTCGAACGCATGCTACGCGTGGCCGAGACGCGCCTCACCGACCTGGCGATGGACACGGAGCTGAGCGTCGAGGGTGAAATCGTGTCCGGGAACGTGACGACGGTCCCGCTCCTCGCCAGCGATGACGTCCAGCTGGGCACGCTGGTGATGATCGAGGACATCTCGAGCGAGAAACGCGTCAAGTCGACGCTCTCTCGCTACATGGATCCGGACCTCGCCGACCGCCTACTCGCTGCCGGCCCGCAGGAGCAGATTCTCGGCGGGAACGAGACCCTCGTCACCGTTCTCTTCTCCGACGTGCGCAACTTCACCTCGATCGCCGAGGAGCTCGGCGCCCAGCGCACGGTAGCCATGCTGAACGAGTACTTCGAGCGCATGGTCGAGTGCATCTCGGCCCAGTCCGGCATGCTGGACAAGTTCATCGGCGACGCGATCATGGCCGCCTTCGGCCTGCCGGTTGCGCAGGAGGACGACGCCGACCGCGCCCTGCAGTGCGCAATCGCGATGATCCGCAGCCTGGCCGAGTGGAACAGCGAGCGCGAGCAGCGGCGCGAGCCGATGATCGAGATCGGAATCGGCCTGAACACCGACTCCGTCGTCGCAGGCAACATCGGTAGCCCGAAACGAATGGACTTCACGATCATCGGAGACGGAGTCAACCTCGCTTCGAGGCTCGAGAGCGCGTGCAAGCACTACGGTGCGCGCATCCTCCTCTCGCAGACGACGCAGAGCGCCCTAAAGGGTGTCTACCGCTTGCGGGAGGTCGACCGCGTGCTCGTCAAGGGCAAGAGGGAGCCCGTCTCCGTCTTCGAGTGCCTCGATCACCAGGACGTTTCATCGTTTCCGAACCTGATGGAGGCGGTCGGCGCGTTCAACGAGGGGCTGGCGCGCTACCGGGACGCAGATTTCGAGAAGGCGGCGCGCTGGTTCGAGGAGGCACTGAAGGCGAACCCAGGCGACACGCTGGCAGCGCTCTACGTCGAGCGCTCGGCTACGCTGAGACGTTCGCCGCCACCGGCCGACTGGGATGGAACCTGGGTGATGGCCGAGAAGTAGACGAGTCCTCTTCATCAGCCGAAGAGGACGAAGGTCGCGGTGCTGGTCGAGTTGTGGACGACGCCCGGGCGGTCGAGCAGGACTCGTCCCCTGTCGCAGGGCTGCCGGAGCCACCTCGATGCGGCGGCTTGGAACGCGACTAGCACCCCAGAGGCCCATCCGTGACCACTGGCCCCGCCAATCCCTCCTGCAAGCGATCCGAATTACTCGATCGGGGGATATCGCCTCCTCCGCCCGCCACGCAAGCTGAGTGCAGGATTTACCTGACGGCACGGGAACCGAGGGGAGAGGCGCGAATGGCGAAGACGGTGAGGAAAGAACCGCGAATTGGATCGGTGCTCGTTGACAACGGGCACGTTTCGGCCTCCGAGTTGAAGTCGGCCCTTCGAGATCAGAAGGAGACCGGTTCGCGGCTTGGCGAGTTGCTTCTGGCTCGAGGCGCCGTGTGCAGGCCGGAGCTCCAGCGCGCGCTGGCGCATCAGCAGGGCGTGCAGCTGGAGGAGGAGCCCGGATTCGGTACCGGACTGCGGGCGGCTCTGGAACAGGCGCACCGTCGCCGCCGCGGCTCTCTCGCCGCATAGCTGCAGACCCGGGCGCGACCTGCACTCGGACGAAGGACGGTGCTCTGGGAGCAGGCTACGCGACTGGCGGCGGGTCTCAGCTCCACCGGCGGAGCGGGCGCCAGAAGAGGGCGGCCAGCGCTCCCAGATAGGCGAGGGCCGAAAGCGAGGCGGCCAGCTTGAGCGGTTGCTGCATTTCGTTCTCCTCAGAGCAGGATGCGCAGCGCCGTCTCGGCAGGGCAGCCGCGTCGGAGCAGGTCGGAGGCACGGTGGAGATCGACATGAGTGGCGACTGCGAGTCTGAGCGCGTCCTCCAGCTCGAAGCCGCCTTCCATCAGCTCGTGGAAGCGCGTCCGGAGGATGCCTTCGGCCTCGGTCTCGTCGAGCAGCTCGAACTCTGCCGCAGTCATTTCCTTGCCTCCTTGGGGGGTGGGCCGCTTCTCCTCACGTTGAAGCAGAGCCTGCGCCCGACCGAGTCCCCCGCCTGGGGGAACGTGGCTCCGAGCTTCTGCCCGGGCGGGTAGGCAGGTCCAACCAGCCGGGTTATTCATCGCCCGGGCAGTTGGTGCTGCAATGCGATGCGAGGAGGTCGAGACGAAACGATGAGGTCGACGGAGCCGAAGCCCGCAGTTCTCGAAAGGCCGGAACACGACGAGGTCGTCCGCTGGCGCCTGGGGGAACTGCTCGCAGCAGGCTACGAACGCGAGGACGCGCTCGAGCTCGCCCTTGCCCTGCGGATTGACCTGCACATCGCAATCGACCTGCCGCGGCGCGGCTGTCCGCACGGGACTGCGGTTCGCATCCTCTTCTGAGAGGCTCGCCGAGCTCGCCCGCCGCGACCTGACCGGGCCGCGATAGCGCGGTGCTTTACGGCTGGATCGTTACGGCGTCCAGCTCGTGCCTGCCTGTTCGGTCCGATACCCGCGCCCCGGACGTCGCGACCAACGACCCAGAGGCGCGAACCCAACGAAGCCAACACGACTGGCGGCGAGCGAGCCGCGGGACCGCTCCTCCAGCAGGGCGCGACGGTGTAGACATCGTCGCCAAGTTCACACTCAATGATGGCCAGCTCTCATAGCATCACGGCATGCGGCGCCTGAGCCTGGTCATCCCACGCTGGCCGCTCGACAAGGAAACGGACGAGGCGCTGCGCGTCTGCGTCGCGTCGTTCCCGGCCGAGTGCGAGCGCGTCGTCGTCATCAACGACGGCACCGGCTACGGCCGCAACGTCAACATCGGCTTGCGTCTGGCGACGGGCGACTTTATCGCCGTGGTCGACAACGACGTCCGGCTGGCCGATGGCGACGTCTACGATCTCTGCCTCGACGACACGGTCACGACCCCGCTCGTGATCCGGCGAGCGGCAGGGCTATGGAGAGTCGATCGAGCCCGGCGGCTTCCATGTGCTTCTGGGTGCTGCCTCGACCGGTGCTTAATCGCGTCGGCCGGCTCGACGAACGCTTCGAATGGGGTTACTGGGAGGACGACGACTACCTGGCCCGTCTGCATCAAGCCGGGATCCCGGCGAAGCGGGTGGCGTCCGTCCGGGTCAATCACATCGGCGGGCTGACGACGACCAAGGTGCCCGAGCATAAGGACTGGCTTGAGCGCAACGAGCAGGTATTCAAGGAGAAGTGGGGCCGAGGGTCGCCGCCGCTCGCTCGTTACCGGCGCGTGCACGGGAGCGCGATCTGGCACTTCTGCCAGAACTGCCAGGACTGGCCGGTCGCCGATTACGAGGACGCGCCCTCGCCGTTCCCTGGCGGGCCAGAGTGCGCCCGCTGCGCCTCGCTCCGTGACAGGAAGGAGTGCGCATTCTTCTAGCACCCACCAACAAGGCTCGTCCGGAGCGACCCTGTGTTCTCGTCCCGCAGGATGAGTGGTATGCGGTCATGGTGTCTCCTCTTCATGCACCCCGCATCCGAATTGGCTGTATACGCTGCTCGACCAGGCGATCGGCTTGTCTTCAAAACCGTTGAGGTCGTGTAACCCACGGCTGGGTAGGTTCGACTCCTGCGCCGCTCCGCTTGGATCACCTTGAGCCTGCGCAGGGAAGGCAAAGGCCGGAGGCGAAGGAAAGACGACCGTGCGCGCGTGGGCCAGAGCTCTCCTTGCCCTCGGTGCCGTAGTGACGGCCACCTCGCTTCCGCTCGCGCTCTCGGGCTGCGGCGGCCGGTCGGAGATCGACGTCACGATCGTCGGCCAGGAGAGCACCGTCCCCGAAGGGACGACGCTGGGCGAGGCCGCGACGATGTTCCATCTTCAGCCCGAGCCAGGAGACCTGCTCGACGTCCAGGGCAAGGTCCTGCGGTCGCGTGCGTTCCCCGGCTGGCTGCTGCTCGACGGTCGACACGTCTCCGGCCGGACGCGCCTGCGTTCGGGCGACCGGGTCGAGCTGGTGCGCGGTCGCGACCGGACCGAGCGGCTCCGCCGCCAGCTGGTGCCGGTTCCCGGCGGGGCGCCGGCGGACCCTCAGTTCTCGCTGGCCCGGGTGCCCGGCGTGCAAGTGGTCGTACGCGGGGCGCTCTCGCACGAGCTCGTCTCGGCGAAGTTCCGCCCGAACGGCAGGCTTCAGCGGATCGAGCGAGCGGTCGCGCTCACCTTCGACGACGGGCCCTCGCCCCGGGACACGCCGCGCGTCCTCGCCGTGCTGCGGCGCTTGCACGCGCGGGCGACGTTCTTCGTCGTCGGCTATCTCGTCGACCGCTATCCGCAGGTCGTCCTCCGTACGTGGCGGGCCGGCATGGCGATCGGGAACCACACGTACAACCATCCCGAGGTGCCGCCCTTCGCGGAGCTGCCACGCCGCCTCGTGGAGGATGAGATCGACCTCGGTGCGCAGAGTCTTGCTCGGCTTGAGATCCGACCACGACTTCTTCGTCCGCCCGGAGGAAGCGTCTCGCCGCGCGCCGTGAGCGCGGCAGAGGCTCTCGGCGAGCGGGTCGTTCTCTGGTCGGTCGACCCCGAGGACTGGCGTCCGGGAACGACGGCCCGACAGATCGCGCGCCGGGTGCTCGCCGCAGTCCGGCCGGGCTCGATCGTGATTCTCCATGACGGGGGCGGCGACCGCTCGGCCACCGTCAGGGCCCTCCCGGCGATCGTCAAGGGAATCCGCCGGAAGCACCTCCGCCTCGTCGTGATTCCGGCCAGCTAGAGCGCTCCGCTTCTCAATTCCCTGGCCGCGGGCGGATGGTTGCTGCGCCGGGCTAGGTCGAAACGGGAGCCTGCCGACGCTCGGGCCAGGCGAGGAGCGCAAGCAGCGCGAGCAGCGTGAGATCACGGGCGAGCACCAGCCAGGACGCGAGTGGGTCGAGCTCGAAGGCGAGGTCGAGATAGCGATAAGGGAACCAGGCCTGCGTGAGCCCCATGGCGATCAGGAGCAGGGCGCCGGCGGCCACGGCTCGCCGTCCGCGCACCAGGGGCACGATCGGGAGCAGCCAGACGAGGTACTGGGGCGAGAGCACCTTGCCGAGTGCGATGAAGGCGCAGACCGCGGCGGCGCTGTACCGGAACAGCCGCTCAGAGTCGGCGGGGCCGCCGGCGAAGGCGAGCCACAGCGTCGCCAGGACGAGCAGCTGCAGAATTGACTGGGTGGTGGCGAGCGCGTCGGGCGTCGACCCGAAGAGGTTGTCGGAGCCGTGGCTTGGCCAGACGATCACCTGGAGGCCCGAGACCTGGTGTGCGACGAGCAGGACCGCGGCACCGAGGCTCTCGATCTGGAGCGGCCGGGACGCCTGACCAGAGACGCTCTCCCAGACGCCGTGCGGCGAGAGCGCCAGGAAGGGCACAAAGGTGACGAGCGTCACGGCGGCGAAGGCACCCGTCGCGAGGAGTGCGGTCCGCCGGCCCTCCCGCCGCCAGACATAGGCCAGCATGAGAGGGAGCAGGACTCCTGGGTAGATCTTGGCAGCGAAGGCGAGCCCGGTCAGGGCGAAGGCCTGCACGTTGCGCCGCGCGACGAGCGCGGCGAGCGCCAGGGCGGTGAGGGCGGCGGGCCAGAGGTCGAAGCGGGAGAGGACGACGGGCCCGAGCGCGAGCGAGCCCAGGGTCGCGAGGGCGAGGGCCGCCGCGAGTCGCCGAGGGCTCGCGCGGTCCCTGACCAGCACGAAGGCGACCGCTGCGACCGCGGCTGCGCCGCAGATTCCCATCAGACCCTCGAAGAGCCTCGTGTAGGTCTTGAAGTGCTTCGGGCCCACGGCCAGCGAGGGGGCGACGAAGACCGGCAGCGCTCCGGGCGGATATTCGACCGCGAAGTCGCGGTAGGGCACCTTTCCGCGTTCGATCTGATCCCCGTAGCGCTCGTAGATTGGGGTGTCGAGCAGCAGGCGGTGCGTGTAGAACCCGTAGTGGAGCGTCCCCCAGGCGGCCAGGAACGCCGCGACCGCGAGCGCGGCGACGAACGCGGCGAGTCCGTGGTCGGGCGCGGTGGAGGGGAGCGACACCGACGTCAGAGTCTCAGAAAGCAAGAACGGCGTGGTCATCTGACCACGCCGTTCCGCTTGGAGGCAGGACGCCTTACTTCTTCTTGCCGTGACCGTTCCCGTTGCTCCCGCTGTTCCCGCTGTTCCCGTGCGGGGCACTGCTCTTGTTGCTGCTGCTCTTCTTCTTGCCCTTCTTGGACTTGCCGGCGGCCAGCTGCTGCTGCGTGCAGGCGCCGAGCGTGTCTCCGTGCTTCAGGTGCGCGGGGACCGCGTTCGAGCTGACCGTGATGGTGTGCCACGGCTTCTTCTTCGAATGCGTGCGGTGGCAGATCGTCTGCTTCTTCGGAACGGTGGAGGTCGTACCCGTCGTCTTGAGCAGGCTCAAACCTCCTCCGCTGGCAATGCTCGCCGCCGCGAAGCCCGCTGCGAGCAGGAGCGCGGTGACAGCGAAGACCCATCCGTATCGACGCATACTCCTCCTTTCGTTCTGAACGTTGTCCGTTTATCTCGGCTCGTGGCCTGCGGCCTGACATCCCTGAGCCCGATGCTTCTGTCGGAAGAGATACCGCGCAGCGCTAAACCCTGCGCTCTGCTGCGGCTGCGCGTCGCAGGACGCGCTCGTCGCCGACGCGCCGCGTGACCCCGTCCGCGTCGAAGCGCTCGAGCAGCAGCTGTGCGGTGCGCCGGCCGGCACCCAGGAGGTCTCGAAAGCGCGCAATCGTGATTTTCCCGGCTCGCTCGCATTCGGCCACGAGCACGCGGCGCGCTTCTGCGTACGCCTCGCCCGAGACGGCCAAGCCGTCTCCGACTCGCACCAGCGTGCCCCGGTCCTCGAGGAAGCGAGCCAGCTCCCGGTCCTCGACCTTCACCGGCTCGAGACCGAGACGAGCCTCCAGCTCCGTGGCCGCCTCGGCCCGGTCGCCGAGGGACGCCGCCGCCCCGGGGCGGTAGAGCCTGGCCCCTCGCCGCTCGAGGCTGAGCAGGGGGACGACCGCGACGGCCCACGGCTCTGCCGGGGCCTGAATGCCCGGATCTAGCGGATCGGCGGCATCGAGCCTTCGATCGAGCGCGATGCGGAACTCGTCGAGCCACGACTGCGAGAAGACCCAGTCTCCCGCGCGCTCGAGGCCCTCGGGCTCTCCGTCGAGCACGTGACGCAGCGAATCGAGCCGCACGGGCGCGTGCACGGTGGCGGCGACCTCACCCCGCTCGAGCAGCTCGAAGCGCTCCGCGCGTGCATGCCGAGGCGGAGCAGGATCGAGCACGAGCCCGCCGCCGACGGTCGTCTCGGTCCTCAACACGACGCGGTCGCCTCGCGCCGCCACGACCGGCCGGCGCAGGCGCAGCTGCGCGTAGCGGCCGGCGCGGGCCACGCGGGCCGGCACGTCCGCGGTCCCGAGATGGACGGTGACCGCCGCAGGGATCTCCTCGATCTGGTCCAGCGCGACGTCCAGCCGGTACGTGACCGGGTAGTGGCCGGACTGGACGAGGACGTCGCCGCGAGTGAGCCGGGTGCGCTCGACGCCGACCAGGTTGACGGCCACGCGCTGTCCTGCCTCCGCGATCTCGACCGGACGGTCGTGCACCTGCACGCTCCGTACGCGCACGTCGAGGCCGCGAGGCTCGACGCGGAGTTCCTCGCCGGCGGCGATCGAGCCCGACCAGAGCGTGCCCGTGACGACTGTTCCGATGCCCTTGAGCGTGAAGACGCGGTCGATCCAGAGACGCGTCGGACCCGCTCCGCGTGCAGGCTCGACGTCGTCGGCGGTCGTGGCGAGGGCAGCCCGCAACTCGTCGAGACCCTGACCCGTCTTGGCGCTGACGGCGACGACCGGCGCCCCGGGGACGAGCTCGCGCGCCTCCTCCAGCGCCAACCCGAGCGTCTCCTCGTCGACCGCGTCCGCCTTCGTCACGGCGACGACGCCTTTGTCGATGCCGAGCAGTCCCAGGATGGCCAGGTGCTCGTGCGTCTGGGGGCGCGCCCCCTCACCGGCGTCGATGACGAGCAGGAAGAGGTCGATGCCGGTTGCGCCCGCGACCATGGTGCGGACGAAGCGCTCGTGCCCCGGGACATCGATCATCGAGAGGCGCCGGCCGTCGGGCAGCTCGAGCGGGGCGTAGCCGAGGTCGATGGAGATGCCGCGCGCCTTCTCCTCGGGCAGCCGGTCGGTGTCCTTGCCCGTCAGCGCGCGCACGAGCCACGTCTTGCCGTGGTCGATGTGGCCCGCGGTGCCGAGCGTCAGGGGCATCAGCTGACCTTCTTGACCAGGACGAGACAAGGATTGTCTCCTTCCCAGAGCCCGTGGATCTCTTCGAGCGGGCGGAAGCCACACGCCCGGTAGAAGGATCTCGTCGCCGCGTACCCGGGGCTTGGCCGCGACCGGCCCAGCGTCTTCACCTGGAGATATTCGAGGCCTCGGGCCCGCACGTGGTCCTCCGCCGCTGCGACAAGCTGCCGGCCGAGGCCCTTGCGGTGGAGATCATGCCTCACCGCCATGACGAGGATCTCGGCGCTGAACTCGTTGTGGGGCTTCAGCGTCAGGAACGCGAGGACGTCGCCCTTGCCGTCACGAAGCGCGAAGGTCGGCAGGTCTCGAACGCTGTGTTCGTACGTTTCGATGGACTGCTCCAGTCCGAACCATTCGGGAAGCGACCGAAGAAGCGTTCCGCACGCACGTGCTCGCTCTGCGGGGTTCCGCAACTCGACGACTTGCATCAGCCGCAGCGCGCCTCGATCAACCCGTCCTCCACCCGCGTCGGCTCGAAGCCGCCGCCGGCGAGCAATGCGCGCCACTGCGCCTCGTCGCGCTCGCGGCCCCCGAGCAAGACGAGCATCAGCAGGTCGAGCCACTTCGCTCCGTATGGCTCGTTGCCCTCGGGCACGACGGATTCGACGAGGACGAGCCGAGCGTCCGGCGCCGCCGCTGCTCGGATCGTGCGCAGGATCGCGGCCGCGCTCTCGTCGTCCCAGTCGTGGAGGATCGTGGAGAGGACATAGACGTCGCCCTCGGGGACACGCTCGAAGAAGCTGCCCTCCACGAAGGTGCAGCGCTCGCCGAGGGCCGCCTCATCGCGCACCGCCTCGGGAAGGTCGAACACGATCCCACGCAGCCCCGGCTGCCGACTCAGCAGCCCGACGAGCAGTGTCCCGTTGCCCCCGCCGACGTCGACGACCGTTTCGTCGCCTCGCCACTCGAGTTTCGCGAGCCGCTCGATCCTCCCCTCCTTGCCCTGCTCCATCACCCGGTCGAAGGCGGCTCGCTCGGTCGGGTAGTCGGCGAGCCAGGACCAGAAGTCGGTGCTGAACAGGCCCGGAAAGACCGGCTCGGCGGTCGCACCGAGATGCTCGACCGTCTGATACCAAACACCGCCAAAGAGGTGCGCGAAGTCGCTCCAACCGCCGCCCCGCAGGAGCTCGGAGGCCGCTGTGTTGCGGAAGACGCCGGGTTCCTCCTCGAGGAATACGCCGTCGCTCGCGAGAGCGCGCAGGAGCCTGTCGAGCGTATCGGGGTCGGCGCCGACCTCCTCCGCGACTTCGCGGACGGCTCGAGGCCGGTCCCGAAGTGCGTCAGCGACGCCGAGCTCCGCGACCACCGCGAGCGCACGGGTCCCGAGCGCGCCGCGGAGAAGGTCCCACAGCTGCTCCTCCGGCGCGCGCTCGTCGCTCATCCGCGCGCGGACGCTACGGCCGCCGCGACCTCGTCGGCCTCGGCGTCCGTCAGCGTGCGACAGTCGAGCAGCAGGCGGCCGTCGCGGACGACGCCCACGACCGGCGGCTCGCCGAGGCGCAGCGGCTCCGCCAGCTCCTCCTCCACCGCGCAGGCGAAGCTCGCGAGCTCCATGAGCGGCAGCGCGCCCCCTCCGACGCGGGCTACCGTCTCCTCGACCGCGCGGCCGACGGCGGCGCTGAGGCGCTCCGCGCGGCCCCGCACGGACTCGAGCGGCTCCTCCAGCATCCGCAAGACGGGAACCTCCCGCCGGGCCCGCTCGGGGTCGAGGTAGAGCTGGAGCGTGCCTTCCAGGGCCGCCAGCGTCAGCTTGTCTGCGCGCAACGCCCGCTGCAGGGGATGACGGCGGAGACGCTCGACCAGCTCCGCGCGTCCCACCACGATGCCCGCCTGCGGCCCGCCCAGCAGCTTGTCCCCGGAGAAGCAGACAAGGTCGGCCCCGGCGGCGACAGAGTCGCGCGCCTGCGGCTCGTCGTGCAGGTCGACGAGCGCGCCCGAGCCGAGGTCGTCCACGAGCGGGAGGCCGGTCCGCCGGGCGATTTCCGCCAGCCGGCGGAGCTCCGGACGCTCGGTGAAGCCGAGGACCCGGAAGTTGGACTGATGCACGCGGAGGATGGCGCCGGTCTCCGACCCGATCGCCCGCTCGTAGTCGGACGCGCGCGTCCGGTTCGTCGTCCCGACCTCGACCAGCCGGGCTCCGGATCGTGCGAGCACGTCCGGGATCCGGAAGCCGTCGCCGATCTCGATCAGCTCGCCGCGCGAGACGAGCACCTCGCGCCCTTCGGCCAGCGCCGCCAGCGCCAGCATGACCGCGGCGGCGTTGTTGTTGACGACGAGCGCCGCCTCGGCGCCCGTGAGGCGGCGGAGGATCCCGGTCACGTGCTCCTGGCGCGAGCCGCGGCGGCCCCCCGCCAGGTCGTACTCGAGGTTCGAGTAACCGCGTCCGACCTCGGACACACGCTCGAGCGCTGCCTCGGGAAGTGGCGCGCGGCCCAGGTTCGTGTGTACGAGGACTCCCGTCGCGTTCAGGGTGCGCCGCAGCCGAGCGGTCCGCAGCGAGCCGATCTCCTTGCGCATGCGGGCCGCGAGATCACCGGGCTCCCGCCCCAGGCGAATCTCCTCACGGGCTCGCTCGATGACGGCGCGCGCCGCGTCGACCGCCAACGGGTCTTCCACTGCGCGTGCCAGCTCGTCCACCGAGGGAAGCTCCCGCAAATCCACTGTCGTCAGTGTAGGACGCTACACTCGCCCGCCAAGTGGGAGCACGTCTGCTGCAGGGAGGGAAGCGGCGCCGGCATCACGGGCGGGGCATGCTCGTCCTCGGTGCGATCGCGGCCCTAGGGACGGCTGGCGCCGCCTGGCAGTTCTGGCCGTCCGAGGGCCCGGGTGCCGTGGAGCCGGCGGCCGCCAAGGCCCCGCGCGTGCCAACTCGAAAGGCTGTCCACGCGCCGGCGGCTTCCATCCTGGCCCTTCGCCGGCCGCTGGCCCGCGGCATTCGCATCGGGGCGCCTGCCGGCGTCCTGGCCGACGCCGGGGACGGCACGGTGCTCTGGGCGAAGCGCCCGAACCTGCGCCTGCCGATCGCTTCGACGACGAAGATCATGACCGCGGTCGTCGCCCTCTCGCGGCTGCGAGGACGGGATGTAGTCGTCGTCGATCCGTCCGTGCCACGGGTCGCCCCGTTCAAGGAGGGGCTTCGCGCGAGGGAGCGCGTCAAGGCCTGGAAACTCTTCTACAGCCTGCTCCTCTATTCGGGAAACGACGACGCGCTGGCCCTCGCGATCGCGGCTGGAGGGACACGCGCTCGGTTCGTTGCGATGATGAACGAGAAGGCCCGCGCGCTCGGCCTGCACAACACGCACTTCCGCGGCCCGAGTGGCTTGATCGACCGGGACAACTACTCGACGGCGTGGGACCTGGCCGCGCTCGCCCGCTTCGCGATGTGGAACCCGCGCTTCCGGGCAATGGTGCGCACGCGAGTGAAGCGCGTGCCGTGGGCCGCCCCGACGTACGCGAAGGTCTACGTGAACCACAACCACCTGCTGGGCTCGTATCGCGGCGCGGACGGGATCAAGACAGGCTGGACGACGCGCTCGAAGCACTGTCTCGTCGCCTCCGCGCACCGGGGCCGGGTCCGGCTGATCGCCGTGGTGCTCGGCTCGCCCGACGCCTACAAGGACGTCAGGAAGCTCCTGAACTACGGCTTCGCCTCCAGAGGCTGAGAGTCGACGTCGGCGCACTTGCGCCGGTAGCAGTCGTCGATGATCTGTGCGACCTCGGTGGGCTCGTCGCTCAGGTGCAGGAGCTCGACGTCCTCGGGCGAGACGAGCTTTCGCTCCAGCAGCCGGCTCCTCGTCCAGTCGAGCATGCCTTGCCAGTGCTCGGATCCGACCAGCACGACGGGGAAGTTGAGGATCTTCCTGGTCTGGATCAGCACCAGCACCTCGAAGAGCTCGTCCAGCGTTCCGAAGCCGCCGGGGAAGAGGACGAGCCCCTCGGCCGCCTTCACGAGCATCGTCTTGCGGGCGTAGAAATGGCGAAACGTGAGCTCGATGTCGAGGTAGGGGTTCGCGCGCTGCTCGTGCGGGAGCTCGATGTTGAAGCCGACCGACGTGCCGCCGGCCTCCTGGGCGCCACGGTTGGCCGCCTCCATGGTTCCGGGCCCGCCCCCGGTCACGACGGCGAAGCCGGCCTCGGCCAGCAGTCGACCGATCGCGCGCGCCTGGGCGTACACGGGGTCGTCCGGCCCGATGCGGGCGGATCCGAAGATCGTCACACCCGGCTTGCCGATCCGGTCGACGGCGGCGAAGCCGTCGCGGAACTCCTGCGCGATCAGCTCGACGTGGTCGTCGACATCGCG
>Ga0137374_10000117_pt1 | contig 66611 bp, 68 predicted proteins | sample SagtaG_20_FD_104811 | JGI IMG/M metagenome (GOLD analysis project Ga0137374, IMG submission 104811) | Vadose zone soil microbial communities from Sagehorn Ranch, Mendocino, California, USA - Sage1_R_100_16 metaG | ecosystem: Environmental > Terrestrial > Soil > Vadose zone | place: USA... | reverse complement strand
CGGGAAACGAGCGTAGTGGCGACTCTCACAGTCAGGAAGGCGCGCGAGCGCCGCCACAAGCGAGTGCGGAAGTCGATCACCGGCACAGCCGAGCGGCCGCGCCTCGTCGTCTTTCGCTCGAACCACGGGATCGAGGCACAGCTCGTCGACGACCTGGAGGGGAAGACGCTTGCCGCAGCGAGCTGGCTCCATCTCAAGGCGTCCTTCAAGGGCAACAAGACGGCCCAGGCTGCCGAGGTCGGCAAGCTGCTCGCGGAGAACGCGAAGAAGGCGGACGTCGAGACCGTCGTCTTCGACCGCGGCGGCTACCTCTACCACGGGCGCGTGAAGGCGCTTGCCGACGCTGCGCGCGAAGGAGGGTTGAGGTTCTAGTGGCGGTCGGCGCCCAGGACCGGGACCAGCGCGAGCTCAAGGAGCGGGTCGTCGAGATCAACCGCGTCGCCAAGGTCGTCAAGGGAGGCCGGCGGTTCTCGTTCACCGCGCTCGTCGTCATCGGCGACGAAGTCGACCGCGTCGGCCTCGGCTACGGAAAGGCGCGCGAGGTGCCGCTGGCGATCTCGAAGGCGGTGGAGGACGCGAGGAAGAATCTCTTCACCATCCCGAAGCACGGGACGACGATCACGCACGGGATCGTCGGCCGGTTCGGCGCGGCTCGCGTGATGCTGCGGCCTGCGAGCGAGGGCACGGGCGTGATTGCAGGCGGCGGCGTCCGCGCGATCTTGGAGCTCGGGGGCGTCCGGGACATTCTCGCGAAGAGCCTCGGCACGACGAACCCGGTGAACATGCTGAAGGCGACCGTCGACGGGTTGAAGCGGCTGCGCCGCCCGGAGGACGTCGCGGCCGCCAGGGGCCTGACGATCAGCCAGGTGTTGCCGGTCGGCGCGAAGCCGGCGGAGGAAAGGCCGGCCGAAGAGCCGCAGCCAGAGGCGCAGGAGGAAGAGAGTGGCGACGGTACGGATCAAGCAGGTTCGTAGCGCGATCGGCCAGAGCGCTCGTCACCGCGGCACCCTGCGCGCCCTGGGCCTTGGCAAGATCGGGCGCACCGTCGAGCATGCGGAGAGCCCACAGCTCGCCGGTATGCTCCGGAAGGTCCGCCACCTCGTCGAGATCGTGGAGGACTAACGCACGCATGGCCCAGAAGCTCAGTCTCTCGACGCTCAAACCCTCCTCTGCGCGGCGCGCACGCAAGCGCGTCGGCCGAGGCCTGGGCTCGGGCAAGGGCCGCTATTCGGGGCGCGGCATCAAGGGGCAGAAGGCGCGCGCCGGCTCGGGCAAGATGCGGCCCGGCTTCGAGGGCGGGCAGATGCCGGTCTACATGCGCCTCGGCAAGAAGCGAGGCCCCTACTCGAAAGACGCGATGCCGATGGGGCCCCACCGCACCCGGGTCGCAGCCGTCAACGTGCGCGACCTCGAGCGCTTCGACGGCGAGGTGACCCCCGAGGCCCTGAAGGAAGCCGGCCTCATCAGGAACACCCGCATCGACGTCAAGATTCTGGGCGCCGGCGAGCTCACGAAGAAGCTGTCCGTCTCGGCGCACCTCTTCTCCGCGACCGCACGAGAGAAGATCGAGAAGGCCGGCGGCTCGATCACGTGGCTTCGAGGCGAGCCGGCCGCGAAGCGGCCCGGCCGCAAGCGCAAGGGCCGCGGACCGGATTCGACGGTCGTCGAGGAAGCGGCCGCGGAGGCTCCGCCCGAGGAGGAGCAGGCTGCCGAGGAGCCCGCTGAGGAGCCCGCTGAGGAGCCCGCTGAGGAGGAGAACGCCTGATGTTCTCCTGGCTCTCGAACGCGTGGCGCGTGCCGGAGCTTCGTCGCCGAGTCCTCTTCACGGCGGTGATCCTCGCCATCTATCGCTTCGGCTCGTGGATCCCCGCGCCGGGCGTGAACCCCGACGCCATCAAGAGCTACTTCAGCGGCCAGAGCGGCACGGTCCTCACCTTCCTGAACGTCTTCTCCGGCGGCGCGCTCTCGCAGTTCGCGATCTTCGCGCTCGGGATCATGCCCTACGTCACCGCCTCGATCATCCTCCAGCTCCTGACCGTGGTCGTTCCCCGGCTCGAGCAGCTCCAGAAGGAGGGCGAGGCGGGCTTTGCGAAGATCAATCAGTACACGCGGTACCTGACCGTGGCGCTGGCCGCCGCGCAGGCGACCGGCTACGCGTACCTCTTCAAGCGCCAGTCGACCGGAACGGGCGGCCACGTCCTGGAGGCGAGCCTCGGCCGGACGGTGCTCATCGTGCTGACCCTGACCGCGGGCACGGCGCTCCTCATGTGGATGGGCGAGCTGATCACGAAGCGCGGCGTCGGCAACGGCATCTCGCTGCTCATCTTCGCGTCGATCCTCACGAGCCTCCCGGGCGGCATCGTGGCCTGGGTCAACGGCGGCGTGATGGAGAAGCTCTTCTTCCCGTTGATCGCGCTCGCGATCATCGTCGCCGTCGTGTTCATCCAGGAGGGCCAGCGGAAGATCCCGATCCAGTACGCGAAGCGGATGATCGGGCGCCGGATGACGGCCGGCGGCTCGACCTACATGCCGCTGCGCGTGAACATGGCCGGCGTCATCCCCATCATCTTCGCGGCGGCCGTGATGGCGTTCCCACCCACGATCGGCCAGTACTTCCCGCAGACGCAGGGCTTCATCAACACGCACTTCTCCCCGAGCAACCTGACCTACCTGCTGCTCGAGGGGTTCATGATCATCATCTTCACGTACTTCTATACGGCGGTCCAGTTCAATCCCGTCGACCAGGCCGACCAGCTCCGCAAGCACGGGGGCTACGTGCCGGGCATCCGCCCGGGCCCCCCGACCGCGCAGTACCTCGACCGGGTCCTGACGCGGCTGACCCTGCCCGGGTCGCTCTATCTGGCGATCGTTGCCGTCCTGCCAAGCCTCTTCATCCGCTACTTCGGCTTCTCGCAGGCGACCTCGCGCGCTCTCGGCGGCACGTCCGTGCTAATCGCCGTCGGTGTCGCGCTGGACACGATGCGCCAGATGGAGTCACAGATGATGATGCGCTCCTACGAGGGTTTCCTGAAATAGGCGCGTGCCGCTGAGCGTCCTACTGCTGGGCGTCCAGGGGTCGGGCAAGGGGACGCAGGCGAAGCGCATCGCCGAGGAGTACGGGCTTGCGCGCATCTCCACCGGAGACATGCTCCGTGCTGCGATTTCTGACGGTACCCCCTTCGGCAAGGAGGTCAAGCCGATCCTCGAGGGCGGCGAGCTCGTCCCCGACGAGCTGATGATCGACCTCATCCGCGAGCGGCTTCAGAAGGGCGACGCGAAGGAAGGCTTCATCCTCGACGGCTTTCCCCGCACCATGCCCCAGGCGGAAGCCCTCGACGCGATGCTTGCCGAGATCGGCCGGCCGCTCTCGGTCGTCTTCGAGCTCCAGACACCGGACGAGGTGGCGATCGAGCGGCTGCGGCGCCGCGCACAGGAGGAGGGCCGGGCCGACGATACCGAGGAGGCGATCGCGAAGCGGATCCAGCTCTACCACCAGGAGACGGAGCCGCTGGTCGGGCACTACCGCCTCATGGGAAACCTCGTCGGCATCCACGGTGACCGGCCCGAGAACGAGGTCTTCGCTGAGATCCAGGACGCGCTCGAGAAGGCGCGCGTGGCATGACGGAACGGCCACTGCGGGTACGGTGAGCGAATGATCATCCGCAAATCGGAGCAGGAGATCGAGCAAATGGCAGCGGCCGGGCGCGTCGTGGTCGAGACGCTTGCCCTGCTGGGTGAGCACGTGCGTCCCGGTGTGACGACCGGCGAGCTCGACCGGATCGCCGACGAGTTCATCCGCTCCCAGGGCGGGGCGCCGACCTTCAAGGGCTACCGCGGCTACCCGGCGGCGATCTGCACGTCGCCGAACGAGATGGTCGTCCACGGCATCCCGGGCCGGCGAGCGCTGTCCGGCGGGGACATCTTATCCGTGGACGTCGGCGTGACCCTCGGCGGATTCGTGGCCGATTCCGCCTACACGTTCGCCGTCGGCGAGATCTCGGCCGAGGCGGAGCGCCTGATCGAGGTCTGCGAGGCCGCGCTCGCAGCCGGCATCGAGCAGTGCCGGGCCGGCAACCGGCTGTCGGACATCTCGCACGCGATCCAGACCGTGACCGAGGACGGGGGCTTCTCGGTCGTGCGCAGCCTCGTCGGCCACGGGATCGGCCGGACGATGCACGAGGACCCGCAGATCCCGAACTACGGGGCTCCGGGGCGTGGGCCGCAGCTCGCACCCGGGATGACCCTCGCCATTGAGCCGATGATCAACGCGGGCGGGCCGGGGATCTACGTGCACGAGGACGAGTGGTCGATCTCGACCGACGACGGATCGCTCTCGGCCCACTTCGAGCACACCGTGGCGGTGACGGACGATGACCCACGTGTGCTCACCACTTCGAAAGCAGGCGTGCGGGCATAGGAGACCGACGCCAATTGCGGGTCCGAAGGGGGCCCTGGTTGGTTTGCTACCATGGTTTCTCGCTGCGTGCAGCATTGCTGCGCGTGTTCGTATGTCCCGACAACCGCGCTCGCAAGGCGCGATTTGACTGTTCCGGGCGAGACTCGGTCTGGCGCGGGACGCTTACAGGAGGATGGCCCAGAAAGAGGAGAAGATCGAAGTCGAGGGCGAGGTCGTCGAGGCACTCCCGAGCACCATGTTTCGAGTGCGGGTCGACGGTGGCCAGGAGGTCCTCGCAACCATCTCCGGGAAGATGCGCAAGAACTACATCCGCATCCTCCCCGGCGACAAGGTCAAGATCGAGCTTTCGGCCTACGACCTCTCCCGCGGGCGAATCACCTACCGGCACCAATGAAAGTCAGAGCATCCGTCAAGCCCATGTGCGAACGCTGCCGCGTGATCCGGCGGAACGGCCGGACCATGGTCATCTGCTCGAATCCACGGCACAAGCAGAGGCAGGGCTAGGAGCGGTGGGCCTCTAGTGGCACGGATCGCCGGAGTCAACTTGCCCCGTGAGAAGCGGCTCGAGGTCGGGCTGACCTACATCTTCGGGATCGGCCGCTCGACCGCGCGCCAGATCTGCGCCGCGCTCGGGCTCTCGCTCGACACCAAAGTGCGCGATCTCACCGACGAGGAGATCACGAAGCTCCGCGACTACATCGACGGCAACCTCCAGGTCGAGGGGGATCTGCGTCGCGAGCGCTCGCAGGCGATCAAGCGCCTCGGCGAGATCGGGGCCTATCGCGGCGTGCGCCACCGCCGCGGGCTGCCGGTGAACGGGCAGCGGACGAAGACGAACGCGCGCACACGCAAAGGCCCGAAGAAGACCGTCGGTCGCGGCAAGAGGGCCCCCCAGAAGACGTAATGGCTCCCCCCCGCCGCCAAGCCGGGCGCGGCCGCACCAGACGCCGGGTCCGCAAGAACATCGCCATCGGCCAGGCGCACATCAAGACGTCGTTCAACAACACGATCGTCGCGCTGACCGACAACGAGGGCAACGTGATCGTCTGGGAGTCGGCCGGCTCGGCCGGCTTCAAGGGCTCGCGGAAGTCGACGCCGTTCGCCGCGCAGGTGACGGCCGACTCGTGCGCACGGAAGGGGATGGAGCACGGCCTCCAGAAGGTCGAGGTCTTCGTCAAGGGCCCCGGCTCGGGCCGCGAGACGGCGATCCGCTCGCTCCAGGCGGCGGGGCTCGAGATCCTCGGCGTCAAGGACGTGACGCCACAGGCCCACAACGGCGTCCGGCCCAGGAAGCGGAGGCGTGTGTAAGTGGCTCTCCCGGCAACATTCGCTGGCGCCTGGCCCGCTATCACGCGGCGCCAGGCCGCGTCCTCAGTCGCACGCTACGCGTCCTATGTTGACGGCTCCGGTCGCCTCTCGGGGAGCGCCTCGATTGGCTGGCTTGGTGCTAGCGACCCAGGCATCCATCAATGTCACCGGGAGAGCCACTAATGGCCCGGGACCGCTCCCCGAAGTGCAAGCAATGCCGCCGAGAGGGCATGAAGCTCTTCCTCAAGGGGGAGCGCTGCCTGACCGAGAAGTGCGCGATCGAGCGGCGCAGCTATCCGCCGGGCGAGCACGGCCGCGGCCGCATCAAGCAATCCGAGTACCTGCTCCAGCTCCGTGAAAAGCAGAAGGCGCGGCGCTACTACGGCCTGCTCGAGAAGCAGTTCCGCACCTACTACGCGAAGGCCGCGCGCGGCTCGGGGATCACCGGCGAGACCCTGCTGCGGATGCTCGAGACGCGCCTCGACAATGTCGTCTACCGCCTCGGCTTTGCCGTGTCGCGCGCGCAGGCTCGCCAGCTCGTCCGCCACGGCCACTTCCACGTTAACGGTCGCCGCGTGAACATTCCGAGTTACCAGGTGCGCCCGGACGACATCGTCACCCTCGCGCCCGGAAGCTCGGCCGAGCAGGTGATCCGCGACGCGACCGACCTCACCGCCTCGGTCGCGGCCTGGCTCCAAGCCGACCACGAGGGAATCACCGGCAAGATCCTCAAGCTGCCGGAGCGGGCCGAGATCGACACCCCGGTCCAGGAATCCCTCATCGTCGAGCTCTACTCGAAGTAACAGAAAGAAAGGAACGCATGGCAACGAGAACGTCTCTGATGGACTTTCAGGTGCCGAGGATCGTCCACGAGGAGGTGGACGAGCAGCGCGGCCGGTTCACGATCGAGCCGCTCGACCGCGGCTTCGGCTACACATTCGGCAACTCGCTGCGTCGCGTGCTGCTCTCGTCGCTCGAGGGCGCCGCGGTCACCTCGGTCAAGCTCGAGGGCGTCGCGCACGAGTTCACGACCCTTCCCGGGGTGAAGGAGGACGTGACCGACATCATTCTCAGACTGAAGAGCCTGATCTGCCGGCTCCACGGCGAGTCGCCCGAGATCGAGGTGCGGCTCAACAGAAAAGGGCCGGGCAAGGTCACCGCAAGCGATATCGAGGCGCCCGCCGACCTCGAGATCCTGAACCCGGACCTCCAGATCGCGACCCTCTCCGACAAGGGGAAGCTCGAGCTGACGATGACGATCGGCCGCGGGCGCGGCTACGTGCCGGGCGAGCTCAACCGGGGCCCCGAGCACACGATCGGAGTCATCCCGATCGACTCGATCTTCTCGCCGGTGCGCCGTGTCTCCTACGACGTCGAGGCGGCCCGCGTCGGGCAGCGCACCGACTACGACAAGCTCAACCTCGACGTCACCACCGACGGCTCGATCGATCCTCGTGAGGCGATCGGCCAGGCCGCCGAGATCCTCATCCGCCAGCTTGCGATCTTCACGGATATCGAGAAGATCGAGGGCTTCGGTGAGGCCGCAGCCGAGGCGGCCCCGGCCGAGGCACCGCTCGCGCACGGGATGGAGAACTTCCCGATCGAGGAGCTCGAGCTCGGCGTTCGCTCGTACAACTGCCTCAAGCGCGTGGGCATCGAGACGATCGGCGACCTCGTCGTGAAGAGCGAGAACGAGCTCGCGGCGATCCCTAACTTCGGCAAGAAGTCGATCGAAGAGGTCAAGGAGACGCTGGCCACACACGGCCTGCATCTCCGCGGGGACGAATGAGGCACCACCGCGCCGGCAAGAAGCTCGGCCGGGACTCGGCCCACCGCAAGGCGCTCTACTCGAACCTCGCGGGCGCGCTCATCGAGCACGGGCGGATCAAGACGACGGTCGCGAAGGCGAAGGCCGTCAAGCCGATCGCCGAGGAGATGATCACGTTGGGCCGGCGCGGCGACCTCGCCGCGCGGCGACTGGCGCTCGCGTACCTGCGCTCGAACGAGGTCGTGACGAAGCTCTTCTCCGAAGTCGGCCCACGGTTTGCCGACCGGCCGGGCGGCTACTCGCGGATCGTCCGGCTCGGCCCGCGCTGGGGCGACTCGGCCGAGATGGTCTATCTCGAGCTAGTCGACTACGTGCCGCCGGCCCCGCGGGCGCCTGTCGTGCGCGAGCGCGAGCCCGAAGAGGCGCAGGTCGAGGCCAGCTAGAGCCCGCTCAGAGTCGGGACTCGAGCAGAACGAACGTCGGGTTCGGGATGTCGTCGGGGTTGGCCTCGACCCAGATCTCAGCGTCGGCCGGCAGCGCTTCGCGTAACCGTGCCCCGAGCTCGTTCGCCAGCTCCTCGGTCAGGACGTCAACGGTCACATAGCGCCAGCGGCGGTGCACGGGGAGCCCTTCGGCGCTCAGCTTCGCCGCCAGCTCGGCCGCCTCACTCCGGCTCGGTAGCTCTATTTTCACCCACCAGTCGTACGAGCCCTCTTCCGCGGCCTCTCTCCGCTCCGCCTCTTCCAGGCGCCGGCGCTCCTCGCGCTCCTCGGCCTCCGTGCGGGGCAGCGGGATCGACGCGTCCTTCCAGGCCTCCTCGACGGGGTGCCACCGCGTGACGGCGACCTCGGCCGTCAGGCCGTCGGCCGCGACCAGCTCGCGGACGACGCGCTCAGCCTCGCGCGCGTTCTCCTCGCTCGCGGCGTAGAGGAAGAGCCGCGAGCCGTCGCGGGTGACGATCACCCTTCGGCCCAGCCTCGCGCGGGCCTCGTCGTCGAGGTCGTGGGCGCGCAGCCGCTCGCTCAAGCCGAATCCGTGCTGCTCGTCGTCGAGGTCGACCTCGACGCGCCACTCGTCCTCGCTCACGTCGCGGGATCATATGCGCCGTGCGGCTGAAGCTGACCCTCGAGTACGACGGGACGCGCTTCCGTGGCTGGGCGGCCCAGCCCAACCTGCGGACGGTCGAGGGCGTCGTACGGGAAGCCCTCGACTGGGTCTACAGCTCCTACCACGACCTCGCCGTGGCGGGGCGGACGGACACTGGAGTGCACGCGCTGGGGCAGGTGGCGAGCGTCGACGTTGAGGGCGGGCCGCCGCGGGAGGGGGCCGCCGAGGCGCTGAACACGGCTCTCCCGGACGATGTCTCGGTGATCGCAGCCGCGGAGGCGGCGCCTGACTTCCACGCTCGCCACTCGGCTCGTGCGCGCAGCTACCGCTACCGGGTCTGGCGGCGCAGGACGCCCTCGCCTTTCGAGCGCCGTCGGAGCTACTGGTACCCGCGCCCCATCGACTACGGGGCGCTCGCCGACTCCGCCGACCTCCTCCTCGGCGAGCACGACTTCCAGGCGTTCACTCCGGCCGGGAGCCAGCACGGGGTCTTCACACGGGAAGTGCGCGAGGCGGCCTGGTTCGAGCGCGGCGAGGCGCTCGAGCTCGAGATCACGGCCAACAGCTTCCTGCGGCATATGGTTCGCGTCCTCGCGGGAACGATGCTCGAGCGGTCGCCCGACGAGCTGGCGCGTCTGCTCGAAGGTCGCCCCCGCGAGGAGGCCGGCTCGACCGCGCCACCCTGGGGCCTGTACCTCGAGCACGTGGAGTACTGAGGCTTTGTACTACGCGGTGTTGCCGCCGTCTGTTCGATCCAAATGGTTGCCGCCGTCTGTGCCTGGTGTCAGGTCTTGCATTCACGCACGCCACGAGGGCCAGGTCCAGGAGAGGCACCTGCTCGAATGCAAGACCTGACACCGACCGACAGTCGTTCATGCATCCGCGCGGCTTCGGAGGCGGCGGTTTCAAACCGGTGCGAATGTCGCAACGGAGGTTCGCCGGTGAGCTCGAGTATGCGCAGGCGATGTTGTGGGACGGTGTCTGGAAGAAGACGAACGACGCTGAAGCCGATGCTGGCAGGACGAGAGCGAGCAGCAGGGCCAGCCGGATCACGGGCCGACGCTAGCATCACTCTGATGGCGACGAAGACCCTTGAAGCACGCGTCGAGGAGCTCCGCAAGCAGCTCGAGTACCACCTCTACCGCTACCACGTGCTCGACGAGCCGGAGATCTCGGATGCCGAGTACGACCGACTCTACGACGAGCTGCGCTCGCTCGAGGACGAGCATCCCGAGCTCGCCACCGAGGATTCGCCGACTCGCCGCGTCGGAGCCGCCCCCTCCGAGCGCTTCCAGAAGATCGAGCACCTGTCCCCGATGGGCTCGCTCGACAAGGTCACGACCGACGAAGGGCTAACGAAATGGGCACAGGACGTCCGCAAACGGCTCGACTCGGACGAGCCTGTCGCCTACGTCACCGAGCCGAAGATCGACGGCTCGGCCGTGTCACTGGTCTACGAGAACGGAGTCTTCGTCCGCGGCGCGACGCGCGGCGACGGCTACCGCGGCGAGGACGTGACGCAGAACCTGCGCACGATCGGCGCGATCCTGCCGCGGATGCAGCTACCCGACGGCGAGGCGCCGCCGCCGCTGCTCGAGGTGCGCGGCGAGATCTACATGCCGCTGTCCGGCTTCCAGGAATTCACCGAGCGTCAGGCCGCCGAGGGCAAGCGGGCGGCCCCGAATCCACGGAACGCCTCCGCCGGCTCGCTGCGCCAGCTGAACCCGGCGATCACCGCCGAGCGCCCGCTCTCGATCTGGGTTCACGGCATGGGCCATCGCGAGGGCCTGCCGGCCGACAGGCACTGGGCGGCGCTCCAATGGCTTCGCGAGCGCGGCTTTCGCACGAGCCCCCTCGCCCAGCGTCACGAGACGATCGAGACCGTCGCCGAGGTCTGCCGCGAGTGGGAGACGCGACGGCTCGAGCTCGACTACGAGATCGACGGGATCGTGGTCAAGGTCGACTCGTTCGATCAGCAGCGGCGCCTCGGCGCGCTCCACGACCGGCCTCGCTGGGCGCGCGGCTACAAGTGGGCGCCGATGACCGCGCAGACGAAGCTCCTGAAGATCCACATTCGAGTTGGCCGGACGGGCGCGCTCAACCCGTGGGCTCAGCTCGAGCCGGTCGAGGTCGGCGGCGTGACCGTGTCGACGGCGACGCTTCACAACGAGCAGGACATCAACCGCAAGGACGTCCGCGTGGGGGACACGGTGATCGTCCAGCGGGCCGGCGACGTGATCCCCCAGGTCGTCGGGCCGGTGCTGCCGCATGCGAGGAGCTCTCGGCGGTTCCGCATGCCGAAGGCCTGCCCCCTTTGCGGCGCCGAGATCGTCAAGCCCGAGGGCGAGGCGATGCACCGCTGTCCGAACCCGAAATGCGAGTCACGGGGTCTCGAGACGCTCATCCACTGGGTCGGCGCGGCGATGGACATCGAGGGGGTGGGCGAGCAGCTGGTCCGCCGGCTCTGGCGGGAGGGGATCGTGACGTCGATGCCCGACCTCTACCGGCTCACGAAGGAGCAGTTGATGGAGCTCGACGGCTACGGCGAGATCTCTGCGGGCAACGCCGTAGCCTCGATCGAGCGCTCGAAGGAGCGGCCCTTCCATCGCGTCCTCTTCGGCCTCAACATCCCGCAGGTCGGCTGGGTCACGGCACGCAACCTCGCTGCGCACTTCGGCTCGATCGACCGTCTCGCGGCGGCGAGCCAGGAGGAGATCGAGGAGGTCGAGGGGATCGGGCCCGACCGGGCGGAGGCGATCGCCGAGTGGTTCTCGGACAAGGAGAACCGCAAGCTCGTCGCGGAGCTCGGCAGGCTCGGACTGCGCTTCGAGACGGGCGACGAGCTGAAGCCCGTCGAGGGCCCGCTCTCCGGCAAGACCTACGTCATCACCGGCACGCTCGAGTCGTTCTCGCGCGAGGAGGCGAAGGCCGCGCTCGAAGCGCAGGGCGCGAAGGTCTCGGAGTCGGTATCGAAGAAGACGACCGGCGTGGTCGTCGGTGAAGAGCCCGGCTCGAAGCTCCAGAAGGCGCAGCGCACCGGGGTCCCGATCCTGGACGAGCAGGCCCTGAAGGCGCTATTGAGTCGCTAGGACAGCGGCGAACCGGTCCTGTGCGAGGCGCGCCCAGTAGGTCGAGACGGGCGAGCCGTTCTGGATGACGGAGAAAGCGAAGCGCCGCTTGACGTAGCCGGAGAGGGCCGAAGCCTCGTTCAGCGTGCCCGTCTTCGCCCGCACACGCCCTGCCGCGGCCGAGCCCCGCATGCGCCGCTCGAGCGTGCCGCTTCGGCCCGCCACCGGCAGCGAGGCGAGCAGGATCTCGCGCAGGTCCTCGTCCAGCCAGGTTGCGCGAAGCATCTCGACGAGCGTGCCCGCCGTCAGCCGGTCGAGGCGCGAGAGGCCCGAGCCGTCCACTATGCGCACGCCCGCGAGCGGGATGTCCTGCTCCTGTAGGAGCTGCCGGACGACCGCGGCGCCCGTCGCAGTCGTCCCCTGGAAGGAGAGGGTCGCACCGAGCTGCTTCAGGAGAATCTCGGCGGTGAAGTTGTCGCTCTCGTGGTCCATGAAGCGGAGGATTTCGGTGAGCGCCGCCGACTCGATCGAGGCGAGTGGCATCGCAGCCTCGTCCGCGCGACCGGCCAAAGCCCGTCCGGCCACGGAGATGTGCGCGCGGAGGAGGGCGGCGCGGAACGACATGGCCGCTGCCAGGGCCGGCGTGCGGGTGATGCGCCCCCGAAAGCGCGCCCGGTCGACCGTCAGCGCCGAGAGGGGCGGCGACTCATTGATGAAGAACCACGGTTTCCAGCCGGGGGCGATCCGGCGCGCGTCGAAGAACGACTCGTCGCCGACCACGCGTCCCGCCACCCGCCGGATGCCCTGCGCGTAGAGCTGCGAGGCGAGTTGAAGGAGATCGAAGGTCGAGAGGGTGGGATCGCCGTAGCCCTTCAGGACGACGTCCCCGCGCCAGACCGGGCCCTCACGCTCGCCTTCGCCGAGGACCTCGGTCGCGAAACGGTAGCTCGGGCCGAGCGCGAGGAGGCACGCGTAGGTGACCGGGAGCTTCTCGTTCGAGGCGGGGATCAGGGGCAGCCGCAGATTCTGAGCGTAGACCTGCTTGCCGGTCACGAGGTCGACCGCGAGCGCGGCCGAGCGCGACCGGGCGACATGAGGCACGGCGAGCGCGCGCCCGAGCCGGAGCGCGAGCGGCGTCCGCTCGGCCGCGAAGGCGGGCGGGGGCGCGAGGAACGCCGCTGCGAGGAGGGCGGAGAGAAGGCCGTAGCGGCGCGTCACCGAGGCATTGTCGAAGGACGGCCCGGACATCGTCAAGCCCACCTAGGTCCCGGGAGGCCGAAAGATGGGCCGAGCGGCCCATAGTCTCCGGCCGCCCTTCGGCCCATAATCGAGCCAGCCTTGGCCGACGACCTCGATCTGCTGCTGGACCGTATTCGCGCCCTGCTCGACGCACACGCGGAGGGGGCAGGCCTCCCGCGCTCGGAGGTGGAGCCCACACTGACCGACGGGTATGCCCGCGCGCTCCAGCTCGACGCCGAGTGCCTGCGACTCGAGCACCGCATCGACCGGCTCACCGCGGCCGTCGCGGAGGGCCGAGAGGTTCCGGCCGGGAAGCTCGCAGGGCTCCTGCGCCGCCTGCGCGAGGCCGAGGCGCAGGGCGTACAGCTCCGCGCGCTCCTCGCGCCGCTCCGCCGGCTCGTCGCCAGAGCCGCCTAGGAGGGTCTGAGTCAGACGATCCCGCTGCGCACCGCGTACACGGCTGCCTGGATGCGGTTCTCGATCTGCAGCTTCATCAAGATGTTCGAGATGTGGTTCTTGACCGTCTTCGGGCTGATGTGGAGCGCGTCGGCTATGTGCGAGTTGTCCTTGCCGTTGGCGATCAGGCGCAGCACCTCGAGCTCCCGGTCGGAGAGCTCGGCGCGGATCTTCTCGGCGCCCTTGTCGAGGGTCACCGCGCGCATGCGCTGAAGCACCTTCGAGGCGATCGGCGGCGAGATCAGCGACTCGCCGACGGCCGCCGCGCGGATGCCGCGCATGAGCTCCTGGATCGACGAGTCCTTCACGAGGTAGCCGCAGGCACCCGCGACGATCGCGTCCATCACGTCCTGGTCTTGATCCGAGATCGTCAGGACGACGACCCGTGTCAGCGGGGCATCGGAAGTGATCTCGCGCGTGGCCTCGACGCCGCTCATGCCCGGCATGTTCAGGTCCATGACGACGACGTCGGGCACGACCTCGCGCACGATCCGCACGGCGTCCTTGCCGTTCGCCGCCTCGCCGACGATCTGCACGCCCTGCTCCTCGAGCAAGTTGCGCAGGCCCGTCCGGAAGAGGTCATGGTCGTCGACGAGCAGGACGCGCAGGCCGCTGCCCTCGCCGTTCACGCTCTCGTTCACCGCTGGCTCCTCCCCCTACGCACCTCGGTTCTCAATGAAGGGTAATGGTCACCGCTCGAGTTCCCCAGGCAAGCGCCTCGGCCTCGGTCGGGAACCAGACGTCGATGCGCGCGCCCGCGACCGCGCCGCCTATGTCGGCCGCCACACCCTCCCCGTAGCCGGGGATCGTCATCCGGGTCCCGAGCGGGATCACGTTGGGATCGACGGCAACGATGCCGTAGCCAACGGGAACGCCGGTCGAGGTCCTGCCGGTGAGCGAGTAGCCGGTGGCCGTGACGGAGAGCTTGCGATCGCCCGCGACGGGCGCCGGCAGCGGTGGCTGCGCAGCGGCCAGCGATCTCGCCTGCGACTCGAGCGACGAGATAGCCGCCGAGTTCGAGCTGCGGCGGGCCGAGAGCCCTGCGAGCATCGCGGCGCGCTCGCGCCGGGCGGCGGTGAGAGTCGCGACCGTCGCAGCGGTCGCCTCCTCGGTCTCCCTCGCCTCGGCCTCGCGGGTCGCCAGCCGCCGGGTCAGGCCGGCAAGTGTGTTACCCGCGGCGCGGGCTTCCTCCACGAAGCGGCGGTCCTGGCCGGCCAGCCGCTGAAAGCTCTCGAGCGCCGTGATCGCCTCGTCGATCGACTTCGCGCCGAGGAGAACCGTGAGCGAGTCGGTCTCCCCCTGCTCGTAGAGAACCCGGAGCCGCTGAGCGAGCCGCACCTGGGAGGCGGCAAGCGAGCTTCGCGCGATACGTAGCCCGACTGCGGCCTCGGCCCGCTGCTGGGCGATCGCGCGCGTCCGCGCCCGTAGACGGACGAGGGCGGCCTGCGTCTGCTCGAGCCGCGTGTCGACGGTGGCCATGCTCAGCCACGCGGCGCGCTCCTGGGTGCTCAGCGACCCGTTCTGCGCACGCAGCGCCTGCGCTTGCTCACGAAGGCTCGACGGGGAGTTCGCGCCGGTCGCCGCCGGCAGCTGCACGGAGGCGAGGGCAGCCACGCACGCAGCAGCGAGCAACCCCTTCAGGCGACGCCTCCCTCTCCCACGGCGCGGGACCGTACCACAGCCCACTCTGCCCTCTGTGCGCTCCACACTCGGACGCCGTGGCGCGTTTTGGCCTGGAGATGCCCGTTTGCGGTCGTCCGCACGGGTTGTTAGGGTCCTTGGCTCGTGACGTACCGGCCCCCCTCCGGTGCGCCCGCCGTGGCCGGGAACAAGGATCCGTCCGGCATGTCTAGGCGGCAGGCGCAGGCGTTGTTGCTAGGTCTCGTGGCGGCTCTCATAACCGCCCCGTTGGCGTTCGCCACCCCCGGGACCGTCGCCTCGAAGCAGGCCCAGGCGCAGCAGGTCCTCTCGCAGGTCCAGGCGCTCGACGCCAATCTCGAGCACGCTGTCGACGCGTACAACCTCGCGAATCAGAAGCTCGCCCGAATCGAGCGCGACCTGCGCGAGAACCAGCGAGAGCTGCACATCGCGCAGGGAAACCTTCGCCGCGCGCAGGCGACGCTCGAGTCGCGGCTCGTCGCGATCTACACCTCGGCCGGCGAGAACACGGGCCTCGAGGTCCTCCTCGGCTCAACGTCGATCGACGACCTCATCACGCGTATCGACACCGTGAATCGGGTCTCCGACCAGAGCGAAGAGGTGCTGAGGCAGGTCAAGACCTTCCGGGCGGCAGTGCGCTCGCGGCGGGCGCGGTTGAAGACCGCGCGCGTCGAGCAGGCGAGGCTCGTCGCCGAGCGCGCGTCGCAAAAGGCCTCGATCGAGAGCCAGCTCGCGCAGCGACAGCAGCTCCTCTCCTCGATCCGCAGCGAGATCGGCCGCCTCCAGGCCGCCGAGCGCGCACAACAGGCCGAGCTCGCGCGGCAGGCCCGCGCCCGTCTCTCGTCGGCGCAGACCGGCGCCGAGGTGCTGGCGGCGGGCGCCGGCGCGATGACGGGAAGCGACCCCACGTTCACTCCTCCGCCTTCGCGCTATGGAGGCGTCGTCGGAATCGCGATGCAGTATCTCGGCATTCCGTACGTCTACGGCGGCTCCACTCCGGCCGGGTTCGACTGCTCCGGCTTCGTCATGTACGTCTACGCCCAGGTCGGCGTCTCGCTGCCGCACAACGCGGCCGCGCAGTACGGCTACGGCTCTCCGGTGTCGCGCTCGCAGCTGCAGCCGGGCGACCTCGTCTTCTTCAACGGGCTCGGCCACGACGGCATCTACATCGGTGGCAACGCTTTCATTCACTCGCCGCACACGGGCGACGTGGTCAAGATCTCGAGCATGACCGGCTGGTACGCGTCGAGCTACGTCGGCGCGCGCCGCCTCTAGGCCGCCCGCCCATCGCTCGAGGCGAGAGCAGCCTCAACCGGCTTGCGGCAAGCGCGACCACGCACTGCCTGACCGGGTGCGCCATCGGGGAGGTGCTCGGCCTTGCTATCGGTACGGCTCTCGACTGGAGCAACTTCGCCACGATCGTGGCCGCGGTCATCCTCGCGTTCTTCTTCGGCTACTCCTTCACCGCGGTTCCTCTGTATCGATCGGGGCTGGCGCTCGGCGCCGTGGTTCCGATCGCTTTCGCCGCCGACACGCTGTCGATCACCGTCATGGAGATCGTGGACAACGCGATCGTCATCGCAGTCCCGGGAGCGATGGACGCGGGCCTGGGCGATCTTCTGTTCTGGGGAAGTCTCGCGTTTGCGCTCGCGGTGGCCTGGTTCGCGGCGTTCCCGGTCAACCGCTGGCTGATCTCGCGGGGCCGCGGACACGCCGTTGTGCACGCACACCACGGGCACGCGCCGCGGTGATCTCTACTCGAGCCAGGTCCGCGGCGGGATCGAGATGGGGAGCAGCCCCTGCGGCGCTTCGAGTAGCGCGTCCTCGATCCGCCTGATGGTGAAGTCGCTGATCGGACGAGGCAGAGCGTCCGGCGGCCAGTAGGCGCACTCGGAGATCTCGGGCGAGTTCGGGACAGGCCGCGATTCGCCGTCGACCCGGCAACGGAACAGGAACTGATGAACGTCCCGGTCGCGGTCGTAGTAGATCGCCGTCAGCCCCTGCGCGACGGCTTGAAGCCCGGTTTCCTCGCCGACCTCGCGCAAGGCCGTCTCGACGACGGATTCGCCCGGCTCACTGATCCCGCCGGGAAGCTCCCAGTTCAGCCGGCCGTACGTGTGCTTGACGAGCAGGACCCGGCCGCGCTCGTCGAGAATGACCACCGCGGCTCCCATGAAGCGGGCGGGAAACGTCACTGCGGGGTGCCCGCCGCGGACTGCGCGTAGAGCAGGTCGATCTCCGACGCGAAGTGCTCCTCGCAGACGCGGCGCTTGAGCTTCAGCGTCGGCGTGATCTCGTTCTCCTCCGCCGAGAAGTCGCGCGGCAGGATCGCGAACCGGCGCACCTGGGCGAAGTGCGCGAGATCGGCGTTGACGTCCGCGACCGCCTCCTCGATGAGCGCCTGTACGTCCTCGCGCTGCGAGAGGTCCTCATCGGGCCCGCGCTCCGCCGCCCACTTCTTCACCTCGTCCTCGTCGAGCGTGATCAGCGCGGTCAGATAGGGCCGACGGTCGCCGACGACGAGCGCCTGCGAGATCCAGCGCACGTTCTTGAGGCTGTTCTCGATGTTCTGCGGCGCCACGTTCTTCCCGCCCGCCGTGACGATGATGTCTTTCTTGCGATCGGTGACCCTGAGGAAGCCGTCGCCGTCGATCTCTCCGACGTCGCCGCTGTGCAGCCAGCCGTCGCCCGGCAGGACGGCGCGCGTCGCCTCTTCGTCGTTGAAGTAGCCGGCGAAGACCGTCGGGCCGCGGACGAGGATCTCGCCGTCCTCAGCCGTCTTGACCTCGATGCCCGGGAGCGCGGGGCCAACCGTTCCGAACTTGAACCAATCCGGCCGGTTCACGTTCGAAGCAGTCGTGCACTCGGTCTGGCCGTAGCCTTCGAGCACGAGGACGTCGAGGGCGTGGAAAAACTCGGCGATCTCCTTCGCCAGCGGAGCCCCGCCGGAGATCGCCGCGCGCAGGCGTCCGCCGAGGCGGCCCTTGACCTTCGAGTAGACCAGCCGGTCGGCGAGCCGGCGCTGGACGGACAGCGCGGACGGCAACGGTCGTCCCTGCTGCTGCAGAGCGCTCGAGCGCCGTCCCACGTGTAGCGCCCAGTCGATTAGACGTCGTCTGACGCCGGTCGCCTCGGCGAAGTTGGCCGCAACGGCCGTGTGCACCTTCTCGAGCACCCGGGGCACGGTCGGGAGGACTGTCGGGCGCACCTGCGGCATGATCTCGGCGATCCGCCGCGGGTCGGAACAGAACGCGATCGTGAACCCGAGATGGGCTCCGAGCAGGTGCATCAGGCGACCGAAGTTGTGCGCGAGCGGGAGGTAGAGCAACATCACGTCGGTCGGGAGGAAGAAGTCTTCGAGCCGGTCGATCATCCCGACCATCTCCGAGTAGTTCCGGTTGAGGATCATGCAGGCCTTCGGGGGCCCGGTCGTGCCTGACGTGTAGATGAACGTGAAGAGGTCCTCTTCGCCGATCTGCGCCCGCGCGCGGTCGAGCGCCGCCGGGTCGCGCGCGGCGTGCCCGCGGCCGAGGGCCCGAAGCTCGTCGAGCGACTCGGGCGTGTACACGTGCTCGGGCCGCGCCTGTTCGATCCGCGCGAAGTCCTCCTCGTTCTCGACGAGGCAGCCGACAGCCTTCGAGTGCTCGAGGATGTAGCAGCACTCGGCCGGCGTGAGCGAGGGGTACATCGGCGCGGCGACGGCGCCCACCTGGGCGAGCGCGAGGTCGAGCAGCGACCATTCGAGCCGCGTTCGCGCCAGCATGCCAAAGGCGTCTCCTTTGCCGATGCCGAGTGCGAGGAGCCCGTGGGCGAGCTCGTCCACGGCCCGAGCGGCCTCGGCCCACGAGACCTCGCGCCAGCCGTCGCCTTCCTCGACCAGGTACGCGGGGCCGGTTCTCTCCTCCGCGAGGGCGTTTCGCCAGAGCGACCAGATCGTGCGCATTTGCGGAGACTCTACGGGAGCAAAACGGGAAGGAAACAGGCGGTCCAAGTACAATTCCATCTCTCCATGCGCACGATCTGGAACGGATCGATCAGCTTCGGCCTGGTAAACATCCCGGTCGGGCTCGCGCTCGCGACGAAGCCCGCCGCGCGGCAGTCGGACGTCTCCTTCCGCACGCTGCACCGGGAGTGCATGACTCCGATCAAGCAGAAGCGGTGGTGCCCCGTCCACGAGCGTGAGGTCGAGCGCGACGAGCTCGTGAAGGGCTGGGAGGTCGCGAAGGGCGAGTTCGTCGTGGTCGAGGAGGCCGATCTCGAGGCGATCATGCGGATCGACGACTCCCGCGCGATCGAGATCACACGCTTCGTGGACGTCGAGCAGGTCGATCCCGTCTACTTCGACCGCACGTACTTTCTCGCGCCTGCGAGCGCCCCGGCGGCGAGAAGGCCGTATGTGCTGCTCCTCCGCGCGATGCAGGAGACCGGCAAGGCCGCGATCGGCCGCTTCGTCCTTCGCGGCAGCGAGAACCTCTGCCTGATCCGGCCGCGAGGCGACGCGCTCGCGCTCGAGACGATGTTCCTCTCCGAGGACGTCAACTCAGCGGCCGAGATCGAGGAGGCCGTCGAGGAGAGCAAGGTCAAGGCCCCCGAGCTGGACCTCGCCCGCCAGGTGATCGACAGCCTCGTCGGGGACTTCGACCCGACGGAGCTGACGAGCGAGTACCGGCGCGATCTCCGCGCGATGCTCGAGGCGAAGCTCGCCGGGCAGGAGATCGCGAAGCCCGAGCCGGTGCCGGAGACGCCTGTCGTCGACCTCATGGAGGCGCTCAAGCGGAGCGTCGCCGAGGTCAAGGAGGGCAAGCCGGCGCGGAAGGGGAGAGCCGCCTCGAAGGGCGGCTCCCGGAAACGCGTGGCGGCTCGAAAGTCCGCTTAGAGCTACGAGGCGAGTGCCTCGGGCGCGCGCGCGCCCAACGCCTGAAGCTGCGCCTGGAACAGCGTCTTGTCGATCTTGCCCTGGTAGATCGGCACGCCTTCCTGCATACAGACGCGGATCACCTCCTGCCGATCGATCCCAAGCTCCTTCGACAGCTCCTCAGGCGTCAGGTGGTTCGGCATCCGCTTCCTCCTTTTCGGGCACGAAAAAGCCCGCCGGCTCGGGAGCACCGTCGGGCTCGATTCCCAGCTGGTATGTGACGCGGGACTAAGACATCCCGCGCGTGGAGAACAACCATCGCCCAGAACTCTAATGACCGCAGGGGACGTCCGCAATGCCGTGCCGCAGCTCGAGACTCAGACGGGATTCGGCAAGTCGATGAATTCCCAGGCGAGATCGAACTGCTCGCCGAGGGTACGCGCGAGCGCCTGAATCCCGAGCGTCTCGGTCGCGTAGTGGCCGCCGGCCACGAAGTGGATCCCGAGCTCCTGGGCTGTGTGAAGACTCGGCTCCTCGGCCTCGCCGGTGAGGAAGAGGTCGTATCCCTCGCGAGCCGCGTCGGCGAGATAGCTGCCGGCGCCGCCGCTGACGATCGCCGCCCGCTGAACACGCTCCGGGCCGTGCGCGAAGAGCAGCGGCTCGCCGCCAATGGCTTCACGAACACGCACGGCGAACTCCTCCGCGCGCACCGGCTCCGCCAGCGGCCCGCCGAAGCCGATGCGGCCGAAGCGGTCGGCGGGCTCGACGCCGAGCTCGCGCGCGAGCAGCGCGTTGTTGCCGATCTCGGGGTGCGCGTCGAGCGCGAGGTGGTAGGCGGCAAGGGTGATGTCGGAGTCGAGCAGGGCCTTGAGGCGCCGGCGGAGCGCGCCGTCGATCACGCGCGAGTCTCGGTCCCAGAGCAGCCCGTGATGGACGAGGACCAGCTGGGCGCCGGCCTTCGCGGCCTGATCGAAGAGCTCGAGGGAGGCCGAGACGCCGCACGCGATTCGCTCGACCTCGTGCGCTCCCGCCACCTGCATCCCCATCGGGCCGTAATCCGGGTAGGCGTCGAGCTCGAGGAGCTCGGCCGCGAAGGCGAGGATCTCGTCGCGGTCTGCCATCGGCCGAGTGTACGAGGCCTTGGTGGCAGCACGGACACGGAGTAGCATCTGACCGTGGCGCGTCGGCCCCTCTGGGGTGATCGTCCGATTCCAGAGCTGATGATCGGGCTGGTTGCGCTGGCGATCGCAGTGGTCGTCGCCGGCACCGTGCTGGCGCACGCCTTCCGCGACGTGAAAAAGCGCCGCGACACGATCACGGTGACGGGCTCGGCCCGGGAGCCGATCTCCGCCAACCAGGTCAGCTGGCGGCTGACCGTGACGGCCCAGAGAGCAAAGGCGGCCGACGCTTCCCGCGTTCTGCGGCGCGAAGCGAGGACGGTGCGCAGCTTCCTGAGCGACGGGGGAATCCCCGACGGGGACGTCACGCTGCCGCCGATCACAATCGACCAGACTCAGCGGCGCGTCGCGCGCAAACGCTTCGTCACCGAGTACGTGCTGGCGCAGAGCTTCCAGGTCACGACCGGCGACGTGGACAAGCTCGAGTCCGCGGCGGGTCGCGTGAGCGCCTTGTTGGAGCAAGGGGTGACGCTGACCGTGGGGCGGCTTTCCTACAGCTCGACGGAGTTGACCGAGGCTCGATTGAAGGCGCTGCAGGCAGCGACCAAGAACGCGAGCGAGCGCGCTCGAACGATCGTCGAGGGCGTGGGCGGGGATCTCGGCGGCGTGCGCAGCGCCTCGCTCGGCGTGTACCAGATCGTCCCGAGGAACTCGAACGAGATCAGTGACTACGGAATCAACGACACGTCGACCAAGGAGAAGGACGTCGTCGCCGTCGTCTCGGTCACCTTCGGCGTCGACTGACGTTCGCTATGCGGGCGCCGCCTCGAACGGGACGTCCGCGGCCGATTCCTCCTTTCCGGAGGGCGGAGACAGGAACTGGACCCGGTTCGCGACCACCTCGATCGCACTCCGGCGATTCCCGTCCGAGTCTTCCCACGAGCTGCTCCGCAGCCGGCCGTCGACAGCGACACGCTTTCCTTTCGTCAGGTAGCGGGCGCAGGTCTCGGCCTGCTTGTTCCAGGTCGAGATCCGGACGAAGTCGGCTTCGTCCTTCCCCGGCCGGTCTACGGCGAGCAAGAAGTTCGCGACCTGCAGGTCTTGGCCGACGTCCTTCAGCTCGACCTCGCTGGCGAGATTTCCGATGAGCGTGACGACGTTCACGCGTTCCTCCCTCTGTTGACTGAGGAGGCAACGCTAGCGAAGGAAATGTCACGGCACGGTGTCGGATTCGTGCCTAAGAGGCTCCAACACAATGAGCCTTGTGCCGCCGGGCCGCGCTGCTCGCCCCGAGGCTGCGCCCTGCGTCCTTGCCTCGGAACGACCATCGCGCCCCGGAGACGAAGCGTCATTATGTTGGAGCCTCTAAATCGGGGTGCCCAGATTTGAACTGGGGACCTCTCCGACCCGAACGGAGCGCGCTACCAGGCTGCGCCACACCCCGAGAGCTCACACAGGTTAGCGGCGCCCGAGCGTGAGTGGAAGTAGGCGGGCGGAGCCGGGCTTTGCCCGGCGGGAGCCCACGTTGAGCTGTGACGAGCGAACTGAAAGGAGGGGGGCCAACGGGGGAACCATGGGTTCACCCGTTTTACTCTCCGACCCGAACGGAGCGCGCTACCAGGCTGCGCCACACCCCGAAGTCGTCAAAGAATAGCTCGGATTCTGCGAGCTATCCTGCGTCGGATGGCTGATCGGGTCCGCGTTGCGTGCGTCCAACTGACCAGCGGCCGCGACAAGGCGGCGAACCTCGAGAAGGCGGATCAACTCGTCGCCAAGGCGGCGGCCACCGGCGCCGATCTGGTCGCCCTGCCCGAGAAGTGGAACGCGATCGGCCCGCCGGAGACGCTTCATGCCGCCGCGGAGACGATCGAAGGCGGCCAGTCCGTCGAAGCGATGCGGAGTTGGGCGCGCGGCCACGGCGTGACGCTCGTCGGCGGCTCGATCACGGAGCGGCGCGAGGGCCGCGAGAAGCTCTCGAACACGTGCCTGGTCTTCGATCCCGAAGGCGAGCTCGTCGCCACTTACCGAAAGATCCACCTCTTCGACGTCGAGGTGGGAGGGCTCACCTATCGTGAGTCGGAGGCCGAGGAGCACGGCGAGGAGCCGGTCGTCGCCGAGGCCGAGGGCTGGCCGGTCGGGCTCACGATCTGCTACGACCTCCGCTTCCCCGAGCTCTACCGCATCCTCGCCCTCGAAGGCGCTCTGCTCGCGACCGTCCCGGCTCACTTCACGCTCTACACCGGGAAGGACCACTGGCACTTGCTGCTGCGCGCGCGAGCCGTCGAGAACGGCTTCTATGTCGCGGCTCCCGCCCAGGTCGGCGAGACCGGGATCGGCCGTCCGAGCTACGGCCGCTCGCTGATCGTCGATCCCTGGGGCACGGTTCTCGCGCAGGCGCCCGACGAGGAGACGGTGATCTCCGCGGAGCTCGACCGCGCCTGGCTCGACGAGGTGCGGCGCCGCCTGCCCTCGCTTGCAGCCCGCCGCCCTGAGGCGTACCGCTGGCCGACGCCGGCCTAGATCCAGCCTGGCTCGAGAAGGTGCCGCAGCTGCTCGAGGAGTGTGTGAAGCAATGGGGCCTCGAGCTGGAGGAGCCCTTCCAGCACGGCAACGTCTCGGTCGTCGTTCCCGCCGGCGACGCCGTGCTGAAGATCCAGTGGCCTCACCGGGAGAGCGAGCACGAGGCTGCTGCTCTCGAGAGCTGGGCTGGAGACGGGGCCGTGCAGCTCCTCGAGCACGACCCGGCCCGCTACGCGCTCCTGCTCGAGCGCTGTCGCCCGGGGACTCATCTCAGCGAGGCCGGGCCGCAGGCGGCCCTCGAAGCCCTGATCGGGCTGCTGCCGCGAACCTGGAAGCCTGCCGGCCCGCCGTTTCGTCCTCTTGCCGAGGAGGCCGCCTGGTGGGTCGGGTATCTCCCCGAGGACTGGGAGCGGGCAGGCCGTCCGTTCGAGCGCTCGCTGCTCGACGCGGCGGTCTCGGCGCTCGAGGAGCTTGCGCCGACCCAGGGCGAGCAGGTGCTCGTCCACCAGGATCTCCACGGCGAGAACGTCCTGGCCGCGGAACGCGAGCCCTGGCTCGTGATCGACCCGAAACCGCTGGCCGGCGAGCGCGAGTTCGGGCTCGCGTCGATCATCCGCTCGTTCGAGCTTGGCCATTCCGAACGGGACGTCGTCGGCCGCCTTGACCGCCTTACGTCGGAGTTGGGGCTCGACCGCGAGCGCGCGCGGGGCTGGGCGCTCGGCCAGACCATCGCGTGGTCGGTCGACAGTGATTACCGGTCGTCGCACCTCGATACCGCGCGCTGGCTGCTACAAGCAACGTGATGGAGCTCCGCGCCGTCCTCTTCGACGTCGACTTCACGCTGGTGAAGCCGGGGCCCGACCTCGGGCCGGAGGGTTACCAGCTGCTCGGCCGCCGCTTCGGGCTAGAGCTCGACCCCGCGCGCTACGCCGAAGCGCGGGCCGCGGCGATCGAGACGGTCGAACGGCATCCTGAGCTCGATCACGACGAGGAGGTCTGGGTCCTCTTCACCGAGCGGATCATCCGCGGCATGGGAGGCGACTCGGCCCGCGCCTACGAGTGCGCCGTCGAGATGACCCGGGCCTGGGAGCATGCCGAGAACTTCGAGCTCTACGAGGACACGCTGCCCGTGCTCGCCGATCTGCGCGCGCGCGGGCTCAAGCTCGGCCTCGTCTCGAACACGGGCCGCGACCTCGACGCCTTCATCGCGCACCATGCGCTCGACGTCGACGCGGCCGTCGGCTCGTCGGCTCATGGAAAGACGAAGCCGCATCCGACGATCTTCCGGGCGGCTCTTGACCAGCTGGGGGTCGCGGCGGCCGAGGCGGCGATGGTCGGCGACTCGCCCGAGGACGACGTCGAGGGGGCGCGCGCGCTCGGCATGCGCGCGTTTCTCGTCGACCGCGACGATCGCTTCCCCGAGCACGAGGGCCGCCTGCCGGACCTGCGCGCGCTCCCGGCGGCGCTTGGGCTCAGCGGCAGACCGGGGCCTTTGGGCGGCTGAGGCCGAAGGCCCAGACCCGCTCGTCGACGACGTAGAAGGCGGTCGTCGTCGAGCCCCGCCGGATGGTGAACGCGGAGTAGGTGCCGCATTGGATCTGCAGGAGCGGGCCGTAGAGGCCCGCGATCCGCACCGCTGAGTCTCCGATCCGGAGCCCACGGTCGGTCCGCCATCCCTTCGGGCTCCCGAGCGTGAAGAGGGCCACCGCGCGGCCCGCCCGGAAGGAGACGCCGGCACCCTGCGGCTCGAAAGCGCGGTAGTTGAAGTACCAGGTCTGCTCACGGCAGCCACGACACACGCCGAACTGCGGGCCCCACGAGGAGCGCACCTGCTCGCGGGTCGCACCGAGAGCCAGGCCGCCGAGGCGTTTGCCCGGCACGACGACGCCGGCCCTCGGCAAGCCCGCGTTCGCCGGCGACCCGGCCGGCGCACCGAAGACGGCGCCCGCCAGCAAGAGACCGAGAAGGACGCGACGTAGGCGCCCTCGCTGAAGTAGCTCGACCAAGGGTTCCCGGGCCGTTGTACAACGAATTGGCGGCCGCCTCAAGCCGGCGGGCCGACATGGATAATCGCGCCGTGGAAGTCGTGAACCTCTTCGGCGACGAGTGGGACGGCCGCCGAGACCGTCCAGGCTGGCACTGGAGCCGCCTCGACGTCGGCGACCGCGCCGGCGCCGAGCTGCTTGGCGCGAGCCTCTACGAGCTCGAGCCCGGCGAGAAGAGCTTTCCGTACCACTGGCACCACGGCCAGGAGGAGATGCTGGTCCTCGTCGACGGCGAGCCGACGCTGCGCACGCCCGAGGGGGAGCGGCAGCTCTCCCGCGGCGATGTCGTCGCCTTTCGCCGGGCCCGGAGGGCGCGCACCTGATCCGCAATGATACCGAGGGGGCGGTTCGCGTCCTGATGCTCTCGACGATCGCCGATTACGAGGTCGCCCAGTATCCGGACAGCGGCAAGATCGGCATCTGGGCCGAGGGCCTGAAGCTCATCGTCCGCCCCGAGTCCGGCGTCGACTACTTCGACGGCGAGGAATAGCGCGGGCGGAGCTAGCGGGACGCGAGCGAGGGCGCCCAGGACGCGAGGGGAGAGATCTCGCCGCTCGTATCAGCTTGCGGAGATGGGAAAGCGGACTCAGTCCTGTTGCACCGACGCCACAGCTCCATCCGCGCTTCCGGCTATCGTCACGGCGTGACCGAAATGAAGCAGCTTGGTCTGCAGGACGAAGTGCTACAGCGAACCGCGCCCGATCCGCCTCCCTGCCCTCGCTGCGGCGGCGCTCTCCGGCTTCGAGATGGTGGTGCAAACCTTCGCGGTTCCTGCCCGAGCTGCTCGGTTACGGTGCTCATTCCGAAGCGGCCGTAGTCTCATACTCAGCGTCGACGAGCGCTCGCTGAGCGTCCGTGAGCTCGTACAGGTCGTACACGGCGCCGTCGATCTGCTCATCTAGCTCACGTCTTTCGGCGAGCGGCTGCTCAAGACGCCCGCGGCTCGTTTCGAGCTCCGCCTCGAAACGCTCGCGAAAGGCGCGCGACGACGGATCGTGCTTGTACCGCCGGCGCTGGGCTCGCAGGGCCGCGAGCAGCTGGTCGAGCGGCACCGTCTCGTAACGCTCGAAGATCTCGGGCAGCGGGCGCGTCGTGCCCAGTTCGCCAGCGACCCAGGTTCGGAGCCCGTGACGCTCGCGAGTGGTGCCTGCCGCCAAGGCTGCAAGGCGCTCGGCGCGAAGCGAGATCTCGGCCACTTCGTCTTCCGAGCCAACGCGGATCGGCAGCGGCGCGATGTACTGCCTGTTGGCCGCGTAGTAGCCGTTCGCGTGACGCGCTGCTCCCCGGCGGAAGACGAAGTCGAGAAGGCGCGAGTTGAGGAGGCCGAGCACGTACCAAAGTGACGGGGCTTCCTTCCCGAGGAGAATGCCGTTGACGCGGACGTTGTGGAAGTAGACCTCGCCCGAGGGGTCGGCAGCGAGTTCAAGCCGCCGAACTGTCGCTGCGACGCCGAGCTTCGGAAGAACATGCAGGGTCAGATTCTGCCGTCGTACGAACGCGTACCAAGCGTCGTCGATGTCCATTCGATCGCCCTCACGGTGTCTCAGCGCATTTTCGTGGTCGCAGAGATAAGCCCATGTTCGAGGTGCGTCGGACTCCATCGTTGTCGGATCGATGAGCTCTCCCTCCCGGTAGGGAAAGAGCAGAAGCTTTTGTAGAGGGACGAATGCGTAGCGCTCTACGTCCTCGCCGCTAGCCAGTTCATGCAGTAGCGCGCTTTCGAGAATCAACTCACGGTTCGAAGCGGGCGACCACACACGTCGCAGCCCGCCTGAAGCGGCTCCAAGGTCAACGAGGATGTAGACAGGGTCGGCGCCTGTGATCAGGCCTTGGAAGATCTGCTGCGCGAGATGTCCGAGGGGCTGGGCATTCTGGCGTACGTGCCCCAGGAGATCGGCGACATCCCCGGTCGCGAATACCCAGGGGCTCGAGCCAATCGGTAGCTCCATCGAATGGTTCGGAAGCTCTTCCGGGCTTGCTGCCGCTACCTCGAGCTCGCGCTGCGAGGCGCCGGTCAGAACCGAGGCGTACGTCGTGACGCCACTCTCCGGCTCGAGAAAGAGCAGGCACGTGTAGTTCGTCGCCTCCGGGAAGACCTGGTTGTCGCCGAAGTCCACGATCAGCTCGACTGCCTGGCGCTCCGCTAATAGCTCGCGGAGCCTCGCCCCATATTCCGAGCCGAAGAAGACGTTGGGGACGATCATTCCGGCTCGCCTGCGCGCAGCGAGTAGGGAGAGCACGCGCTCGATGAAGACGACGTAGACGTTGAAGCTTCCGTGCGCGGTGGAGTAGACGCGGCGGAAGTAGTCGGCCTGCTCCCGCGGAAACGCCTGGATGCGCACGTAGGGCGGATTCATCACGACGGCGTCGAACCCGGCGTCGACTCGCCGTTCCCCGCTTGCGCCGAAGAACGCGTCCGGGAAAGCAAGCTCCCAGTGGAAGAACCCCTCCCCGACGGCGACCGTGGCGCGAGGTGCCTCCGCTTCGCCGAGCACGGTCTCGACGTCGGGCGCGGGCTCGGTTACGAATGGTCGGCCTACGAAATGGTCGGCGATTCGCTCAAAGGGTCGTGCGATGCGCTCCACGTGTCGCTCGGCGGCTGCCTTCGCTTCGACGTCCTCCACGGTCGACGTCTCGCGAAGCGCGATCTGCGCGAGCTGCGGCACGATGTTCCCGGCCGCTGCTGCGAGCCTGTCCGTGAACAGGTCGCCGGCTCCGGTGAGATCGTCGAGCCTCGTGCCGATGAGGCTGTTGCCGGACTTCAAGTGGTGGTCGAGGAAGGACAAAGGCCGCCCAACGGAGACCGTCGCAAGCCAGAGGGAGAGCTTCGCGAGTTCGACGGCGAGCGGATTGAGGTCGACACCGAAGATGCACCTCTCTGAAACGCGCCGCCGCCAGGCGCGGACCTCCGACTCGTCTCCTTCCGCGACCGCTTCGACGGCAGGGTGGGTCGCAATCTGCGTCGCGAGGTAGTCGGCAGCTTCGACGAGAAAGTGTCCACTTCCCATCGCCGGATCCAGCACGCGCAAGCCCAGCACGGCGGCCACAAACGATGCGCCTTCGTCCCCGGCAGTCTCCGAAGCGCGTGTGACGAGAGGCTCGAGCGTGCGCTCGACAATCGCCGTGACGATGTAGTCGGGCGTGTAGTACGAGCCCGAGGCCTTGCGCTCGCGACGGTCGTTCGAGAGGTAAAGTGTTCCCGGCTGGACATCAGCGGGACGGGCCCGTCTTGGCCGGTCGTTCGTGTAGACCTCGCGCCCACTGCGGCGAATGAACCAGAGCGGTTCATCTGCGCGTTCGAGCCTGAATTCGAGGAGTCCCTCATAGATTGTCCCGAGGTCTCGGATCTTCAGGTCGCCGTAGTCCACGAATTCGCGCTGGCCGGTTCGCGCATCCTCGATCCGGCCCAGCTGATCGATGGCGTCAGCGAGCCAGTGGTCCGGGACGGCGTGTTGCTCGAGGAATGGATGTTGCTCAGCATCGAAGAGGCCGCCGTCATACCCTTCGGCCATCCCGAGATCGGGATCGCCGCGGTCAACGAAGGTGAACAAATTCGAAAGTCGGCTCCAGAACTCTCGGCCGGTACGGCTCAAGGTGAGATGGCTGTCGATGCTCTCCGCCGCGCGCTGCCTGAGTTCGCTCACGCTGTAGAGCCGACTGTACGAGGCGTTTTGAATCGGTAGGAGCTCGCGGCCTTCCGCGTAGAAGCAAAACAACAGGCGGTAGAGAACGATCAGGCTGTTTGCATAGAGGCGATCCAGTTCAGCGCGGTCGGACGCGCCGCTTCCGCCTGAGAATCCACTTGAGAGCAACTCGACGACCCGGTAGGCGCGATCTCGCAGGAGGGAGCCGACCTCGACGGCGTAGGCGATGCTCCCGGCGAAGACGCGGTCCAGAAGGCACCGGCCGTCCGCGCCGCGTGCGAACGCGCGCGGTGTGAAGAAGCAAGAAAAGAATCGGAAGTCCTCCGCCGAGGCATTGAGCAGCTCGCCGAGGTCGACCTCGAAGTAGTTCTCGATCGTGCGCTCGCGGCTGCTCGTGTAGAGGCGCCACTTCCGACCGTTGGTGAGAACCCCCCAGTCGAGATTGGCGCGCTGGATGTAGCCCCCAATCTGCTGGCTCGGCGTCTTTCGGGATTGCTCGCGGTCGAGCGCGTCGAGATCGGTGTCCCAGGCTTTCGCGTCGATGATCGTGTCCGCGTCTTCGTAGAACGCGAGCTGTCCCCGCCTGGGAAGCGCGGCGGTGAGCGCCTCCCGGTTGGGGAATACCGCATAGTCCGGGCGTTCCGCGCCGGCCCACGCTGGCAGTCCGGTCTGGACGTCGTAGACGAATCCGAGCGCGTCCAGCAGCGGACGGATGAAGGCCTGCTCCGTCTGGGCTTCGTTCGCCCGCGCTTCGAGATTCGGTCTCGCCTCCTCGTGGAGCGTGCGGAGCTGCGCTTGGAGCTCGGCTGCGACGCGGGAATCTGTATCCCAGCCCTCCACCTCAGGCAGCCTCTGTTCTAGGAAGTAATCGGAGAAGAGGCCGGTGTTGTGGTACGCGAGGAGCGCGGGCTGCGGCGACGCCGGCATTCGGCCATCGTCGCAGACCCGACCGACGAACCTATGTTCGAGTCGGCGCCTTTTGTGCCGCGAGCGAAGGCGCCCAAGACGCGAGGGGAGAGATCTCGCCGTCGCGGCCGTTCAGGTTCCGATAGCCGAGCGCGTGCTCGGCCTGCATCAGCTTGTGGATCTGCGTGGTCCCCTCGTAGATGATCGGCGCCCGCGCGTTCCGGAAGTAGCGCTCGATCCCGTACTCGGCCGAGTAGCCGTAGGCCCCGTGAACCTGGATCGCGAGATGCGCGGCCCGGAAAGCCGACTCCGTCGCGTGCCACTTCGCGAGCGACGTCTCGCGCGTGTTCCGCTTTCCCTCGTTCTTCAGCCACGCGGCCTGCATGACGAGGAGCTTCGACGTCTCGTAGCCGAGCACCATCTCGGCGATCATGTCCTGGACGAACTGGTAGCGGCCGATTGCCTGCCCGAAGGTCTCCCGTTCGCGGGCGTACTCGACCGAGCGCTCGAGGCAGGCGCGGATGACGCCGCATGCGCCCGCGGCGACGGTGAACCGGCCCTGGTCGAGCCCGTACATGGCGATCTCGAAGCCCTGGCCCTCCTCGCCGACGAGGTTCTCGGCCGGTACCTCGACGTTCTCGAAGAAGAGCTCCCCGGTCGAGCCGGCCCAGACGCCGAGCTTGTGCTCCATCTCGCGGGTCGAGACACCCGGCCACTCGCGCTCGACGACGAAGGCCGAGATGCCCTTGTGCTTCGCGGTCGGGTCGGTCTTCGCGAAGACGAGCTGGTTGTCCGCCACGGCCGCGTAGGAGATCCAGTTCTTCTGCCCGTTGAGGACGTACATCTCGCCGCGGCGGACCGCCGTGGAGCGCATCGACGCCACGTCCGAGCCGGCGCCCGGCTCGGTGAGGCCGAAACACGCGATCTTCTCGCCGCGGGCCTGGGGGACGAGGTAGCGCTGCTTCTGCTCCTCGCTCGCGTACCGCAGGAGCGCGAGCGAGTTCAGGCCGACGTGGACCGAGATCAGCGTGCGGAACGCGGCCTCGCCGCGCTCGATCTCCTCGCAGGCGAGTGCCTCGGCGACGAAGTCGAGGCCCGCACCCCCGTACTCCTCTGGGATGACGATGCCGAGCAGGCCGAGCTCGGCCATCCCCTCGATCACGGACAGATCGAGGTGGTGGTTGATGTCGTTCTCGATTGCGTTCGGCAGGACCCGCTCGTCGACGAAGGCCCGGACGGTGTTCTGGATCAGCCGCTGCTCGTCGGTCAGCTCGAAGTCCATCGCGCCTGAGTCTATTGACGTTCAGGGCCACCAGGCTACGATTGACTGACTAGTCAATCAACAAGCAGGAAGCCTGTATGGCAACAACGGATCAGATGGTCGCGGGCGGGGTTTCCTTTGCGCTGACGGAAGAGCAGAAGGGCCTGCGCTCGCTCGCGCGCGAGTTCGCCGAGAAGGAGATCCGCCCGGTCTCCGCCGAGTACGACGAGCACTCCACGCACCCCGCCGACGTGATCGCGAAGGCGCACGAGGTCGGGCTCATGAACCCGCACATCTCCGAGGAGTACGGGGGCCTCGGCCTCTCGATCTTCGACGGGATCCTGATCGGCGAGGAGCTCGCCTGGGGCTGTGCCGGGATCGCCGTCTCGATCGTCGCCAACCAGCTTGGCGCTGCGCCCGTGATGCTGGCCGGGACGGACGAGCAGAAGCAGGAATGGCTGCCGCCGCTCGTCGAGTCGCCCATCCTCTGCTCGTTCGCGCTCACGGAGCCGAACGCGGGCTCGGACGTCTCGGGCATCCAGACGACCGCCGTTCGCCACGGCGGCGAGTACGTCGTCAACGGCTCGAAGATGTTCATCACGAACGCGGGCCACGCGTCGTGGATCGTCGTCTTCGCCTCGACGGACAAGAGCAAGGGGCACCGCGGGCTCTCGGCGTTCGTCGTCCCGGCCGACGCGGACGGCGTGACGATCGAGAAGCACCTCGACAAGATGGGCCAGCGGGCGACCGACACCTCGGCCGTCGCCTTCCAGGACGTGAAGGTCCCCGCGCGCAACAGGCTCGGCGAGGAAGGGGACGGCTTCAAGGTCGCGATGCGAACGCTCGACCACACGCGGCCCGGCACCGCCGCCGGCGCCCTCGGCGTCGCGCGCGCCGCCTACGAGCACTCGGTGCGGTATTCGCGCGAGCGGGTCCAGTTCGGCCAGCCGATCGCGATGAACCAGGGCGTGAACTTCCTGATCGCGGACATGGCCGCCGAGATCGAGGCTGGGCGCCTCCTCACCTGGCAGGCGGCCTGGTTGCTCGATCGGGGAGAGCGGGCGACGCTCCAGTCCTCGTACGCGAAGCGGTTCGCCTCCGATACGGCGATGAAGGTGACGACGGACGCGGTGCAGATCTTCGGCGGCTACGGCTACATGAAGGAGTACCCGGTCGAGAAGCTCATGCGCGACGCCAAGCTGTTCCAGATCTACGAGGGCACGTCACAGATCCAGCGGCTCGTCATCGCGCGCGAGATCTTCTTCCCGCGCGACTAGATCGCGTTCCTGAACCGGCTGGCGCGGTCGCTACACTTCCGGCCTTGTCGGTGCGGGTCGCACAGCTTCCTCGCTCCCGGCGCCGTAGGCGCGCCCGCGTACGCCTGCTCTGGCAGTGGAGCCTGCTCGTCGCCTCGATGCTCGCCTTCGGGGGGACGGTGCTCGGGCTCGCCTTCGCGGGCTCGCCCGAGCGTCTGCCCGCCGGAACGGAGATCGCCGGGGTCGACGTCGCCGGGCTGACCCCCGGCGATGCGCGCGCGATGCTCGAGCACCGCTCTCGCGGGCTCGCGCACGTGCCCGTCGTCTTCACCGCGGACGGGCACCGGTGGAGCGTGAGGCCCAACTCGGTCGTCCTCGGCACCGACTGGGCATCCGCGGTAGACGCAGCCCGGAGGGAAGGGGAGGGCTTCGGCCCGCTCCGCGGGCTGCGGCGTCTCGGCGTTCGCGTCTTCGGCGCCGACGTCGCGCCGAGGACGAGTGTCTCCCAGACGGCCCTCGACGAATTCGTGCGCCGCTTCGCCCGCGCTCTCGACCGCCCTCGCGTCGAGCCCGCGCTCGAGCTGCGGGGTCTCGACCCACGCATTGTCGCGGGCCACTCGGGCCGCCTGCTCGACCGCGAGGCTGCGGCGAGCGTGGTCGTGCGGGCGCTGACGGAGTTCTCGCGCCGCCCCGTCGCGCTGCCGCTCCGGGTCGACCAGCCCCGCCTCTCCTCGCGCGATCTCGCGCGTGCGCAGGCGCAGACGGAGATCGCCCTCTCGGCCCCGGTTGAGCTCACGTACGGCTCGGGCCTGTGGCGCTTCGCCGCCTGGAAGATCGCGAAGCTGCTCGTCCTGCCGCGCGACGGCTCGCGCACGATGCGGATCGGCGGGCCGGCCGCGGCGCGCGTCTTCGCCAACCTCAGGAAGCGCATCGAGCACACGCCGAAGGATGCGAGCTTCGCGATCTCCGCCAACAACAGGGTGCGCGTCGTGCCGGCCGAGCCCGGCCGCAAGCTCGACGCGCCCGCAACGGCAGAGGTGCTCCTCGCCGCCGCGCTCTCTCCGACGCACCGGCAGGGGCAGCTGCGCGTGGTGCCGCTCGCGCCGGGGCGAACGACGCGGGAGGCCCGGGCGATGCGGATCACCGGGCTCGTCGCTGCCTACCAGACGTTCTACGGCGGTGAGCCGAACCGGATCCACAACGTCCAGCTCGTTGCCCGCCTGCTCGACAACCACGTGATCGCGCCGGGGGCGACCTTCTCTTTCAACGGCACGACCGGCGACCGCAACGAGGCCAAGGGCTTCCTCGAAGCGCCTGTGATCATCAACGGCGAGCTCAAGACGGGTCTCGGGGGCGGTGTCTGCCAGGTCTCGACCACGGTCTTCAACGCTGCCTACGAGGCCGGCCTTCCGATCACGGCGCGAACGAATCACGCCCTCTACATCAGCCACTACCCGCTCGGCCGCGATGCGACGGTCAATTTCCCGGACACAGACCTCCGCTTTACGAACGACACCGGGCACTGGCTCCTGCTGCGAACGTTCGTGGGTTCCTCGTCGCTGACGGTCGCCCTCTACGGCCGTCCTTTGCACCGGCGCGTCGAGAGCGAGGTCGCGCCGCTCGTCGTCACCGGCCCCGCGCCGGTCAAGCGCGTCTCCGACCCGAGCCTGTTCGTTGGGCAGACCGTCCTCGAGGAATCCGGGTCGCCGTCGCGCTCGACCCGCGTGAACCGCCGCGTCTACAGCGCGGGCGGGAAGCTCCTGGACGACCACACGTGGTTCTCCTCCTACCGCGCCGAGCCCCGGGTGATCCGAGTCGGGACGAAGGAGCGCCCCAAGTCGAAGAAGCGGACGGCGAAGAAGAAGCCGCCGGCGCCGCCGCCTCCTCCGCCTCCGCCGCCCCCGCAGTCCCCGATCGGCTAGGAGGGTTTGGCGGAATACTGCTCGTCGCCGGGGTGCGATGGTCGTTCCGAGGCAAGGACGCAGGGAGCGCCGATAGCAGTTCGCTATCGGCGCGACGGAGGACGCGGCCTCGGGGCGAGCAGCGCGGCCCGGCGGCACAGCACTGTATTTCGTCAAACCCTCCTAGCTCTCGGCTTCGGCGATCGCCTCGGCGAGCCAGGCGGGCAGCCGCGTCGGGCGGTGGTCGCCGACCGAGACGCACGCATGGGTCGACCATCCCTCGGCCACTCGCTCGCCGTCGCGCTCGACCTCGTACTCGAAGCGGAAGCGTGCGCCGCGCAGATCCCCGCAACGGGCGTGAATCGTCAGTCGGTCGTCGAAACGGGCCGCCGCCCGGTAGCGCACGTATGTCTCGAGGGTGAGCGCGTCGACCCCCCCTTCGCGAAGGCCCGCGTAGCCTCCGCGGAATCGCCGCAGGTACTCGATGCGCGCCGTCTCGAACCAGACGAGGTAGACGGCGTGGTGGGCGACGCCCTGCGCGTCCGTCTCGGCGAATCGGACTCTGACCTCCGTCGAGAACTTGAGCTCGCTCACCCGCGCGTAGCATCGCAGCGGTGTCCACCCGTCGCCTAGCCGAGCTGATCAGTGGACGGCAGCCCTGCGTCGTCCTCACCGGAGCGGGCGTCTCGACCGAGAGCGGCATCCCCGACTTCCGCTCGCCCACGGGGCTCTGGGCGCAGGTCGACCCGATGGAGTACGCGTCGCTGCGGGCCTTCCGGGCGGATCCGGAGAAGGTCTGGCGCTTCTACGCGCCCCGGATCGAGATGCTGACGGGAGCGGAGCCCAACGCGGCCCACCGGGCGCTCGCCGAGCTCGAGCGGCGCGGCCTCGTCCAGGCGGTCGTCACGCAGAACATCGACCTCCTACACGAGCGGGCCGGGAGCCGCGAAGTCATCGAGGTCCACGGCTCGGTACGCACCGCGACCTGTCCCGACTGCCGCGCCGTGCACCCCCTGGAGGAGGTGCTCGCGCTGCTCGAGGCGGCCCCGCCGCCGGCATGCCGCGAGTGCGGCGCCGTACTCAAGCCGGACGTCGTCTTCTTCGGCGAGCTCCTTCCCGAGGCCGCAATCGACCGTGCCTACGCCCTTGCGCGCGAGGGCGCACTCATGCTCGTCGTCGGCTCCGCGCTCGAGGTCCATCCCGTCGCCGACCTCCCGCTCGAGACCCTGCGCGCGGGCGGCTTGCTCGCGATCGTCAACCGCGGGCCGACGGCGCTCGACGAGCGTGCAGAGCTGAAGATCGACGGGTCGGCCGGCGAGACGCTGAGCGCGCTGCTCGCCGAGCTCTAAGCCGCGGCCCGTCGCAAGGGCCGTTCGTCCAGCACCCGGCGGCAGGACGAGCACACCGTGCGCTCGACCTCGTACGGCACGCCGGCCTTCTGGCGCAGGACGTGCGTCGTGACTTCGGTGTGGCGGTGAGACGTCTGGGCTGTCTTGCGGAGCATTGCTCTCAGGCTAACTGCGGCGTCGGCGACCGCATCCCTCGTTTCGGTGAAGATTCGGTGACGACTTGGTATTCACTGCGACGCCTGAGTTGTCGGCTTGTTAGCGCCCGAGGATTAGCGCCGACGTCAGGGCGGTAAGGTGTCGGAGAGGGACAAGCGACGAAAGGCAGTGCGATGGCGCAAGGCAAGCAGGACCTCCTGAGTCGGCTCGCCGACCGGGGCGAGCAGGTGGTCGGCCGCATCACCGACCTCCCCGGCGCGAAGACACTCCTGGACAGGACGACCGCGCTGACGAAGAACCTCGACGACCTTCAGAAGAAGGTGCGGGGCCTCGATCCGCTCGAGAAGCGCGTCACTGCACTCGAACGGCGGCTCGCCAAGCTCGAGGGGAAGAGCACGACGGGAACGAAGAAGGCAACCACCCGTCGGCGGACGTCCCCGAAACCCTCGGCATCGTCTCAGCGGACGACCCGCGGTCGAAGTTCCGGGAGCAGCCCCGGAAGCTAAGGGTGGTTGGGCACCCGCAGCCGCAGCGCGCGGGGCACCACCTCGAAGCGGGCGGGCGTCGTTCCCGGCTGCTCGCCGTCGAGTTCGATCGGTAAGGGGATCGGCGCGTCGACCGCGACGCTTGCGCCCCTGAGCAGCTCTGCCTTCGGGTGGGGGAGGTGCGTGCCGCGGTAGATCTTCGGCAGCGTGAGCATGAGGTCACGCTTCGTCACGTCGCCGATGAGAAGGATGTCGAAGAGGCCGTCGTCGGGCGACGCTTCGGGGCAGATCTTCATCCCCCCGCCGAAATAGCGGCCGTTCGCCACGACGACGTCCTGCATGCGCCCGCTGCGCGCCTCACCGTCGACGAAGACGCGCACCTCGGACGGCCGCCAGCGGCTGAAGACGGCGAGCGTCGCCCAGGCGTAGGAGACCTTCCCGCCGAGGGCCTTCGTCGTCTCGTTCGCGCGCTTCGCGACCGCGCCGCTCATCCCCGCGCTCGCGACGTTCGCGAAGTACGCGCTCTCCTCGCCTCCGCCCCAGGGCCGGAAGCTTGCGCGCCCGAGGTCGATCTCGCGCGTGCGCCCCTCGCGCGCGACGTCGAGCGCGTCCTCGAGCCGGTGCGGGATGCCGTAGGTGCGGACGAAATCCCAGCCGGTGCCGCGCGGGACGACTGCGAGCTCGGCTCCGGCGCCGGCGATTCCGTTGACGATCTCGTTCACCGTTCCATCGCCGCCGACGGCGACGAGGAGGTCCGCGCCGCCGGCGAGCTCCTGGCGGGCGAGTTCGGTCAGGTGACCGGGGCGCTCCGAGAGAAGCGCCTTACCCGCCAGGCCGCGCTCCGCGGCGAGATGGGCGATCTCGGGCCAGCGGCGGCCCGTGGCGCCGTTCTCCGACGCGGGGTTGACGAGAAAGACCGTCCGCCCGCTAATGGCGCTGCGCCGTCACCGTGGCGAGCGCGACCCGCGTCATCCGGTCGACCGCGGACTGGAGGTCCTCGTCCGAGATCCGCTGGAACTCGCGGCCGACGACGATGTCGCTCACGGTGAGCAGGCAACCGGCCTGCACTTTCCGCAGCGCGCCGATCGTGAACAGCACGGCTGCCTCCATCTCCACGGCGAGCACTCCCCGCTCGGACCAGCGGCCGTGGCGCTGGTCGTCCGGGTCGTAGAACGTGTCCGACGAGGCAATCGCGCCGACGCGCATCGGCTGCCCGAGCTCCTTCGCCGCGTGGACGGCACCGTGGACGAGCTCCCAGTCGGCGGTAGGGCAGTGGGGGTCGCCGCCGACGTAGTGGCGCGCGGTGCCGTCGGCCGGAACGGCGGTGAGCGCGACGATTAGGTCGCCGAGCTCGAGGTCGGTCTGGAGCCCCCCGCACGTGCCGACGCGCAGGAAGCGCTTGACGCCGAGCTGCACGAGCTCCTCCATCACGATCGCCGCGGAAGGGCAGCCCATCCCCGTCGCCTGCACCGAGACCGGCTTGCCTTCGTACTCGCCCGTGAAGCCCCAGAGCCCGCGCTCCTCGTTCCGCTGGACGGCGCCGTCGAGGTATGTCTCGGCGATGTAGCGCGCCCGCACCGGGTCGCCGGGCAGCAGGCACGCCTCCGCGTAGTCGCCCTCCTGCGCGCGGACGTGAATCGGCACGAGGGGAACCCTATTGCGGATGATTCCTACGATGCTCAGCGAGCCCACCCTCGACCAGATCCTCGACTTCTGCGCCGAGGACCCGATCGAGCGCGTCTTCCTCGAGGACGTTGCTCGCCGCGGGTTCGCTCGTTTCCGCGCGGTCGAGAGCGACGGGCGCCTGGCCGCTCTCTGCTACTTCGGGGCGAACGTCGTACCTTCCGGCCGAGGCTGCGACGCCTTCGCCGGAGAGGCCGCCGTCCGCGGGACGCGGATGATCATCGGCGACGAGGACGCGGTCGGCGAGCTCTGGGAGGAAGCGCACATCGCCATGCCCGAGCCGCGCGAGGACCGCCTCGGCCAGCCGGTCTACGTTCTGGATGAGGGAATCGATGCCGGGCCGACCGGCCTACGCGAGGCGACGATCGACGATCTCGACCAACTCCTGCCGGCCTGTGCGGCGACGCACCGTGAGGAGCTCGGCGTCGATCCCCTCGAGCGCGACCCGGAAGGGTTCCGCCGCCGCACGCTCGCGCAGATCCACGAGGGACGCTCGTGGCTCTGGGCGGCCGAGGATGGGACGATCCTCTTCAAGGCCGAGGCCTCGGCCTGGACACCAGCCGCCGTCCAGCTTCAGCAGGTCTGGGTCGACCCGGAGGTGCGCAACCTCGGCTACGGGAAACGTGGGATGAGCGAGCTCTGTCGCCGCCTGCTCGAACGAACGCCCGCGGTCTGCCTCTTCGTCCGGCCGGAGAACGCTCCTGCGATCCGCGTCTACGAGGCGATCGGCATGCGGCGGGTCGGCAGCTACCGCAGCCTGCTCTTCTGAGCAGCCGGCGGCTGCCACACTTTCAGCATGGATCCGCAATCGTTCCGTGAGCTCGTCGAGGCCGACATCCGCGCGCACCGCCTCATCCCGCCCGGCGGCGAGGTGACGTGTCTCGTCTCCGGCGGGCCCGACTCGACTTGCCTGTGGCACGCGCTTGCCAAGCTCGGCTACCGGCTCTCGGCGCTCCACGTGAACCACGGCTTGCGCGGGGGAGAGTCCGAAGACGATGCGCGCTTCTGCCGCGAGACGCTCGGCGCGGAGGTCCTCGACGGCCGCGGCGGCGAGACCGAGGAAGAGTTGAGGGAGATCCGCTACTCCTTCGCAGCCGACAGGCTCCGGGCAACCGGCCACACCGCGTCCGACCAGATCGAGACCGTCCTCTACCGGATCGTCTCGAGCGGCGTGCCCGGGCGGATCAAGTGGCGGCGCGAGGACGGCGTCGTGCGCCCGCTGCTCAGCCGATCGCGCGACGAGACGGAGGCGTATTGCCGGGACGAGGGCCTTCCTTTCCGCGTCGACTCGGCCAATCCCGACACGAAGCGAGGGCTCATCCGCGAGGAGATCCTGCCGCTGCTGCGACGGCTGCACCCCGACGCCGAAGGAAACCTCCTGCGAGCGGCCGACCGCGAAACGGCTCCGCCTGAGCTCCTGCGACTGCTCGAGTCCGCCGTCGGCTCGACACGGCTCGACCTCGGCCGCGGGCGGACCGCTGTGCGCGAGTACGACCGGGTCTGGCTCGAGCGGACGTCGGTCGCCCTCGAAGGCGAGGTGCGCTGGGGCCCGTGGCGCATCGCGTCCGACGAGCAGGGGCTTAAGGTACGCGCGTGGCGTCCCGGCGATCGCCTGGCGGGGCGCACCAAGAAGATCCAGGACGTGTTCGTGGACGCCAAGATCCCCCGATCCGAGCGCGAGGCGTGGCCGCTCGTCGTGCGCGGCGACGAGGTCGTTGCCGTTCCCGGAATCGTCGAGGCGGAGGGAGTGCATTCCGAGCGTGTCGCAGACTGAGCTCGAGAGCGCAATTTCGGAGGTGCTCGTCGACGAGCAGACGCTGCGCGCGCGTGTCGCCGAGCTCGGCGAGGAGATCTCGGCCGACTACGAGGGCCGCGATCTGCTGCTCGTCGGCGTCCTCAAGGGCGCCGTCTTCTTCATGGCCGACCTCATGCGCGCGCTGACCGTGCCCTGCGAGGTGGACTTCATGGCCATCTCGAGCTACGGGGCGACGACCGACTCCTCCGGAGTGGTGCGAATCCTCAAGGATCTCGACGTCCCGCTCGAAGGCAGGCACGTCCTCGTCGTCGAGGACATCATCGACTCGGGGCTCACGCTCTCGTATCTGATGCGGACGTTGAGCGCCCGCGAGCCCGCTTCGCTCGAGGTCTGCGCGCTCCTTACGAAGCCCGAGCGGCGCGAGATCGAGATCCCGGTCCGCTACGTCGGCTTCGAGATTCCGAACCGGTTCGTGGTCGGCTACGGGCTCGACTTCGGGGAGCGCTATCGCAACCTGCCGTTCGTCGGCGTTCTGCAAGAGGACGTCGAGACAGGTGTAACGAGGACCTAAGGCGCATAAGGCGCCGCTTGCGGCGCCGCTTTCAGGACGCGCGGGCTCCGCCCGTGCGTCCGTCTGAAATGACCGATCGAGCCAATCCTCCTAATCCAGTCGCTTAAAGGCGCCGCTTGCGGCGCCGCTTTCAGGACGCGCGGGCTCCGATCGAGCCGATCCCGCTAATCCAGCGGCTGTAAGGAACCGACAAACGGGGGAGGTACGAACAATGACTGGTGCTACGCTGGGCCAGGAGGCGCCCGCTTGAACCGATTCTTCCGCTCCGCTCTCTTCCCCCTGATCGTGATCGTCCTGCTCGTCTACCTGGCGAGCCAGACACTCCTGGGCAGCGGGAAGAACGAGAAGAAGGTCACCTACTCGCAGATCAGGCAGCAGGTCAACGACGGCACGGTGAAAGAGGTCCTCTTCGTGCCGAACAAGCGTGAGATCAAGGTCACGCTCACGGACGACGTAAAGGAGAAGGTCAACTACCCGAGCGACGAGTCGCAGGTCGCCTTCGAGAGGCTTCTCCAGGAGAAGGGCGTCAACTACGACTCGAAGGGCACGGGCTCCTCGGCTTGGTGGTCGATTCTCACCTCGCTGCTGCCGTTCGTCCTCCTCCTCGGCTTCTGGATCTTTCTGATGAACCAGGTGCAGGGCGGCGGCTCGAAGGTGATGAGCTTCGGCAAGAGCCGCGCCAAGCGGATGACACCCGACTCGCCGAAGATCGGCTTCAAGGACGTGGCCGGCGTCGAGGAGGCGGTCGAGGAGCTCCAGGAGATCAAGGAGTTCCTCGAGAACCCGAAGAAGTTTCAGGCCCTGGGCGCGCGGATCCCGAAGGGCGTCCTCCTCTACGGGCCGCCCGGCACCGGTAAGACGCTCCTCGCGCGGGCGGTCGCCGGTGAGGCGGGCGTGCCGTTCTTCTCGATCTCCGGCTCCGACTTCGTCGAGATGTTCGTCGGCGTCGGCGCGAGCCGCGTGCGGGATCTCTTCGAGCAGGCCAAGCAGGCCGCTCCGTGCATCGTCTTCATGGACGAGATCGACGCCGTCGGCCGTCACCGCGGCGCCGGTCTCGGCGGCGGGCACGACGAGCGCGAGCAGACGCTGAACCAGCTCCTCGTCGAGATGGACGGGTTCGAGCTGAAGGACAACATCATCCTGATCGCGGCCACGAACCGGCCCGACATTCTCGATCCTGCTCTCCTGCGGCCCGGTCGCTTCGACCGACAGATCGTCGTCGACCGGCCCGACCGGGTCGGGCGCAAGAAGATCCTCGAGGTGCACACGAAGGGCAAGCCCCTCGCGCCCGAGATCGAGCTCGACACGCTTGCCGCCGGCACTCCGGGCTTCACCGGCGCCGATCTCGCCAACCTCGTCAACGAGGCTGCGCTGCTCGCAGCCCGCCGCGGCCGGAAGACGATCGGCCAGGAGGAGCTCGAGGAGGGGATCATGCGCGTGATCGCGGGCCCCGAGAAGAAGACGCGGATCTTCTCCGAGCAGGAGCGGAAGATCACGGCCTACCACGAGATGGGGCATGCCCTGGTCGGCCACTACCTCGACCAGGACGCCGAGGTGCACAAGATCTCGATCATCAGCCGCGGTCAGGCGCTCGGCTACACGATCTCTCTGCCGCGCGAGGATCGCTACTTGACGACGCGCTCGACGCTCATGGACCAGCTGGCGTCGATTCTCGGCGGCCGCACGGCCGAGGAGCTCGTGTTCAACGAGGTCACGACGGGCGCGGCGAACGACCTCGAGAAGGTGACGCACACCGCGAAGCAGATGATCATGCGGTACGGCATGAGCGAGAAGCTCGGCCCGCGCGTCCTCGGCCGAAACCAGGACATGCCGTTCCTCGGGCGCGAGATGGCGTCCGAGCCCGACTACTCCGAGGAGATCGCGCGCGAGATCGACGACGAGATCCGCCGCGTGATCGAGGATGCGCACTCCAACGCCCGCAAGGTGCTCGAGGAGCACGTAGAGGAGCTGCACCGCCTTTCGGCGATCCTCGTCGAGCGCGAGACGATCGACAAGGACCAGTTCCTGAAGCTGCTCGAAGGCGCTCCCGAGGAGGAGATCTTCCCCGAGGAGGAGGCCGAGACGCCGGAGGGCGAGAAGCCAAAGGCCGGCGAGCGGCGCAAGCGCGTGCCGCGGCCGAAGCCGTTCCCGCTGCCCGGGCAGGCAATGCAGCCGCCGCCGCCCGAAGGCGCCAAGAGCTAAATCGCCCGAATAGCAGCGCAGTTTACATTTCGATTACCGCTCGTTTTCCGCATGGGGAAAGCGTAATTATTTCCTGAAAATTCACGGAAAAACATTGCGCTGAATTACTCGAGATAGCACTATCGGGCCGCCTTGTGCCCCCCGATTGGAAAGGCAGGACAATGGGCTATCTCTCTCGCTTCGCCTGCGCTGCACTTGCCGCGCTCGCGCTTCTCTCCGCAGCTTCGGCCGGGGTCAACGCCCCGCAGTCGGGCTGGTATTCGGGCAATCCGCTGCTCGGCCCAAACACGCTCACCGATCTCGCATGCGGCGGCTCGACGTGTTATGCGTCCGGAGACTTCGGGACGCTGCTCAAGAGCACAGACGCCGGAGCCACATGGTCGGGAATCGTCACCGGTCTCACCCTCGACCTCCAGCGCGTCCGTCTCGCAGGCGGCTCACCCAACCACGTCATTGTCGGGGGCGGTTGCGCTCTTCGGCGCTCCGACGACGGAGGCGACACGTTCTTTCGCATGCCGTTTACGGCCCGGGATATCGGCTGCTCGACGCAGATCGTGTCGCTCTCGTTCCCAACCGAGAAGACGGGCTACCTGCTCCTGACGAACGGCAGAGTGCTCTCCACCGGCGACGGCGGGCATAGCTTCGCGCGACGGACTCCGGTCCCCGGCGGGGCGAACGACATCCTCTGCCCGGCCGAGCGGACCTGCTTCACGGTCGGCGCGTCCGGATCCATTCAGCGAACGACCGACGGTGGAGTTTCGTGGACGCAAGTCGCGAGCTTTCCCTCGACCAGTTTGCTCGGGCTCGAGCGCGTTGCGCCGCTCACGATCTATGCGGTCGGCGCGCCCCTCGTCCTGGTCAAGAGCAGCGACGGCGGTTCGACGTGGACCCGCAAGACGGTCCCGAACGGCCCAAGCCTGCTCAGGTCGATCAGGTGTGGAGACGCGCTCCACTGTCTGATCACGAACGATCAGGGAAGCCAGGTCGTGCGGACGATAGACGGCGGGGACAGCTTCACCTCAGTCGTTCCGTCTCCTGACCCCACCTTCGCGGTCGCGTTCGCAACGCCCACGAGGGCGATCGCCGCCGGAGCGCTCGGCAGCGCCGAGATCACCGCCGACGCCGGAGCCACGTGGGCTGCCGTCGGCAGTCGGATCGCCGGCTTTCTCGGCGCTCTCACCGCAGTGTCCGACTCGGTCGCCTATGCCGGTGGGGGCCAAGGCGTGCTCGCCCGCACGGACGACGGCGGCCAGTCCTGGTCCAACGTCAGTCCACCGACCGAGGCGATGATCGCCGGCCTCGCCGGGTTCGGCGCCGAGCGCGTCTACGTCCTGGCGAGCGACGGGACGCTCCAGCGCTCGGACAACGGCGGCAACAGCTACCGCCTGCTCAATCCAGGCAACGTGAGACCGGTCGCCATCGCGGCGATCGACGCGGATCGGCTCCTCCTGCTCGGCCAGGGCATCGTTCGCTCTGATGACGGCGGGGAGAGCTTCCACGCCCTCCAGGTCCCCCGCGCCTACCTCCTGGACTCGGACGTCGCCCCTGGAGCGGTCTTCGTCTACGGTCCCGGGACCGCGCTGGTCTCCACCGATCGCGGAGCCCACTGGCGTCGTGTGCCGACCCCCAAGCGCCGGGCGATCCGGGATCTCGACTTTGCAGCTCCGCGAGTCGGCTACCTGCTCGACAATCGTGGGAGCGTCTGGCGGACGAGCGACCGCGGACGACATTGGCGTCAGCTGCCCGGTCTCGGGACCGATGGAGGTTATTCGCTCGAGTTCGCCGATGCGAAGAACGGTTACGTGCTGATTCGGCGTTTCGGAAGCACGCGGGCGGGCCTCGTCCTGCGGACAGCAGACGGGGGGAATAGCTGGCATCCCCAGCTCGTCAGCAGGTCGCTTCTCACGCGACTCGAGTCGGGAGGGGCGACCGATTACGCTCTTGCCGCCGAGAACTCGTCGCTCTACGCCACCGACAGGCGCGGTGACACGGGTGCGCCCGAGCGCCTCACGGTCTCGGCCACGCCGAGGTCGCTCTCCAAGCCGGGGAGCGTCTCCGTCCGGGGTCGGCTGAACCCGGCGGACGGCGGCGAGGAGATCGTCGTCGGGCGGCTCAGCGGTCGGCGCTGGACGACCCAGCGGGCGATCGCCGCCTCGAACGGCACCTTCGTCACCCGCTGGCGCCTGAGCAGGACGTCGGTCTTCGTCGCCCAGGTGCTCGGCGACGCCGATCACGTCGGCGCGGGCACGCCGCCGCTCACCGTGCGCGTCGGCTAGCCAAATCGCGCTGCTGGAGGCTCGACCCGGTTCCCCCCGCCGGGCCGAGCCTCGGCGTGCCAACAAACCCCTTCGAAGTCGCGTCCCAAGGAGCAGTTGTCTGCTCACTCGGCCCGGACGAGCTCAACGTCGAGGGCCCCGAGCCCGGCCGGTACGAGCAGGTCGCCTTCCTGAACACGTACGGCGGCGGCGAGGGCATCCGCGTCGAGAGGCGCGGCTGGTTCTCGATCCACTAGGACCCGCCCCTCAACGCGGGGTCACGCCACGGGGTCAAGTCTTGCGTTGCGACACTTACGTTTCATGCAAGACCTGGCCCCACTGGAAGAGCGTTTTGCGCGGCCGTCGGTGATGGGCGTCGTCAACGTCACGCCGGACTCGTTCTCGGACGGCGGCGTCAACTTCGAGGCCGACGATGCCGTGGCGACCGCCCGGCGAATGATTGAAGAGGGCGCGGCCGTCGTGGACATCGGAGGTGAATCGACTCGTCCTGGCTCCGAAGGGGTGTCGGTCGATGAGGAGCTGCGCCGAGTGGTGCCCGTGCTCGAGGCTCTGCCAGGCGAGGTGCCGATCTCGATCGACACGGCGAAGGCCGAGGTCGCCCGCCGTGCGCTTGCGCTCGGCGCCGAGCTCGTCAACGACGTCACCGCCCTCCGCGGCGACCCTGAGCTGGCCGATGTGGTCGCGTCCTCGGGGGCCTACCTTTGCCTCATGCACATGCAAGGAGAGCCGCGGACGATGCAACACGATCCGACCTACGAGGACGTGGCCGGCGAGGTCGCGGCCTTCCTCGAAGAGCGTCTCCGCTTTGCCGTCCGAGCGGGCATCTCCGAGCAGCGCATCTGCCTCGATCCCGGGTTCGGGTTCGGCAAGACGGTCGAGCAGAACTTCGAGCTGCTCGCGCGGCTGGGCGAGATAGTCGCGCTCGGCAGGCCCGTCGTCGTCGGCCTCTCGCGCAAGCGCTCGCTCGGGCGGATCCTCGGCGACCCCGAGGCGACCACCGGCCCACTTTCGGCGAGCCTCGCGGCGGCCGTCGAGGCCTACGAGCGAGGAGCAACGATCTTCCGCGCCCACGACGTGCGCGAGCACGTCGAGGCGCTGACCGTCGCCGCGGCCGTCGCAGGATGATCACGGTCGAGCTCGAGGGCCTGGAGGTCTTCGGGAGGCACGGCGTCGAGGAAGTGGAGCGGCGCGAGGGGGGCACGTTCCTCTACGACATCCGCCTCGAAGTGAGCGACGCCGCCCTGTCGGACCGGATCGAGGACGCCGTCGACTACGGCGAGGTGGCCGAGTGCGTCCGTGAGGTCTCCGAGTCGCGGCAGTTCAGACTGATCGAGGCGCTGGCGGCTGCCGTCGCGGATGCGATCGTCGGGCGCTTTCCGCTCGAGCGAGTTCGGGTTCGCGTTCGCAAGCCGCGGCCGGGCGGTCTGCCGGCCACTCACGCGGCCGCTACCGTCGAGCGCGTTTCGTCTTGACGATCGAGACCGAGATCCGGTATCTGAGCCCGGCGACTCGGCGCACGACGGTGCCGCTGCTCGCGCCCACGTAGGCCTCGGCGTAGTGGAAGGCGCCGCGCCGGCTCGTGTTCTTCACGCGGAGCACCTCGCGGCCCCTGCCCCGTCGCTCCGAGATCCCGCGGAAGTCGCGCTTCCGCGCTGAGCCGCCCTCGAGGACGCTGGGCGTGCGCGGCCCCCAGAGGGCGAGGTCGACGTCGCCGCTGGCGGGCGAGAGCGCGACGATTGCCGTGTGCCGCCCCGGCACCCAGACCCGGTAGACGTCGCGCGGGTCCTCCGCGAAGTCGAGGCGCGCCGCGAGCGCCCCTCGTGGCCGCCCAGCTGCCGTCAGCGGTGTCGCGGCCTGGTGGAAGAGGCCGTTTGCCTTGACATGCGAGATGTCTTCGTTCGGCTCCTGCGGGTCTGCCGGCGGCGGCGCCCCGGTGAGCGCGGCCGGGATGTCGAGGCGGCCGAAGCCCGACAGAGAATCGAAGCCTGGGCTGCTGATGTCCTGCGCGGAGGCGCGCATGATCTCGAAGAGCTGCGTCGATTCGAGGGTCGGCCGCGCCGTCCAGACCCAGGCGGCGGCGCCCGCCACGAGCGGAGCGGCGAAGCTCGTTCCGCTGAAGAAGTCGTAGCCCGAGGGGTCGTAACTCATGGGCACGGCGACCGGGATCGAGACGCCGGGCGCTGCAAGATCGACGAACGGCGAGCCGCTCGAGAAGTACGCAGGCCGGCCAGACTGGTCGATCGCGCCGGCGGTGAGAACGTGGGGCAGGCTCGCCGGATATTCGAGCGGGCTCCCGTTCGTGCGGCTGTTGCCCGCGGCCGCGACTACGAGCGATCCCGAGCGGACCGTGACCGCCACCATCGCGTCCAGCAGCGAATTCCTGACGGGCGAGCCGAGACTGAGGTTGATCACGCCCGGCCCGCTGTGGATCGCAGCGTCGAGCCCTGCGATCACGGCTCCCACGGTGATGCCGCCTCCGAACGGGCTCGCGTCCCAAGCCTGGAGTGAGGCCTGTGGATAGACGCCGACGAGACCGATTCCGTTCGCAGGCGCACCGACGGTGGACGCGACGGCGGTTCCGTGCTCCTCGCTGCGGGCCGTCACGCTCTGGGAGTTGAGGGCTGCGGTTGCGGGCCGTGCGGCGAACTCGGGGTGGCTGAGGTCGACGCCGGTGTCGATCACGGTCACGGGCTTGCCCGGCCCGGGCGGTTCCGCGCGGTCGGCGCCGACGGACGAGATCCACCACTCGTTCGGGATCAGAGGATCGCCGCTGCCGAGGTGGTTCTCGAAGCTCAGGAACCGGTCGGGCTCGAACTCCTGGACGAGGTCGGCCCGGAGCAGTGCCGGCAGAACTCGCACGGCGGCCCCGCTCGGCAGCCGCCAGATCGGCAGCGCGCGGGCAATTCGCATGCCGCCCACCCGGCGGAGCGCCCGCGTCGCCCCTGGCTTCGTCAGAACCAGGGTGTCGCTGTACAGGCGCAGCTCACGGGCCTGCTCCCGGCTGAGACCCGCTCCTGCGGACGCGAAGCCGGGCCACGCGAGCAGCGCGAGACCGAAGAGCGCGAGGAAGACCCCGAGACGGCGCAATGAGGCGAACATAGCAGCAACCATGAGTGACGCTTTCGTCGGTATCGGCTCCAACCTTGGCGACCGTGAGACCAACCTGCGCAAGGCGCTGGAGCTGCTCGCGGCCGAGTCCCGCATCGAGGTCGTCGCCGTCTCCCGGCTGCGCGAGACCGACCCCGTCGGCCCAGTCGAGCAGCCGAGCTTTCTCAACGGAGCCGTCCACATTTCGACCGAGCTGCCGCCACGAGAGCTCCTCGAGCGGCTGCTCGAGGTCGAGCAACGACTCGGGCGAGTCCGCGGCGAGCGCTGGGGGCCGCGGACAATCGATCTCGACCTCCTCGTCTACGGAGACGAGATCGTCGACGAGCCGGGCCTGACCCTGCCTCATCCGCGGCTGCACGAGCGGCGCTTCGCCCTCGAGCCGCTGGCCGAGCTCGCTCCGGCGCTCGTCGTGCCCGGGCGCGGCGCGGTCCAGGCCCTCCTGGCGGGGCTAGAATGATGCCCCTATGTCCCACATCGACGAGCTCGATGAGTTCGAGGCCGAGCTCGAGCTCCGGCTCAAGCGTGAATACTCCGCCGTCTTCGGCCTGTTCCGCTTCTGCGTCCTGACGCAGGAGGCGACTTATCTCTGCAACAAGCTCGACATGAACTACTCGCCGCAGCCGAGCTATCCCTTCTACCACCTGAAGATGGAGGACGTCTGGGTCTGGGACAAGAACCGGCCCACCCGGATGATCCCGCGCGCCGAGATCTACACGTCGACCGACGTCACCGTCGAGGAGCTGCGCGGCGAGAGCGAGGAGCCGAAGCTGACGGCTGAGGCGCTCGCCGAGCGGATCGGTGAGTCGCTGGCCACCGACGACGATCTGTAGCCGCGGCACGCGGCCATGCTCCTAGCCGTCGACGTCGGCAACACGCAGACGGCTCTCGGTCTCTTCGAGGGCGAGCGCCTCGCGGAGCACCGGCGGCTCGCCACGGACTCGAGCCGCACCGGCGACGAGCTTGGCGCGCTCATCGGCGAGCTGCTCGACCTCGACGGACTGTTGGGCATCTGCCTCTCCTCGACCGTGCCCGCCCTCGTGCGTGAGTACGAGCTCTTCGCCGAGCTTTGGGCGCGCGCGCCGATTCTCGTCGTCGGCCCGGGGGCGAAGACCGGGATGCCGGTGCGCTACGACGACCCACGCGAGGTCGGCCCCGACCGGATCGTGAACGCCCTTGCGGCCAGGGAGCGCTACGGCGCGCCCGCCATCGTCGTCGACTTCGGCACCTCGACGAACTTCGACGTCGTCTCTCCCGACGGGGAGTACGTCGGAGGTGTCCTCGCACCGGGGATCGAGATCTCGATGGACGCGCTCTTCGCACGCGCGGCCCGGCTGATGCGCGTCGATTTCGCGGAGCCGCCCTCGGTGATCGCCAAGACAACCGTACACAGCCTCCAGTCGGGCCTCGTCTACGGCTTCGCGGGCCAGGCCGACCGGATCGTCGAGGAGATCCGCCGAGAGCTGGGGGCGGAGGCGCCTGCGATTGCGACCGGCGGGTTGGCCGAGCTGATCGCGCCGCACTCGCGGACGATCGAGAAGGTCGATCCGTGGCTCACCCTCGAGGGCCTGCGTCTCGTCTGGGAGCTGAACCCCTAGCGGTGGAGCCAGGAGCGCAGCCGCCGGAGCAACGAGGGCCTCCCGGCGCGGTGCAGGGTCTCTTCGCGGGCGAGTTGCCGCTTCGCGAACGCGCGCTCGCGCATCACCCGGGTCGGGTAGCGCGGCTTCCAGTAGACGGGTCGCGGCACTAAGGCACCGCTCGCGGTGCCGCCGTCAGGGCGCGCGGGCTCCGCCCGCGTGCCCGTCTGAACTGACCGGTCGAACCGCTCGATCTCATTCCTGAACCGCTCTCAGCCTCCGCCGTAGATCGAGATCGGCAGGTCGAGCAGCACCTCGTCCCCCTGCGGCAGCTCGTCCTCGAGCCGCTCGAGCACGAATCGGGCACCCGGTGCCGCTGCGAACAGCCGTTGCTCGATCTCGGCAAGCGTCGCCAGCTGCACGAGCTCCTGCTTGAACGGCCTCGTGATCCTAGGAGCGCCTAGCTGCCCGAGGTACCAGCCGTAGAACTTCTTCAGAAACCCCGTCGCTCGCTTCTCGCCGAGCTCGCGCACGGTCTCGCGGATGAAGAGGACGAGCTCGGCGACGACCTCCTCCCGGGAGGGCTCTCCCTCCTCGCCCATGATCTGGCGCAGGGCCCAAGGATTGCCCTGCGCCGCGCGGCCGACCATGACAGCCTGGGCGCCGGTCGTCGCGAGCACGGCCTGAGCCTTCGCCCGCGAGACGATGTCGCCGGAGGCGATGACCGGCACGTCGACGCGCTCGACGAACTCCGCCGTCAGCGAGTGGTCCGCCTCGCCCGTGTACATCTGGCGCGCCGAGCGCGGATGGAGCGTGAGCGTCGCAGCACCCGACTCGACGAGCCGCGGGCCGACCTCGAGGCAGGCGCGGGAACCGTTCTCGAGCCCGCGCCGCATCTTCACCGAGACAGGGACGGAGACGGCCTCCACAACTGCCTCCACGATGCGGCAGGCGCGTGGGGGATCCTCGAGCAGCGTCGCGCCAGCGCCGGTCTTCGTCACCTTGCGGACGGGGCAGCCGAAGTTGATGTCGACGAGGTCGGCGCCCGCCTCTTCGACCATTCGCGCGGCCTCGGCCATCACTCCGGGCTCCGAGCCGAAGATCTGGACGGCGAGCGGGTGCTCGTCGGCGGCGATGCGCAGATAGCCGAGCGTGCGCTCGTTCCCGTGCGAGAGGCCGGCGCAGCTCACCATCTCCGAGCAGACGAGGCCGGCGCCGAAACGGCGGCCCTGGCGGCGGAACGCCTGGACGCTCACGCCCGCCATCGGAGCGAGGACGAGCCGCGTCGGGATCTCGACCGGGCCGATGGGCCAGGATTCGCGAAGATCTACCTGCACAGGGGGCAAATCGTAGCCGCGGGACAGGAGTTTGACGTTGACCACGGTCATAGGTACCATGCTCGCCCGCGACGGCGCCTGTGCGCCTCGCGTCTTTTTTTCTGAGGAGGCAGCACCGTGAAGGAAGTGATCCTCACTCCCGAGGGCTATAAGAAGCTCAAGGAGGAGATCGAGCATCTCTCGACCGCCAAGCGGCGCGAGGTCGCGGACCGCATCCGCGTCGCGCGCCAGTTCGGGGACATCCAGGAGAACTCCGAGTACGACGATGCAAAGAACGAGCAGGCCCTACTCGAGCACCGGATCGCGATGCTCGAGGAACGGATCCTCAACGCGCGCATCATCTCGAAGAAGGAGGTCTCGAAGGACGTCGTCTCGGTCGGCTCGCAGGTGAAGCTGCGCGACGTGGCCGCGAAGGAGACCGTCGAGTACCGCATCGTGGGCTCCGCCGAAGCCAACCCTGCCGAGCACAAGCTCTCGAACGAGTCGCCGGTCGGCAAGGCGATCATCGGCAAGAAGAAGGGCGAGACGGTCGAGGTGACGACGCCCCGCGGCAAGGCGCTGAAGTACAAGATCCTGGATATCAAGGCTGCCTGACGGCGTGCCTTGATTCGAAGAAAGTCTTTCGACTTTCTTCGACTGGATCCAATCCCAGCGTCTGTGAGCGGAGGCGAGCAAAGCCCGCCTCCGCGGCCACTACTCGTATCTGCTGCCAGCCCAGAGCAATGTGGCGAGAAGATCCCATGTTGGTTCTTCGCTGCTCATCGCCGCGCCTTCGATGTACGCGGCCATCGCTTCGAGAAACGAGTCGAGATCCAGGTTCTCCCATTGCGCCCGATTGTCTTGGAGATCGCGCCTGAGGTCTTCGGACGAACCCGATGAAATCGGTTCGGGACTGAACATCATTGGGATGCATACGGTGAGGTTAAGCCAGCTCGCCGCGTCTCCCCAATAGACTCGCGCCCCATGGCCTTGCCGAAGCGCTTTCCCGACCGGGATGAGATTGCTGTGGTTCGGGCGGAGGCGGAGCGACTCGAGCCGGGCTCGGAGGAAGGTGGGCGGCAGCGCGTCGCCGGGCGGGTAATGGCACGCCGGGACATGGGGAAGCTCGTCTTCCTCGACCTCGTCGACCGCTCCGGCAAGATCCAGCTGCTCTGCGCGGAGGATCGGGCGGGCCCGGTCGACCTCGACCTCGGCGACATCGTCGGCGCCACCGGCGTCCCCGCCAGGACGAAGCGCGGCGAGCCCTCGCTCGCGGTCGACGAGCTCGAGCTCCTCGCCAAGATCCGGCGGCCCCTCCCCGACACCTTCCACGGCCTGACCGAGACGGAGACGCGCTACCGGCAGCGCTACCTCGACCTGCTCGTCAACGACGAGACGCGGGCCGACTTCGAGCTCCGCACCCGCCTGGTTGCCGCGATCCGCCGCTACCTCGACGAGCACGGCTTCCTCGAGGTCGAGACGCCCGTCCTTCAGCCCCGCTACGGCGGCGCGCTCGCCGAGCCCTTCGTGACCCACTCGAACGAGCTCGACGCCGACCTCTACCTTCGGATCGCCACCGAGCTGTACCTCAAGCGCCTGATCGTCGGCGGGCTCGAGCGCGTCTACGAGCTCGGCCGGGACTTCCGCAACGAGAGCGTCTCGTACAAGCACGCCCCCGAGTTCACGATGGTCGAGTGGTACGAGGCCTACGCCGACTACAACGACACCATGGCCCGCATCGAGGAGCTCGTCGAGACCGTGACGCGCGAGACTATCGGGACGACGAAGGTCGCCTTCCGCGGGCATGGGGTCGACCTCGCCGCTCCGTGGAAGCGCGTCAAGCTGGTCGACGCGCTCGATGAGCGCGGGCTCTGGACACGCGACGCCGACGATCTGCGCAAGCGACTCGAGGAGCGCGGCATCGACACGAGCGCGAACGACAGCTGGAGCAAGCTCGTCGACCACGCGCTCAGCCACGTCCTCGAGCCTGACCTGATCGAGCCAACGATCCTCCACGACTACCCGGTCGAGCTCTCGCCCTTCGCGCGGCCGACCGACGACGACCCGGCGATAGTCGAGCGCTTCGAGTACTTCGTCGGCGGGATGGAGCTCGGCAACGCCTTCACCGAGATCAACGACCCCGACGAGCAGGCCGAGCGCTTCGCGCAGCAGGCGGCCGATGCGAGCGGCCAGCAAGGAGACCCGGACTACGTGGAGGCGCTTGCCTACGGGATGCCGCCGACCGGCGGGCTCGGGCTCGGCATCGACCGGCTGGCGATGGTGCTCGCCGGGAAGGACAACATCCGCGACGTGATCCTCTTCCCGGCCCTTCGAGGGCGCGCCGGCGGCCGGTAAGAGGGAAGTGCGGTTCTCCGTCGTCATCCCGACCATCGACCGGGTCGGCAAGTTGCGCTCGACGCTCGAGAGCCTCCGAGCCTCCGACCCCGGGCCTGCTGAGGTGATCGTCGTGGACTCAGACCCGGATCACAGCGCGAGCGAGCTCGTGAGCGAGTTTCGTGAGCCCTTTCCGTCAGCACTCCACTACGTCCACAGCGCGCCCGGCCTCACCAAACAGCGAAACCGAGGGATCGAAGAGGCGACGGGAGACGTCGTCGTCTTCCTCGACGACGACGTCGAGATCGCACCGGACTTCTTCGCCCGGCTCGAGCCGGGATACGGCGATCCGGCCGTCGTCGGGGCGACAGGGAGGGTGGTCGAGCCGGAGCCCCGTCGCCTTGGCGGACCGCGCTCGCGGCTGCGGAGGCTGCTGCCCGGCGGCGGCAAGGAGGGGACGTTTACGCGCTTCGGCTACCCGCGCTACCTTCGCCGCACCGATCGGCCGATCGACGTCGAGTTCATGCAGGGGTGCTTCATGAGCGCGCGGCGCGAGGCCCTCGAGCGGGTCCGCTTCGACGAGGAGCTGGGCGGCTACGCCCTGGCTGAGGACGAGGACTTCTCGTACCGGCTGTCCCGGGTCGGCCGGATCCGCTACCTGCCGGACATCGTCGTCCGCCACAAGAAGCTCGGTTTCCATTCCAAGGAGACGCGGGAGTTCGGCCGGCTGGTCGTCGTCAACCGCTCGTACCTCTTCCGGAAGAACTTCCGCCAGACGCCGCTTGCCCGCGCGCAGTTCGCGCTGCTCGTGCTCGCGCTCGTCGCGCACCGGCTCGCGAACCGCGAGTTCAGGGGGGCACTCGGGCTGCTCGAGGGCGCGCGCGAGGCATGGTTCGGGCGGAGCTGAGCGTCCCGGTCGTCTTCGTCTCCTCGCACGCGAAAGCGGGTGGGGCGGAGCGGTACCTGGAGACGCTCGTCGAGAGCCTCGGCGCCTCGTGGGTGAAACGCGTCGTCTGCCTCGAGGAGGGGCCGCTCGCCGAGCAGCTGCGCGCCGCCGGCGTCCCGGCCGAGGTGTTGCCGACCTCGCCACGGGCCTTGGGCATCGCCGGCTCGGCGCTCCGGCTGCGGCGGCTCCTCGCCCGTGAGCGCCCGGCAGTCGTCCACGCGAACGGGATCAAGGCCGCCCTCGTCTCTGTCCTGGCGACCCGCCTGCCCGTGGTCTGGGTGAAGCACGACTTCAGCTTCGACGGAGCGCTCGCCAGGCTCGTCGCCGCCCGCTGCCGCCGCGTGGTCGGGGTCAGCGAGGCTGTGACGAGGACCTTTCCGACGGCGACCCGCAGGCGCAAGGTCGACGTCGTTCACAACGGGCTGCCCGAGGTCAGCCGAGACCGCCGGCAAGGGCGGCTCCTGCTCGAGGAAGTGCTGGGAGCTCCTCCGGGTGATGCCGTGGGGCTCGTCTCGCGGCTCGATCCGGTCAAGGGTCACCGAGAGCTGCTCGCGGTCGCACCCGGGTTGCTAGAGCGCCGCCCGGAGCTGCGGCTCGTCTTCATCGGCGGCCCCGACGCTTCGCACGAAGGCTACGAGGCGGAGCTGCGGCAAGAGGTGCAGGAGCAGGGCCTCGAGGAAGCCGTCGCCTTTCTCGGCCAGGTCGACGACGCCGAGGCGCTCATCAGCGGCTGCGATCTGCTCGCAATCCCGACCGTCGTCGCCGAGGGCTTCCCGTACGTCGGCCTGGAGGCGATGGCCGTCGGCACGCCGGTGGTCGGCTACGCCCACGGCGGTGTTCCCGAGCTGCTCGGTTCGTGTGGCGGGCTCGTCCCGGTAGGCGACCGCGCCGCGCTCGCCGCGGAGATCGCTCGTCTGCTCGGTGACGATCGCGCTCGAGACGATCTGGCCGCCTGCGGCCGCGAGCGCGTGGCGCGAGAGTTCTCGCTCGAGCCGATGGTCGAGGCGATGAAGGATCGCTATCGGCAGGCCGCGGGCAACTAACCTGGGTCAGAGCTACGAAGTCTCAGAACCAGGTCGATTGATGCGCTTTCGCGTTCTCATTCCCGTCTTCGTCGTCGTGCTGGCTGCCGTCGCCGGCAGTGCCGCCCCTGCCCCCGCCGCGCCGCATGAGCAGAAGGCGACGACGCTTTCCTCCGCTGCTGACGCCTATGTCAACGCAGCCGCGCGCAGGCGGAACTTCGGCCGGGCGCGGACGCTGCTCGTGCGGGGGCGGCCCGCTGCCCGCGCGTACGTCCGGTTCGACCTGCGCGGCGTGAGCGGGACCGTCACGCGCGCGACACTGCGTATCTACGCGCGCAGCCGCTCCGCGCCGGGATTCAACGTTCGGACGACGGGCTCCGGCTGGAGCGAGCGCAAGATCACCTTCGCGAACGCACCGCGTCCCGGTGCCACCGTCGCGGCTTTGCGTGCCGTGCAGCGCCCAGGTTGGCAGGTGATCGACGTCACCCGGGCCGTTCACGTCGGCTCCACCGCCTCGTTCGCGCTCACGACCGGCCGTTCGAGCCTACTGCTCGCGAGCCGCGAGTCCGGTGCCAAGAGGCCCCAGCTCGTCGTCGAGGAGACCCCGCCGGAGACGCTCCTCGCGGCGGGCGACATCGCCGACTGCGACGACAGCACCGGTGACCAGCAGACCGCCGCCCTTCTCGACCAGCTACCGGGAACGGTGGCGGCGCTCGGCGATCTGGCGTACGAGGACGGAACAGCGGCCGAGTTCGCGAACTGCTACGCGCGCGCCTGGGGGCGCGCCTACGCCCGCACGCGCCCCGCTCCCGGGAACCACGAGTACCAGACGCCGGGCGCGGCCGGGTACTTCGGCTACTGGGGCTCGATCGCAGGGGACCCGGCGAAGGGCTACTACAGCTACGACCTCGGCTCATGGCACATGGTGTCGCTGAACTCGAACTGCGCGTTCATCGGCGGGTGCGGCGCCGGCTCGGCACAGGAGACGTGGCTGCGGGCGGACCTCACCGCCCACCCCGCCAGGTGCACGCTCGCGTACTGGCACCACCCGCGCTTCAGCGGCGGCTTCGTCGGCGGCGACGCGATGTTGGCGCCGATCTGGCAGGCCCTCTATGCCAACAACGCCGACCTCGTCCTCACGGCGCACGCGCACAACTACCAGCGCTTCGCGCCGATGACGGCGGCGGGCATCCTCGACAGAAGCCGCGGCATCCGCGAGTTCGTCGTCGGCACAGGTGGGGCGAGCCACCACCCAGGCGGGCAGGTGGCCAACCTCGAGGTGTTCAACGACACGACGTACGGCGTTATCAAGCTGACGCTCCGCACGACGGGCTACGACTGGCAGTTCGTCCCCGTCGCCGGTGGCACCTTCACGGACTCGGGCTCGACGGCCTGCCACTAGAGCAGGCCCGGCGCTCACCCGGCGAGGAGCCGTCGGCGGCGGTCGGGGCGGAGCAGAGGCCGGACGTAGGCGCGCGCCGCGTAGCCGGCGAGCCCGCGCGGCGAACGGCTGAAGGCGGCGAAGGAGAGACGAACGCGCACGGTCCGGGCCCACTCGAGCTTCCAGCGCTCGAGGTCGCCGAGCAGCTCGTACCGGTCCAGCCCCCGCTCGCGAGCGCGGCCCAGCGTCTCGTGTAGCAGCAGCTTGCCCGGCGAGAAGGCGTGGTAGTCGGGGTCGTACCCGCCCTTGATGAAGTAATGGGCTCCGCCGTGCTCGAGCGCGAACTGGAAGGCGAGGGCGCGGCCGTCCAGGCGCAGGAAGCAGAGGCGCAGCCATCCGCGGACGGCGGCCCAGGCCGCGAGCTCCCGGTAGAAGCGGCCGGTCTCCGGCCGGGAGAGGATCGCCGTCCGCTCGGCGTCCTTCCAGCCGGAGCCCTCGAGGCGGAGACCTTCCTCGAGCCGCTCGGTGCCTTCGTCGATCTCGAGCGAGATCTCGCCTTGCTGCTCGAGCCGCCTCCGGCGGCGCTGCACGTCCCGCACGAGGCGGCCCGGCAAGTTCGGGTCACCCTGCAGCCGGATGAAGAGGTTGTAGGCGAGGGGTCGTGCGACGACTCGGTAGCCGGCCGCCTCGGCTGCGTCGCGGCAGATCGGAAAGTCAGGCGCCGACGCGTCCAGGTAGTCGAGCGACACCCGTGCCGCTCCGGCCGAGAAGAGCGCGCGGGCGACTTCGCTCGCGGCGTCCTCATCCTCCGCGAGCAGGCCGAAGTGGTGCGTGTGGTCGTTTGTGGGGGAGCGGAGCGCTCGACCTGCAGGGAGATACGGGAGCACGCCGGCGAGCCGATCCCCGCGCTGCACCGTGAGCACTTCCAGCCCCCCGGCGGCGAACGCGCCGGCCCAGGCGGCGAACCACCCCGGCCGGAGAAAGGGCGTCGCGCCGACGCGGTCGGCCAGCGCCTCCCAGTCGGGCGCTAGGGCCTCGAGGTCACGCTCGCTGGCTGGCGGGGGCACCGGGGGCGCGAGGATACGATGCCCGGGTTCGCGTGCGCGCACTGATCGTCGAGGACGGGTTCCAGCGAGGCGCGCTCGCCGCGTGTCGCGCACTCGGCAGGGCGGGCTGGAAGGTCGGCATCGCCTCCCCCGAGCCCGGCGGCTTCGCCGCTTCGTCCCGCTGGGCCGATCGTTGGCACCACGTGCCGTCGCCCGAGGCCGGGAGGGAGGCGTTCCTCGAGGCGGCGCAAGCCACGGTCGACGCCGGCGGCTACGACCTCGTGTTCGGGGCCGGCGACGGCGAGGTGTTGGCGATCTCGTCCGGGCGTGACCGGCTGGGCGCGATCGTTCCCTACCCGGCGCACGAGGACCTCGTGCGGGCCCTGGACAAGCTCCGGCTCGCCGACGCGGCCCGGAGAGTGGGCCTCGCGGTTCCGGAAACGCTTGCAGAGGCCCTCGATGGCCCGGTCGTCGTGAAGCCCCGCCTGACGACGACGGCCGGAGAGGAAGGCGGGGCGCTTCGCCTGCGGGCCGTCCTGGCGCAGACTGCGGAGGAGGCTCAGGAGCGAGTCGACTTCCTCCGCTCGGTCGGCGCCGAGCCGCTGCTTCAGCGTTACGTTCCCGGAGAGCTGACGGCTCTCATCGTCGTCACGGACCGCGAGGGCAGGCTGGTCGTCTCAGTACAGCAAGCGGCGGACGTGATCTGGCCGCTCGAGGCCGGCGGCAGCGTGCGGGCGCGAACCGTCCCCGTCGACGAGGGTCTCGAGGAGCGGGTCGGCGCGCTCCTCGCCGAGCTGCGCTGGTTCGGTCTCGCCCAGGTCCAGTTCCAGCCCGGCGAGAAGGGAGAGCCGCTGCTCATCGACCTGAATGCCCGCTTCTACGGCTCGATGTCGCTCGCCCTCTCGGCCGGCCCGAACCTGCCCGCGATCTGGGCCGCGCTCGCGATCGGGGACGGGCCGCCGATCGTCCAACTGCCTTCGGCCGGAGCCCGCTACCACTGGCTGGAGGCTGACCTCAGACGCGCGCTCGCCCAGCGGCGCGGCGGGCTGCTTCGGGATATCGGCGGCTCCCTGCGGTACGCGCGGCGCTCGACACACGGCCTCTGGGATCGTCGAGATCCGGTCCCGGCCGTTCGGCACGTTGGGCGGCTCGCCCTCCGCGGGCTACGCAAGTTGCGCCGGAAATAGCCGTCCCGCGGCTCTCCGCAACGCACGCCGGGCGCCGCGCGCGACAAGGGCGGCCCGACCGAGCGGGGTCGTCGCGCGCGCGACGCTGACGACACCGGGATCATCGGTGGCGAAGCGGAACTTGTAGCCCTCGGCCCCGCGCAGGAATCGGTACTCGTCCATGTGGTCCTCGAGCGCAGACCGGATCGTGTGCGCGAGAAGCACGCCGCCGACCGAGAACTTGTCCCAGGCCGGGTCGCGCCCGGCCTGGTAGTAGGACTCGACACCGGCGAACCGGTAGCCGAGCCACGCGGCTGCGGGCTTGCCCTCCAGCTCCATCAGCCAGAGGCGGAGCCAGCCCCGCCCCAACGCCGTCGCGGCGAATTCCCGATGGAAGGGCTTGGCCGAGACGAACCACGGGCTGCCGCGCCAGCGAGCCTCGTGCAGGGCGAACAAGTTGTCGAGGTCCTCGTCGAGCCGCCCGGGGTCGGTCGCCAGGCGGTAGCTGAGCCCTTGCTCGCTCAGGCGCCGTTCGAGGCGGCCCAGCTGCCGCCGGTTGCTCACGCTGCGCACGGCCATGAACTCGTCCCAGCCCTGCTCCTGGAAGCGCACGAGAGGGCTCGCCATGCGGTCGGTCACCCTGGCGCCGAGCTGCTCGGCCCAGCCGAAGTCACCCGCGAGGTCGTCGCCGAGGAAGAGGTCGCAGCCGGCGCTCTCGATCGTCCTCCGCAGCGCGTCGGCGGCGGACTGACGGTCGCCGGGCGCGCAGACCGGCCCGAGCTCGTCTCCCTGGCCGCGGCCGAGGAACCCCAAGACCCGCACCGGCCGCGTCCCCGCCACGTAGAGCGGGAGCACCGCGACTAGCTCCCCGCCTGGTGCCCGGCAGCCGACGATGCGGAGGCGGCGATCGTCGGCGAACTGGCGGCGCCAGAGAGAGAGCCACTCCCACGTCGCGAAGATGTTCCGGCTGCGGACGGCGAGAGCGTCCCACTCGTCGCGGAACGCGTCGAGCTCTTCGGCTTCCTCCAGCCGGAGCTCAGCCGGGCTCATCCCGTGGTCGCCCCTTGCGGGCCGCGCAGGGCCCCCGGCAGGCGCCGGAGCTCGTCCGGCGCAAGCAGGGCGGCCGAGAGCACGAGCGCCGGTGGATAGGCCAGAGCGGCCGCGAGCAGCGCGTGGGGCCCGTCGAGGCCGGCCCCGAGCAGGAGCGCGCCCAGCCCGGCGGTGGCGACGAGCGGGACGAGGACCGGCCGCAGGCGGACGACGGCGCCGTTCGTGCGGAAGAAGAATGCGGTCAGGAGCCCCGCCTCGAGCGCCTCGGTCGCGAGCGTCGTCCACGCGGCTCCCTCGAATCCGTAGCGTGGGATCGCGAACGCGTTCATCGCCACGTTGGCGGCCAGCGCGACCCCGGCGATCGCGACTATCTGCTTCGTCTGGCCGAGGGCGATTCCGGTCATGCGCCCCGCATAGGCGAGGGCGTAGAGGAGGGCGGCCCCGGTGAGAACGCCGACGACCGACGACGCGTCCGCGTAGCGCTCCGAGAAGAGGGTCGTCACGAGCCAGTGCGAGGCGAACGGCACGGTGAGCGCAAGCGGCAGGTAGAAGGCGAGCGAAAGGACTCCGGTGAGCTCGTACGTGCGCCCGACCTCGGCGCCCCGCCGCTCGCGCGCCATCCGCGGCAGCGCGGCGTTGCCAAGGCTCCAGGCGACGAAGAGCAGCGACTCGAAGAATCGGTAGGCCGCGCCGTAGAGCCCGACCTCGACGGGGCCGCGGATCGCCTGCAGCATCACGGTGTCGATCCGGAAGACGGCCGTGTTCAGGACTCCGGCGAGGCCGAGGGGGATGCCGGTGCGGAGGAGACTGCGCGCCACGGAGCGGCGGATCTGCCCGAAATGGATCGGCGGGAAGTAGCGCCGCAGTGCGATCGCGCCGAAGAGAAGGGCGCCCGCGGAGCCGACCAGGTAGGTCGTGCAGACGACGACCAGGCCGGCGCCGAGCGAGACGGCGAGGACGGCGAGCGCGGTGGAGAGGATCCGGTTCGTGAGCACGACCAGGGCGTGGAACTTCATCCGCTCGAACGCACGGAAGACGGTGCCGAGGAACGCCGAGAGCTCGTCGAGGAGCAGCGCAGTCCCGACGACGGCGAGGGCTGCGTAGGCCTGCCCTCCGTGCAGGAAGAGCGGCCCTGAGACAAGAGCGAGCCCGAGGCCGCCGAGCCCGAGCGAGGCCCGCAGCGCGATCCCCGTTGCGAAGACCTCGGAGAGTCGGTTCCGGTCGCGCGCGATCTCCCGGATGACCGTGCTCGCCAGGCCCCAACCGCCGAAGACAAGGAAGAGCGGGACGAACGAGAGGGCGAACGTGAAGTAGCCGAAGTCACGGGCGCCGAGGCTCCGGGCGACGACGATGACGAACACGAAGCTCGCCACCTTGCCCGCCACTTCCGCGACGACCATCCAGGCCGTGTTGGCCGCGTAGCGGCGGAGGCCGCTGCTCTCGGGCGCGTCCGGCTCAGGCACTAGCTCAGCTCTTCGCGCGCCGGGGGACGAGGGGGCGCGCGAGCGCGTAGCCGGCGGAGCCGAGGCGCGACCGCCGCCAGCGGAGGTAGCGGCCGGAAGTCTTCACGGCGAAGAGCAGCATCCCGTCGAGCCTCGTGATTCCCACGCGCTCGAACGCATGCCGTCCCCCGTGGGGCATGTCGATCGAGAACGACGCCTCGAAGTACCGCTCGGCCGTGCACTCAGCGGTCTCGGAATACCGTCCGTAGGGGTAGGCCAGGTAGCGTGGCTTCCGGCCGAGCACTTCCTGTAGCACCTGGAACGACGCGCCGAGGTCCGCGTCCGCGTCGGCCGGGCCGGCGGTGCCGAGGTCGATGTGGCTGTGCCCGTGGGACTCGACGCTGATCCCAATCCGTTCCGCCTGACGGAGCTCATCCGCGGTCATGATCACCGTGTCGCAGCTCTTCGGCTGGTACCAGTCGCTTCGCCGTCCGATCCACTTCGTGGGAACGAAGACCGTCGCCGGGAATCCGAACCGCTCCAGGCACGGACCGGCCTCGGTGAGAACGCTCCGGTAGCCGTCGTCAAACGTGATCGCTACGGCGGGCTTGCCGAGCGGCGGAAGCGTCTCTCGGACGACGTCGTCGAGCGGAACGACGGTGCGATTGCGAGCGAGGTAGTCCATGTGCTGCTCGAACACGCGCGTCGGCATGAAGAGGTTGCCTGGATCCTCGGCGGGGGCGCAGGAGCCGACGGCGTGGTAGGCGATGATCGTCCCCGCGCGCGCGGGACGTCTTCGTCGGCTGGGAAAGCGCCGGGCCCGCCGTCCCTCGTCACGCTGGACGAGCTCCCTGAGCATGCGCACGTCATCGGCAGCGAGCACGTACGCGGTGAGCGCCAGCAGCGCCGGATAGGTGACGAGCGCCAGGAGGATCGCCTGCGCGTCGCGCGCCCCGGTAACGAGCAAGATGCCCGCCATCGCGAGCGACGCGGTTGCCGGGACGGTGACGATCTTCCCGGCGCGGGGCGCTTCCTGGATCCGGACGAAGAGACCCAGCAGCAGGATCGCACCGAGAATCTCCGTCGCGAGCGTCGTCCATGCCGCCCCGCGGAACCCGTAGAGAGGAATCGCGACCGCGTTCGCCGCGACGTTGACGACAAGCGTCACGCCCGTGATCCAGAGGATCTCCTTGCGGTGCCCGAGCGCGATCGCGGTCATCCGTCCCAACACCTCGATCGCGTAGAAGAGCGCGGCGGCCGTCAGCACCGGCACGACCGAGGCGGCGGCGGCGTACTTCGACGAGAAGAGCGTGACGACGATCCAGTCGGCGGCGAACGGTGCCCCGAACGCGATCGGCAGATAGAAGGCGAGGAGCGCCACGGAGGCGAGCTCGACGATGCGGGTCGTCTCTGAGCGATCGCGCGCGAGCGCCATCCGAGGCAGCGCGACGTTGGCGAGCGCCCACGAGACGAAGAGCAGCGACTCGAAGAAGCGGTACGCGACGCCGTAGATCGCGAGGGGGATCGGCCCCTTGATCACGCCGAGCATTACCGCGTCGACGCGGTAGACGGCTGTGCTCAGGAACCCGGCGAACCCGAGCGGAAGGCCGATCCCAAAGAGCCCGGCGACGGTCGAGCGGTTCGCCGAGCGCAGCCTGACAGGCGGGAAGTAGCGCTTGAGCGCGGCGAGCCCGAAGAGGAGACCGCCGACCGAGCCCGCGAGGTAGGCGAAGCAGATCGGGACCAGGCCCGCGCCCGCGAGCAGGGCCGCCGCCGAGAGGGCCGTCGAGAGCAGCCGGTTCGTGAAGACGGCGAGCGCGAAGAACTCCATCCGCTCGAACCCCTTGAAGATCGTCCCGATGAAAGACGAGACCTCGTCGCAAAAGAGCGCGATGCCGATGATGACCACGGCGTCGTAGGCGCCCCCGCGGTCGACGAACAGGAGCGCGGACGCGAACGACACTGCGAGCCCGGCCACGCCGAGCCCGGCGAGCAGGACGAGGCCGCTTGCGAACAGCTCCGAGACACGTTCGCGGTCCCGAGCCACCTCTCGGACGAACGCGCTGTCCAGGCCCCAGTTGGCGAAGATCAGGAACAGCGGGATGAAGGAGATGGCGAACGTGAAGTGGCCGAACTCCGCCGCGCCGAGCGCGCGCGCCACGATCACGAAGAAGACGAGGCCGGCTCCCTTGCCCGCGACTTCGGCGATCAGCATCCACAGCGCGTTGCCGGCCGAGCGTCGGAGGCTCGGTTGCGCTGCGATCATCCCCTCGCTCGCCACCCGCCCGGGGCGGATGCGGCCGCTGCTCATCCACTCTTTGTACCCGGTCGGCCAGTCGTGCGCCTCATGACGGCCGCCTGCCGACGGAATCGCCATCATGTCGAGCGGGGGATGCAGGAGCGTTATTGCGAAGTGGCGAAGGGGGCGAGATGACCACGCTCGAGGCGGTGCTCGAGATCCCGCAGGCGCGACGCGCCCTCAACGTCGCCGTGGCGCTCGGGGCCGGTGCGCTCGCCTTCGGGCTCGGCGCCGCCCTCGCCGCCGTCGCGTCGAAGGTCGGCGGGGACGCGTCACCCGCCGTCCTCGTCGCCATCCCGCTCGTGCCCCTCGTCGCGCTGGGCGTCCTGGTTGCACCAACCTTCGCCGCGATCGCGGTCTTCTTGACCTTCCCGATCGGTGCCGTCGAGGTCCCGACCGGGATCATCCCGCTGCAAACGGTGGAGTTGGCCGTGCTCGCAATCGTCATGGTCGTCGTCGTGCGCAGACTCGCCCGCGCGCAGATGCCGCTGCCCTGGCAGCCGCCGCTCTACTGGGCCCTTGGCCTGCTCGTGTGGACGATCGTCGCGCTCCAGTCGGCGATCGACAACACGCTCGCCCTGAAGCAGGTGGGCTCGCTGTTCGGGGGGATCATCTTCGCCGCCTCGATCCTCGCGGCCTGCCGGAACATGGATGACCTGCGCCTGATTCTCGGCGCGTTCGTGGCCGTAACGTCCGGCATCGCGATGGCCTCCTTCGCCGGGGGCGTCCGGCTGCACCCCGTCTACGGCGCGGCGGCCGTCGGGGGACGCCTGCAGGGGGCTTTCGACCATCCGAACCAGCTCGGCGCCCTGTGCGCGCTGGGCATCTCGATTGCCGTCGGTCTTGCGTTCGGCGCCCGTAGGAGGCTCGCCCGCGTCGCCGCGGGCACCGCGGGCGTGGTCATCTCCGCGGCGCTGATGTTCACGCTCTCGCGCGGGGCGTGGATCGGCACGGCGCTCGCGCTGCTCTTCCTGCTCGTGGCCTTGAGCGAGGCGCGCCGAGCGCTCGTGCTGCTGGTCGTCCCGGGGATCCTCGTCGCGGTGCTCGTCGCGCCCCTTGTTCCTGTCGGCCAGACCGAGATCAACGTCGTCGGCGAGCGGGCGCGCGCGCTGACCGCGCTCAGCCCCTACGACAACCGGCGGCAGATCTACGCCGAAGCCTGGCGCGAGATTCGCGCGGATCCGGTCACGGGCGTCGGGCCTGGCGGCTTCCCCATCGCAAGTGCGCGCGCGGGCTCGCGGACGAGCACCTACGCGGTCGTCCATGCCCACAACCTCCTCCTCACGTGGGGAGCCGAGGCGGGATTCCCGGCCGTCCTGTTCATCCTCGGCCTGGCGCTCTCGCTCGCCCTTGCGGCGCGCGAGGCGGGCCGTCGCTTCCGGCGTCTCGGTCAAACACGAGACCGCGCGATCGTCGCAGGCGTCGCCGCCGCGCTCCTGGCCATCTTCGGGCAGGGCCTCTTCGACTACGTGCTGCGCAACGCGGTCGCGAACATCGCCACCTGGGCGATGATAGGCGCCCTCCTCGTCTGCCTGCGGGAGGCGCGCCGCGCCCGCAGCGGTTAGCCGGGTTAGCCGGTCAGGAAGCTCTTCAGGCGGGTGTAGACGGGCCGCTCGGTGAGGTCGTCGTTCAGCAGGGCGTAGCCCTCCTCGTGCAGGTTGGCGCTACCCGGTTGCGCGCGCTCCTTGTACCAGAACATGACAGGCACGTTGGGATAGTTGGCCATCGTGTACTGAATGGCGCGAACGAAGTAGTCGGCCTGCTGCTCGGCGGTGACCCCGCGCTGCCAGTTCGGCGTGTTCGGGCCATTCGTGTGGTTCGACCAGCCGAACTCCGTGAACCAGATCGGCTTGGTCGCGTCGCCGTAGGCGGCCATCACGTTGCGCACCGCCGGTAGGTGCGTGAACCACCAGCGGTGCCCGTCGTCCGCGTACTCCGGGGGAGCGTCGGCGACGCCCTGGTACGGGTGGGTCGCGACGACGTCGAACGAGTCCCGGCCGCCGAGGGCGTAGACCTGGCCGATCCAGCCGTCGTCGTTGGAGGCGGGTCCGCCGAGGATGACCTTCGCTGCGGGGTCGCCGGTCTCGAAGCCGGGGTAGGCGGCGCGGAGGAGCGAGACGTACTGCTGCACGGTTCCCTGCCAGAAGGACTGGCTCGGGTCGGGCTCGTTCCAGACCTCCCAGGCGGCGACGCGGCCGTTCCAGTAGCTCGCGGCCCAGCGGGCGAAGTCGGCGTAGTCCTGGGGATTCGTCGGCGGCACCTTGTTCGACTGGCCCCCGTTCGCCCAGGCGGGGGTCAGCCAGAGGGTGACGAGGACGTTGAGGCCGCGCGCCCGGGCCTGGTTGACGCAGTAGTCGACCATGCCGATGTACCAGGAGTTGCGCGCGCCCTTGACGCTGTCCTCGATCCCGTCCCAGGCGACGTCGATGCGAACCCAGCGAACGCCGGCAGCCGCCAGCTCGTCGAGCACGGCCAGACGGGAGGGATCGGAGTAGAAGGCCCACGTGCAGTGGAACTGCGCGCCGATCCCGGGCACCGCACCGGGGGGAGGTGGAGGTGGCGGTGGTGGCGGTGGTGGCGGTGGAGGCGGAGGCGGCGGAGGCGGCGGCGGTGGCGGTGGCGGCGGCGGTGGCGGAGGCGGAGGTGGTGGCGGTGGCGGCGGCGGTGGCGGAGGCGGAGGTGGCGGTGGCGGTGGCGGTGGCGGCGGTGGGGGAGGGGGCGGTGGTGGAGGCGGCGGTGGTGGAGGCGGCGGCGTGCAGCTGTGCCTACGGCAGGGGTTCCGGGCCGGGGCAAGGCGTATCGAGCTGACGCGGACGTGTCTCGTGCCCGCGACGCGCAGGGTGCTGCCGCCGCGGCGGCTCCGGTAGTATAGGGGGATGAGCCGCGGCCAGCTTCCGGCCGATCGCAGACAGCTGTTGGCT
>Ga0137374_10000115_pt1 | contig 67251 bp, 71 predicted proteins | sample SagtaG_20_FD_104811 | JGI IMG/M metagenome (GOLD analysis project Ga0137374, IMG submission 104811) | Vadose zone soil microbial communities from Sagehorn Ranch, Mendocino, California, USA - Sage1_R_100_16 metaG | ecosystem: Environmental > Terrestrial > Soil > Vadose zone | place: USA... | reverse complement strand
CACGTTACCTTCAGCTTGCCTCCGACGGTTGTTCCCCACGCGGTGTGCGCCGCCACCCCCTTCTGACCGAAGATCCAAATGGTGCCCGGCGTGGCAGGGTCTGTGCTCAGGCCAAGGTAGTCGCCGATCCGCGACATAGTCTGAGCGTAGGCGTGGGTCCGCAGATCGTCAGCCGCGGGCCAGGGCTCGGCTGATGACCAGGCGCTGGATCTCGCTCGTTCCCTCGAACAGGGTGTAGATCTTGGAGTCCCGGTACCACTTCTCCACCGGGAAGTCCTTGATGTACCCATAGCCGCCGAGGATCTGCACCGCCTGCTCGGACACCCACACGGCGACCTCGCCGGCCTTCAGCTTCGACATCGAACCCTCGGCCTGCTCGAACGGCACGCCGTTGCGGGCCATCCACGCGGCGCGGTGGGTCAGCAAGCGGGCGGCGTCGATCTCCATGGCCATGTCGGCGAGCTTGAAGGCGATGCCCTGGTGCTCGATGATCGGCCGCCCGAACGTCGAACGCTCCTTGGCGTAGTCGCGGGCGAACTCGAACGCGGCCCGGGCGATGCCGAGGGCCTGGGCGGCCACCGAGGGCCTGGTCACCTCGAACGTCTTCAGGGCGGCAGAGGAGCGCTGCTCGGAGCGGGCCTTCTCGAGCTTCGCCTCGAGCTTCTCCGGCCCGCCCAGCACGTTCGCCAGGGGGATCCGGCAGTCCTCGAGCAGGACCTCGGCCGTGTGCGATGCCCGGATCCCGAGCTTCCGCTCCTTCTTGCCCTGACGGATGCCGGGCGTGTCCGGGCCGACGATGAACGCGGCCTGGCCGCGGTGCCCCAGGTTCGGGTCGACCGTGGCCACCACGATGTGCACTGCGGCGATCCCCCCGTTCGTGGCGAAGACCTTCTGTCCGTTCAGGACCCACTCGTCGCCGTCGCGGCGGGCGGTGGTCCGAAGGGCGCTGACGTCGGATCCGGCGTTCGGCTCCGTGACGCAGAACGACGCCACGTGCGGATCCTCCGGGGTCCCGAACATCACGGGGGCCCACTGCCCGAACTGCTCTGGGGTGCCGCTGTAGGCCAGCGCCGAGAGCGGGAGCCCGGTCCCGAACACCGCCAGGCCGATGCCCGCGCACCCCCAGCACAGCTCCTCCAGGACGATCGGCAGGATCAGGCCGGTCTGGTCCTGGGCCACCATCTCCAGGTAGAACTCCGGGCCGTACAGCCCGATCTCGGCGGCCTTCTTCACCACCGGCCACGGGAACTCCTCGGACTCGTCGTACTCGGGCGCGACCGGCCGGATCTCCTTCTCGGCGAACTCGTGGGCCCACTTCTGGGTGGTGATGTGATCCTCGCTGAGCTGGAACTCCATCGACGCTCGCCTCCTGTCGCCGCCTCTGGAAACCTGACCTGCGCTCCTCGCGTTCACCGGCCGAACCGGGGAGAATGGGCCCGAACCCGTTCGCGCCCGCACGGACGGCTGATGAACCTACCTGGTAGTAGGTTACCGAGGAGTAGTATAGCCGCCCATGGCCACGAGTAAACCCACCACCGAGGCGCCGCCCGCGGGTGCGAAGCGCCGGATGCGGGGGCCCGAACGGCGCGCCCAGCTGCTGGCCGTGGCTCGCCGCGTGTTCGGCCGATCCGGATTCCACGGCGTGTCCATGGACGAGGTGGCCAAGGAGGCGGGGGTCACCAAGCCCATCCTGTACGACCACTTCAACTCCAAGGAGGAGCTGTACGTCGCGCTGCTCGACGCCGACGCCGACTTCCTCGAGGAGCGGGTCCGCTCGGCGCTGCGCGCCCCCACCGGGAACCGGGAGCGCATCCGGCAGTCGTTCCAGGAGTACTTCGACTTCGTGGACGAGCACGCCGGCGGGTTCCGGCTGTTCATGCAGGAGACCATGGGCGGCGAGGAGATGCTCCGGAGCCGGGTCCAGGGGGTCCGGGACCGGATCGTGCGGGAGGTCGGGGACCTCATCGTCCGGGAGTCCCAGGAACAGATCGACCGCCGGGACGCCGACACGGTGTCGCTGGCGCTGGTGGGGATGGTCGAGACGGTGGCCCAGCGCGACCCCGGGGGTCCCAAGAAGGACCGCCGCAGGGCCGTGGACACGCTGGTCAGGTTGGTGTGGCGTGGCATCACCAACCTGACGATCTGACGGTGGCCGAGGGCACCGGCACCGAGCGGCGCCCCCATCCCGGGCCCCACCCGCCCAAGCCCCGGTTCCGGGGACGGATCCACCAGGCGGCGGCGTTCGTCGCGCTCCCCCCGGCGGTCCTGCTCATCATCCTTTCCCGGGGGCCGGCCCAGCACGTCGCCTCGACCGTGTACGGGGCGACCCTGGTGAACATGTTCTCGACCAGCGCGATCTACCACCGCCGGAACTGGTCGGAGAAGGCCCGCCGGCGGATCCAGGCGCTCGACCACTCCGCGATCTACCTGTTGATCGCGGGGTCGTACACGCCGCTGTCGGTGATCGCCCTGCACGGGTGGATCCGGGTCACGGTCCTCGCGACGGTGTGGGGGATCACGGCGCTGATGGTCGTGCTGAAACAGTCCTTCCCGGGCCGGTTCGCCGGGCTGTCGGGGGCGATGTACATCATCCTGGGATGGGCCGCGGTGGCCGCCGCCCCGCAGTTCATCCGGAACCTGCCCCTCGCCTCCATCATCCTGCTGGTCGTCGGCGGGGTGTTGTACACGGGCGGCGCGCTCGTGCTGAACCGGCGGTGGCCGGACCCCAGCCCCCTGGTGTTCGGCTACCACGAGGTGTGGCACGCGTGCATGACCAGTGCCGCCGCCTGCCAGTACGTCGCGATCCTGATCGCGGTGGTCGCCCCGCGCTGAAGCGCCGCGTCAGCCCCTCCGGGGGCCCTCCCGAGCCCGCCGGACCAGCGGCAGTGCGTACCAGACCCCGGCCAGCGCGAGGCCCGCGAGCGCGCTGACGAGCGCCGCCACCCCCTCGCCGAACAGCACGTCGGTGATCACGAACACGGCCGAGGCCATGGCCACCGCGAGCAACGCCGTCCCCGCGATCGTCATCCGGTTCGCGGTGAACAGCATGCGCTCCTTGTCCCCCCACCGGAACATGATCCGGTGGTACGTGGACGGCGCGATGAGCAGGACCGTGGCGATGGTGGTCGCCAGGAACGTCACGAAGTACACGTCCCGCTGGAGGTCTGTCATCCTCGAGTAGCCGTTCGAGAACGGCACCGTCAGCAGGAACGCGAACAGCACCTGGACGCCGGGGAGCACCACGCGGAGCTCGTTCAGCAGCTCGATGAGCTCCCGGTCGACGCGTTCCTTCTCGTCCTCGTCGCTCCGCTGGCCGGCGTCGACGTTCCCTTGCCCCGACCCGTTCGACGACCGGTCATTCGCCACGACGGGAAACGTACACCGACAGGCCCCCGCCGATCCGGCCGAGGCATTGTCGCGCGGGCCTCACCGCCCCAGCACGCGCTTGCCGCGCACAGTCACGCCCTCGGCGCGGAGGCGCTCGGCCTGGACCTCCTCGTGGCCCGGGACCAGGCGGCCGTTCGCGGCGACCACGCGCCACCATGGGAGGCCCTCGGACGTCGCGAGGATGTTCCCCACGGCCCGGGCGGCGCCGGGGTGCCCCGCCTCCTCGGCCACCTCGCCGTAGGTCGCGACCTCGCCGGGCTGCAGGCGTGCCAAGACCTCCCGGACGCGCTCCTCGAACTCGCTGGTGCTCCGCGTCAGAAGCCCCTTGCGCACCGAGGGCGCAACTGCGCCCGGAGGGCAAGGAGTCGAGGAGCGCCGCGTACCTGGAAGGTACGCAAGCGACGAGCGACGCCGCCATCCGGGATGCAGGTGCGTCCGAATGCCGAGGGGCTTCTGGGGCGGTGCACCTAGAGGTTCCCCCGCTCTTCCTGTTCGCGTTCGATGGCCAGGAACAGCTCCTTGAAGTTCCCCAGGCCGAACCCCTTGGAGCCGTGGCGCTCGATGACCTCGTAGAAGACCGTGGGCCGGTCCTGGACGATCTTCGTGAAGATCTGGAGCAGGTAGCCCTCCTCGTCCTGGTCGGCCAGGATGCCCAGCTCCTCGATGGCCCGGTGGTCCTCCTCGACCTTGTCGATGCGGTCCCACAGCGACTCGTAGTAGGTCTGGGGGACGCGGGTGAACTTCACGCCGCGCTGGCGGAGGGCGGAGACCGCCGAGATGACGTCGTCGGTGGCCATCGCGATGTGCTGCACGCCTGGCGCGCGGTAGAAGTCCAGGTACTCCTCGATCTGGCTCTTCTTCTTGCCGGGGGCCGGTTCGTTGATAGGGAACTTCACCCGCCCGTTGCCGTCCCACATGACCTTCGACATCAGCGCCGTGTACTCGGAGGAGATCTGGTCGTCCCGGAAGTGGACCAGCTGGCCGAACCCCAGGATGCGCGAGTAGTAGTCGACCATCTCGTTCATCTTGCCGAGCTCGACGTTGCACACGACGTGGTCGATGGCCTTGATCCCGACCGGCGGCCCGTCGTCCGGGATCGGCTCCTCGGCCCGGTAGCCCGGGAGGAACGGCCCGGAGTAGTTCTCCCGTTCGATGAACGAGTGCAGGGTGTCGCCGTAGGCCTTGATGGAGGCACGCACCACCTTGCCGTGCTCGTCCTCGCTCACGGTGGGCTCCAGCACGCCCTCCGCGCCGCGCTTCGTGGCCTGCTCGTACGCGTCGGCGGCGTCGGGCACTCGCAGGGCCACGTCGCGGACCCCGTCGCCGTGCTCGAACGCGTGCTTCGCGATGAAGCTCTCGGGGCCCATGGCCCCGGTGAACACGTACCGGGCCTCGCCCGACTCGCACACCCATGACGCCCGGTCCCGGACCTTGGTCTCCGGCCCCGCGTACGCGCTGACCTTGAACCCGAACGCCTTCGAATAGAAGTACGCGGCCTGCCGGGCGTTCCCCACGTAGTACTCGACGTGGTCGATGCCCATGAGCGGCATGAAGTCCTCGGCCGGCGTCGACGTCGCTGCCTCCGTCATCCCTCACCTCCGGTTCGTGGCTCTCCCGGCAAGTCTATGGATGTGCGGCGAACACGGTCGTGTGGCCCCACGTGGCTGCCAGCTCCATCCCCCGTTCGACCTTCCGGACCAGCTCGCCGCTGCGGAGGTCGGCCCGGAGCCGCGTCGGTCTCGCGGACCTCCTCGTGGATGGGATGGTCGAAGTACTCGTGCGAGAACAGCGGCAGGAGGTTCTCCCGCGTGAACGCCTGCGTGACCACGGGACCCTGGCGGACCACGCGCCGGAGCTCGCGGAGCGCCCCGGCCTTGTCGCCGAACAGGTGGAACGCCGAGATCAGCGTGGCGCAGCCGAACGAGCCGTCACCGAACGGGAGCGCCGCGGCGTCCGCGGCGACGCACGACCCCGGCCCCAGCTTCGCGGTGGCGCGCCGGAGCATGGCCGGCTCGGCGTCGGCCACCACCGGCCGGAACCCGTCTCGGGCCAGCTCCGCCGCATAGTTCCCCGGCCGCATCGCGCCGCCAGGGTACGTCCCTCATGTGGTACCAATGCGCGTGATGCCCACGCGAGGAGCCCCCCGATGAAGCTCAAGATCTCCCAGCGCTCGGACGAGTTCTTCGACCTGTTCGCCGAGTCGGCCAGCAACGTGCGCATCGCGGCCGAGCAGCTCAAGGACCTCATCGAGAACTTCACGGACATCGAGGTGAAGGCCCGGCGGATCCAGGACCGGGAGCACGAGGGCGACGAGATCACCCACTCGATCATCCGCCGGCTGAACACCACGTTCATCACGCCGATGGACCGGGAGGACATCTACTCGCTGGCCTCCGCGCTCGACGAGGTGATGGACGCCATCGACGCCGTGGCCGACCTGTTCGTCCTGCACCGCATCGAAGAACCGCTCCCCGAGATGAAGGCCCAGGCCGACGTGCTGCTCCGGGCCGCGCAGGAGACCGAGGCGTCACTCAAGGAGTTCCGCAAGATGCAGCGGGAGCGGCTGGAGGCGCACTGGGTGGAGATCAACCGGCTGGAGAACGAGGGGGACCGTATCTACCGCCGGGCGGTGGCGGACCTGTTCTCCGGGGACTACAAGGCCATGGACGTCCTGAAGTGGAAGGACGTCATCGACAACCTCGAGGAGGCCGTGGACGGCCTCGAGGACGTGGCGAACATCGTCGAATCCACCGTGCTCAAGCACGCCTGACGGTGGCGGCCGGCTCTCGGGCCCTCGCCATGGATCCCCGGACCCGCCGGCGCGATACGAGGAACACCGCCGCCAGCAGCGTCACCCACATCCCGCCCAGCGCGTAGCCGGCCAGCACGTCGCTCAGCCAGTGCACCCCCAGGTAGACGCCGGGGAGCCCCGCCGCGGCGATGACGAAGACCGCCGCGGTCCACACTGCGACGCGCCACCTGGCCTTCATCCCCACGGTGAGGACGATGGCCAGCATCGCGTAGAACGCCGCGGCGACGGTGGCCTGGCCGGAGGGGAACGCCGACCCGGTCACCGCGATCTCTCTGAGGGCCACCGGCGGCCGTACCCGGTCCACGGCCGCGGCCACCACCTCGGCCAGGCCGAGGGCGCCGAGGAACGCCGCGGCCAGGATGACGGCGCCCTTCCAGTTCCGCCTGCGGAACAGCAGGTACGCGGCTGCGAGGACGAGCAGACCGCTGATCACCCAGACGCCGCCGAGCCAGTTCGCCGCCTTCATGACCCCGGTCCACAGGTGGAAGCGATGGTGGACCGTGAAGTCCTGGATCTGGAGATCGAAACGGGTGACGTCCTCGTTCAGGACGTTCACCAGCAGCCCAACGAACCCCCATCCCGCGGCAACCATCGCCGCGACGGAGATCGTGAGCGGCAACCCCAGCGGCTCTCGGAGGGCCAGCCGGCGCCTGAACCATCCCGGCCGGTCGGGTTCGTGCCGGACGTCGCCGTTCCGCCTCGCGCCGGCCGCGGCCGCCGCCGCGCCGCCCGCGCCGACGGTCTCCGGGACGCGCTCCAGCGCCAGCGGACCGCCCGCCGGGACCACGCCGGTGGCGTCGATGAGGGCGGCCTCCATGGCGACCCCCTCGGCCGGGAGGGCGGCCTCGACCCGGCGGCGGCGGGCCGAAAGGATCAGGCGGGTGGCGACGAACCCGACGATCAGCGCCGCGCCGAACATCAGCCCCACGGCTCCGGCGGTGGACTGGACCTTCTCCCACGAGTTCCCTGCGACGTACCCTGCTACCGAGAACCCGGTGCCCCACAGGACGGCTCCGGTCACGTTCGCCGCCGCGAACTTCCCGTACGGCATTCGGGCCATCCCCGCCAGGCCGGGGACCAGCACCCGAAGGGCGGCCGTGAGCCGGCCGATGATGACCGCCGCGGCCCCTCGCCGGATCAGGAACGCCTCGGCCTTCGCCAGCTCGGCGTCGAGGCGGGTCCGGATGAACGGAAGCCTGCCGAAGGTCCCCCGCAGGATGCCCCGGCCGTACCGGCGGCCGATCGCGTACCCCACCGAGTCACCGACGAACGCCCCGGCCACCGCGGCGACGATGGCCATCACCAGGGGGAACCGCCCGTACGAGGCCAGGACCCCGCCCAGGAGCACCGCGATCTCGCCCGGGAACAGGAACCCGATGAACGCCGAGGACTCCAGCGCGGGCAGGAGGAACACCAGGGCCAGCGCGGCGGCCCCGTGGAGGTGGAGCAGGCGGTCGACGACCGCACCGATCACTGCGGCCCCCAGGATCATGTCGAGGTCGAGGCGGTCATGGGCGCGAGTTGCATGATTCCATCCCCAGACTCCTGCGGCTACCCCCCCAACAACCCGGCCGTCGCCGTTCATCCATCTCCGGAGCCCCGCAGGAACCTACCGACCGGTAGGGCATACCCGGCCGCTCCCTCGGGAACGTTCGCAGATATGGGGAGCGCGACCCGGGATCGAGCGAGCCCGCGCCGCGTGGTCCTCGTCGTGATCGACGGGATGCGGTCCGACGCGTTCGAGCAGGCCGCGTCGTCGGGCCGGGCACCGGCGCTGCAGTTCCTGCGGGACCGCGGGTCCTACGTGCGGGACTCGGTGGCGAACTTCCCGACGATCACGCCCGCGGCGACGTCCACGCTGGTCACCGGCGAGGTGCCGGCCCGCCACGGCATCCCCGGGATGTGCTGGTACGACCGCGACCACCAGCGGTTCGTGAACTACGGCCAGAGCCGCGGGGTGGCCATGGCCGAGGGCCTGGGGCAGGTCGTGGAGGACTTCCTGGTGTACCTGAACCACGAACACCTCTCGGGCGACGTCCGGACCATCCACGAGCAGCTCCACGAGCTGGGGCTGTCGAGCGGCGCCACGAACTTCATGGTGTTCCGGGGACCGTTCGAACACCGGTTGGAGCCGGGCTTGATGGAGCGGCTCCTGTTCCGCAAGCACCTTCCCCGGACCGTGCGGGGGCCGAAGGAGCACTACTTCGCGGACGTCGTCAGGGGACCGGCGGATGCCGGAGGCAGGCGCAAGCGAGGCCGGGGACTCGAGCGGCACACCAGGCACAACGACAAGTGGGCGGCCGAGGTCACGCGGGACCTGCTGGAGCAGGGCGCGGCCGACATGATCCTGTTCTATCTGCACGAGAACGACCACGTCTCGCACCACGGGGGCCCCGTCACCCAGGTGGACAACCTCGTACGCGCGGACGAGCACATCGGGTCCGTGCTCGACACGTTCGGGACCTGGGAGCGCACCCTGCACGAGGCGGGGTTCGTGCTCACCGCCGACCACGGGCAGACCGCGATCGGGGACGACGCGGAGCACGTCATCGAGTTCGGCGAGGTACTGGCCGACTTCCGCCGGGTGAAGCCGGGGCCGGGACCGGATCCACTGGAGGATCACGATCTCGCGGTGTGCGGGAACGGCCGCGCGGCGTTCGTGTACCTCGCGTCGGACCGCCGGGAGGAGCTCCGGAAGCCAGTCGCCGCGGCGCTGCTGGCGTCCCCGGGAGTGGACCAGGTCATGTGGCGCGACGGGTCCACGTACGTGGTGGACAGCGATCGGGGCCGCGTGGAGTTCGAGCCGGCCGCCGCGGGCCACGGGGTGGTGGACGAGCGCCGCAACCGCTGGCACCTCCGGGGCGACCTCCAGGCCATCGACGCCATCGTCGAGGGCGGGATGGTCCGCACCCCCGAGTACCCGCTGGCCCTGTGGCGGATCCGGTCGGCCATGGACCTCGACCGGATCGGTGACCTGGTGGCCACGATGCGCCTCGGCTACGACTGCGCCGACCTGTCCGACGAGAGCCACCGGGGCGGCGGCGACCACGCGTCGCTCCACGCCCAGGACTCACTGGTCCCGTTCGTCTCGACGCTCGAGAACCCGCCGATGCGCCCGGCCGCTACCGACGTCACGCCGCACGTCGTCCGGCACTTCCGGCGGCTGGTCGGGATGGCGGCGTGAAGGTCCTGGTCGTCCTCAACCCGGGGAGCGGGAGCGCGAGCGACGCCACGCCCGCCCAGCTGGCGGAGACGCTCCGGCCACTCGGCCCCGTGACGTTCGCCGCGCCGCCGGAGGAGCGGTTCGACGTGGACCTCCGAACGGCGGCCGAGGGTGCGGGACTGGTGGTGGCAGCGGGCGGCGACGGCACGGTCTCCGGGACCGTGAACGCCCTCGCGGATCGCCTCGACGACATCGCGTTCGCCGTCCTGCCCCTGGGGACCGGGAACGACCTGGCCCGGACCCTGGGGATCCCCGAGGACCCGCTGGAAGCGGCCGGCGCCGTCGCGTCCGGCGCCGAGCTCGAGATCGATGTGTGGCGGGCCGCTGGGACCGGCGCCGACCGGCTGTTCGTGAACGCCTGCGTGGGCGGGTTCCCCGTGGCCGTGGACGAGGCCGTGAGTGACGGCGTCAAGCGGGTCCTGGGGCCGGTGGCGTACCTGGTGGCCGGGGCCAGGGCGGCGGCTCGCATGGAACGGTTCGCCGCCGCGGTGGGCGGGCGCCGGGCCGACGACTGCGTCGCCGTCGGGGTGGGGAACGGCCGGACCGTGGGCGGCGGGATCCCGCTGTTCCCGGAGGCCGACCCCGCCGACGGCCGGCTGGAGGCCTGCGCCCTCCCCGCTCCCGGGACCGCCGACGCGGCGAGGCTGGGGCTCGCGGTGCGCAAGGGCGAGCACGGACGCCTGGAGGGTGTCGTCACGGCGTCCGGTCGGGAGGTCCGGATCGAGACCGAGCCGGCGGTCGAGCTCAACGTCGACGGCGAGCTGGTGGGCCTCCGGACGCCGGTGTCGTTCTCAGCCGCCGGGCGGGCCCGGTTCCTGGTCCCCGTCCGCTGATCGCCGGCGACGGAGGGCCGTGCGCCGCCGGGCCACGTCCTCCCCCACGAACATCACGCACCAGAACAGCGCCAGGCCGCCCATGGCCAGGTTCACCCACCGGAACTCCGCGGGGGTCGCCGGGATGAGCACCGCGCACACCACGGCCACCACCAGGAAGAACAGGGGCCGCCTGCCGATCAACACTTCCCGCTCACGAGAACACCTGCACGATCTCCTCGGTCACCCAGGCGATGGCGAACGCAGCCGGGATCGTGAGGATCCAGGCCCACACCACCCGTCCGGCCACCCCCCACCGAACGGCCGAGAGGCGCTGCGTGGTCCCCACCCCGACCACGGCGCCGGTGATGGTGTGGGTGGTGGACACCGGGATGCCGGCGTGGGCTGTGAAGAGCAGCGTGATCGCGGCCGCCGTCTCCGCGCTCATCCCCCCGACGGGCTGGAGCTTGGTGATCCGGGCCCCCAGGGTGTGGACGATCCGCCATCCGCCGAACGCGGTGCCCAGGGCGATGGCCGCCAGCGCCGAGAGCTTCACCCACCACGGGACGCTCGCGTCCGGCCCGACCTTGTGGGTGGCGATCAGCAGGGCCAGGATCACGCCCATCGTCTTCTGGGCGTCGTTCGTCCCGTGCCCCAGGCTGAACGCGGCCGCCGACAGGAGCTGGGTCCGCCGGAACCCCCGGTTCAGCCGCTCCACCCTCCGGTACCGGTGGAACAGCCACAGCACGCCCACCATGATCGTGAACGCCAGCAGCAGCCCCACGATCGGCGACAGCACGATGAACACGGCGATCTTCTCGACTCCCGCTCCGATCAGCGAGTCCCACCCCTGGCTGGCCACGGCGGCGCCGGCCATGCCCCCCACCAGCGCGTGCGAGGAGCTGGTGGGGAGGCCGAACAGCCACGTGATGACGTCCCAGGCGATGGCCCCCATCAGCCCGGCGAACACCACGCCGATCGTGAACACCTCCGGCTTCACCACGTCCTTGGCGATGGTGGCGGCGACCTTCGTCCCCAGGAGCAGCGCCGCGAAGTTCCAGAACGCCGCCCACACCACGGCCATGCGGGGCGACAGCACGCGGGTGGACACCACCGTGGCGATGGAGTTCGCCGCGTCGTGGAACCCGTTGAAGAAGTCGAACGCCAGGGCGACGACGATGACTGTGATCAGCGCGAGGTCGGTCATGGGATGCCGTCGGGTCCCGGCTCGCTAGTCGTGCTTCAGGGTGATGGACTCGATCACGTTGGCGATGTCCTCGCATCCGTCCAGTGCCTGCTCGATCTGGTCCAGGATGTCCCGCCACTTCAGGACATCCATGGCCTTGAAGTCGCCCGAGAACAGGTCGGCCACGGCACGGCGGTAGAGCCGGTCCCCCTCGTTCTCCAGCCGGTTGATCTCGATGAGGTCGCCGTTCACCTCGCGAGTCACGCGGAGCCGGGCCACGGTCCGCACCACCACTGTCGCGGCCCGGGCGGTCACGTCGGCCAGCTGGCGGAACACGGGGAGGGCCTCCTCGATCCGGTGCAGGACCACGAGGTCGGCCACCGCCCACAGTGAGTCGAGGACGTCGTCGAGGCTGGTCGCCAGGCGGTAGATGTCCTCGCGGTCGAACGGCGGCACGAACGTCGTGTTGAGGGTGGCCATGACCTCGCGCGTGGCCTCGTCGCCGTCGTGCTCGAACTCCCGGACCTTCGAGCTGTAGGCCTCCGCGTTCCCCACGTCGCCGGCGAGATCCACGATGACCCGCGCCGCTGCGGCCGCGTCGGCGGCTGACCGCTCGAACAGGTCGAAGAACCGCTGCTCGCGGGGGATCACCTGGAACGGCAACCGTTCACCTCTCGTTCAGTTCGCGTTCACGTCAGCGCGTGAGGCTATCCGCGTCCGCCGAGCCCTGTCCACCGCGTCCACGATTCGTTCGCGTCCCGTTCGCCCGGTGCCCGCGGCGAGGCCCTCGTTCCGACACGCCCGCCTCCTAGGTTGCGGTCGCGGGCCACCCGGGCCGCGCACCTCGAGAGAAGGAGGGTGCATGAGGAAGCGAGGGATCGCGCTGGTCGCCGCTGGAGTTTCGCTGCTCCTGGCGGGCGGCGTCGCATTGGCCGCGGGCGATTTCGGCCTGTTCGTCCAGGAGCGGCTGCGGTCGCAGTCCCAGCCCCAGTTCGGCGTCGAGCAGCCCCTTCGGCAGTCGTCGTCGCGGCAGATCACCCAGCAGCAGGCCCAAGCCGACCCGACGAGGCAGGGCCGGTGCTGGAGGCGCAGATCTGGCAGGCCACCCGCCCGGGCCGGCCGATGCCCGCGATCCTCCTGGCCGAGCTGCACGACCGGGGTGGGATCACCGATCGCGCCCGGCATGGTCGTCGGGGCAGTCCTGCCACTGCCGGGCGCTGCTTCCGGGCCTCACCGTGGCACCGGGCGAGGGCGGTGACAGGGACCGGTGACGCCGTCGTCGCCGCTGCCGTGAGGACACCACCATGAGCCGCCGTCCCGGCGCGACGGCGGCTCAGGCGCCGCCGAGCACCAGCCCCAGGACGAGCATGATCGCGACGCCGACGGCGACCGCGGCGAACCTCCAGTCCCGGGCCACCGTGAAACCGGCCGCCAGGAGGAGCACGCGGAGCATCGGCGTCGCCACCAGCACCACCAGCCCCAATGCCATGATGCCGCTCGGGTGACCGCCGGCGACCAGACCCCAGATCTCGTTCGGCGTCACCGAGTGCTGACGGAGCCTGCCCCGGCCGACGGCCGCCACCAGGCCCACGGCCATCACCAGGCAGGCCACCGCCACGCCCGCCCGGAGGGCCCATGCCACGATGCGACGCTCCAGCCCCCGCCGCCCCGCCTCTCGACCGCCGCCATTCTCAGCCACGCCACACGCCCGAGGCATCGAGGGCCATCTGCGCCGCCACCACCAGCAGCACCACGCCGAACGTCCGGGCCAGCGCGGCGGCCCTGAATCGGCCGGACAAGCGGGTTCCCAGGAGCGCGCCGGCGGTGACGCCGAGGGCCACCGGCGCGGCCACCAGGGGAAAGAGGAACCCGCGCTGGAGGTAGATGACCAGGCTCGCGGCCGCGGTGGCCCCGATCATGAGGTTGCTGGTGGCCGCGGCCACCCGGAGCGGGACGCCCATCGCGATCGACATCACGGGCACCTTCAGGATGCCTCCGCCCACCCCCAGCAGCCCGCTCACGTTCCCGGCCACGAAGGACGCCCCGAGGCCGAGCGGCACCCGGCCGACCGAGTAGGTCCTTGTCTCCCCCGTGACGGGATCCCGGGTCACTCCGCCCAGCCGGCCGACGTCCTCGCCGCCCTCCCGGCCGGTTCGGCGGGATCCGGCGCCTTCCCGTGGCTCGCGCCGGAGCATCAGGACCGCGACGAATCCCGCGAAGCCGGCGAACGTCCACAGGACGGCGTCCTCCGGGATCACCGCCGCGGTCAGGCCGCCCGAGATCGCTCCCGCCGTGGTGGCGAGCTCCAGGGTCAGGCCGAGCCGCATGTTCGTGAGGCCCCGCTCGACGTAGACGCTGCTGGCCGTCGACGAGGTGGCCACCACCGCGGCCAGGCTCGCCGCCACCGCGACCTGCGCGGGTTCGTGGAATCCCAGCACCAGCACCGGCACCACGAAGATTCCGCCGCCGATCCCGAGGAGCGCCCCGAGTGCGCCGGCCACCGCTCCCGTGGCGATCAGCAGGCCCAGCTCGAGGGGGCCGAAGGTCAACGGAGGCGCCTCGGGCCGGAGCGCCTGCGGGGCACTCAGTCGACGAAGCGGTAGCCCAGCCCGCGGACCGTGATGAGGTGCTGGGGACGGTGGGGGTCCGCCTCGATCTTCTGGCGGAGGCGCTTCACGTGGACGTCGAGCGTGCGGGTGTCCCCGTAGTAGTCCGCCCCCCAGACGTCCTCGATGAGGAAGTCGCGGGTCAGCAGGCGGCCCTTGCGCAGGAGGAACGCCTCGAGCAGCTCGAACTCCTTCGGAGGCAGCGTGACCATGTTGCCGTTCACCCTGACCTCGTGCCGGGGGACGTCCATGACCACCGGGCCCCCGGACAGGACCTCGACCGGCGCGGCATCGGCGGACATGCCAGCCCGGCGGAGCTGGGCCCGGACCCGCGAGACCAGCTCGCGCATGGAGAACGGCTTCGTGACGTAGTCGTCGGCGCCGAGCTCCAGGCCGGCCACCTTGTCCGACTCCGCGCCCTTCGCGGTGAGGATCACGATCGGCACGGTGGACTCGGCCCGGATGATCCGGCATACGTCGAGGCCCGAGAGCTGCGGGAGCATCAGGTCCAGGAGCACCAGGCCGGGCCGGTCCCGGCGGAACCGCTCCACCGCCGAGGCGCCGTCGGAGGCCACCACCGGCCGGAACCCCTCACGTTCCAGGGTGTACTCGATGCTCTCGGCGAGGGACGGCTCGTCCTCCACGATGAGGACCCGGACGCCCGCCTGCGCGCCGGTCGCGCCCGCCGGACCACCGGCCTCGGCCGTGGCCCGGGAGGTCACGTCACCCCCCCGCCGTGCGACGCGTCGGTGAACTCCCGGAACTCCCCGGTCAGCAGGAACCCCACCTGCTCGGCGATGTCGACGGCGTTGTCCCCGACGCGCTCGATCTGGCGCGCCACCACGTTCATCCGGATCCCCCACTCCAGGAGGGCGGGGTCGTCGGCGAGCGCAACGACCTGCCGGTACATCCCACGGTTCAACAGGTCCACGGGGTCGTCCATGGCCGGCAGCTGCAGGCACAGCTCCAGGTCGCGGCGGGCGAACGCGTCGAGGGCCGCCCGGACCATCCGCGCGGAGATCTCGCCCATCTCCTGGAGGTGGGCGACGATCGCCTCGTCCCGGGGCAGGTCCATGGTGGCGAGCGTGATCTTGGCCACGTTCACGGCCTGGTCCCCGATGCGCTCCAGGTGCAGGTTCACGTGGAGGATGGCCGACACCAGCCGGAGATCCTTGGCCACGGGCGTCTGGAGGGCCAGGAGCTCCAGGACGCGGTGCTCGATGTCGAGGTACCGCCGGTCGACCTCGTCGTCGTCCGCCACCACCTGGCGGCACTGCGAGGCGTCCCGGTGCACCATGGCCTCCGTGGCGAGCTCCACCGCGCGGGCCGCCAGATCGCCCTCCCCGAGCAGCTCGTGCTCGAGGTCGGTGAGCTCCTGATGGAAGCGGTGCCGGACCTCCTGCATCAGCCGAACCGCCCCGTCACGTAGTCCTCCGTCCGCTTGTCCGACGGATTGCGGAAGATCTTCTCCGTCAGGTCGTATTCGACCACGGTGCCCACCCGATGTCCCGGTTCTCGCTCCTCGACCGTGAAAAATGCGGTGCGCTGGCTGACCCGGGCAGCCTGCTGCATGTTGTGAGTCACGATCACGATCGTGTAGTCGACCGTGAGCTGCTCCATCAGCTCCTCGATCTTCAGCGTGGCGATGGGGTCGAGCGCCGAGCACGGCTCGTCCATGAGGATGACGTCCGGCGACACCGCGATGGCCCGGGCGATGCACAGGCGCTGCTGCTGGCCCCCGGACAGGGCCATGGCCGGGGACCGGAGCTTGCTCTTCACCTCGTCCCACAACGCCGCCCGGACCAGGGAGCGCTCCACCAGCTCGTCCATGTTCCCCTTGAACCTCGCGATCCTCGGCCCGAACGCGATGTTGTCGTAGATCGACTTCGGGAACGGGTTGGGCTTCTGGAAGACCATCCCGATCCGGCGGCGGACCTCCACGGGGTCCACCCCCCGCTCGTACAGGTCCACGCCGTGGTACCGCACCACCCCGTTCACCCGTGCGCCGTCGATGAGGTCGTTCATCCGGTTCAGGCACCGCAGGACGGTGGTCTTCCCGCACCCGGACGGCCCGATGAGCGCCGTGATGCGGTTGGCCGGGATGGCCAGCTCCACCTTCTCCACGGCTGTGACCCCGCCGTAGCTGACCTCGAGGTCCTCGATCTCGAACACGGTCAGCTCGGCCGCGGCCACCTCGGCGGCGTGATGCTCGGCGGCCGCCCGCCCCGGCCCTTCGAGTTCGAGTCGGATCATGGTCCCGGTGTCGGTATCCATCTCCTCACCACTTTCGCTCATACCGGTTCCTCAGAAGGATCGCGGTGGCGTTCACCGTCAGCAGGACCACGAGCAGGATCACGATGGCCGCCGCCGTCAGGGCGCGGAAGTCGGATTGGGGCTTCGTGGCCCAGCTGAAGATGAGCGTCGGCATCGAGGTGTACCCGTGGTCCGTCCGGATCTGCTCGGCGAACCCCGCCGATCCCGCGGAGAAGAAGCCCGTGACCGCGCCCACCAGCAGCAGCGGCGCCGTCTCCCCCAGGGCCCGGGCCAGGGTCAGCACGGTGCCGGTGAAGATCCCGGGGGCCGCCGAGGGGATGACGTGGCTGCGGACGACCTCCCACCGGGTGGCCCCCACGCCGTAGCCGGCCTCTCGGATGCTCTGGGGGACCGCGCGCAGGGCCTCGGACGCCGTGATGATCACGATCGGGAGGACCAGGATGGCGAGCGTGAGGCCGCCGCTCAGCAGGCTGTAGCCGCCGGTCAGGCCGGAGAGCGCCTGGGCGAAGATCGCGAGGCCGAGGAGCCCGTACACAATCGACGGCACCCCTGCCAGGTTGCGGATGTTCGTCTGGAGGAACCGTGTGAACCGCGTGTCGCGCGCGTACTCCTCCAGGTAGATGGCGGCCCCGATCCCGAGGGGGAACGCCACCACGATCACGAACAGCATGAGCTCGAGCGAGCCGACGATGCCCTGCTTGATCCCTGCCCGGCTCGCCAGCGCCGACGTGTTCGACGTGACGAAGTCGCCGGCCCGGTCGCGGAGCACCGGGGCGGCCCGGTCGACGACGTCCGCGATCAGGATCACCAGGACGGCCAGGGCGATGAGGAGCGTCGCGAACAGCAGGCCCTGCACGAGGTAATCGCCCGGCCGGAACCGCTTGCCCCGGAGCGTGGCCCGGACCATGTCGCCGGTGGTCACCGTCCTGCTGACGGCGAGCTCGGTCCCGAGGTCCGGCCGGTACTGGCCCATCAGCGTCCGTCCTCCATCAGTACCGGTTCCTCACCCGTCGGACGAATCGGTCGGCCACGAGGTTCAGCCCGAACGTCATCACGAACAGCAGGAGGCCCACGAAGAACAGCGACTGGACCGCCGCCGGGTCGCCGCCCACCTGGTCCGAGCCGATGGCCAGGGAGCTCATTGCGGCCGTCATGGTCTGCCCGTAGTGCAGCGGGTTCAGCGTGAACAACGAGCCACCGGTGGCGCCGGCCGCGATGGCCACGATCATGGTCTCCCCGACGGCCCGGGACACGCCCAGGATCAGCGCCGCCACGATCCCGGAGACCGCGGCCGGGAACACCACCCGCAGGCTGGTGTTCCGCTGCTTGGCCCCGAGCCCGTACGAGGCCTCCCGCAACGAACGCGGCACGGCGAACATCGCGTCCTCGGCCACCGACGCGACGAGCGGCGTCACCAGGATCCCCACGGCGATCCCCGCCGAGGCCAGGTTGAACCCCTTGGCGGTGGAGAACAGCTTCTGCACGAGGTCCGGGCTGATCACGTTCAGGGCGAAGTACCCGAGGACGACGCTCGGGATCCCCGCCAGGATCTCGAGGATCGGCTTGAGGATGCGCCGCGACCCCGGCCGGGCGTACTCGGACAGGTAGATGGCCGCCCCCAGCCCCAGGGGAGTCGCCACCGCCATGGCGATGACCGTCACGATCAGGGTCCCCGCAAGCAGCGTGGCGATCCCGAAGTCGCCAGCCCGCGGGAACCAGCCGCCGGCCGCCAGCTGGGAGGGATGGATCTTCGTGAGGAAGTCGGTGGCCTTGCCGACGACCGAGGCCACGATGAGGACGCTGATCACGATCGACACCGTCGCGGCGCCGAGGAACGTCAGCCGAATGCGGTGTTCGCGGCGGCGGCGCCGGCGATCGCCGGCCAGATCGGCCAGCGTCAGGGAACCCCCCGCCGTCACCGCCGCCATGCGAGCCTCAACCTCCCGTTCCTCCCGGGGCTATCCCTCGGTCTGGGTCCACTTGTCCCGGGTCGCCTGGATCCGGTCGTCCGGGATGTTGACGTACCCGGCCTGCGTGACCCCGTCCACGATCCCGGTGTCGCTCATGTAGAAGTCCACGAAGGCCTTCAGCGCGTCGTTGCCGGCGAGCTTGTCGGTGTTCACGTAGATGTACAGCGACCGCGAGAGCGGGTAGGAGCCGTCCGAGATCGTGTCCGTGGTCGGCTCGACGCAGTCCGGCGAGCCCTGGCCCGAGGCGTCGGTGGCCGGGCTGACCTGGAGGATCTTCACGTTCCCGGCGTTCTCCTCCGCGTAGGCGAAGCCCACCCATCCGAGCGAGGAATCCGACCCCTCGACGCCCTGGATGATCACGTTGTCGTTCGCGCTCGACTGGTAGTCCTTGCGCGTGGTGTCGTCCGCGGCTCCTCTCTCCGTCGCGATGTCCTTCAGGGCGAGCTCGATGAACGAACCCCACGTCCCGGACTCCTCGCCCGGGCCGACCAGGTCCAGCGGCACGTCGGGGAACGCCCCGTCGCCGCCGAGCTCCTTGTCCAGCGCGTTCGCGTCCGACCAGTTCTTGAAGCCCTCCGACTCGGGGCTGATGAGGGAGTACAGGTCGGCCTTCGACAGGCAGGTCACGGCGTCGTTGGCCGGGTTGGTCATCACGGTGATGCCGTCGAGCCCGATCTCCAGCTCCACGTAGTTCACGCCACCGTCCTTGCAGGCCTGGATCTCCTCGTCCTTGATCTGCCGCGAGGCGTCGCTGACGTCGGTCTGGCCCTTGCAGAACAGGACGAACCCGTCCGTGGTGCCCGGCCCGTCCACGCTGATCTGGACGTCCGGGTTGTCGGCGTTGAACTCCTCGGCCACCAGCTCGCTGATGGGAAGCACGGTCGAGGACCCGGAGATCTTCACGCTCCCGGTCACCGCGCCGCCGCCGCTCGGGGGGGTGCCGCCCGACCCGCCGTTGTCCCCACCGCCGCACGCGGTCATGACCACGATCAGGGCGAGGACGGCCACACCGAACGCCCGCGATGTTCCTGCGATCCGCATCTCGTTGTTCCTTTCCGTTCGGCCTCACGACTCGCGCCGTGTTCCCCGCGACCGTCGAGCAGCCTAGGGAGCCGGCGTGGCGGCACCGGGACTGCAAGGTGAACGGCACATGAACAGAAAACGGACCTCGCCCGTGCCGGCCCCGGACCGGGAGATCGGCCGGGACGCCCTTCCTCGGGAGGGGCTTCGGGTCGGGGGCGATGACGAAGCCCCTCCCGGGGAAGCTGCGGAGTGGCTCGGCCCGCAGCCTCTCGGGCTTGGGGTCCACCGGTTCCGCGACCGGCGGCATGAGGGACCGTATTCGCTCGGCCTGACGGGACCACGAGCGCGGGGTGAACGCCCCGTGAACGGGCAGCGAAGGCTTCCATCCGGGCCCTTGTCGTCCGAGCGAACCGGTGGCAGGCTGGCCCGGTGCCGCTCGTGCTCTTCGTGTGCGTCCACAACGCCGGCCGAAGCGTGATGGCCGAGGCGCTGTTCAATCGTGCCGCCGGCGGTCGGGCGGAGGCCCGGTCGGCCGGGACGATCCCCGGCGGTCCGCCCCACCCGGAGGTGGTCGAGGCCATGGCCGAGATCGGGATCGACGTATCGGGGCACCGAGGACAGCTGGTCACCGACGAGCTCGTGGCCTCCGCCGACCGCGTTGTCACGATGGGGTGCTCCGTCGACGAGGAGGCCTGCCCGGCCATCCGGTATCGCGACGTCCAGGACTGGGGCCTCCCGGACCCCAGGGGAGGCCCGCTGGAGCGGGTTCGGGAGATCCGCGACGAGATCGACCGGCGCGTCAGGGTGCTCCTGTCCGAGCTGGAGCTCGGTTCACCGGCCGCCGGCCGCTGAGATCCGCGTGGCTATACTCGCCCGCCGAGAAGCACCGCGCTCCTCGGCGGAGCAGATTCCCGTGGCCGAGGGTCCCATCGCCGTGATCGATATCGGCTCGAACTCGGGCCGGGTGGTGGTGGTCGTGGTCTCGGCCGACGGCCACCTGCAGATCGTGGCCGACACCAGGGCCCCCCTGCGGCTGGGGCGGGACGTGGCGTCGGGTGGGCTCCTGGGCCCGGCGGCCCTGGACCGGACGGTGGTCGCCCTCAGGGATTTCACGGCGCTGGCCCGGGGCGGCGGGGCCGTCCGGACGATCGCCGTGGCCACATCGGCCGTCCGGGAGGCCGCCAACGGCGAGGCCTTCGTCGACGCCGTGCGCGAGCTCACCGGCGTGGAGGTCCGGGTCATCGACGGCCGCCAGGAGGCCGCGTTCGCGTTCCTGGGGGCCGTCCACGGCCTCCCCGTCGACGACGGACTCCTGTTCGACATCGGGGGTGGCAGCCTGGAGCTCAGCCGGTTCCGGGAACGGGAGCTGGGCCGGACCTGGACCCTGCCGCTCGGCGCGCTCCGTCTGTCGGACGATCTGCTGAGGTCGGACCCGCCGGGAGCGGAGGAGACGGAGGCACTCGCCCGGCACGTCCGAAGGGCCCTGGAGGACGCGGAGATCCCCGCGCTCGCGTCGGGGGAGTGGCTGGTCGGGACGGGTGGAACCGTGCGGAACCTGGCCCGGATGGACGCCCGGCGGCACCGCACGTTCATCCCGCACCTCCACGGCTACCAGCTCCCGGCCGGCCGCTACCGGGACCTGGCCACCATGCTGGCGGGGCGGAAGCTGGCCCGGCGCCGCTCGACGCCCGGGCTCAACGCGGACCGCGCCGACTCGATCGTGGGCGGGGCCCTGGTGGTGCTGGCCCTCATCGAGTTCGTGGGGGCCGGCGGTGTGCTGGTGTCCGGACAGGGGCTCCGGGAGGGCGTGGCCCTCACGGAGCTCGGCATGTCGACGTCCCGGCCGACCGAGGTCCGCCGGGCGTCGGTGGCGGCCCTCACCGAGCGCTTCTCCACGTGGGACCCCGCGCGGGCCGCCCGGCGCGTGGTGGTGGTGGAGCGCCTTGCAGCCGACCTCGACCCCGAGGCCCAGCCGGAGCAGGTGGAGATGCTCGCCCACGCCGCCACCACCCTCGACGTGGGGCGGGCCGTGGACTACTACGACCGCTTCGCCCAGGCGGCGGGCATCGCGCTCTCCGCCGACCTCACCGGCTTCTCCCATCGCCACCTGGCCATGCTGTCCGCCATCACCCTGCACGCCGCCGGGGAGCGGCCCGAGCCCTACCGGGCCGAGCTCTCACGGGCCGACCGGGAGTGGGCGGCCCGGGCCGGCGCTATCCTGGCCCTGGCGGACGAGATCGAGAGCCGGACGCCTCCGGGGGAACCGGTGTCCGTGTCGTGCCGGGTCCGATCCCGCCAGGTGGTGCTGGCGGCGCCGGCGCTCGCGGCATGGCGGCCCGGCGGCCTGGCGAACCGGTTCCGGCGCGCCTTCGGCAGGCGGCTGGTCATCGAGGAGGCTGGATGATCGAAGCGGGCGACGGCACGGAGAGCCTCCCCGGGCGGCTGTTCATCGTGGAGGGCATCGACGGGTCGGGGAAGAGCACGCAGCTGGACCTCCTCCACAAGTGGCTGACCAGCCTGGGGTACCTGGTGGTGTTCACGGAGTGGAACTCCTCCCCGATCGTGAAGGGGACCACCCGGCGGGGGAAGAAGCTCCGGCTGCTCTCCCCGATGTCGTTCTCGCTGATCCACGCGGCCGACTTCGCGAACCGCGTCCACGCCCAGATCCTCCCGGCGCTGCGGTCGGGCGCCATCGTCCTGGCGGACCGCTACGTGTACACCGCGTTCGCCCGCGATGCCGTCCGGGGGGTGAGCAGGGAGTGGATCCGGCGTGTGTACTCGTTCGCGGTGTTGCCCAGCCTGGCGTTCTACTTCGACGTCCCGCTCGACGAGGCCATCCGCCGGATCATGGACGGCCGGCCCACCCTCAAGTACTACGAGGCGGGGCTGGACCTCGAGCTGGCCGACGACCCCGCCGAGTCGTTCCGGCGGTACCAGGGCCTCATCCAGAAGGAGTACGAGGCCATGGTCGCGGAGTACGGCCTGGTGCGGATGAACGCCACCGAGAACCTCATCCGTCAGCAGCAGCAGATGCGCCGGCTGGTGGAACCTCACCTGGAGGGGGTCCGGCGGGTGGAGGGGGGCAACGTCTCCGATGCGCTCACCGAGACCTCGCTGCGGGGCCGGTACCTGGTGGACCGAACGGGAGGGGCCACCCCGTGACCGAGGTCCGCTTTTACGGCGACCCCCCGCCGGGAATCGACGACCGGACGCTGCCCGGCCGGCTCATCGTCATCGAGGGAACCGACGGCGTGGGGCGGTCCACCCAGGTGGCCCTGCTCAAGGAATGGCTGGAGGACCGGGGCTACGCGGTGCTCGACACAGGACTGGTCCGCAGCGAGCTGGCCGGGCCCGGGATCAAGCGGGCCAAGCAGGGGCACACGCTCGACCCCATCACGCTCAACCTGTTCTACGCCACCGACTTCTGGGACCGGATGGAGCGCCAGATCATACCGGCGCTCCGGGCCGGGATGGTGGCCCTGGTGGACCGGTACGTGTTCTCGCTCATCGCCCGGGCTGCCGTGCGGGGAGTGCCGGCGGACTGGATGGAGGAGCTGTACGGGTTCGCCCTGGTCCCCGACGCCGTCATGTACCTCGACATCGACGTCGAGCACCTGCTGCCCCGGGTGCTCTCGAAGCGGGGGTTCGACTACTGGGAGTCCGGGCTCGACTACCTGCGAGAGGCCGACGTGTACCGGAGCTTCGTGCGGTACCAGACCGATCTCCTGGCGGAGTTCCTCCGGCTGGCCGAGCGGCACTCCTTCACGGTGATCGACGCCCGGCGGAACATCTCCGAGACCTTCGGGGCCGTGCGTCAGGAAGTCGAGCGGGCCCTCCACGGCATGGAGGTCGAACCGGTCCCGAGCCTGGCCCGGACCCTCGACGCGGCCCAGGGAGCCGACGCCATACCGGGCGATGGCTCCGCTACATCGACCGGAGCATCTTCGGCGTCGCCAGCCACCTGAGCCAGGCGGATCCGGGCCCCGGAACCCCGTCCACGCCCAGGCAGGCCACGCCGCCCTTGCGCATCTCGATCCCGGGCCCCCGTCGCGCCGCTCCGACCATCAGGTAGGCCGCGATCTCGGACATCCCAGGCTCGTGGCCCACCAGCGCCACCCTGGCCGCCTCCGCGTGGGAGCCCAGGGCCAGAACGGCCTGGGCCGGCGAGCGATCCGGTTCGAGCTGGGACCACCGGCCAGGTGCCGGCCACCCGATCTCCTCGTGGAGGATCTGGGCGGTCTGCCAGGCGCGGGCCAGCGGGCTCGAGAACAAGAGGTCGGCGCCGGACACGATCAGGCCCAACCCCTTCGCCGCCCGGCGCATTCGGGACTCACCCTGGTCGGTCAGGGGGCGGTCGCGGTCGTCCGGCCACCGTTCGGGGTCGCGGGCCTCGGCGATGGCGTGGCGGACCAGCAGGACCTCCACGGCCCGCTCAGCTCCGCACGACGCTCAGGCCCCCGGTGGGGGTAGCGGGAGTGGGGTCGGCGGGCTCATCGATGGACGGGGGTTGCGGGGCGGGAGCAACTGGAGCGGGACGGGGCGAGGGCATCGTGGCCAGCACCTCCGCCCGGCGCCGGTCCATGGCCTTGCGCAGGCGGGACCACCTCCCCCTCCGGACGCGGCGGTACAGCCGCGGGAACTCCGCCCGGAGGCTGGCCGCCTGGGCCGCGTACCGCTCGCTGATCCGTCCCAGCACGAACACGGCCCGGAGCGGGAACCCCTCGCTCTCCACCAGCTCGCGGATATGGTCCGTAGCCACCCGGGCGTCCTGGAGCTCACCCAGGTTGTCCTGGATGGCCACCAGCCGGCGGACGAACCGCTTGGACCGCTTGGGATGCAGCGGACCGAGGAACTCGACCGCATACCGGAGCCGCTTGACGCGGATGCGCAGAGCATGGAGGTCCTCGGCCGGGGAATCCTCGTCGAGGTCGTCGCCCGCCTTGCGGACCTTCCGGAACCTCCGACGCACCAGTTCCGGGCCGGCCACCAGCGCGGGCGTCCGCGACGCCCTGGAGCGCCGCAGCGGGCCCCTGACCAGCATCTCGCTCATGCCGGCCATCATTCGCTCGGAGCGGCGGGAGTCGAGGTGGTGCAGCATCGCGCTCCGAGCGGCGGCCCGGCGCTCCTTCAGGGTGGCCACCAACGGCCCCAACGCCGCGCGGTCCTCCCCGGGGAGGCCGGATCCCCACTCGGCCGCCTGTTCGAGTTGGACGTCGAGGTCCCGGACGTCCCCCAGGACCCCCGCCAGCCACTTGAACTCGTCGCGGAGGCGCTGGGCCCGCACCGGCAGGACCTCGCGGAACACCGACATCGCCGCGCGCATCCGGCGGATGGCCACCCGCATCGCGTGAACGCCCTCGGGGTCCTCCCCGAGCCGGGCCTCCGGCTCGTGGGACAGCATCTCCCGGAACTGGGTCCGGAGGACCGCGAACGCCAGCTCGCCGATGGTCGTGCTGTCGTCGATCTCGACCGGCCCCAGGTCGAGGGCCGGGGGAGGCACGAGCCCCGCGGCCAGCAGCCCGGCCTGGAACTTCGACGCGGCTGCCGGGTGGAGCCCGCAGGCCGTCCGGAGCTCGTCGATCAGGGGCGCGACGGCGTCGACGGCCTCGGGGTCGATCTCGATCTCGACCCGCTGGAGCCGGGCCGGGCGCCCTCCCTCCACGGGGATCGACGTGTCGTCGAGCGACACCTCGCCCACCGTCCCCCCGTCCACCGCCAGCGAATACGCGCGGCGTCGGGTCCGGACCTCGAACAGGAGTCCCAGCGGACGGGAGCCGGCCAGCGCCCGGACCAGCTCGCCCACCGGTCCGGGCGCCGACGCCACGGCATGGGGATCGCCCGACGACAGCGGTTCGGTGAGCTCGCGACGGTCCCTGAGGCCCTCGGCCACCGTGCCCCGGGACTTCGCCGTGGCCTCGGAGCGCCGGGACGCCGTCCGGATCCGGAGCGTGTATCCGGCCCGGTGCAGGCGCCAGTCAGCCGTGTCCAGGTACCGGTCGTGCAGGGAGCGGACCCCGAGGGGCTCGACGGCCATGCCGTCGGCGGTCATGGCCTCCAGCCACCGCCGGACCGGTCGGAGGTCCACCGCGTCCAGCTGCCATTCGACCTCGCGTTCGTTCGATCGGCCGCTTGCCTGCTCTGGTGGCGCCATGGCCGGCCAACCATAACAGCGGGGCACAGGAGGCCCGGAGGACTCCGGGATCAGATCGCGACCGGCGTGGCGCCGGGGACGGGGAGTTCGCCCGGCGCCGCCAGCACGACCTGCTCCAGGAACTGCTCCCGGAGCGCGTGCAGGAGGAGCCGGGCCCGCCGGCAGGCCTCGATCACGTCGCGACCGGCGGCGGGACCGGCCAGGCCCGCGACCGCCTCCAGCTCCGCGATCACGTCGGCGAACCGGAGTCCGAGCGACGGGCCGGGCTCCGCGACGGGCGCTCCCTCCTCCAGCTCGGCGAAACAGACCTGGCACACGCCGTGCTCGACGCTCCCGGCCGAACGGCACTCCGGACAGTCGCCCGGCGCGTCCGCGAGGGTCCGCATGCTGCGCACGCTAGCGGCTCGAGGTTGCGAAGCTCGGACGTCACCGTGAATCCACCGTGAACGTTTGTCGTCCGTGCTCAGACGCTCGCCGGACGGACGCCGGCGGCGATCACGCCCAGCACCACCGCCGCCACGGCCAGGCGGTACACCACGAACGGGGCGAACGAGTGTCGCCGGAGGTAGGCGAGCAGGAACCAGATCACCAGGAACCCGCTGATCGCCGCCGCCACCATCCCCCACACGAAGGGCCCGCCGAACCCCGGCGGAATGTGCTCGGATCCCGTGAGGAGCTTGGCGCCCTTGAACAGTCCCGCCCCGCCGATAACGGGGAGCGCCAGGAGGAACGAGAACCGGGCCGCAGCCTCCCGCGTCATGCCGGTGAGCCGGGCCGCGGTGATGGTGACGCCGGACCGCGAGACGCCGGGCTGGAGGGCCACGGCCTGGGCCAGACCGATGAAGAGGCCCCGGCGAAGGGTCATCTGCTCCACGCCGTCGCGCTGCGGAGCCCGCCGGTCCACCACGAACAGGACCACCGCGAAGACCGCCAGCATCACCGCGATCAGCCACGGCTGCCCCAGCTTCTCCTCGATGAAGTCCTCGAACAGCGCCCCGGCCAGCGCCCCCGGGATGGTCCCGAGGACCAGGTACCAGGCGAGTCGCTCGTCGATGGTCTCGGCCCGGCGCTTGCGGATGGAACGGCCCCACGCGCCCAGGTACCGGACGATGTCCCGCCAGAAGTAGGCCAGCGCCCCGACGAACGTCCCGATGTGCAGGGCCACGTCGAAGGTCTTGTTGAGGTGCTCGTTGTGCAGGATGGGCCAGTTGAACAGCCACGGGACCAGGATCAGGTGCCCGGAGGACGACACCGGGGCGAACTCGGTGAGTCCCTGCACGATGCCGAGCACGATGGCCTGGAAGACAGTCAGCGCTGGTTCCTCCTGGTGGGGGCGGACGGTCGGCAAAGTGTACGCGGAGGCCGCCTACACTCCGTCGGAGGAAGGATGTCGATTCGATGACGACGTTGGCGTGGACCGCGGCCGTGGTGGGCCTGGTCGTGGCGGGCGCGCTGGCCGTCGCCCTGTTCATGGAACGCCGTCGCCACCGGGAGGCCGTCCGGCGGAGTGAGGCCGCGGCCGTTGCAGGTGCCGCCCGCGCCGCGGATCTGGCCGGCCGCGTGGCCTCGCGAGAGGCGATCCTGGCCACGATGGCCGACGGGATCGTGCTGTTCGCCCCGGACGGGCGCGCGGTCTACGTGAACCCCGCCTCCCGGGAGCTCCTGGGCCGGCGATTCGCCACCGCAGGGGAGGTCACGCCCGAGATCCTGCGGCACGCCGTGGCCGAGGCTGCTGCGCGGGCCGGCCGGGGGGAGTCCGGGCCGGTGGCGTGCGAGTTCGAGACCGGGGGGCGGACCGTCGAGGCCTCGGCCCTGCCGGCCGGAGGGGGAGCGGTGGTGGTGGTGGCCCGGGACGTCACCGCCGCCCGGCACATCGACCGCGTCCGAACGGACTTCGTGGCGAACGCCTCCCACGAGCTGAAGACGCCGGTCGCCTCGATCCACGCCCTGGCCGAGACCCTCCGGGACGCGGCGGAGGACGACCCGCCGGCCGTGGCGCGGTTCCTGGAGCGCCTGGAACAGGAGGCCGTGCGGCTGTCGCGGCTGGTCGGCGACCTCCTGGACCTCTCCCGGCTGGAGGGTGGTCCGGGGCGGCCCGCGGCGGTGCGCCTGGAACGGGTGCTGGCCGAGGAGGTCGACCGGCTCCGCCCCCGCGCCGAGAGGGCCGGCATCCGGCTGGTGATGGAGGCGGCCGAGGCGGCCACGGTGGAGGGTTCGGCCGGGGACCTCGGGCTGATGGTGAACAACCTGCTGGACAACGCCATCCGGTACTCGCCGGACGGCGGGGAGGTCCGCGCGATCCTCCGGCACCGGGAGGGGCAGGTCGAGCTGCGGGTGTCCGACACGGGACTCGGCATCCCGGCCCGGGACCTCGACCGCATCTTCGAGCGCTTTTACCGGGTCGATCCAGCCCGGTCCCGGGGCACCGGGGGGACCGGGCTGGGACTGGCCATCGTTCGGCACGTGGCCCAGTCACACGGCGGGGACGTCGAGGTCCGCTCCGTCCTGGGAGCGGGTTCCACCTTCATCGTGCGGCTGCCCGCCCCGCCGGCCGCCCCGGCTCCACCGTGACCGCCGGCCGGCCGTTCACCCGAGCACAGTAAGCTCGCCGTCTGTGGCCCTCCTCCTGCTGATCCGCCACGGGCTGACCGACGCCACCGGACGCACGCTGACCGGCTGGACCCCGGGCGTGCACCTGTCCGAGGGCGGGCGGGGGCAGGCTCGCGCGCTGGCCGAGCGGCTGGCGCCGGTGCCGCTCGCGGCCATGTATTCGAGCCCGCTCGAACGGTGCCTGGAGACGGCCCAGCCGGTGGCCGCCCAGAAGGGCCTGGGGGTGACCGCGCTCGACGGCCTCGGCGAGGTGCGGTTCGGGGACTGGACCGGCCGGACCCTGGCCCAGCTGGCCCGGACGCGGCTGTGGGGGTCCATCCAGCACGTCCCCTCCGGGGTCCGGTTCCCCGGCGGCGAGAGCTTCCTGGAGACCCAGCACCGGGCGGTCCACGAGGTGAACGGCATCGCCGCGGCCCACCCCAGGCGGGTGGTCGCCGTGTTCTCCCACGGGGACGTCATCAAGCTCCTGGTGGCCCATTACGCGGGGCTGCCCCTCGACCTGTTCCAGCGGCTGGTGATCTCCCCCGCGTCGGTGACCGCGGTGGCCGCGGGCGACGGCGTCCCCCGCATCCTCCGGATGAACGACACCGGCGGCGTCTCCGAGCTGATCCCCAACCGGCCCCGCCGGCGGAAGGTGGGAACATGACCGCATGACCTCCATGGACCTCGATCCGGTCGACCGGATCACCGCTGGGGCCGTGGGACCGCCGGGCCAGCGGGTCTTCTATCTCCAGGCGCGCGGTGGCGACGACCTGGCCACGGTGCTCGTCGAGAAACAGCAGGTCCAGCTGCTCTCCGCCTCGATCCTGGAGATCCTGGCCCGGGTGGGGAAGGAGACCGGCGAGGGCCCCGGCGAGGACCAGATGGCCCTCGAGGAGCCGGTCGAGCCCATGTGGCGGGCCGGGCGCCTTTCCATCGGGTACCTCGAGGACCGCGACCTGGTCCTGCTCGAGATCCACGAGCTGGTGGACGAAGGGGACGACGAGGACGACGAGGACGACGAGGACGAAGAGGACGACGAGGACGAGCCCCAGAACGGCGACGGCGAGGAGGAGTCCCCCGACGTCCTCGAGATGCTCGAGGAGCGCGAGGGCCTGACCACCCCGGAGGCCCTCGAGGCCATCGAGGCCCTGGAGGCGCTCGACGAGCCGACGGGAGAGCGCCTCCGCCTGTTCGCGTCGCGGGAACAGATGCTGTCGTTGTCCCGCCACAGCGTGGCGGTGGCGGCCCGGGGACGCCCGCTGTGCCAGTTCTGCGGCAACCCCATCGATCCCGAGGGCCACGTCTGCCCGGCCATGAACGGGCACGGGCAGGCCAGCAGGTCGTGACCGAACGGTGAGCACGAGCCCCACGGGCGGCGTGGAAGAATCCGAGCTCCTCCGGGTCCTCGGCGAGGGTGAGCTCGAGATCCTTGGCCTGCTCCCCCGTTCGTCGAACTTCACCTTCCTGGCCCGCGCCTGCCTGGACGGCCGGGAGCAGCTGGCGGTGTACAAGCCCCGCCGGGGCGAGACCCCGCTGTGGGACTTCCCGGAGGGGACGCTCTGCCAACGGGAGGTGGCCGCGTTCGTCGTGGCCCGGGAGCTGGGATGGCCGGAGGTCCCACCGACGCTGCTCCGCGACGGGCCCCACGGTCCCGGCTCCGTCCAGCGGTTCGTCGAGTTCGACCCCGCGGAGCACTACTTCACGATGCACGCCGAACGGATGGACGACTTCCGGCGCGTCGCGGTGTTCGACAAGGTGGTGAACAACGCCGACCGGAAATCCGGCCATTGCTTGCGGTCGGAGGATGGGGAGATCTTCGTGGTGGACCACGGGGTGTGCTTCAGCCCGGAGCCGAAGCTCCGCACGGTGATCTGGGAGTTCGCCGGCGAGCCGATCCCGCCCGAGCTGCGGGACGACGTCCGGCGCCTGGCGGGCGGGCTGGAGGCCGGCGCGACCCTCCGGCAGAGCCTGGAACCGCTGCTGTCCGAGGAGGAGATCGAGGTCACCCGGCGCCGGGCCGAGGCGGTGGCCCGGATGGAGCGATTCCCCCACCCGGGGCCGGGACGCCCCTACCCCTGGCCGGCGGTGTGACCGATCGCCGGGTCCGGACCTCACGTTTCCCGGCCGCCCCGCGTTCTTCATCCCGTATGGGGCTGCCGCCGTTCGCCGCGTTCCTGGAGGAGCATCGCCTGCCGGTGTTCCGGTTCCTGGTCGCGGCGGTGGGACCGAACGCCGCCGAGGACTGCTTCCAGGAGACGTTCCTGTCGGCGCTGCGGGCCTATCCCAGGCTCCGGCCGGACTCCAACCTCCGGGCGTGGATCCTGACGATCGCCACCCGCAAGGCGGTGGACCACGGGCGGAGGGTCTCCCGGACCGCCGTGCCCGTGGCGGAGGTCCCGGAGCGACCCGCGCCGGAGCGGCCCGACGGGGAGCCCGAGCTGTGGCGGGCGGTGGCGGAGCTGCCGCCGAAGCAGCGGGCCGCGGTGGTCCACCGCTACGTGCTGGATCTGCCGTACGCGGAAGTCGCGGCGGCCCTCGGGGTGTCGGAGGAGGCCGCCCGGGCGGCGGCCATGGAGGGCCGCCGGAAGCTCCGGGCGGCGCTGGAGGCGACGAGATGAGCGAGATTCGAGGACTGCGGCTGGGCCGGGCGGAGGAGGAGGCCGGGGCGCGGCGCGCCGCCGACGGGGTGCTGCGGGCCGCCGCTGCCGGCGGCCTGGTGGACGTGGGCTATGCGGAGGTGGATTCGCCGTTCGGGCCTCTGCTGGTGGCCACCACCCGCCGGGGACTGGTCCGGCTGGCCTATCCGAACGAGACCCCCGACGACGTCCTCCAGGAGCTGGCCGACGAGGTGTCCCCACGGGTGCTGGAGTCACGGGACATGACCGCCGAGGTCAGCCGGGAGCTCCAGGAGTACTTCGAGGGGGACCGGCGCCGGTTCCAGGTGTCGATCGACTGGCGGCTGGTCCGCGGGTTCGCCGAACGGGTCCTGCGGGCCACGGCCAGGATCCCGTTCGGGCGGGTCACGACGTACAAGGAGATCGCCGGGAGGGCCGGGAACGACCGGGCCTCCCGGGCCGCGGGCAACGCCCTGGGGTCGAACCCGATCCCGATCGTGGTGCCGTGCCACCGGGTCCTGCACACGGGGGGCGGCCTGGGCGGCTACACCGGCGGTCTGGAGCGCAAGGAGTTCCTCCTCACGCTGGAGGGCGCGCTGGGTGGGTGACCGGACCCGCGGCCGGCTCGCCTGGGCTACGGTGTCGGCGTGAACCAGCTGGAGGCGAGGCAGCGGTTCGTCGAGTCCCGGGTGGTCCGGCTGGCGACGGTCCGAACCGGCGGCGGGCCCCACGTCGTCCCCTGTGTGTTCGTGGCCGACGGCGACCGCATCGTCTCGGTGGTGGACGAGAAGCCGAAGCGGAGCAAGGCGCTGCAGCGCCTGGCGAACATCCGGGCGAACCCGCGCGTGTCGCTCCTGGCCGACCGGTACGACGAGGACTGGCTCCAGCTGTGGTGGGTCCGCGCGGACGGCACCGCCACGGTGGTCGAGACGGGTCCCGAGCGCGACCGGGCCGTGGCCCTCCTGCAGCGGAAGTACGCGCAATACCTCGACCAGCCCCCCACCGGAGCAGCCGTCGTGGTCACGGTGGACGCGTGGTCGTGGTGGACGGCAGAGCCCCATCCCTGAACAGCTCAGCTGCAAAGTCACATTGGATGAAGAGCGAACGTTGCACGCGTCACGCCAGACGAGCGAAGGTGCATGCGCTGTCTCGTGGTCCGATGGTCCTCGGAGAGATCGCTCGGGTCCGATCCAGCAGGTTGACGTTGACCCCTACCGCACGCGGCTCCCAGAATCGCGAGGACGAGCAGAGAGAGAAGGCCGGACCCCAAGACCCGATCAGTCCGTCGGGTCGGAATCGGTCCTGTCCGCGATCCCGCTGAGGCGCTCGCGGAGGACGGCGCGGAGGATCCCGTCGCGGGCTTCCGGCGGCACCAGCGCCTCCACCGGGGCTCCGGACCTGGCCCGTTCGCGGACCTCTCGCGAGGCGACGGCGGCCACGGCCGGATCGACTTCCAGCCGTTCGATGGGATCGACCCACCCCGCCCGGGCCGCCTCCTCCAGCACGGAGGCGACGGCATCCTCGTCGCCGCGGCGGAGGGCGTACCGGACCGCTGCGGCATCGAACAGCGCGCCCAGCGCTTCGTCGCGGTCTCCGTACCAATGCGGCTCGAACAGCTGGATCAGCTTGTCGGACCCCAGGAGCACCGTGAGCTCCGCACCGGGAAAGCGGCTTCGCGCCGCGCGCACCTGGTCCACCAACAGTCCGTGGGAGCACAGCCCGAGCGCGAGCTTCGGTCGGGCGGCACAGAACCGCTCCAGGACTTCCAGGCGCTCGTCCTCCGTGAACAGGGCCCCGGCCGTCTCCAGCTCCTTGGGCAGGGTTCGGACGGAGTACATCAGCACGACCAGGTCCGCGGACCCGGTCCCCGCCCGGGCCAGCGCCTCGTGGGCCACGGTGACCGGGTCGAACGACCCCGAGAGCAGGGCCACCGAGCCCGCGGCCCGGCCCGACGCGCCGTTCGCGTCCTCCGGCCACAGCACCAGGCGTGGGATGTCGGAAGATCGCAGTCCCTCCAGCGCCTCCGCCCGGTCCACGGGCCGTACGATGGCACGACCGTGATGACGGAGTGGGACTCGATCGTCGCGCTGGCCGGCGACCGGACCATGGGCGCCGCGGAGACGGCCGACCGAGCCGCGCGGCTGCTCGCCGCCCTGCCTCCCGACGACTTCCCCGACGCGGCCGAGACGCTGCTCCGGGGGCACCCCGGCATGGCTCCGCTGTGGCGGCTCGCCGATGCCATGCTCAGAACGAAGGATCACGCCGCGGCGGCAGAGCGGTTCCGGTCCGACCTGGCGGGAGACCACCTGGCCGCCATGGCCGTGGCCGGAGAGCTCCCGGCGAGTGTCCTGACCATCAGCAACTCGGCGACCGTGGCGGAGGCCCTGGCGCTGCGCAAGCCCCGAACGGTGGTGTGCATGGCCTCCACGCCGGGCGGCGAGGGCCTCCAGATGGCCGGGCTGGCGAGCGCCTACAGCGACGTGAGGGTGGTGGACGACGAGACCGCCATCCGGGACGTGCCCGCCGAGGCGGTGCTGGTCGGCGCCGACGCCGTGACCCCGACGTCGGTGGTGAACAAGGTGAAGACCCTCGAGCTGGTCGAGGCGGCGGCCGCGGCCGGCGTCCCGCGGTACGCGGTGGCCGGCAACGCGAAGCTGGTCCCTGTGGAGCTGCCCGTGCCCGAGCTGTTCCAGGCCGTCCCGCTGGGCCTGTTCACCGCCGTGGCCCTCCCCGGTGCCCTGCTGAAGCCGGCCGACGTCGTGGAGCGGGCGGCATCCGTTCGCCTGCACCGCGTCCTGGTCATGCTCCTCGAACGGATGTAGGTCCGCCCCAGCGGACCCGGCCTTGTTCCGGGCCACTGCTACGATCGATCCGTGGAGCCAGAGGCCCCCCCTCAGGGGGCGTCGTTCGAGACCTGTTACCGGCACCCCAAGACCAGCACCGGGGTGCACTGCACCCGTTGCGGCCGGCCCATCTGCCCCGAGTGCATGATCCCGGCCCCCGTCGGCTACCAGTGCCCGGAGTGCGTGGCCGAGGCCCGCAAGGCCTTCCGGCAGAGCCCCGTCCGGGCCGTTCGCTCCGTCCGTCGGGCATCCATGACGAATGTCACGCTGGGGATCCTGGTGGCGATCTTCGTCGTGCAGGTGGTGACGGGCCAGGGGGTGGACGTCGGGATCGTCTCCGGCAACGCGGACCCGCTGTTCCGCCACGGCGGCATGCAGCCCGCGAGCGTGGCTCTGGGCGACTACTATCGGCTGTTCACCAGCATGTTCCTGCACCTGTCGGTGCTGCACATCCTGTTCAACGGGTGGGCCCTGCTGATCTTCGGGCGGTTCGTGGAGGAGCAGCTGGGCCGGGCGGTGTTCGCGGTGGTGTTCCTGCTGGGCGGGTTGAGCGGGAGCGTGGCGAGCTACGTGTTCGCGGCGCCGTTCGTGCCGTCGGCCGGGGCCTCCGGGGCCATCGTGGCCATCTTCGGCACGTTCATCGTCTACAACTACCGGCGCCGGGCGTCCGCGATGTCCCGGGCCAACCTCCAGTCGGCGATCATCATCATCGCCCTCAACGTGTTCCTGACCATCCAGATCAGGTCGATCGACTGGCGGGCCCACCTGGGCGGGCTGGTGGGAGGGATCGTCCTGGGCGCGGTGTTCGACTACTGGTCGCGCGGAAGGAACCGGACCGCGCTCAGGGTGCTCGGTGTCGTCGGGTTCGCGGCGGCGCTGGTGGCCCTGGTGGTCTGGCGCACGATCGACCTCCGCGACCAGTTCGGTATCGAGCAGCTCCGCCGCATGGCCGCGATCCTGGGCTGAGCCCCCGGGCTACTTCGGGTCGCCGATACCGTAGAACTTGCCGCCCCGGGTGCCGACCCACATCATGCCGTGCCACACGGCCGGGGTGGACTCGATGCAACCGGACAGCTCCACGGTCCACAGCTCCCTCGGATGTCTGGGGTTCGAGATGTCGAAGTCGTGGAGCACGCCGTCGCATCCGCCGACCACCATCTGGTGGTCGATGGTCACCGGCGAGCCGTTCAGCGGCGGGGCCACCTCGGTGTCGGAAAGGACCTTCCCGGTCTTCTGGTCCACCGCCAGGATGTGCCCGTCGGTCCCCGGCGCCCACACCACGCCGTCGTACAGCGCGGGGGTCCCCAGTAACCCGCCGTCGGGACCGGTCCCGCCCATGTCCACGGTCCATACCACGGGGTTCCTGGGGCGGCTGGGATCGAGCTTGATGAGCGAGCCCCCCACCAGCTCGTCGCGGGCCCGGGACCGGGACTGGATGTTGAACGAGTAGTGCCGCCCGATGTAGAGATCGCCCTGGTCGTCGATCACGACGGAGGCGTCGGTCTCGTCGCCCACCCAGTACTCGAACACCTTCTCGTAGTGCGATCCGCCGTTCAGGATGTCGCTGATGTCCCACCCCTGGACCAGCCCGCCGGAGTTCCCGAAGTACGCGACGCCGTCGTGGAACGCCACCGAGTTCTCGATCGAGACCGAGTCGTCGCCGAGCTCGCTGATGAACTCCTGCGTGAACCCCGGGACCAGCATCACGATTTTGGGGTCCACCTGGACCAGGCCCTTGGAGTCGTAGCTCCGGTTCAGCTTGATGACGTAGAACCACGAGTTCTCGCCGCCCTCCAGGAGGTAGTCCCCCAGCTGGAGGGCCGCGCCGTCCCAGTCGTTGTTCCACACGGGGTTCGACACGCTGGTGTCGGCGTTCACCTGCCACAGCACGGTGGGCTTGGGCCGGTCCAGGGCCACGATCCGGAAGTAGTTGTCGCGCGAGCCGGCGTAGTAGAGCGGATACCCGTCGGCGTCGGAGGAGGCCGACCCTTTCGCCAGGTCGCCGGTGACGAGATCGGGATGCATGAGCTCCCCGGTCTCGCCGTTCCAGAAGTGGTAGTGCGCGTCGTACGCGCCCTCCCGGATCTCGATGGTCCCGTTCTTGTGCGGGATCACGTTGGGCTGCCCGGTCCACCCGGTGCCGCACCACGTCTTCAACCCCTGGCCCCCGTCGGACTGCGAGCACAGCCCGCCGGAGCTCGGGTACGACCACAGCACCTCGGGGTGCTTCGGCAGCGGCCCCTCGCCGTAGTAGTCGCGCGAGGCGTTCCCCCGGAACGTGACCAGGCCGGGGACCTTCGGGTTGAGCGGGGGCGGGGTGTCCACACCGTCGCCGGACGGAGAGGGCGGCCGGGAGGTGGTGCCTGGTCCGCTGGGGCCCGACGTGGAGGGCCCGTTCGAGGGACCACCGTGCGCTCCGCCGGGCGAGGCCGAGGGCGACCGGCCGTCCGTGGCGTTGTCCTTCCCGTCGCCTCCGCCGACCGCGGCCTTCACCGCGATGGCCCCGGCCGCCAGCACGATCAGCACCAGCACCGCCGTCCGGAACGGGAACCGCGGGGGCGCGGCGTGCCGAGGCGGGACGGCGGAGCCGCGAGACGGCGGTCTGCGCGCGGGTCCGGGGGGCGTCATCGGGATCGCGAAGATCGTACCGGCCGGGCGGGCGTTGCGGACGCTACGCCGGCAGCTCCGCGATGAACTTCGCCACGGCCTGGCTGGTTCGCTCAGGGACCTCGAACTGTGGGACGTGGCCGACGTGCGGGAGCATCAGGAGCTCGGCATGGGGGAGCTCCTGGGCCAGCTTGGGGGCCAGGCGCGCGGGGACCAGCCGGTCGGCCGTCCCCCACACGATGAGGGCGGGGGCCCGGACCCGGCGAACGTGGGCCCAGAACGGCCGGGGCTGTTCGGTGAGGATGTGCCGGAGCGAGTCGAAGAACGCCATCCGCGCCTCCGAGGAGCGGTAGATCCGGATGAACTCCTCGGCCGCGCCCGTGTAGCCGTGGTCCGGGAGCCGCGAAGGATCGGCCAGGAGGCGGCGGATGGCCGTCTTCATCCACTTCTCCCGCAGGGGGAACGGAACCGCTCCGAGCTCGGTGGGGAGGACCCGCGTGAAGCCGAGGATGTATCGGACCCGGAACCCCGGCACGGCCGGCGCGATGAGGCCCAGGGCCCGGACCCGGTCCGGTGAGCGCACACCGAGCTCGATGGCGATCCTCCCGCCCAGGGAGTTCCCCACCACGATGGCCTTGTCGACATCGAGCGCGTCCATCAGCCGGCGGACGGTCCGGGCGTAGTTCCGCGGCGTGTACTCGGTGGACACCGGCTTGGCGGACTCCCCGTGACCGGGGAGGTCAGGGATGATCACGCGGTGGTACGGGGCGAGCGCGGGCACCAGCGGCAGCATCGAGATCTTCGTCCCGCCGAGGCCGTGGAGCATGACCACGGGCGGCCCCTCCCCCACCACGTAGGTGGAGAGCCGGACGTCGCCGGCGTCCACGTCGATCTGGTCGAGATCGAGGGGGCCGCGTTCCCGGCCGTGGGGCTCGAACAGCGACTGGAGCCTGGCGCCGAGGTCGAGGTTCCCCCGCAGGATCAGGTTCCCCGCCAGGAAGGCCTCGATCCCGCTGGTCCGGCCGTCGTCGAGGGCCACCCAGGTGGCGGGGTCGGCGGCGATCCGGGCCGTGGCGGCCGTGCTGGGGCCCTCCCGGGTCCGGCAGGCCCGCCGCGTGACCGTGATCGTGTAGACGTTGTCACCCACCTGGAGCTCCCATTCCGCCGAGAGCCCGTTCGCCGCCTCGCGGCGGAACCGTTCGGGAAGGGAGGCGACCCGAAGCCGAACCTCGTCTTCGGAGGGTGCGGGCGCGACGTCCGTCGTTGGTTGGGCCACGTCAGAGCAAGGGTACCGCCTGGAGCGTTCGGATTCGGGCATCTGGTGGGAAGCTCCAGGGCAAGCCCTTTGTACCCCGCGTCACCACGGGCTACGCTCGCGCTCGATGGCGTGGGAGAAGCATCAGAAGGACCTGGTCCTCATCCTGGCCCGCGACGTCGCGGCCCGGCTGGCCACGCCGATGTTCGTGGTCGACGCGAACGGCACCCTGGTGTTCTTCAACGAGGCCGCCGAGCAGGTCCTCGGGCAGACCTTCGCCGACACCGGCGAGCTGCCTGTCGAGGAATGGGCCTCCGCGTTCGCCCCCACGGACGACGCCGGGCAGCCCATCCCACTCCGGAAGCTCCCCTTGGGTGTGGCGCTGTACGAGGGGCGCCCGGACCACGCCACGCTCTCGATCCAGGCGGCCGACGGCGTCAGCCGCGAACTGGCCGTGACGGCCATTCCGCTGCGCACCCATCCGGACGAGCTGGTGGGCGCCGTGGCGCTCTTCTGGAGCCGGTCCGGGCCCGAGAGCGCGCTCCAGTGACGGCCCGGGGCGGCGGGAGACGTCAATGAAGGCGAAGGTGTGGGGGTGCCGGGGTTCGCTGGCCGCGCCGGGTCCCGACACCATTCGCTACGGCGGGAACACATCGTGCCTGGAGGTCCGGCTGGAGAGCGGGGCGGTGCTGGTCCTCGACGCCGGGACCGGCATCCGGATGCTGGGGCTGAAGCTGGCCGAGGAGGTCCCGAAGCGGATCGACATCCTGCTCACCCACCTTCACCTCGACCACCTGGAGGGGCTGGGGTTCTTCACGCCGCTGTGGACCGCCGAGAGCGAGCTGCACATCTGGGGGCCGCCGTCGCCGCTGAAGTCGCTGAAGGACCGCATCGCGACGTACCTGTCGCCACCGCTGTTCCCGGTGCATCTCTCCGCCATCCCGTCGCAGCCCACGTTCCACGACACGCCGTCGGACGAGGAGTGGGAGCTGGCCGGCGTCCGGGTCGCCGCGCAGCCGATCTCGCACCCCGGGCCGACCGTCGGGTACCGGATCGAGGAGGAGGGGCGGACCCTCGTGTACATGCCGGACCACGAACCGGCTCTCGGCATCGGCGACCTCCGGGGGGTCTCGCCGGAGTGGCTGTCGGGCTACGCCGCCGCATTCGGCGCCGACGTCCTGTTCCACGACGCGCAGTACACCGAGGAGGAGTACGGCCACAAGGTGGGATGGGGACACTCTTCCACGGAGCACGTCGTGACGTTCGCGCAGCTGGCCAAGGTCCGCCGGCTGTTCATGACCCACCACGACCCGCTGCACTCCGACGACGACCTCGAGGCGGTCTTCGCCCGGGCCATCGAGCTGTGGAACGGCAACGGCGCGGCCGGCTCCGGTTCGCACGACGGCGAGATCGCAATGGCCTACGAGGGCATGGAGGTCGAGGTCTAGGAGGAGCCCTCGGGTTCCGGGAGGGCCGGTTCGTTCCACAGCTTCAGGGCGACGTGGCCGTGTTCCTCGCCGAGGGTGCTGAGCGTGCCGGCGTCGAGGCGGAGGAGGCCGGCAGCCCAGATCTCCAGCCCCAGATAGCGGGTGGCCAGGGCCCGGAGGCAGTGGCCGTGGCCGAACAGCAGGATCGGGCCCGGCTCATCGGCGAGGTCCAGGAGGAGCTGATCCATCCGGGCCGCGACCTGATCCGGGGTCTCTCCGCCGGGGCAGCCGTCCCGGAACAGCTCCCACTGCGGCCTGGTCTTCTGGATGTCCCTGGTGGTGACGCCCTCGTATTCCCCGTAGTCGACCTCCCGCAGGAGGTCGGTGATCCCGGCCTCCGGGAACCCGGCCAGGCGGGCGGTCTCCCGGGCCCGCCGAAGGGGACTCGACCGGACGGTGGAGAACCCGATCGGGGCCAGGCGGGGGCCCATGGCCCGAGCCTGCTCCTCGCCGTCGGCGAGCAGGGGCAGGTCGGTGGAGCCCGTGTGCTGCCCCGAGTGCGACCACTCGGTGGCGCCGTGCCGGGCCAGCCAGATCTCCTGCACTACCGACGACCCCAGGTGAGGTCGACGTCCACCAGGATCAGCTCGGAATCGGACGTGGCATCGACGTCCACCGCGCGTTCGTCCCAGATGCGCGCCGCGGCGCCGGTCTCCATGCGCTTCCCGTTCACCGAGACGTCGCCTTGGATCACGTACAGGTAGACACCGCGGTCGTCGCCGAGGTCCATCTTCGCCGACTGCCCGGCCGGCAGCCGCGAGACGTACACGGAGGCGTCGCCGTGGACCTTGACCGCCTCGCCGTCCTCGGGCGCGATGACCTTCAGGAGCTTCCCCGTTCGGTCCGAGGTGGTGAACACCTTCTGTTCGACGCCCGGCGGAAGTCCGCGTTCGTCCGGCATGATCCACATCTGGATGAACCGCATGGGCTCGGTCTGGGAGCCGTTCTGCTCCGAGTGCCATGCGCCGGACCCGAGGGTCATCCGCTGCACCGATCCCGGCGGGAGGTCGCCCGGCGGCCCCCCCACGTCGTCCTGGTGCCGGAACGTCCCCTCGACGACGTAGGTCAGGCCCTCGATGTCGCGATGCGGATGCATCGGCCAGATGGCCCCAGGGATCAGCCGGTCGTCGTTGAACACCCGCAGGTTCCCGAACCCCATGTACTCGGGATCCCGATACGTGTCGAACGAGAAATGCCACCGGGCCCGGAACCACCCCCCCTCGGTGTCGGAGATCTCCTCGTCCCGCCGAACGGAGATCGTCATGTCATTCCCCCACCGGCCAGTGCTCGACCGTGACCGCGGGGAGGCGAAAGTCGCCGGCATTCCCGGTTGCGATGCGCGCCCGGACGCCGACGGCAGCCGCAGCGATGAGCGCATCCGACTGCGACAGCGTCCGGCCTCGTTTCGCGAGTGTTCGGCGCCACCAACCCGCGAGCCGGCCCTCCGGGACTCCGAGCGGAGCCTCGATGAGGCCCCCGAGCAGCGTCAGGAGCTCCTCGTCCTCGCCCCTCCGGATCCCTCGAGTCACCTCTTCGATGCTCACGGCGCACACGTACGCGTCGTCTCCTCGAGACCACAGCTCGGCGAGGCGTCGTCGGGTGCCGTGCCTCCCGCGCAGGTAGTCGATGAGCACGGTCGTGTCGAGGAGGATGGCGGACATCTCAGCCCACGCGCCGCGGGTCGGCCCGGCGCTGGTCGTGGACCCACGCTGCCGGATCCTCGTCCCACTCGTGCCCGTGATCGGGGATCGACCCGAACGCCGCCTCAATCTTCCGCCAGCGCCGCTCGCGATCGACAGCCCGCCTGACCGCCTCCGCGATGAAAGGGCTTCGACCGCGAGGTCCCGTGAGCGCGTCGAGTTCGCGCACCAGGTCGTCATCCAGAACGACGTGCACTCGCATGTGCCGAGTTTAGCACACTTCTCGACACACTGGGAAGTCGGAGGCGCACGCGAAGGCTCGCATCCGGTCCGCTGCCTTGGATGATGACGGGTCGTTCGATCAGCCGGACAGCCAGTCGGCGGCTTCCTTCGCGTGGTACGTGAGGATGAGGTCGGCGCCGGCTCGGCGGATGCTGGTGAGGATCTCGAGGGTGATGGCGCGGCCGTCGATCCAGCCGCGTTCGGCGGCGGCCTTGACCATGGCGTACTCGCCGCTCACGTTGAAGGCGGCCATAGGGTGGCCGGTGGCGTCCTTCGCTTCGCGGATCACGTCGAGGTACGGCAGGGCCGGCTTCACCATCACGATGTCGGCGCCCTCGTCGATGTCGGCCTCGATCTCCCGCAACGCCTCCTCGAGGTTCGCCGGATCCATCTGGTAGCCCCGGCGGTCGCCGAACTGCGGCGCGCACTCGGCGGCCTCCCGGAACGGCCCATAGAACGCGGACGCGAACTTCGCCGCGTACGCGAGGATCCCCACGGCGCTGAACCCGGCCTCGTCGAGGGCCTCGCGGATCGCGGCCACCTGCCCATCCATCATCCCGGACGGCGCCACCAGGTCCGCCCCGGCCTCCGCCTGGGCCACCGCGATCTTCCGGTAGATCTCGAGGGTCCGGTCGTTGTCCACCTGTCCGTCGTCGGTGAGGACCCCGCAGTGGCCGTGGTCCGTGTATTCATCGAGGCAGAGGTCGGCGATCACCACCGCGTCCTCGCCCAACTCCTCCTTCAGGGCCCGAAGCCCCTGCTGCGCAACGCCTTTCGGGGTGTGGGACTCGCTGCCCTCGGCGTCCTTGCGGGCCGGCACGCCGAACAGCACGAAGTCCCGGACCCCCCGAGAGGCGATCTCCACGGCCTCCTTCCGCAGCGACTCCAGCGTGTGCTGGGACTGCCCGGGCATCGAGGAGATCTCCGCCGGCTCGGGGATGCCCTCCTTCACGAACAGCGGCGCGATCAGGTTCCGGGGCGTGAGATCGGTCTCGCGAACGAGCCGGCGCAGGGCCTCCCGGGCCCGCATCCGGCGCGGCCGGTGGTCGGGGTAGCTCATCTATGTCGAGTGTACGCCGGGCGGAGGTTCCGACAGCGTCCGGGTCACGGCGGCCGCCAGCCCCTCGATCGTGTGGGGCTGTGCCATGGCCTCCACCGAGAACCCCTCCTCGCGAGCCGCTCGCGCGGTGACCGGCCCGATGCACACGGCACGGAAACCGTCCTTCCGGGGCGTGATCGCTGCGAACCCCCGCACGGTGGAGGCGCTGGAGAACGTCACGGCGTCCACCAGGCCGTCGGCCAGCGCGGTGGCCACCTCGTCCGGCAGCGCGGCCGAGAGCCCGGTCCGGTACGCCACCACGCGCACCGGTGTCCACCCCTTCGCGGTCAGCCGCTCCTCCACGCCGGGCGGCGCGATGTCGGCCCTCGGCAGCAGCACGCGCCCCTGCCCGGTGGGGAACTGTTCGGCGAGGACCTCGGTGGTGTGGGGATCGGCGATCAGGTGGACGTGGAAGCCGGCCTCCAGCAGGGAGGCGGCCGTGGCGGGCCCCACCGCGGCGATCATCGCGGCCATCCCGCGCGTGTAGCCCAGTGCGTCCATCCGCTCGCACACGGCGTCGACCGCCCGGGGGCTCGAGAACACCACCCAGGCGAACCCGCCTTCGCACAGGTCCGAGACCGCCTCGTCGAGCGGCCCGGTGTCCTCCGCCGGCATGATCTCGATCGCCGGCGCCTCGAGGACCTCCGCTCCCTCGGCCCGGAGCAGACCGGTGAGCTCGGCCGTCTCGTCGGCGGGGCGGGTCACCACCACCACCCGGCCGTCCAGCGCGCCCGTCTCAGCTCACCTCCTCCAGGATCGCCGCCGCCCCTCCCGCCAGAAGCCGATCGGCCACCTGGTGCGCGACCGCCTCCGCCCCGTCCAACACGGCGTCCGCCCGGACCGCCCCGGTGCCGTCCGGACGAAGGACCACGGCGACCAGCCGGATCCCCGAATCCTTCACGGTGGCCAGCGCGCCCAGCGGCAGCGCGCACCCGCCGCCCACGAACCGCACCAGGGCCCGTTCGGCATCGAACGCCACCCGTGCCGGCGCGTCATCGATCGCGAGCGCGGCCTCCCTCGCCGCGCCGCCTGCCCGGGCCTGCACCGCCAGGGCCCCCTGCCCGGGCGCCGGCACCATCACGTCGAGACCCAGCACCTCGGCGTGCTCGGCCTCGATGCCCAGCCGGGCCAGTCCCGCCGCCGCCAGCACCAGCCCGTCGACCTCGCCCTCCGCCAGCTTCCGGAGGCGCGTGTCGACGTTGCCCCGGATCTCCACCACCCGGAGGTCGGGTCGCGCCGCCGCCAGCTGTCCCCGCCGCCGCAGGCTGGAGCTCCCCACCGCTCCCCCCGCCGGCACCCCGCCGTCCCGGCTCACCAGCAGGTCGAACGGCGAGGCGCGCTCGGGGATCGCGGCCACCACCACGCCGTCGGGGTCCTCCGCGGGAAGGTCCTTGGCCGAATGGACGGCGAGGTCGATCTCGCCGCGCACCAGCGCGTCGACGATGTCCGTGACCCACAGGCCCTTCAGCCCCGCCGGCGACGACGTGAGCGGCGCTCCCCGGTCGCCCGATGTGGACATGGGGACCAGCTCGATTCGAACCCCCAGCCCGGCCAGCCGGTCGGCAACCTCCCGCGCCTGGGCCAGCGCGAGCGCGGACCGCCGCGTCCCGATCCGCAGGACCCCGGGATCAGATGACGTCCCGGACCACCTCGGCCAGGACCTTGCGGACCCCCGTCAGGAACGGGACCTCCACGCTGGTGTACCGCCGGGCCCTCGCGTCGCGGAGCCGCCGGATGCAGTCCACGATCTCCGTCAGCTCGTCGGCCTCGAAGGCCAGGATCCACTCCCAGTCCCCGATGCCGAAGTTCGACGTGGTGTTCGCCAGGACCCCCGGGAACTCCCGCCCCATCTCGCCGTGCTCCCGGAGCAGCTCGGCCCGTTCCTCGCGCGGGAGGAGGTACCAGTCGTGCGACCGGACGAACGGGTACACGTTGAGGTACCGCTTCGGCGGCTCGCCCTTCAGGAACGCCGGGAGGTGGTCCTTCGCCACCTCCGGCGGGCGATGGACCCCGAGGAACGCGTGGGTCTGCTCCAGGCCCCGGCCGAAGCTCGTGCGCCGGAACGCCGCCAGCAGCTCCTGGATGTCCTCCGGGGAACGGGCCACCCACCACATCATGAGGTCGGCGTCGGTCCGGAAGGCCACGGTCGAGTACGTGCCCCGGACCGTGACCCGGTCGTCCCACTCCTTGAACAGCAGCTCCGCGTCGTGGGCCAGGCCCAGGTGGTCGGTGGCCCCGTCGCGGAGGTGGGCGGTGGCCCGGAACGCCGGGTTGTACGAATAGGTCGGCCGGTCGTCGGCGTCGTCGGTCATGGTTCGATGCCCTCCTTCGTCACATGATCCCGGATCACCGCGGCCAGCGCGGCGATGAAGTCCGGATCGTCGTTCGGCATCCGGGTGCGGACCAGGCGGATCCCGGCCTCCCGGGCCTCCTCCTGGGCCTCGATGTCGAGGTCGTACAGGATCTCGAGGTGGTCCGAGACGAACCCGGCGCTGCACACCACCACCGCCGGGTGACCCTTCGCCGCCAGCGTGTCGATCTCGTCCTCGACGGGCGGCCCCCACCACGGGTCCGCCGTCCGCCCGGCGCTCTGCCAGGCCACCGACACGTGCTGTGTCAGCCCGAGATACGCCGCCACCCGCCCCGCCGTGTCCCGGAGCTGGTCCCGGTAGGCACACGACGCCGCGCACCGGGCCGCCGTGCACCGCAGGCATCGCTGTGACCCGTCGTCCAGGGTCCGGACCGGCAGGGAGTGGGCGGAGAACACGACCGCGGCGTCCTCCCGCTCCTCCGCCGGGACCATCCGCAGCGCCGCGTCGAGGCGGCCCGCCAGGAACCGCACGAACTCCGGCCGGTCGTACCACCACCGCACGAACGTGAACGCCGGCCCGCCGTCCCCGGCCGCCGCCTCCGCCCGCTCCACGTAGGCCTCCACCGACATCCCCGACCAGTGCGGCGCCATCACGATCCCGATCCCGAGTTCGATCCCGTCCTCGCGCATCCGGGCCACCCCCTCGGCGACGGACGGCGGCGAGTGCTTCATGCCCAGGTAGGCGCGGAAGGCCTCCCGCCCGGCGCTCGCGTTGAGCTCCGCGGCCAGCCCCTCGGCCTGCCGGCGCGTGATGTCCAGGAGCGGGAACCGGTTCCCGATGGCGGCGTAGCGCTCCTTCAGCTCCTCGAGGTGCTCGGGCGTGGGCGGGCGGCCCCCCCGGATGTCCGTGTAGTAGCGCTCGACGTCGTCCGGCCCCGATGCCGTCCCGTAGGCCATCACCAGGAGCCCGATCGGCCGCTCAGCCATCCGAGGACCCCCGGGCGGTTCGCTCGTGGACCAGGTCCACCAGGCGCCGCAGCGCATCCGGATCCGACGCCGGGAGCACGCCGTGCCCCAGGTTGAACACGTGACCGGCCCGCCCGGCGGCCCGGTCCAGGACGTCGATGGCCTTGCGCTGCAACGCTTCCCAGGGGGCGAGGACCGCCGCCGGGTCGAGGTTGCCTTGAACGGCAACCCCGTCGCCCAGCCGGTCCCAGCCCTCGTCGAGCGGGATCCGCCAGTCGAGTCCCACCACGTCGGCGCCGGCGTCCCGGAGCTGCTCCACCAGATGCGACGCGCCGACGCCGAAGTGGATCCTCGGCACTCCGGCGGCGGCCAGGCCCTCCAGGATCCGCCGCGAGAACGTCAGGGCCCGGTCGCGATAGTCCTCCGGCGAGAGCGCCCCCGCCCACGAATCGAACAGCTGCACGGCCGAACAGCCGGCCTCCACCTGCGCCCTGAGGTACGCGAGCATCGAGTCCGCCAGCAGCGACATCAGCCGCTCCCACGTGTCCGGCTCGCCCCACATCAGGGCCTTGGTCCGGGCGTAGTCGCGCGACGGCCCCCCCTCCACCAGGTACGACGCGAGGGTGAACGGCCCGCCGGCGAACCCGATCAGGGGCCGGTCGAGGTCCTTGGCGATCTCCCGCACCGCCTCCAGCACGAACGGCACGTCCTCCCCGGGATCCAGCGGATGGAGCCGTGCGAGGTCTTCGGCGCTCCGGACGGGCCGGTCGATCAACGGTCCTCGGCCCTCCTCGATGGCCACCGAGACCCCCATCCCGGCCACCGGGACCATGATGTCGGAGAACAGGATCGCGGCGTCCACCCCCAGCTGGTCCACCGGCAGCTTCGTTACCGTGGCGGCCAGCTCGGGCGTTCGGCAGATGTCGAGGATGCCGTGGCGCTCGCGGAGCTCCCGGTACTCGCGCTGGTACCGCCCGGCCTGGCGCATGAACCACACGGGAGTCCGCTCGGTGGCCTCGCGGCGGCACGCCCGCAGGAACAGGTCATCCATGGCGCGGGCCATGGTAGCCGCGACGCGGGCTAAGCTGGCCGTCATGCGCGTGAACCTGATGGTCGAAGGGCAGGAGGGCGTCACCTGGGACCAGTGGGCGGCGCTGGCGGAGGCGTGCGAGGCGGGAGGGCTCGAGGGCCTGTTCCGGTCCGACCACTACGCCACGATCAGCCCGTTCCTGGAGCGGGGCTCGCTCGACGCGTGGACGGTCCTCACCGCCCTCGGGGCCCGGACCTCACGGATCCGGCTGGGGTCGCTGGTCTCGCCGGTGACGTTCCGCCATCCGTCGGTCCTGGCGAAGTCGGTGGTCACGGCCGACCATGTGTCCGGGGGGCGGGTGGAGCTCGGGATCGGCGGGGGCTGGTACGGGGACGACCACGGCCGGTACGGGTTCACGTTCCCGGACACGCCCACCCGGATGCAGATGCTGGCCGAACAGCTCGAGATCATCCATCGCCAGTGGAGCGAGGAGTCGTTCTCGTTCGCCGGACGTCACTACACGCTGGAGGACTGCCACGCCGAGCCGAAGCCCGTGCAGGATCCGCACCCGCCGGTCATCGTGGGCGGCTCGGCCGGGAGGAGCACGGCCCGGCTCGCCGCAAAGTGGGCCGACGAGTACAACACCGTGTTCGCGTCGCCGGAGGAGTGCGCCCGGCGCCGGGTGGTGGTGGCCGAGGCCTGGGAGGCCGAGGGCCGCGACCCGGCCACGCTGCGGTTCTCCCTGATGACCGGGTGCGTCGTGGGTGAGGACCGGGCCGACGCCGTGCGACGGGCGGGACGGGTGGCCGAACGCCGGGGCGGAAGCGCCGACGACGGCGAGTCCCTCCTCCGTGATCAGTCGGCCGCGTGGGTCGCGGGGACCGTCGACGAGGCCGTGGCCCGGCTCCGCGAGCTGGCCGACGCCGGGGTGGAGCGGGTCATGCTCCAGCACCTGGCCCACGACGACGTGGAGATGGTGGCGCTGATCGGCCGGGAGGTCGTGCCGGCGGTCTCCTGACCTGGTGGACGGCGCCCGGGAACGCTCAGCCGTTGCCCGAACGGGCCTCTCGGAGCATCATGGCCAGGGCCGAGACGGCCTCCTCGCGAACCTCGGCCGACGTGTCCCCGTTCGCCACCTCGATGAGGATCCGGGTCGCGTCCGGGCCCCCCGCCTCGCGCAGCGCCCGGACGGCCTGCCGCCGGACCAGTGGGTAGTCATCGCTGAGGGCGCGCGTGAGGACACTCATCAGCGAGGGATGCCCCCGCAGGCCCTCGATGGCCTCGATCCGGACGAACGGGTCCGGATGCTCCAGGCGAAGCAGGCGCGCGGCGACCGGGTCGACTTCGGGAGCCGGCTCGGGAACGGGGGGCGGTACGGTCATCGGAGCTGGCCCGGCCGGCGACTCCGCAGGCGGCGGCTCGGATGCCCCGATCGGCCCGGGTGCGGGGGGAGCCGGTTCCGTGACCTGCCCGGGCCGCCGCCCCTCGGGGGGGGCGGCGCGGGGCGGGATCGGGGGAGCCTCGGGAACCGTCGGCTCGGGAGGCAGGGACGACCGCGGGTCCGGCGGGATGATGTCCGCCGGGATGTCCGCCGGGATGTCCGGCGGCGGGGGCCGGCGGGGCTCCTGCGGCTCCCGGACCTCGATGCGGTACCGGGAGGGAGGCGGAGCCGGCGGAAGCTCGTCGGGCGGCGGGGGCTCCGGCGTGGGGACCGCGGTGCGCTCCAGCCATTCCTGCTGGGACGCCGTGGCCTCCTCGCGGGCCGTCTCCAGGGCGTCGATGGCCCGCTGGGTGGTGCGCACGGCCCGCCAGCCGGTCACGGCCGCGGCCAGCGCGGCGACGGCGGCCGTCACGCTCAGCAGGACGAGGGCCCAGAACGAGCCCTGGTCCAGCACGACATCGGTTGCCGCGATCACTCGCCCCCTCCGATCCCCCTCGAGCGCGGGTGCCGCGGCCGGGTGTCGCCCCGGCCCCGGCGAAAGCCCGAGGTCCCCTCCCTCGCGGCCGGCCGATCTCTCGGATCGACCGCATCACGGTCAACCTACCCCCTGGCCGGTGTTCCACCATCCGTCCCATGGGGCACATTTGGCCCGCGAACAGCGGCTTTCCGCCTTAGGCCTGGGGGCCTTCCCCTCCCGGGCATCATGCGCGGACGGCCGGATTCGCGCCACCCTCTGCGCGCGACGGTCGGCCCGAGGCGCGAGACACTGGAAGGATGAGCGAAGCTTCGCCCGAGGCGTCTCCCCGGCCGCCCAACCGTCTGGCCGGCGAGACCAGCCCGTACCTCCTGCAGCACGCACACAACCCGGTGGACTGGTACCCGTGGGGCCCGGAGGCCCTCGAACGGGCCCGGGTGCAGGACCGGCCGATCCTGCTCTCGGTGGGGTACGCCGCGTGCCACTGGTGCCACGTCATGGAGCGGGAATCCTTCGAGGACGCCACAACCGCCGCACTCATGAACGAGCATTTCGTCTGCATCAAGGTGGACCGGGAGGAACGGCCCGACGTCGACGCCGTCTACATGGACGCCGTCCAGGCCATGACCGGCTCCGGCGGATGGCCCATGACCGTGTTCCTGACCCCCGAGGGCGAGCCGTTCTACGGCGGCACCTACTTCCCGAACGAGGACCGTCACGGCATGCCCGCCTTCCGCCGGGTCCTGGCGGCGGTGACCGACGCGTGGCGGGAGCGGCGGTCCGAGGCCGTGGAGCAGGGACGCCGCCTGGCTCGGGCCATCGGCCGAGCGGCGGAGGTGTCCGCGTCCGACGACCCGCTCTCCGACGACCTGATCCGGGATGCCTTCGGCGCCCTCCGCCGCGGCTTCGACCAGGCGTGGGGCGGGATGGGGGGCGCGCCGAAGTTCCCCCAGCCCATGACCTGGGAGTTCGTCCTGCGGTGCCGCCTCCGAGGGCTCCCGGAGTCGGGAGAGATGCTGGCCCGGACCCTCGACCGGATGTCCGGCGGCGGCGTCTACGATCACCTCGGCGGCGGCTTCCACCGGTACTCCACGGACGCGCGATGGCACGTGCCGCACTTCGAGAAGATGCTGTACGACAACGCGCAGCTCGCCTCGCTCTTCCTGCACGCCTGGCAGGTCCTGGGCACCGAACGGTACCGCCGCGTGGCCACCGAGACGCTGGATTACCTCCTGCGCGAGATGCGCCACCCTGATGGCGGCTTCTTCTCGTCGCAGGACGCCGATTCGGAAGGGGTGGAGGGCAGGTTCTTCGCGTGGTCGTTCGAGGAGCTGGCCGCCGTGGCCGGCCCCGAGGTGGCCGCGTACTACGGGGCCACGCCGGAGGGGAACTGGGAGGGGACGAACGTCCTGTGGACGCCCGTCCCCGCCGCCGCGGTGGCCGGCGAGCTCGAGCTGGACCCCAGGGAGCTGCTGGCCCGGGCGGAGGGGGCCCGGGCGCACCTGCTGGAGGTCCGGGAGCGCCGGGTCCGGCCGGCCACGGACGACAAGGTCCTGGCGGCGTGGAACGGCCTGGCCATCCAGGCCTTCGCCGAGGCCGGCCGGGTCCTGGGCGAGCCCCGGTACGTCGAGGCCGCGGTGGCCGCGGCCGAGTTCGTCCTCGGCCGCATGCGGCGGGACGGCCGGCTGCTCCGATCGTGGCGGGACGGCACGGCCGGCGCCCCCGGCTACGCCGACGACGTCGCGCTGATGGCGCGGGCCTGCCTGACGCTCGCGGAGACCACGCTCGATCTGCGCTGGTACGAGGAGGCCCGCTCGCTCGGGACGGATCTGGTGCGCCTGTTCCACGACGCCGAGCGCGGCGGGTTCTTCCAGACCGGCTCGGATGCCGAGGCCCTCGTGGTCCGGCCCAAGGAGCTGTTCGACAACGCCGTGCCCTCGGGGAACTCCGCCGCCGCGGACGTGCTGCAGCGCCTGGCCCTGCTGGAGGGAGATGCCGATCTCGAACGAGCGGGGGCCTCGGCGCTCCGGCTGGTCCGGAACGCGCTGGCCACGGCCCCCTCGGGCTTCGGCCACGCGCTATGCGCGCTGGACCTGTACCTGTCGACCCCCCGGGAGGTGGCCATCGTGGGAGATTCGGGCTCGTCGGCGACCCGCGCGCTGGCCGGCCGCGTGTGGGCGGGGTTCCGACCGAACCTGGTCATGCTGGCCGGATCGCCGGACGATCCGCTGGCGGCCGGTGCGCCGCTGCTCCGGGGGCGCCCCCTCGTCGAAGGCGAACCCGCCGCGTACGTCTGCGAGCGCTTCGCGTGCCGCCGCCCGGTCACGTCGCCCACGGACCTGGAGGCCGAGCTCACCGCCTGATCACCCATCCGGGGGGCTGGTACGAACCGGGACCGCGTGCCAGAGTGGGCTCGCCGAACCGACCGCGCAGCAGGGGGGGCCAATGAAGACGCAGTCTCGTCTCGCCGTCCGCAGAGCCGTCCTGGCCGCCCTGGCCGTGTCGATGTTCGCGGCCCTGGCGGCTCCGGCCGCCGCCGAGGACCCCGCCCCCCCTCCCTCGCTCCGGCTGAAGGCGGCGGAGACCGAGATCACCGTGGTCCACTCCCGGTACAGCCGTGTGGCGCTCGATCCGGGCGTGTTCGTGGTCCCCGTGGGGGGCACGTTCGCACTCCACGTCCTGCGGCCCGCATACGCCGCCGAGCCGATGGTGCAGCAAGTCTGGACGGACTCGACCGGCGAGCACGAGCGCATCCTGCCGAACGACGTCCTGGACGGGTGGCGAGGGCTGGAGGACTTCCTGCACGTGGTCGTCAAGGACTCCCACTTCAAGGTGGTCCGTGACGTCACCCGGACGTTCTGCCCGGACGTCCAGAACCCCCAACGCCTGAAGCCGACGTCGCCGGCCGACCCGACGATGCCGGCGATGTGCGGCCCCACCTACAACCCCTTCCCCATCGGCGGCCTGTGGGGGATCGACAGGGGATGGGCGGTCGATCCGCTCTCCGCTCCGCAATACGACCAGCCGTTCGGCTACCTCGCGCCCAAGCCCATCTGGTTCAACGCTCCGGACGGGCGCTACCGGGTCACCGTCTCGATCGACCCGCGGTACGTGGACCTGCTCGGGATCGATCCCAGCAAGGCCTCCAGGACCGTGGTGCTCACGATGGAGACCGGCGACCCGGGGTGCCCGCCGAACTGCTTCCTCCCGGACGATCCATCGCGGCCGCAGGGCGCGTGGCCACGCCTGCCGGAGGTGAAGGACGGCCCGCCCCCCGACACGCAGTACCTGCCGGACCTGGCCTCGCGGCCGGCGTTCTGGATCTCGACGTACCACCGCCGAGGACAGGACTACATGTCCTTCGCGGCCACCGAGTGGGCCGGCGGGGGCTCGGACCTCGACGTGGAGGGGTTCCGGCGGCCCGACTCCGACGTCATGGACGCCTACCAGTACTTCTTCGTCGACGGGGAGGTCGTCGGCCGGGCGCCGGTGGGCACGATGGAGTTCGACGACGACCCCGGACACCACCACTGGCACTTCCTGCAGTTCGCCAGGTACCGGCTGCTCGACTCGACCAGGGCCGTGGCCGTGCGAAGCCACAAGCAGTCGTTCTGCATCGGCCCCAGCGACCCCGTGGACCTCACGCTCCCCGGGGCGACGACGCGGACCAGCCTGATCGGCTTCTTCAACGCCTGCGGGACCCCCACCGTGCTGTGGGTCAGGGAGCGGCTCCCCCTGGGCTGGGGCGACACCTACCTCCAGTCCGTGGCGGGGCAGGCCTTCGACATCACGACGGTGCCGAACGGCTCGTACTTCATCGAGGTCGAGGTCAACCCGGCCCATCTGCTGTACGAACAGGACACCACGAACAACTCGTCGTTCCGCCGCGTGATCCTGAGGGGGGACGCGGGGCACCGCCGGGTGTGCGTCCCGCCGCTCGGAGGCGTGGACCGGGAGGGGTTCTGCCCCAACGCCGGCCGCTGAGGCCGGCGATTCCTCAGCCCCGGCCGTACGTCCCGGTGAGCGTGGCCAGCGCCGGCTCGTCCGGCACCCCGCCCAGGAGGTCGTCGACCGAGAGGCCGGGGAGCTGCGGGGTGGGCGGGGACCGGAGAGCGTAGAGCCGGAACTCGTAGCGGTGGGGGTCGTCCCCGGGGGGCGGGCACGGACCCCCGTACCCCTGTTCGCCGAACGTGTTCCGCCCCTGCGACCCGTGGACGGGCCCTCCCTCCGGGATCGTGCCGTCGGAGGACAGGCCGTAGACCAGCCAGTGGACGAACTTCTCGCCGGGTGCGTCGACGTCGACCATCAGGACCGCGTAGTCGAGACCGTTCGGCGCGCCTTCCGGCGCGGCCCACCGAATGGGCGGCGACACGCCCTCGCCGTCGCAGGTGAACCGGGCGGGGATCGCGTCGCCGTCGCCGAACGCCGGGCTCTGCACCACGCCTCGACCACCCACCGATGCCGGGCCCGCGGGTGCGGGGGGGCTCGAGCCGCAGGCCGTCCCGAGGACGGACAGCAGGACCAGGCTTCGAGACAGGCGGCGGGACCCGGGGATCGGGCGATCCCGGGTCAGGCCGAGCGGACCTGGCGCTCCACGCGTTGCTGGTCCTGCACGCAGAACCGGGTGGCCGGGCGGACCTGCAGCCTGGCCTCCGGGATGGGCCGCCGGCAGATCTCGCACGTCCCGTAGGAGCCGTGCTGGAGGCGGTGGAGGGCGGATTTCACCTCGCCCAGCTCCGCGTCGAGGTCGGCGATGATCGAGAGGCCCTTGTCCCGCTCGAACCGCTCCGATCCCGCATCGGCCGGATGCTGCTCCGAGTTGCCGAGGTCGCCCAGTCCCTGCTGGTCCTGGGGGTCGCCCAGCTCGTCGTACAACCCCTCCTTCAGCTGCTCCAGGCGGGCTCGCTCTCGGATCAGGCTCCTGCGGATCGTCGCTCGGTTCATCCAGTCCTCCGGTTCCGACAGTTCTGACGGGACTCCGTAGTGAACACCGATACCCCCGGTCCGGTTTCCCGAAACGCAACCCCGCCTCGAGAGCTGGATGGGACATCTGCGGCCGAAGATCACCCAACCGGAACCAACGTAGCCCTTGCCGCGTCCAATGGGCGGCCCTAAGCTCTGAGGCCCACGGAAGGGAGGAAGTCCCGTGTCACACGGATCCATGCTCAGTCCCGGCTCGCGCGCGCGCCGGTCGGGCTTCAGCATCGCCGTTGCAGTCGCGGTGCTGGCGGCCCTGATGTTCCAGTCGGCGCCGGGACGCGCCGACGGCACGTGCCCCACAAAGCCCGAGGTCTTCCCGGTCGACCAGCTGGCCAAGGGGATGACCGCCATCGGCCACACCGTGATCGACGGGACCTCCCAGACCACGTTCGACGTCGAGATCCTGGGCGTCGACGAGAACGGGATCGCCCCCGGCGTCGCGTTCATCCTGGCCCAGATCACCGGGCCCCAGTCGTTCCTCGACCAGACCGGCGGGATCGTGGCCGGGATGTCGGGGTCGCCCGTGTACATCGGCTCGAAGCTGGTGGGCTCGACCTCGTACGGCTTCGCGTTCGCCGACCAGACCATCATCGGCATCACGCCCGCCCAGCCGATGGTGGACCTGTTCGACTACCCGGACTCCGCGCCCTCCAGCTCGGCGGTGGCCGCAGCCCGGGCGGCCTCGGATGCCCGGACCGTCCACCTGTCGTGGTCGCTCCGTCAGGCCGGGGCCCGTGCCGCCGGCAAGTCCACGACCTCGTCGTTCCCCGCCACGGCGGACCAGCTGCTGGTGCCCCTGTCGGTGTCCGGCGTGGACTCCCGCGGGCTGACCAGGCTGGAGCGCTTCGTTCGCACCCGGCTGAACCTGCCGGTGACGGTGTACGGCGCGGCGGGCTCGGATCCGGGCGCCGCCTCGCAGCCCCTGACCGCCGGGGATAGCCTCGCCGCCGGCCTGTCCTACGGGGACATCTCCGCCGGGGCCATCGGGACGGCCACGGCCGCCTGCGGCGACATGGTGGTGGGCTTCGGCCACCCGTTCTTCTTCAACGGCAACACGCAGCTCGGCATGAACGCCGCCGACGTCCTCAAGGTCGTGAAGGACCCCAGCAGCACGTTCGGTGGCTTCAAGTTCGCCACGATGACCGGCCTGAAGGGGATCATCGACCAGGACCGCCTGACCGGCATCCGCGGGATCGACGGGCTCAACCCGCACCTCGTGAACGCGCTCGTCCACGCCGAGAACCTTGACATCCCGGGCCGGATGAGGGACGGCGAGAGCCAGGTGGCGGCGGCTGAGTTCGTGCCGATCGTGGCGGCGCTCACGCTCCTGGGCAACCAGGACGTCACGTTCGACCGGATCGGGGACGGCTCGGCCGCACTCGACTGGTCCATCCAGGGCACGGGCCCGGACGGAGAGCACTTCAAGCTGATCCGGGACGACAAGTACTACTCCGGGTACGACATCTCCTACGAGAGCATCACCGAGCTCCTGTACGAGCTGTTCTTCCTGCAGAACAACAAGTTCGGCGACGTGACGTTCACGAACATCCGGGCGAACTCGGCGATCACGCAGCGCCAGCTCACCACGAGGATCAGCAAGGTCCTGGTGTCGAGCAACACTCAGCCCGGCCTCGAAGAGCGGACCAAGCTCCTCGTGTCGCCGGGCGACACGATCCACATCCGGGTCGTCATGCGTCGCCTCGGCCTCCCCACTCCCCTCGACGTGAACATGTCGTTCGCGGTCCCGGCCAGCGCGTCGGGCGACGGCGAGCTCTCGTTCCGGGGTGGCCGGTTCTTCGACGGGCTGTTCTCGGCCCGCCGGGCGGGGTCGTTCGACGCCATGCTGAGCAAGTTCGAGAACGCCGAGCACGGCTACGACCTGGTGAGCGAGATGTTCCTGTTCGCCGGTGGCGGCTCGGAGCCGGGCCCCAAGGCCTCGGCGCCGCGGAGGTTCATCCACCGCGAGATCATCCGGCCCCAGGGCCGGGTGGTGGGAGGCCGGAAGTTCATCCGGCTCCGGGTGGTGAACGCGGGCTAGCCGGGCCGCGGGACCGCACCCGCCTCGCTAGCGGCGGCGGAAGGTGACATCGGTGGAGGGGGCGGAGAGATCCGCCCCCTTCCCACGTGCGGCGGCGATCCGCTCGGCCTCGGAGTCCTCGTCCTCCGCCGCCTCGGGGAGTGGGGCCCGCCGGATGGACCTGGCCAGCATCAGGGACTCCGCCTCCAGGGAGTCGATCCGGTCGCGACCCAGCGTGAGCCTGCCGTACCGGACGTCCTCGTAGGCCCTGGTCAGGACGCCGAATCCCGCCGCGCACTCCGGCAGATTCTCCCGGATCGCGTGCAGGAACTCGCCGGGGGTCGCCGAAGCAGGCCGGGGCCGGCCCCGCTTCTCGAGCTCGATGAGGGCCTCGGCGTACAGCCGGCGCACGGCGTCCTCCGGCAGCTCCCGACGGGGGCGTCGCCGGCGGCGGAACGCCTGCGGCTCCCGGCGGGGGATGGCGTCCTCCTCCACCCACTTCGTGCGGTCCGGCACGGCCTCCCGGGCCTTCCGCCGCTGCCGGAGGATCACCATGACCAGGCCGGTCACGATCAGGACCCCGACGGTCAGCCCGAACAGCCGGCCCCACGGCGACAGGCGGTGCGCGGAGTCCGGGCGAGCATGCCCGAGGTTGTGGCGGAGGCGGGCCAGCACGCTCCGCAGGGAGTCTCCGTTCAGGCCGAAGGCATTCAGCAGCCACTCGATCGGTCGCAACAGGTAGCTCACGACGAACGCGACGCCGAACAGGAGCCCCGTGACCCCCAGGATCAGGAGCCTGGACACTGGCTCGATCGGCCCGTTCTTCATTCCCAGGAGCAGACCCACGCCGATGGCCAGGACGGCACCGGCCAGGACGGCGGCGAACACCCGCCGCCATCGCCGGCGGACCTCGGGCGGGACGTCGGGCGTGGCCAGGGTGGCGGTGGGATCCAGGTCGCCGAGGAGACCGGACGCGGTCCAGTCCGCCGACTCGGCCAGGCGGACGCTGGCCGCCCGGGAGGCCAGCGAGGCGGCGAAGAACACCACCACGATCGGCCACACCTCGGCCCCCCATCCGGCCGCGTCGACGAACGGGATCTCGGCCAGCAGCACCACCGCCCCCCATCCGAACGACGAGGCGATGGGGTCCCGCCAGTCACGGAAGGCCAGCGTGGCCACCCGGGCCCCCGCGAACAGGCAGAGCGCACCGGCAACGAGGACCCCGGAGAGCCCTCCTCGGCCCCACACGGCGACCTGCAGGCCCACCGTGGCCACGACCCCCGCCAGGATCAGCGCCGGTGTCCCCCGGCGATGCCGCGCGTGGGTGGCCGCAGCGGTCCCGGCTGCCACCAGGGCGACGAAGAGCGGGTACCACACCAGGGGGCCGCCCGTGGCGTGCAGCGGGGAGTTCCGCGCGATGACCTCCCCCGGGAGGAACCCCAGGCCGGCCTCCGCCGTCGCGGCCAGCGCGGCGGGAAGCGCGGCGCCCCGGACCCGGATCATCTACCGGTCCTCCTCCGCCTCGTCGGGGTCCGTCGGCTCCCGTCGGTCCCCGATGACGAACGCCGGGAGGTACTTCGCATCGACCTCCAGCGGCGAGACCTGCACCACCTCGACCCCCCGGCGGCGCAGGACCTCGATCTCATGGCTCAGCCACTCGCCGGGACGGGGCGACACCACCACCACGGAGCTCGACCGCCCCAGGCGGCGACCCACCTCCCGCAGCACCGGCGCCAGATCCGAGGTGGGCTCGTTCGGCATCCGGGCCAGCGCCGCGAACACGGCCGGCTCGTGTTCCCGCGCCGTCCGAGGCAGGACCCGGAGCGCCCCGCGACCCCGCGTGAGGTGGGTGTTCGCCAGGATCCCGATCCGCCACCCCGCCCCGACGGCCAGGCGGGCCAGGAAGCTCGTCCACCCGATGGTCTCCTCGGCGACGTCGGGGTAGATCCCGTGCCAGAAGGGCTCCCCCATCGACAGGTCCATGGCCAGCACCGCGTCGGCGCTCCTGGTGGGCTCGTACAGCTTGACCTGGAGGTCCCCGGAGTGCCCGGTGAGCTTCCAGTGGATGCGGTTGATGGGGTCGCCGGCCTGGTACGGGCGGACCCCGGCGAAGCGTTCCGGCTGCTCGAACATCCGCATGGCCGGCGCGGGCGTGCCGAAGGGGAGCCGCCGCCGCACCGGGACCGGGATCGGGATCCTGGGCTCTGGCATCACCAGCACGTCGAGCTCGGTATCGAACTCCCGGTGCACGGGGGCCAGCCAGAAGGGGTCGGACACGTCCAGCTCGACGACGTTGAGTCGGTGCTCCCCCCGGCGCAGGGTCACGCACTCGAAGTCCAGCGTCACCTCGCCGAACCCCCGGAGCGAGGTCCGCCGGCGGAACCCCTGGATCGAGGCCGACCCCGGATCGCCCACCGGGCGGAGGTCCACCGGGAGCCACACTCCGATCCGGACGAACGGCAGCGGAAGGCGCTTGTCGTTGCGGACCCGGACGCGGATGCGCACCGTCTCCCCCACGAACGCCCGCGCGGGCTCGAGCTTGGCCTCGACCTCCACGCCGCGGAGCGCCACCTTCGCCCACATCGTGGCGAGACCCGCCATCCCGAACACCGCAAACGCCCACAGCACCAGCGGTCCGACCGAGGCCACCGTCCCCTCGACCAGGAGCACGGCCCCCACCAGGAGGGCGATCGTCCGGCGATCGGGGGTGTCCACCGCGTCCGCTCGTCCCGCCGGGGCTCAGCGCTCCGGGACCCGCCGGAAGGTCTCGTGCTGGAACTCCACGGGGACCGGCACGCGCTCCACGACCTCCTCCAGCACGCTCTCGGGGGTCCGTCCCCGGATGCGGGCGTCGGTGGTGAGCACGAGGCGGTGCCCGAGGACGGGCCCGGCGAGGTCCTTCACGTCGTCCGGGAGCACGTAGTCCCGCCCGGCCAGGAAGGCCCAGGCCCGGGCGGCATCACCCATGTGCTCCACGGCCCGCGGGCTCGCCCCGACCTGGAGGTCGACGTGCTCCCGCGAGGCCCGGGCCAGGGACACCATGTACCGCCGGACCGGGGACTCCATGCGAACCTCCTCCACCAGCGTTCGCAGGACGTCCACGGCGGGGGCGTCGGGGAGGGGCTGCGACGGGATCACCCGGGCCGCCCTCCCCCCTTCCAGGATGCGCTCCTCCTGCTCCTCGTCCGGATATCCCAGGCGGACACGCAGCATGAACCGGTCCAGTTGGGCCTCCGGCAGGGGGAACGTTCCCTCGAGCTCCACCGGGTTCTGGGTGGCCAGGACGAAGAACGGCTGGGGCAGCGGGTACGTCACCCCGTCCACCGTGACCTGGCGTTCCTGCATGGCCTCGAGCAGTGCCGCCTGGGTCTTCGGCGTGGCCCGGTTGATCTCGTCGGCCAGCAGGATCTGGGCGAAGATCGGGCCGGCCCGGAACTCGAACTCGTGCGAGCGGAGGTCGAGGACGGAGGTTCCGGTGATGTCGGACGGCATCAGGTCCGGCGTGAACTGGACCCGGGCGAAGTCGAGCCCGAGGAGCGCGGCCAGCATCCGGACCAGGGTGGTCTTGCCCACCCCCGGGACGTCGTCGATCAGGACGTGGGAGTCCGTGAGGATCCCCACCAGGACCAGGCGGAGGGCGTCCCGGACCCCGTACAGGCGCGCCTCCACGCGCTCGGAGAGCGCCTCGACGAACGCCCTGGCCTGTTCCGGCGTGGTCATCCGCCCAAGGATACGGGCCCGGGAGCCCCCGGAGATCGGACCCGGGGGCTGGATGTCCCCGTCCACGACGAAACCCCCGGCGGGAGGCCGGGGGCTTCTGTCGGGGTGCGGCGTCCTTATGCGGACTTCGCGGCGGCGGGCCGCTTGGTCGCGACGGCCTTGCGGGTCATCGAGGCCGGCAGGAACTTGGTGGTGACCGGACGCACGGCGTCGATCAGCGCCAGCGTGTAGTGGCGGTTGGCCTCCAGCAGCCCCTCCGCGAAGGAGAAGTAGCTGTTGACCAGCTCGGCCGGCGCCGGGAACCGGGAGATCCAGGTCGCCTTGGGCATGTCGGGCAGGATGTTGCCGATCGTCTCGGCGGCCGTGCCCACGCCCTGCGCCACGATGTCTTCGACCTGCTTCACGCTGGCCAGCACGCGGTCCTGCGCCTTCGCCAGCGTTGCGGTGTACTCGCTCATGTGTCCCTCCTGGGTCGTCCGGCCTCTTCGGGACCGGTCCTCAACTCACGGTGCTAAGTCTACCAAGCACCTGCTCGGCGTGTCAACTCGAGCCGGCGAAATTCCGGTAGACCGACAGGAGGGTTTCCTTCTGGTCCGTGGTGAGCTTCGAGTCGAGCCGGATGGCCTCCTCCACCGAGGGCCGCCGCTCCTCCCGGTCCGGGTCCACCAGCCCGATCCGCGCATACAGTGTCTCCGCCGAGATGTTCAGCGCCTCCGCGATGGCCTTCAGCACCTCCGCCGACGGCCTGTACAACCCCCGCTCGATCTGCGACAGGTACGGGTTCGACACCTTCGCCTTGTCCGCCAGCTGCCGCAACGACATCCGAGCCAACGCCCGCTGCGACCGAATGAACTCCCCCACCCCACCGATCGAATCCTTCACCCGGTTCGCCATCTCGATCGGCATTCTACCGCATCCGCTTGGTCCGCCAAGCAAAGCCGTCACCCGTGTGCCGCGATCCCTGGTGGTTGCGGTGGTTCGGCCGAGGCTGTCTCGGCGGCACGCCCCCCCCAATTCCCGCAACTTGAGCAATTCGCCGGCCCGTGCGAACCCCATGATGACGGCTCGTTCAAGCTGCTCCATGGGTCGCCCCCGACCACCAAGCGCCTCGGCCGGTTGCGCGCTTGCATTCAGCCTCCACGTTCACGGAGCGCGCGCGTGTGCCCGCGTTCGAGTGACATAGCACTCGCAGTGGGCCAGCGTTTCCTAATGTCACCTGACCGTGCTACGGTCCGCTCATGCCGCGGGCTGCTGCGATCTACTGCCGGATCTCCGACGACCGCGAAGGCCGGCACCTGGGGGTCGACCGCCAGCTCGCCGACTGCCATGCGCTCGCCGAGCGGAAAGGCTGGCCGGTTCGCGACGAGTACGTCGACAACGACGTGAGCGCGTACTCGGGGAAGCTCCGCCCCCAGTACCGCCGGATGCTCCATGACATCAAGGCCGGCGACGTCGACGCCGTGATCGTGTGGCACGTCGACCGCCTGCACCGCCAGCCGAAGGAACTGGAGGAGTTCATTGAGACGTGCGACGCAGCCGGCCTCCGCGACCTCGCCACCGTCACCGGGGACGTCGACCTGGCCACCCACGACGGCCAGTTCGTGGCTCGCATCATGGGAGCCGTGGCCAGGAAGGAATCGGACGACAAGAGCCGCCGCATCCTCCGCAAGCACCAGGAACTCGCGGAGCGTGGCGAGGTGAGCGGCGGCGGGACCCGCCCCTACGGGTTCGCCGAGGACCGCCGGACCATTAAGAAGTCCGAGGCCAAGATCATCCGAGAGGTTGTCACCCGGGTCCTCGCGGGCGACAGCCTTCGATCGGTTTGCCAGAGCCTGAACGATCGCTCCATCCCAACCTCCACGGGGAACGCCTGGAGCCCTTCCACGCTGAAGCGAATGCTCGTGTCCGCCCGGATCAGCGGTCAGCGTGAGCACCAGGGCGAGATCATGGGTCCCGCCGTCTGGGAGCCGATCATCCCGCCAGAGCAGACGGCCAGGCTCCGGGCGTTCCTCGGCCGAGGCCGAGGAACCACCCGGACCCCTCGCCGCTATCTCCTGACAGGGCTGCTTCGGTGCGGCAGATGCGGCGCCACCCTCGTCTCCCGCCCTCGCGCAGACGGTGAACGCCGATACGTGTGCGCCACCGGTCCTGGCTTCGCCGGATGCGGAGGCACCGCGATCCTCGCCCGCGAACTCGACCCCTTCGTGGCGGACGCCGTCCTGCACCGGCTCGACACTCCCGAGCTCGAGGCGGCCCTCCGAGGGGAAGCCGCCAAGGACGCCGAGGCCGCCGTCATCCAGCACGACCTCGACGACGCGCTCGACCATGCCGACGAACTCGCTCAGGCCTACGGCGCGAAGCAGATCAGCATGCGTGAGTGGCTGGCCGCCCGAGGCCCGATCGACCAGCGCATCGAGGAACTGCGCAAGGCCCTCTCCCGGGCGACCCGCACCACGACCATCGCGCAGTACGTCGGGCAGACCGCCACCCTGCGCCGCGAGTGGGACAGCCTCGACTTGTCCCGCCAGCAGGCCATCGTCGCCGCCGTCCTCGATCACGTCGTGGTCAATCCGGCGCGCCGTGGCCTGAACCGGTTCGACGAGTCCCGCCTCGACGCCGTGTGGAAGCCTTGATCTCCTCCGACCCGCTCGCCAGCAGCGACACCACTCGCTCGATGACCGACGCGTCCGTGACCTTCACCGGCACACCCTGAGCCGCACAGGTGCGTTCAGCCCACGCGCTGGCCCGCTCTGACCTGGCCGCGGGGCTCAGTTCCACGACGCCCACACCGCCGGCGGTCCGTGCCAGCCCCGTTCGGTATCCGAGTGCCAGACGAACGCCGGCATCCACCCCATCGACTCCGACGCTTGGGCGAGCACGTCCTCGACGCGCGTTCCGACCAGCTGCACCGCCGCCGGCTCGAAGCCTCTCGCCAGGTCGTACCGGTGCAGTCCTGGCAGCCGTTCATGGTCGAAGTCCTTGCCGACGTACTTCGCCAGGTACAGCGAGCCGGCGCGGGCTTCAGCGAAAGTCCCGGACCCGACCGGCAGATGCCCGAGCGCCTTGATGTGGACGTGTCCCCGTCCCCACGCCTCGCGGATCTCCTCGACCTTGATGTACCGACCGACCGCGAAGTGGGCGTGCAGGCCGTGGCCACGCTTGTGCCACTCGGGGACCCACATGTACGGGAAGGCCTCGCCGCCGAGCGAGCGCCTGAGCCTGCGGAAGAACGCCCCCATGTGCTTCCGGAACTCCCGCGGGTCGTGGCACCCATCGCCCCGGTAGGTCAACGTCCCGAGCCGGTTCAGCCGGTTCGCCGTGCCGTATCGGCGGAGCTTCCCCCTGGCCCGACGCGCTGCCTCCGACGCCGAGCGGTCTGGGTCGTCTGGCCACTCCCCGCCGCTTCCCGACCGGCGGTCGAGGCCGTACCGCACCGAGCCACCGAACTCTCCTGCCGCGGGGTACAGGGAGCCGCACCAGTAGGCACGGCCGGACCTAACGATTTTCGTTGCAGATTCAAGTGAAGAACGGCCCGAACTGCCGGAAGTGGCACTAGGCGAGCGCGCAGGCGGGCGGTCCGACACTCGGGGTCCCTCAGCCCTTCCGCTTCCGCGGCTTGGCCGCGGCCATGTAGGCGTCGCGGTCCAGGGAGACTCCCGGCATCACGAAGGTGTCGGGGTGCTCGCCATAGACCAGGCGGAACCACCGGATCTGGCGGTAGATGGTCCGCTCGCTCATCCCGAGCTGCTGCAGGCCCTCGAACCCCCCGTGGAGGTGCCACACGAGCCAGAACCCCGCGAGGTCGGCGGCCTTGTTCACGGAGTACCGGCCGATGGCGGGTTCGATGAGCGGGAGCAACGCCGCGTTGACCCCCTTGGAGTACCCGTCCCAGGCACGGCGGGCGATGCCCTTGCCCTCGCGGGAGTCCATCTTGTCCGAGCGAAAGTCCGTCATAATCAGCCTCCTAGTGCCACTCTAGACACTAGGTCTGACACGGACTTGACCGCCCGCTGCCGGGTCGGCGCCTCCCTCGACGCCTGCGGTCGCCGCGGGTCCCCTGCGCCTGGCTCGACGCGGGCACCCCAGGGGGCCGATCCACCCGGCAGCCGGCTCAGTTGTCAGGTGTCGAGGCGAACCCTCGCATGGGCCAAGGTGCCGTTCCCTCAAGGCGCCGGCTGGATCGGGTGCATCCTCCAGTGCCGCCCGGCGTCAGTCGTTCTGTAGAGCACGTTCGTCGACATCGCCGCCCATCCGAAGCGGCGTGTCAGGAACTTGAGCGACACCCATGGGGCTTTGTCAGCGATGACGTAATTGCCGATCCCCCGGCCCACGATGATGCGGGCCAACGCATAGGCCGCCGTGCCGTCGGTCTCCCAACCCTTTCGCCACGAGATCGCCGCGATGTGCAGCTCGTTTCCAGAGCAACATCGGGACGCCGCCCGCCGCCAGTGCCGACCGCCGTCGGCCGACCGGTAGAGCACTCGGTCGGCCTGGCCCAGGGCCGGTTCATCGGTGCACACCATCCACAGTCGGCGGGGATCGATCGCGGAGATGTGCTCCTCGAACGTGAGCGGCCCGGTGAATCCGCCCGCCGCTGGGACCTTTCGAGAGCACGGGTTGCGCAGCGGTGACCAGACCGATCCGCCGTCGCTCGTTCCGAGGAGGGGGCTCGGGAGGTCCGGATCCCCTCCGGACGCCGAAACGATCCACCCGGCTCGGGAGCCGGCCCGGACAAGCGAGAGTTGCTGCTCGTCCGGGTCAGCGTTGAGTTCTTCGTCCTCGCCAACCGGCAGAACGCGCTCCGGCGAGGACCAGGTTCGTCCGGCATCCGTCGAACGCTCCAGGCGCGCATGGTGGCATCCTCCCGGGCCCGTGGCACCCTCGAAGCACCGCCCGACGAGCATCCAGACGCTCGCACCGACCGCCTGGAGGTCGAGGACCGTTCTGTCGACGTCGATGCGACGCCATTCATTGCCTCCGTCGTGCGTCACGAACAGATCGGGCCCGAACGCGAAACCGTCGTTCCGGGTGCTGAGCTGGAGATGCGTCACGACCGGTGACGCCGTTGGCCTCCCCACGACGTGCCAGGTGTGTCCCCCGTCAGAGGTCTTGTAGACCCCCCGGAGACGAGAGGCGTGGGATGCGCGGTCCGTTCGCCAGACGAGGGCCCATCCGTGTGCGGGATCCACGAAGGAGACGTCCTTCGTCTCGTCGACCGCGCCATGACCGCGCTCAGGCGCCGCGGTGGGTGATGGGCCGATCGATGGCCCGACCACGGATGGAGAAGGCGCGGTCGATGGCCCAGTGACAGGGGAGGTCACGGTGTCGATGGTCCTGCCGCCCTCAATGCGCCCCCCGGTGCACGCCATCAAGCCGACCAAGAGTATGGCCGGAGCACGCTTCATGCCTTCCATTCTCCTCCGAAGCAGGGAGGAGTCATTCGGGTATCCCGGCTCGAATGGGGGGCCACCGTGCTCCTCACGCTCGACGTCTTCTGATGTCAATCCCGAACGCTGGCATGTGTGGCTGGCCCTTCACTCGGCTCGACCTGCAGGTCGATAATCCTTCTGTGCGATCGCCTCGGAGCGGCCTGGTGACAGCGGGGATCGTTGTCGCTGGACTCGTTGGCGCCGTGGCCATTGCGGTGATGGGACCGAGCACGACAGTCGTCTGCGGCGGAGGGAACCTCCTGGATCGACTTGCGCGGCGAATCATGCAGCCGCTCGGGGCCGGTCACATCGACGGCGCGACCGCCAGCTACTGCGTCGTCCCCTCTACGACGGCGTGGCTGGAAGCCTTGGGGGTGCTCGTGGTGTCCGTGCTTATCGCGATCATGGTCTCACGCCGTCGGATTCGAACGCCCGCGGAGACGGCTCTGTTCAGACCCGGCCGACACTGACCGACGACATTCCGCAGGTTCGAGTGTCATTCGCGAACGCTGGAGTGACCCAGTGTGGCGCACCCCCGGGTCTCGCTACGAGAAACCAGGCTACGTCCTCATCCCCGCTGCAGCGGCCTTCCGTCTGCGGTGCCGGAACCAGAAGCCTGACGTCCCCAGCACGGCCAGGATGCCGAGGGCAGAGAGCGAAAGCGCCAGGCCAGACCACGAGCGGTGCGCAGGGACGCCAACTCCGGCTGTGGGGACCGTTCTGGGTAGGCCTTTGCTTTGAAGGATGCCCAGCAAGCTGCCTTGCGGAGTGTCTCGGCCCCATCCCGTCCACAAGTGATCCGGGTCCTGGAACCGGCCGAAAAGGGTGATCAAGGCTTGCCGGGATGAGGGGAATGTGTACACGATCGGGCTACCCCGCGCGTACGGATAGATGTCCTGGCTGGCAACGTCGCTCACGTCGTCGCGGAACCACGTCAATCGGTACCCGGGACCAAGCGCATCCCGCATGGGCACCGAGCGCATCGGCAGAACTCCGTCTGGGACGGAACCACCTCCGGTGATAAGGTCCCTTCCGGCGGGAATAGCGCCGCTGTACGTTGCCAAGTTCAGGAAGATCTCGGCCTCGTCCGAGTAGTACCCCCCCTTGGATGAATCCCACGGGGCGCTGTACACGATTGGATGCGAGAGGTCAGGTCCGGTGATCACGGCGTAGCCGCGCGCTTGGATGCTGCCCTTCGCCGCGGCGGGATCGGGAGCCGCGATCAGAGATGCTGCCACCGCAAGCAGGACCGCACCACGCTTCACGCAGACTCCCTTCCTAGTGAACTCTAAGCAGGTGACCGATGCTGAAGCATGATGGTTCCCTGTGAACAGTCTGGCGAGGCACGGAACGCGGCTCCTGGTGTCATTCCCGCACACCGGCGTGGCCTGTGGCAACGACACAAGAGGCAGGCGGCTGGGGTGAACGTCAAGGCTGCGCCCCGAGCCCGAGCTCGCGTTTCATTCCATTTAGCCATCTCAAGGAGCCGAACCACGCTCTGCCACCAGAACGAGCCCCGCTCGATGTCGATGACGCCTTATGCACAACCGGCTTCGCGCGGGCCGACGTCAACCCGGGTGCGAAGGCGAGCGTTGGCCCGTCCCCGCGGAGGGCGCCGGGGACGGGACGAGCGGACGCCACAGTGGGCAACAAGCGCCCGAAGACGCCCTGAGGAGGCGCACGCCGCTGCCATCCTCGCGCATGACCGCGATCTCCCGCTGACCATGCCCGACGAGTTCGAAGGCGATGTCGTGGCCGTCGGGTGACCACGTCGGGAAGTCCACCATGCTGCACCGATCTTCGCACCGGAACAGCGTGCGGAGACCCGTCCCGTCTGGCGCGACGACCTCGAGCGTCCGACCCCGCACGAACAGGATGCGGCCACCGTCGGGCGACCAGGCCGGGGTGAGGATGTCGTGTCCGGGAACCAGGACCTCATGCGATCCGCCCGGCTCGCCGATGGCCAGTCCCCTCGAGCTCGCCCAGGCGATCCGTTCCCCGTCCGGGCTCCACGCGGGCTCGAAGGGGATCCAGTCCGAAACCAGGCGATGGGCATGGGAGCCGTCGGCGTTCATCTCCCACAGTCCCTGACCGGGGCCGGGGACTCCCCGAGACGCCGTGTCGTGGAAGTACCGGACCCGGCCGTCCGGCGTCCACGACGGCCACTCGTTGATGGCGAAGCCCGGACTTCTCGGGGGAATGGCGTGACCCGTGGCGTGGGTGAGCTGCCGCAAATCCCCACCGTCGGCGTCCACCACGTAGATGTTCCACGGGTCCTCCGGTGCGCCGGATGTGCCGGCGAACGCGATCCTCGTGCCGTCCGGTGAGAGCGCGACCTGGACTGAGACGTTCCCCGTCCGTGTGAGGCGGCGGAGCCCGGCCCCGTTCTCGTTCATCGTGAACAGGTCCCCGACGATCGCGCCCGGCTCGAGCCTGACGAACGCGATCTCGCCGTTCGTTCCTTGCTCGGACGTGCCGACATCGCCTGACCCTCCCACGTGTCGAAGGGCCGCGATCGCCCCGCCGACACCGAGCAAGGCCACGAGGAGGGCCGTGGCGGCTGCGGCGAGGCGCCGCCCGCGACGCCGTCGATCGGCGCGCCTGATCGTCCGTTGGAGGATCTCCGGGCTGGGATCGAACTCCCTGACGAGCTCCTCGAATGCCGTCCTGATCTCACTCATTCGTGTCACCGACCTGAAGGGCACACAAACTCCCGATCCGGCCTCAAGCAGCGAGATCGTACTCATGGATGAGCCCGCCCAGGACGTCGCGCTTCCGAACGCGTGCACCGTCGGCCGGCCAGGGAGCCGGATCAGGCTGCGGGTCCGGCGTCTTGAGCTCAAGACCTCGGTGGGGCCTTCGCCCGTTGTAGTGGGCGGCGTAGATTCGGGGCGCCCGCTGCAGGTGACGGCGGCCGGGCACCAGCATCCAGTCCAGGCACTCGGTCCGGACCGTGCGGACCCACCGTTCGGCGAATGCGTTCGCCCGCGGAGCCCGGATCGGGGTTTTGATGATGTT
>Ga0137374_10000111_pt1 | contig 67922 bp, 57 predicted proteins | sample SagtaG_20_FD_104811 | JGI IMG/M metagenome (GOLD analysis project Ga0137374, IMG submission 104811) | Vadose zone soil microbial communities from Sagehorn Ranch, Mendocino, California, USA - Sage1_R_100_16 metaG | ecosystem: Environmental > Terrestrial > Soil > Vadose zone | place: USA... | reverse complement strand
CGGCGCGGGCGCCGGCGGGCCGGGAAGCGCGCGTCCGACCAGCGTCGCGATCTTCCCCGACGGCAGTCAGGCGTACGTCTCGCTGTCGTCGGCGTCCGCGGTGGTGCCGATGCTCATCTCCGAGGCGGGCATCGAGGCCCAGCCGCCGCTCCCCCTCCCGGGTGCGGGCGGCAGCGACCGCCTGCGGCTGAGCGTCGATCCCTACAAGGTGCAGTTCAAGGGCTTTCCCGGCCGGTTCGTGGGCGGAGACGGAACCGACCTCGCATTTCTCTATGTGCTGGCGCGCGACGGCTCTATCCGCGTGGTCGACGTCGTCCACTTCCCCACCAAGGAATGTGACACGAACGTCGATCCGGTCATGCTCCCCGCCGAGTTCGCGCCGGACAGCGCTTGCATTCCGGTCAGCGCGAATGTGCCGAGGCGGCCGGGATCAAACGGACCAGGGATCCGATTCCCGTCGCTTCCAGTCGACGTCGCCGCGCTCGACGTCCGCCCGGTGACCGCCGCCGACAGCGAAGCGACGGTCGCGGGCGCACATGCGTGGGTGCTCACGAGCTCGGGTGCCGTGTTCCTCGTGAACATCGCTCCGATCCGGCGTGCGCTGACCCAGATCGCTTTCAACCCAGCCACAGGGAAATACGAGCCCGTCACCAAGGTCCGGGAACCGCAACCCTTCACCAACACCAAGCGCGATCGCAACCAGATGTCGTATTCGACCGCGCTGGATCCGACGTCCGGACCGCCGCGGGTCGCGGTGCCGCCGGCGATATCGTTCTCCGGGGCGTACGTCGAGTCGTTCTGGACCAAAGGCACACGCGCCAACGCCAGCGCCTTGACCGCGGATTTGCTGCCGACCCCCGTGTACTTTCGCGACCCGAGCGCCGCCATCCCTCAGACGTGGACGGTGGCGTGGGAAGGGCCGCTCATCAGCGGACGTCACGGCGGGCAGCTCTCGGGGGACTCCATGCTGTCCGACGGCGGTGCCGGCTTCTGCAACCTGGGGGTGTTGCCGGGCGATACAGTGACCTTCAACGGCTGCATCACCGACACTCAGTGCGTGCCGGGGTTCGTCTGCCACCAGGACCCCACGGTCACCGAGGTGCCGGGGGGGTTGGAGGTGACCGGGCTCTGCGTCGATCCGAAGCAAAAATCCGACGTGTCGAACGACCAGCTGTTCCGGACGCTCCGCCGTTACGAGATCGTGGAGGCGAAGCAGTCGCAGTTGGAGCTCAGGCCTCGCCTGGACGAGATCGTGTATGCCGAGCTCAACCCGTGCGATCAGCAACCGAGCGGCGCGACCGGTGGCACCGGAGACGGCGGCGCGACGGACGGGGGAACACCCGACGCAGGCGCAACCGACGCGGGACCCGAGGATGGCGGCGTGACCGAGGCGGGCGCCAGCGACGGCGGGGGCGTTAGCCGGCGCGGCCCGGCCTGCGGCAACATCCTGGATCCCAGCACCTCGAAGTTCGAGTGTGTGTCCGATCCGAGGTGGCCCGCCGCGGGTCCCGCCCCTAAGCGCTGTCTCGATCCCTGCACCGTCGACGACGATTGCCGGCGCGGACGAAGGTGCGATCCCGAAATCAAGTACTGCGTGGAGGCGCCCCCGCTGTCGGAGCTCGGGGGCGTGCTCGACCAGATCGTGACGTACTCGCTGAACGTGGGCGCAAGCTTCCTGGTGTCGGGCGGCCAGACCGGGGTGCTCACGGCGGGTAAGGTGGGGACGGACGACGTGTGCGTGCCGTTCGACGCCGACGTGGACGGGCGCGACCCACGCATGATAGCGCGCATCCCGGTGCGGACGATCCATGACGCGGCCGGTAGCCCGCTCGCCGGCATCTCGCAGTGTCCGGCGGCGGTTCCCAACAACCCCGACGACAACCGCACCGTCACGGAGACGGCGGGCGCCTGCGCCGCGACCCCGCTTGCGTGTGTGGCGGCGCGGACGGGTGACGCTTGCCCCGAGCAGCCGTGTTTGAACGATATAGGCGACCGTTGCTCGTGCGCGGAGGGCGCCGCCACCGTCACCTGCGCGCCCGCGCCCGTCCGCTGCTGGGACGAGCGATTCCCGCTCGACAAGCTCGCGCCCGCAGCCGGCAACAACCCGTGCGTCTTCCTCGGTGGACCAGCGGGCGCGGATCCGCAACCGCAACCCAAGGCGACCCCGAAGGTGCCCGCCGTCCGGCACCTTCGCGCGCTGTTTCAAAACGCCCAGATCTCGTTCGTGCTTGCGAACATCGATCGTTCGGCGCCGAGCGGCGCGGAGATTCACCTCGACGTCAGCGGAGGGTTCCGGCCGCAGGCGGTCGGGTATCCGAGCTCGGTCGAGGTGTCGCTCCCCGCGCGACTCGTCGTGGGGCCGGTCGATTCGCAACCGCAGACGGAGAGCTCGCAGTTCGAGGCGCCCTACCTGTTCGTCGTCGACCGACGCCGGCTGGGACGCGCGCAGGGTGGGGGACCGACGCGTGGCCAGATCCTCCGAATCCACCCGTTCCAGAACGGCGCCCAGGTCGGCACCGTGACGGGCTTCCAGCCCCTCTACGAGGACTACAACCGCAGCGGCGGCGTTTTCCCGATTCAGTGAATCCCGGAACCTCGAAGGGTTCCGGGTAACGAACTTGACGAAGCATGTGTACGAATAGAGACTACATGTAGGGAAGATGCCTCCGAGCGCGCGAGAAACTGTCCGCAAGCTGCTCGCGCAGGCCGTGGCCGAACTGTCGGCGGAGCTCGGCCAGCCGGCGACGAGCGACGTACCCATCGAGCGCGCCAAGCGCGCGGAGCATGGCGACTTCGCGTCCAACGTCGCGCTCGCGATCGCCAAGAAGTTGGGCAAACCGCCGCGAGAGCTGGCCGAAGGGATCGTCGCCAAGCTCTCCCGCGTCGCGGGGTCGCCGGTCGCGGAGGCGACGGTCGCCGGCCCAGGGTTCATCAACCTGCGGCTCGCGCCGGCGTTCTGGCAGAACATGCTCCCCGGCATTCTCGCGGCGGGCGATGACTGGGGCCGGTCTGCGGCGCGCACCGCGCCTAACATCCTGATCGAGTATCTGTCGGCGAATCCGACCGGGCCGATGCACGTCGCGCACGGCCGGCACGCGGCGGTCGGTGATGCGCTCGCCCGGCTGCTGCGGTTCGCCGGCTACCCGACGACGACGGAGTTCTACGTCAACGACGCCGGCAACCAGGTGCAGATGCTCGCGCTGTCGGTGTGGGCCCGCTACATGGACGCCGCGCGCGCGGCCGACCCCGGCGTGCCCCCGGCGGCGTTTCCGGAAAACGGCTACAAGGGTGCCTACGTCCGAACGTTCGGCCAGGAGCTGTTCGCGCGCGACGGCGCGCGCTGGGTCGCGGCCGCGCCGCCCGCCGACATCGAGCCGATCAAGCAGTTCGCGATCGATCGCGCGCTCGGTATGATCCGCGCGACGCTCGAGCGCTTCGACGTCGAGTTCGACGTCTGGCAGAGCGAGCGCGCGTTGCACGAGTCCGGCGACGTGGTGGGGACGCTGGCGGCGCTGGACGCGGCGGGGTTCATCGACCGCCACGACGACGCCGTCTGGCTCAAGACCACGGCACTGTGGGGCGACGACAAGGACCGGGTGGTCGTCAAGTCGGGCGGGCTGCCGACGTACCTGCTCGCCGACATCGCCTACCACCGCAAGAAGATCGCCCGCGGCTTCGATGAGCTCATCGACATCTGGGGCGCCGACCACCACGGCCACATCGCGCGCATGCAGGCCGCGTTGAAGGCGTTCGGCCAGGATCCGGCGATCCTCAAGGTGATCCTGATCCAGATGGTCAGCCTGCTGCGCGACGGCGCGCCGGTCGCGATGGGCAAGCGCGAGGGCGAGTTCGTCACCCTCGACGAGGTCATCACCGAGGTGGGCAAAGACGCGACCCGCTTCTTCTATCTGATGCGCCGGCACGACACGCCGCTCGAATTCGACCTCGAGCTCGCTAAGCGACAATCGATGGACAACCCGGTCTACTACGTCCAGTACGGGCACGCGCGCTGCGCGGCGATCCGGCGCCGGGCGGCGGCGCTGGAGGCACCGCGGCCGCCGCTTTCACCCGAGCTGGCGGCGGAGCTCAGCTTGCCCGAGGAGCTGTCGATCCTGCGCCGGCTGGCCGAGTTCCCCGACTTCGTCGCGGACGCGGCGGCGGCGCGCGAACCGCAGCGCCTGACCACGTTCGCGAGCGAGCTCGCGGGTGAGTTCCAGAGCTACTACACCCGGCTGCAAAAGGTGCACGACGACACCATCCTGCCCCAGGAGCGTCACCGGACCGGGGATTGGCGGAGCACCTGGAACTGGCGCAAGACCGCGGCGCGGCTCTACTGGGTCGACGCGGTCGCGCTGGTCATGCGCCGGGCGCTGGCGCTGCTGGGCGTGTCGGCGCCCGAGGCGATGGCGCGAGCGGGCGACGAAACCACCACGAAAGAAGACGACGCATGAGCGTGAGATACACTGCGGTGGCAGGCATGGCAGAACTCTCGTCTCGGGACGCCGATCCGAGCGCCGACCGCTGGCGCGACAAGCTCGAGCTGCGTCTCGACAACCGGCAGGTGTTTTTTCTGTTCTTCGGCAGCGCCGTCGTCGCCTGCATGCTCTTCGTCCTGGGCGTGATGGTGGGCAAGCGCATCGAGTCGCGGGGGCAGGCGGAGGCGCCGCAGGTCTCCGATCCGCTCGCCGCGCTGGACCGCGCGCGGCAGCCGCCCGCGGGCGTCGCAGCCCCCGACCGCGAGCTCGCCTTCCCGAGCACGCTCATCGGAGCGCCCAAGGCCGTAACGGCGAAGCCACCCGCGGCGCCGAAGCCCGTCGCCGTCAAGGCGCCCGCACCACCCAAGGCGCCGGCGCCCGTCCTCGCGCCGCCGAAGCCGGCGGCCCCGGTCGTCGCGCTCAAGCCGGCGGCCCCGGTCGTCGCGGTCCGGCCGCCAGCCGCGGTCGTCCCAGTCAGGCCCGCGGCCCCGATCGCGGCCGCCAGGACGGTGCTGTTGGCGCCCGCGCCCAAACCCGTCGTCGCCACGCCGACGGCGAAAGGCAAGTTCACGCTCCACCTCAGCACCTTTGGCACCGCGGAGACCGCGAACGCCTTTGCCGAGAAGTACCCGGGCGCGTTCGTGGTCGCCGGCGACGTACCGGGCAAGGGCCTGGCCTACCGCGTACGTTACGGCAACTTCGCGTCCTTCAAGGACGCGACCGCCGCCAAGGAGTCGTTCGAGAAGGAACACAACGCCATCGCGCTGGTCGCCGCGCGGTAGGGCGGCGAGCGCAGCGAGCGACGTACGCCGATCAAAACATCAATCCGACGTTGACCAGGAAGACGCCGATCTTGGTATCGCCGGGCCCGGGGTCGAGCGGCCAAGCCCAGCCGAGGCTGATGTCGCCGATCGGCAGCCGGATCACCAGCGGCGCGACGCCGATGCCATGGCGAAAGCGTGCCGCCGTGAGCCCGTCCAGCGAATCCGCCACCACGCCGTTGTCGAGGAACACCGACCCGTACCACGGCGGACTGATCGGGAACTGCAGATCGATGTTCTGCAGGATGCGCAGGTTGCCGCCCAGCGGCCGGTAGTCGATCCGGCTGAGCGCGATCGGGTTGCCGGTGTCCGGATCGATTGGGGTCACCACCTCGGTGCGCGCGCGGTCGAGCGCATAGCCACGGATGGTGGTGTCGCCGCCCGCGAAGAACCGCTCGACCTTGGGCAGCAGCGACGCTCCCCCGAACGGAAATCCCTGGTCGAAGCGGAACCCGTGTCGCAGGTAGAGAAACCTTCCGAGCGGCAGGACGGTCAGCGAATGCACGCCCAGCTTGAGGAAGGTGTCATCACCGATGTCGATCGGCAGCGGCCGCAGCGGGGCCGACAGCACCGGCAGCGCGAGCTCGGCGGTCGCCTCGATGCGGAACCCGCGCGTGGGCAAGAGGCGGTTGTCCATGCGCAGCCACTCGACGCGGCCGGAGACGCTTCCGACCGTGGTCCCGAGGGTGACGCCCTGCTGCGTCCAGCTCGGGCCCGCGCCCCGCAGCAACGGCTCGGTGTGGGTCGTGTTGCGGAGGTTGTACGCGATGGTCGCGTCGACACCCGGGTACATCTCGCGCGAGAACCCGATCGACTCCGCGCCCTGGCGGACGTCACCGAGACGCACGGTCTCCAGGCTGGTGTAGTTGAGGGTGAGGTTGAGGCGGAAGGGGGTGCCGAAGAACCGACGGTCGAGGAAACTGACGTCACTTCGGAACAAGGACGTGCCGTACGTCGCCGTGGTGTTGAATTGCCAGTTCTGGCCGAGCAGGTCGCGGTTTTCGTACCCGGCCCGCAAGTAGCCGCCGACGGGCCAGCTCGAGTCGGGCGCTTTCTGCTCGGTGGAGACCCCGGCGCCGAAATGGATCACGCTGTATTGGTCGTAGCGCTCCTCGACCTCGACCACCATCGGGACGACCGGCCGCTTCTCGTCCTCGCCGGGGAACGAGATGGGCGATGCGTTGTTGAACAGCTGCAGAAACCCGAGATTGCGCTGCCCGCGCTCGACCGCGGTGGTGGTCAGCACGTCGCCCGGAGCGATCGGGATCCATTCCAGGATGGCGTTCGGCTTGGTGACGAAGTTGCCACGGACGAAGATGGGTCCGACGGAAACTCGCGGGCCCAGCTTGAACAACCAGACCAGCCGCACCTGGTCGCCTTCGGGGCTCACCTCCGGCTCGGCCGTGCCCGACGGGTAACCAGCGTCGCCGATGAGGCGCGCGAGACGCTTGCCGTCCTCGCGAATGCCGGCCACCGTGTACGGCATGCCGGGACGTAGCCGGATGCTCTCGCGCAGGAACTGCGTGTCGTAGGGGAGGGCACTGCCGTCGTCGGTCTTGAACTCGGCGGAGGCCAAGCGGATCTGCGCGCCTTCCTCGATCGCATAGCGAACGTAGATCGCGTCGGCGTCGCGAGACGAGGTCTCGGCGGCGGCGGCGATTGCGCCCAGCTGACCGATGGCCTCACGGGACGTGGCGGCGTTGGCTGTCGCCTTGGCCGCGAGGAACCCCTTGCCCTTGTAGTGCTCGACCAGACGCTCGGCGTCCTGCTCCATTTGGCGGGCGGTGACGTACCCGCCCGAGCCGAGCCCCAGCCAGGGGTACGTGCGCACGGAAACCACGCTCGCGAGCTCGCTGCTCGGCAGGCTGCGGTTGCCCGCGAACTCGACGCCGCGAACGCGCAGCTCCGGCCCCTCGTCGATCATGAACACGATCCGCTCCTCGTCGGCGGACAGGCGCTCGCGCCGCCAATCCACGCGCGTGAAGAATCGCCCGTGTGCCTGGTAGTCGCGCTGGATCGCGTCGGCGCTGGCGTCGACCTCGTAGTCGTCGTAGGCGCCACGCTTCTCCAACGTGGTCTGGTCGCGCAGCGCGGAGGCGGAGCGGTGGTTGTTACCCTCGAACGCGACCACGATGCGCTTGCGCTCGTTGATCCGCACGTTGAAGCGCACGTGCTTCGCCTCGCGATCCACGCTGCGCTGGATCGAGAAATCGCTGGTGATGCGCACGCCCAAGTAGCCGAGCGCCCGGTAGCGTTTGGTGAGCTCGTCGATGTCCTCGCGCATCTGCTTCTGTGTGAAGGGCAGCCGCCCGTACCAAGGGAGGTACCATGTCCAAATCAGGCCCTTGTGTCGAAACGTCTTGTCCATCTCCTCCGCCGACAGCGCACGGTTTCCTATGAACGTGATCGGGCCGACCGGGTAGTCCGGGCCGAGCTGGATGTCGACGTACAGATCCGCGGAGCCTGGCGCCGTGATACCCGGGCGCGCGTCGAGGCGCACGGTGGCCTCGAAGAAGCCTTCGCCGCGCAGGAAGTCGATGATGCGGCCGCGCTCGCGTTCCAGGACGGCGGCACGCTCGGCGCCACGCGGCGGTAGCGGCCGTCCGGGCCGGATCGTGATTCGGCGCTGGATCTCGTCCTGTCGGATGCCGCGGTTGCCGCTCACGAACACGTAACGCACGCGCTCGTACGGGGATAGGGTCACCGTCAGCACGATCCCGCCCGCGTCGGACCGAGTGGTGATCGCGGCGCGGTAGCCGATGGCCTCCAGCGCGGCCGCGGTGCGGGGGATGGTTCCCAGCGGCTTGCCGATCGCGTCGCTCGGCCCCGACTCGACGAACCCTTCGCCGATCGGGGTCACCGACGCCAACAACGCTCGTAGCTTGTCGTCGGGATCGACGCGCTGGCCGGCGAGCTCGTATCCGCGAACCGGAATCCGGGCGGCGGGCCCAGATGGCGGCGAGGAGGGAGACGAGGACGGAGGAGTGGAAGGCGTCGCGATCGGGGAGCCGGCCGGCGCGGCCTCCGCCGGCGGCGGGGCCACCTCGCCCCCGGCGTCGACGGGCGCTGACGCTTGCGCGCGCGCGGAGGCTGGGCTTGCAAGAATCAGCGCCAGCAGGATCGGTCGGGCTCGCGTCACGGGGGAGGTCGTCCGGTGGGTCCGGCGTCACCTTCTTATCGCGTAGTCCAGCCTCAATTCGAACTTCCAATTTGCTGGCAGCGACTCGGGGAGGCCCTGCTGGGCGGAGGTCCGGATCTTTTCCACTCCGCCCCCCACACTGAAATAGTCGATCCAAGACATATCCAAGGTGGTCTTCCAGTTGCTGTTGTTCTGAAAGCCCTGCAGGTAGTCGGACTGGAGGTTCAGACGCCGGCTGATTCGTTTCCGGACCCGACCTTGGAATCCGTCCGAGCCAACCGTGAGACGGAGATTCATGCCGGTCAGACGGTAGAAGGTGTCATCGATGTAGGGCTCCATCAAGTTCGCGACCGTATCGCGGCTCGCCTGGCCGGCCACCGCCCCCGCCGTGCCCACGTTGGCGCCGACGGTCGGGTTGCCGGTCGCGACCCGCTGCGAGTCGGTGGTCGTCCGCCCGGTCAGGAGCAGGACCGCGGCTTGGTTCTTGTCGAGGTTTTCGCCCGACAGGTCGATCTGTGCCTCGCGGATTGGACCGCGGATGCTCATGTGCACGAGGCGGTCCTGGCCGTTGGCGTCGACCACGTGGTTCTCCGCGTCGATCTGCAGCTCGGGCGTGTCGCCGTCGGCGAGCGACTTGGTCTCGACGAAGGTGATGTGGTTGACGTTAGCCGTGAGATCGAAGTCGCCGCGCATGAAGGGGATGTTGAACCGGCCGTCGGTCGGGCGGACGTCGCCCGCGAGCGTCGGGGCCGACAGTGTGCCGCCGACGTGCAGCAGGATGTCGAGGTGGATCTCGGGCGCGATGTTGTTCTGGATGAAGAACCCCTCGCCGACGGTGCGGACGCTGAGGTCGAGCCCCAGGTTCTCGAGCAGCGGCTTGCCATCGTAGAATGGTCGGACTGACGACTCATTGACGCGCGGGCTGATGACCAGGTCCTGGACCTTGAAGTCCTGCAGGTAGCGGCCCGAGACCAGCCGCACTTCGCCGCCCAGCTCTAAGCCGTCCTCCATGTCGCCCTGCATGTCGAGATCGAATGACAGATCGTCGACCTCGAACACCTCGGGGCTGCGGTAGGTCAATTGCTCGCCGTGTAGCGGGAGGTCGACCTCGCCGGGCTTGAACGGCACCAGGCTCTCGAACTGCACCCGTCCCGGGCGCACGCCGGAGGCGCCGATGGTCAGAGTGCCACCGTCGGCGAGCGCGACCTTCACGTTGTGGAGAATGAGGCCTTCGTTGCTGATCTCCACGATGCCGCTATGGACCTGGACCTCGTTGCCGAAGCCGCGCAGCCGGCACGTGATCGCGCCCAGGTCCAGGCGGCCGCGAACCTCGGGCTTTTGCGGGGTGCCGCGCAGCCGGGCGCGCACGTGCGCGCGGCCCTGGGCATCGGCGATCGCGTCGGGCGCGATGAAGGTCAGCAGGCGCGCGCTGATGTCGCCGTCGATGTCGGCCTCGATGTTGGTCACTGCGAATCCGGGTCCGAGCCCCACCTGTCCCGAGAACCGCATGGTCGAGCCGTCGACCGTGACCGCGAGGTTCTGCAACCGCGCGCTGGCGACGTCGAGCGCGACCATGCCCGACCCGATCACGATGTCGCGGTCGAAGTCCTTGGGCCGTAGCCGCACCGGGCTGGCGATGCTGAGCTGGCCCCGCAGGTCGGGCTTGTCCAGGGTCCCGCGCGCGGTGAGCGCGACGTCGAGGGCGCCCGACAGCCGATCGATGCCGGCGGCTACGAGAAAAGGCTGCACGAGCTCGAGGTCCAGATGCCCGGACAGGTCGCCCGTGAGCTTCTTGCCGTCGAGCCTGCCCTGCACCTTGAGATCGCCGCCGTTGGTCGCCAAATAGGCTTGGTCCAGCTGAATCCGGTCGCCACGGACGGTGACGTGGATGGGCTGTTTGGCCTCGACCCGCACCCGCTGCATCGTGGTTTCGCCGTTCGCGCCTTCGATGGCGCGCGCGATCGACAGCCAGAGCTCGGGCAGCAACACGTCGACCGCCAGCGGTTGGTCGGGCGCGACGTCGACGGTGACGTGGCCGCTGGCGATGCCGCGCCCGTCACCAAAGGCGACCAGCTCGGGCGCCAGCGCCTCGAGCTCGACACGCCGGAACTCGAGCTCGGCGTGCGCCGCCAGCCCCTTGGGCCCGAGGCCTGCCTTGGCGTCGACGTCGAACCGATCGAACAGCCGGCCCCTCACCGCCACGCCGGGCGTCGCCGCGTGGCCGATCGTCGTCGGCGCGAGCGCGAGGTGACCGGAGCCGAGCTTCACCCCCCGCACGGTGACGCCCGCGAAGTCGATGTCGCCCTGCAGCTGCGGACTCTCGGGGCGCCCGCCCACGTGGAGCAGGGCGGTCACCGTCCCGCCCACGGGGATGTCCGATTCGGCGATGCCGGGGAGCCCGGCCAGCGGGACCGCGGTCAACGCGACCGAGAGGTCCAAGTCCTGATGCTCGAGCCCGACCTTGCCGGTCACGTCCAGACGCCCGCCCGCATCGCGGGCGAGGTGCAGCTTGCGGATCGCGAGCGTCTTGCCCTCGAGCGCGACCTCCACCGGCCCGAGCTTCGCCTTCTCGCCCATCACCTCTATCGCGGTGCCGGCGGGGATGCTGACCGTCGCGCCGAGTGCGTCGAGCGGGCCCTGCGCGGCAGCGTGGAACGACAGCCGGCCCGCGACGTCCTCGCTGCCTGCGAGCGTGGAAAGGTCGAGGTCGCGCGCGTCGAGCTCGAAGGCGACCACCGGCGAGCGAAGGGGCTTGCTCGCGCGCTTCTCCCACAGCCGCAGCGTCCCCTTGCCGTCGATGCGTCCGCCGAATGCAGGGCCGGACAGGCGATCGAGCCGAGCGACGCCGTCCCCGAGCCCGAACTTGGCCACCAGCTCGGGCAGCTTGTGCCGACCGATGCCGGCGCCGTGCACGACCGCCTCGCCCGTCGCCGTCGGGTTCTCGAACGGCCCCGTCGCCTTGGCCTCGACCCGCGCGTCCTTGGCGAGCGGCGGAAGGCCGAGCTCCTTGAGTAGCTTTTCGAGCTGAGCGGCGACGACGGTCAGCCCCAAATCGACCATCTGGCGCTCGAGGTCGACGGATCCCTTCGCGGTGGCTTCCGCACCCGTCACCGACACGGTCAGCCCGTCGGTCTTCACGCTCGCGGGCGACAGCGCGGCGTTGCCGCGCACCCGAACCTCACGCGGCAACCCCGCGGCGCGCGCGCGCGTGAACGTCAGCGCGATCTTGGGCAGCCGGGCGGACTTGCGCGCCAGATCCGCGCGCGCGTCGATCTGCCCCGTCAACCGCCCGCCCGCGAGCGGCGCCAGCGCGCGCGGGACGTAGCTCTCGGTGTGGAAATCGGTGAGCTTGATACCGACGTCGAGCGCCAGCCGGTTGGTGTCGAGGTGCGCTTCGAGCCCCAGCTTGCCACCACCAGGCGCGCCGAACCCGAACCGCTCGACGTCGACCTTGCCTGCGCCGGCGTCGAACCCGAGATCGAAGCCGAGGCCGAGCGCGCGGTAGCTGTCGTAGCGCACCTCGAGCCCGCGGAACTTGGCCGCGACCTTGAGCTTGATGAACTGGTCCTGCAGGTCGGCGTCGACGGTCGCGCCGTCGCCCGCGATCTCGAGGCCGTCGATGTTCTTGCCCTTGACCACGGCGTCGAGCGCGTCGGCCGCGTCGGTGAACTTGGTGGAGAGCTTGATTCCCGGGATCGACTTCTCGCCGTAGATACCGGTGAAGAAGCCCTTTCCGGTCAACTTCGAGCGTCCCGTGTCGGCCCCCGCGAGGTCGAGGAAGATGTCGTCCGACCATTCCTGGGTGGTGGCCACCCGGTTGATGACCACGCGATCGAACGGCAGCACGTTGTCGTCGAGGATGCGCAGCCAACCCCCGCCCGCCGCCAGCACCGGCCCGGCGTCGAACCCGAACGTCGGGTGGTCGGGATCGGTGCCGTCCTGCTTGAGCGAGGCGCGCGCGTGCGCGTGGCGCAGCTCGAGACCCCACGAGCCGGGGAAATCGAAGATCGCGTTCAGGTCGCCGAGCTCGACGCTCGCGATCTCGAAGAACGACCCCGGACGCTTGGGTGCGCTCGGCGGCGGGGGCGGGGAGGGGTTCTTGGGCGCGAGCGCGGCGAGGAAGCCAATCCCCTCGCTGTGCTGCATCGCCGCGAACCGCCACAGCGCGACCGGCGCGCGCAGGTCGTGGATCGAGAAGCTCCCCGCGATCAACGTGCGCAACTTGACCCGCGCGTCGAGGTGCGGGACGTCGAGCACCACCGTCCCCTCGGGGTCGACGATCTGCAACCCGTCGACCGCGATCGGCGACGGGTTGTCGGTCACGATGTCGACCAGCGCGCGCAGCCGCCAGGTCACGCCGCCGATCTTCAGCTTGCCCTTGTTCTCGGGCAGCGAGCCCTCGATCAATTTCCCCAGCCGCGGCCCCTGCAGCACGATCGACGCCGCCAACACCGCGGATACCACCGTCCCGACCAGACCGACGGCGGTGAGACGAATCACGCGTGCAGTGCGACCACTCGGCAAGGAGGGACCATTGTGTCATAAACGCCGGGCCCCATGACCGCGACCATCGCGCCCGCCGGCAAGCCCAGCCTGTACGTGCTCGACGCCATGAACTTCCTGTTTCGCGCATTCCACGCGCTGCCCCCACTGCACACGACCAAGGGAGTTCAGACCGGCGCGATCTACGGCCTCTGTCAGATGATCCTGCGCATCGAACGCGAGCGGCAGCCGACCCACCTGTGTGTGGTCTACGACGCGCCCGGCGAAAAGTTCCGCAAACAGATCTACGCCGAGTACAAGGCGCACCGGCCGCCGATGCCGCCCGAGCTGGCGCAGCAACTGGAGATGGTGCACAGCGTGATCGAGGCGTTCGGGCTGGCCCAGCTCGAGGTCCCTGGCTTCGAGGCCGACGACATCATCGCGACGCTCACCCGCATCGGGACCGCCGCCGGCCTCGACGTCGTCATCTGCTCGTCCGACAAGGATCTCATGCAACTCTGTGGTCCCGGGGTCGTCGTGCTCGATACGATGAACAACCGCCTGATCGGGCCGGCCGAGGTCGAGCTGAAGTTTGGCGTGCCGCCGGAGCGGGTAGGGGACGTGCTCGCGCTGATGGGCGACAGCATCGACAACGTGCCCGGCGTACCGGGCATCGGGCCCAAGACCGCGGCTGAGCTCGTGACCAAGTACGGGACGCTCGCGGGCGTGCTCGAGGCGGCGTCGGAGATCAAGGGCAAGCGCGGTGAGGCGATCGCCGAACGACGAGCGGCGATCGCGATCTCGCGCCGGCTGGTGGCGTTGCGCGAGGACGTGCCGCTGCCCAAGACATTGGCCGATCTGCATCGCATCGACCCCGACAAACAACGGCTCCGCGGCCTGTTTCGCGAGCTCGAGTTCTCGCGCCTCGCCGACTCGCTGTCGCCGTCCGGAGCGGCGGCGATAGCGTCTCACGCCGAGGCGACCCCGCCGCCGGTGGTGCACGAGCAAGTCGCGCCCGTGCCCCCGCCGCCGCCGGTCGACCCGATTACCGATCGCGCGGCGCTGGCGGCGCTGGTGGCGGCGATCCAGACCGCGGGGACGGTCGCGATCGCGGTGCTCCATGATGGCCCGTCGGCGGTGCGCTCGGAGCTGGTCGGGATGGGTTTCGCCCTCCCCGATCGCCGCGCTTACCTGCCGCTGCGCCACCGCTACCTCGGTGCACCCCCGTGCCTGCCCGAGGCCGCCGCGCTCGAGCTGCTCGCGCCCGTGCTGGCGGCGCCCGAGATCGCCAAACACGCACACGACGCAAAATCCCTGGAGGTACTGCTGCGCCGGCGCGGCCTCACCCTCGCCGGAGTGGCGTCGGACTCGATGCTCGCGGCCTATCTGCTCGATGCCTCCCGCACCAAGTACGACCTCGACGTCGTGGCTGGCAGCTTGGGTGTCCCGGTCGCGTCGCGCGCGAGCTGGCTCGGCAGCGGCGCCGGCGCCCGCCCTGGGGCCGACGTCCCGGTCGAGCACGCCGGCGCGCAGCTCGGCGCCGAAGCGGCCGCGCTGCTGGCGATCGCGCCCGCGCAGTCGAGCCGGCTAGCGGCCACCCGCCTCGCCGCCCTCTACCGCACGCTAGAGCTGCCGCTATCGCACGTGCTCGCCAAGGTCGAATGCCGCGGCGTCAAGCTCGATACCCCCAAGCTGCGCGAGATCGGCCAGGAGATCGGCACCTCCCTGGCCGCGCTCGAGGTCGACATCCACAGCCTCGCCGGCGGGCCGTTCAACATCAGCTCGAACAAGCAGCTCGCCGAGATCCTGTTCGGCAAGCTGGCGCTGCCCGTGATCCGGCGGACGAAAACCGGGCCGTCGACCGATGCCGACGTGCTCGAGGAGCTGGCATCGCTGCACCCGCTCCCCGCCAAGGTCGTCGACTTCCGAATGTTATCCAAGCTCAAGGGCACTTACGTCGACGCGCTTCCCGCGCTGGTGAACCCGGACACCGGCCGCCTGCACACCTCGTTCAACCAGGCGGTCGCCGCCACCGGTCGGCTGTCGTCGAGCAACCCGAATCTCCAGAACATCCCCATCCGCAGCGAGGTCGGCCGCCGCATCCGCGAGGCGTTCGTCGCCAAGCCAGGGTACGTGCTCGCGTCGGCGGACTATTCGCAGATCGAGCTGCGCGTGCTCGCGCACTTCTCGCAGGATCCAGCGTTCCTCGACGCCTTCCGCTCGGGCCAAGACATCCACTTGCGTACGGCCGCCGAGGTGTTCGCGGTACCGGTCGAGTCGGTGACCGCGGAGCACCGGCGCGTCGCCAAGGCGATCAACTTCGGGCTGGTGTTCGGCCAGAGCGACTTCGGCCTCGCGCAGGTGCTTCGCATCCCGCGCGCGCAGGCCAAGACGTACATCGAGAGCTACTTCGAGCGTTACGCCGGGGTACGCGCGTACATGCAGCGCAGCATCGCCGAGGCGCGCGAGACCTGCGAGACGTCGACGTTGCTCGGCCGCCGCCGGCCGCTGCCCGAAATCCGGTCCACGCGGGGCCAGGACCGCGCCTACGCCGAGCGCATCGCCCGCAACTCCCCGATCCAGGGATCGGCGGCCGATCTGCTCAAATTAGCGATGATCCGCGTCGACAGCGCCATCGACGGGGGCCGCTGCCCGGTGCCCGAGGCGGCGCTCTTGCTCACCGTCCACGACGAGCTCGTATTCGAGGTCCCGGACGGCGCCGTCGAAGCCTTCAAGCATTGGGTGAAGGGTGAGATGGAAGCGGTGTTTTCGCTGGACGTTCCCCTGGTGGTCGATGTCGGCTCCGGACCCACGTGGGGGGCGGCACATTAGCCGCACGCGAAGCGGGCCGCGGTCGGTTATGATGGGGGGCAATGAACTGGGCGGTAACGCTCACCGCGGTGCTCGCCACCGCGATCGGCGCGAGCGGCTGCCGCGGACGCGCCACCAAGCCGGCTTCCACCGCTGCTCCCGTCGCCCCGACGGCGACTGCCGTACCGCAAGCCGAGGCGACGGTGGCGTCCAAGGCGGCCTCCGAGGCCGCGGAGACGCCGCCGCGGCCGCTGCGCCGCTGTTTTCCGGAACAGCCGTCGTGGGTCGACGCGGCGGTCGGGACCCTGCTGGACCGCGCTGCCGACCTGTACGAGGCCGCTGACTTCACCGGCGCGCTCGCCTGCGCCGAGGAGGCGGCCCGGCAGGCTCCCCGTTCCGTCGAGGCACACCACAACCGCGCGATCGCATTCGTGCGGCTCGAACGGATGGACGAGGCACGCGACGCGCTGGCGCTGGCGCTGGCGCTCGGCCCCGACGATCCGGAGACGCTCGAGGCCGCGGCCGACCTTCACATCAACCAACTGCCACCTTCCGCGGACAGATCGGCCCTCGGCCTCGAGTATGCCCGCCGCGGCAGCCGCCGCGCGCTCCGGCGCGACGCCGACCGGGTCGCGCGGCTGGCACTGCTCGAGGGCCAGGCGCTCATCGATCTCGGCCGCGCCTCGGAGGCGTTGCGCCGGATCGAGGCCGCGCTCGCCGCGTCGCCGAGCTTCGCCGCCGCCAGCTACGAACGTGGTGTCGCTCTGTTCGAGCTCTGCCGCTTTGGCGAGGCCCGCCGGATGTTCGAGAAGGTGCTCGCCGACGCGCCCGACCACGCGCACGCCCTCTACCACCTCGGGCTCATCGAAGAGCGAATGGGAGAGGAGGCGGCGGCTCGCCACCTAGCCGCCGCGAGCGCCTCCGACGCGAAGTCGTTCCCGGTCCCCATCGACGTGTCCGGCAACGAGTTCGCCGCGCGGGTCCAGCACGCGGTGGCCGAGCTGCCCGAGGAAGTCCGGCGCGATCTGGCCGGCATCCGCATCGAGACCGCGGATCTGCCCGACGACACCGATCTGACCGCCGAGAAGCCGCCGCTGTCTCCGACCATCCTGGGTTTGTTCCGCGGGCTGCCGCTCGACTTCGGCGAGCACGCGGCGGTCGCCACCCCCTCCGGGCGTCCGGGCAAGGGCAAGGCCGCGGCCCTGCCCGCGCCCGCCAGCGCAACCACCCCCGGCGCCAGCCGCGCGCCCGTCGCCGCGGGCGCCCCCCAATGCGACCCGACCGTGCGCGCGATCGTGCTCTACCGCCGCAACTTGTTGCGCACCGTGCGTGACGGCGCCGAGCTCGACGCCGCCATCGCCCGCACGCTGATGCACGAGGTCGGTCACCTCCGCGGCGAGGACGACGGGTCCCTCCGCGACCGCGGGCTGGAATAAAGACCGCAGCAGTACGGCGACCCCTCTCCCTAACCGTCGACCCACGCTGCCGCTTCGCGGGGCGAGGGGACCGGAACGGCCAAAACGAGACCGAGCTGATTCAGCGAGTCACCCTCTCCCGCTCGCGACGCTCGCGGGAGAGGGCATATCGCATGCGCGTAGCGAGGCTCTGACTCGCGGAGCGCGTCGCGGGAGGTGCGGAACCCTCCCAGGATTCCGAATAGAACGACGGCAAGCCTTGCGAGCGCCCGCCCGCGCTACTTCTTCTTCTTCGCTTCCTTCTCGGAGTCGATGCGGGCGCCGCCGACCTTCTCGGCCGCCTTGCCCTCGAGCTTGATGTCCTGGGCGTCGGGCGGCAGCACGGCGTTGCCCTCGGCGATGATGTTGCCCTGACCGTCCTGGAATTTCTTGTGGATGATGAGGCCATCCGACGCCGCGAATCCACCGATCGAGTTGATCGCGAACATCCCGGTCACGACGTACTGCTCGCCGGTCTTGGCGACGAGCGGCTTCGGCTTGCCGGTGTTCCAATCCTTGATCGGGTAGTCGGCGATCAGCAGGCCGTGGTCGAGCTTGGTCGTGGGCGTGTCGCCCATGAAGAAGTGCGGCTGGTCGCACGGGCGACAGCCGCCCTTGAGCTGCGCCTGCGCCTCCGGGCTCGCAGCACCCGCCTTGGACGGCGCGCCGCCCTTTTGCGCCTTGGACTCCTTCTTCTTTTCTTTCTTTGCTTTGGCCGCGAGCTCGTCGTTGCACTTGCGGAGCTCCGCCGGGCACTCGTAGATCTGCAGCAGATAGGCGCGGACCTGGACGTCTTTGTCCAGGTACTGGCTCATCTTCTTGCGCAGCCCGTAGATCGACAGCTCGCCGCTCGGGTACTTCTCGGGTGCGTTCTGGATGTTGAAGTTCGGCGGCGGTGGAAGGTCTACCTTGATGGGGGGCATCGCCTGGCCCTGTGCAAAAGCGAGCTTGGCGCTGCCCGGCATGAGCAGCGCGGCTGCCAGGGGGACGATCCGGTGATATACGGTCGGCAGTCGGTTCATGGACAACCTCTCCCGCCGCGCGATGCGGCCGACCCTCAATAACACGACGAAATTTGGCGGGCAAGCATCGCGGCGCGTGGTTTCCGTCGGGGTGCTGAGCGTCGTGGGCATCGCGCTTGCGTCGGGAACGGCGGGCTGCCGCCGCGGCAAGCGGGCCTCAGCGCCGGTCCCGCGCGCCGCCGGCAGCGACATCGGGCCCGTGCGGCCGCCGCCGCCCCCCGCGATCGAGCTGCCGTCGCCCGCGTCCGTACCGGCGCCCCCGCGCACCGGCGGCAGTTTGCGCGTGCACCTCGAATCCGAGCCGGCGAGCCTGCTCCCGCTGGCGGACGGCGATGCGGCGGCGCTGCAAGTGACCGCCGGGCTCGTCTATCAGACGCTGCTCGACTGCAGCGACGGCAGCTACCGGCCCGGGCTCGCCGAGAGCTGGGACGTCTCCGACGACGGCATGCGCCTGGCGGTTCGCGTACGCAGCGGCGTCCATTGGCACGACAAACGGGCGTTCGGCGTGCTCGATCTACAGTCGACGTTCGAGCCACTACTGCGCCCCGCCGCGGAGCAAACAGCGCTCGGCGCCGCGCTGGTCGACGTCGCGTCGATCGAGCTCGTCACCGAGCGCACGGTGCGGTTCGTGCTCAAGCGCCCGTCCGACTTCGCGCTGCGCGCGCTTTGCGACGTGCCGATATTGCCCGATCATCTGATCCGCGGCGTGCGTCTCGAATCGTCGGCGATCGCGCGCCAGCCGGTGGGCACGGGACCTTTCCGGTTCGCGAGCTGGGAGCGCGGCAAGCGCATCCGCCTCGAACGCGTGCCCGACGGCTGGGGGCCGGCGCCGGGCGTCGACGAGATCGTCTTCGACGTCGACCCCGACGCCGTGCGTGCGCTCAACCGTACTCGGCGCGGAGAGGTGGACCTCCACACGCGCGTACTCGACGTGCACTATCCCGAGCAGGTCGAGCCGACGACGTTGCACGGAGCGAGCGCGCTCGTTCGGCAGCCGACGCGACGGTTCTCGTTCCTGATCGCGAACCACCGCCACTATCCGATGGCCGACGTGCACTTTCGGCGCGCGATCGCCGCGCTCTGGGACCGCGAGCGGTTCTCCGGGGAGCTGCACCACGAGCTCGCGCGACCGATCGGCGGCCCGCCGTTCGACGCCGACATCCCGCCGCCCGGCTTCGACCGTCCGCGCGCAATCGCGGCTCTCGAGCAGGCCGGCTATCGCGACAGCGATGCGGACGGCGTCCGCGATAGCCAGGGCAAGCCCATCCGCCTCGTCATGCTCGAGCCCGCTGGCAACAAGCTGTTTCACGTCGAGGCGCGCGCGTTCGCGCTCGAGTTGCGCAAGTCCGGCGTGCTGCTCGACCTCGTCCCCGCCGACGCGCCGACGATCCTCGCACGCCTGCGCCGCGGCGACTTCGATCTCGCGCCGATGTCCTGGCAGGGCGCGCCCGACGAAGATCCGTCGCCACTCTACGGGGCCGACGGCGCGTTCAACCACGGCGGATATCGTTCCACCGCGCTCGACGCGCTGCTGGACGCGGCGCGGATCGCCCCTGGGCCCGCGGCTCGCGGCCCCATCCGCGGCAAGATCGCGGCGCTGCTCGCCGACGAGCAGCCGGTCATCTTCCTCTACCGTTACGACGTGCCCGCGCTGGTCGCCAGCCGGGTTCGCGGGCTGGCCGCGGTGGGCGACCACTTCGACCTACGGCGGGTCTGGCTCGAATGACGCGTGATCGGAGCGCGGCTTTGCCGGGCGCAGATCGTCGCGGGAGGGTGCGGGAACCCTGTCAGGGTTCCCGCGGGCAATGACGCGTGATCGGAGCGCGGCTTTGCCGGGCGCAGATCGTCGCGGGAGGGTGCGGGAACCCTGCCAAGGTTCCCGCGGGCAATGATCGCTCTCGTGGCGATCGTGCCGCTCGTGCTGGCTGGCGGATCGCCGTCGCGCTGTGCGGCCCGAAACGGTGGCGCCGCGGACGCTGCCCTCGGCAGCAGCGATCCGTTCAAGCCGCCCGATTCGAAGGCGACCGAGCTCAACGCCGCGGGCAAGGTTCTCTACCGTCAGGGCAAGTGGGACGAGGCGCGCGCGCAGTACCGTGCGGCGCTCGCCGCCGATCCGAGCTTCCTCGCGCCCCGGCTCAACGTCGCGTGCTCGTTCGTGCGCCAGGAGCGCTTCGCCGAGGCGACCGCCGAGGTGCGTGCGCTGCTCGAGCGCGCCTACGTCCCGTGGGCGCGCGAGGTTCTCGAGGCCGCCGATCTCGGCGCGCTCAAGGCTCGGCCCGAGATGGGCGAAATCCGCCGCGCGCTCGCCGACACCGCCGCCAAATGGGGCCAGGGCCTCGACGAGAGTTTGTTGTTCGTCGGCCGGCAAAAGCCACCCCTGCGCGTCCCCGAAAAAGGGGAGGGCGTGTTCATCCTCAACCCGCATCAGGAGCTTTACGCGTATGCGCCGGCGACCGGGCAATACCGCCAGCTCACCGCGGACGACGGGCGCGTCCTGCTGGTGGCGCGTTCGCCGGATCGCCGCCGGGCCGTGTACGTGACCGCCGAGAAGCTGTTCCGCGGCCGACGCTCCGACGACATCGCGCTCCGGGGCGTCGTCCTGGGCGAGCTGACGCTGGCCAGCATGGCGGTCGCGCCGCCGCTCCGCATCGAGGGCGACGTACGCCGGATTGAAGTCGTCACCACTGCGCGCGGGCTCGCGTTCCGCATCGACGGGACCGAGCGAAGCGGCTTGTTCGCACGCGATTCGGCCGACGTGCTGCTGCAACTACCGGCGAAGCTACGCGCAAGCAAGCCGCTGGCGGTGCTCACGCCAGCCGGGGCCGCGGTCGCCCCGCCACAGGCGCTCGCGGGCAGCTGCCGGGGCACCGCCCGCGACACCACCGCCGCGGGCATTCCGGTCGTCACGGTGGCCCTCCAGGGCGCTGCTCCGCGGAGCGTCGGCTCCCAGTTTGGTGCCGGGCTCACCGGCCTGCCGCTGCACTGAAACGCGTGAAAAAATTGCGGTGCGCGGTGGGTACGATAATGTAGGTGTATGTCGTTTACGAAGCGTCTGCTGTGGATCATCCCTGCGCTGCTGGTCGCCTGCTGGCTCGCCGTCCGCTCGATGGCGGCGATGCCCGTGCCCACCCGAGAGTCGGATCTCGGCGATCCGCCGCCGCTGACGTCGGGCGGTCACACGATCCAGGATCCGGCGCTGTCGCGGCTGATCGCGCGATTCGCGCGCGAAGCCCGCAGCAGAAGCTAAAGTCTTCCCACGAGCGCGGTCATGTCGGGTGTGGTTCACAGCATGACCGGGTTCGGCCGGGCGACCGCGGAGGCGGGCGAGCGGCGCCTACACGTCGAAATCCGTTCGCTCAACCACCGCGGACTGGATCTCAAAATCCGCAGCCGCGAGCCCGACGCGTTCTGCGATCACGAGATCGGTCGAGCGGTCCGGAGCGCGATCGAGCGCGGTACGGTCGTGGTGCAGATTCGCGACGAGTCGCGACGCGAGGCCGGTGAGATCGACGAGGAACGGCTGCGGTCCGTGCACGCGACGCTCGAACGGCTGCGCCAGGCGCTGGAGATCGACGAGGCGGTCAGCCTGCGCACCGTCGCAGCATTCATGCGCGCGATCGGCGCCGAATCGATCGCCGGCGAACAGCTGTGGGAGTCGCTGCGGCCCGCGGTCGAGCGTGCGCTCGCCGAGCTACGCGCCAACCGGGCGCGCGAGGGCGCCGTGCTGGCGAAGGATCTGACCGCGCAACACACGCGGATCTCGCAGCTCGCCGAAGAGATCGCGACCAAGGCTGCCGGGTTGCCGGCCTCGTTTGCGCGGAGGCTCGAGGAGCGCGTGGCGGCGCTCGGCAGCCAGCCTGGACTCGACGCTGGTCGCCTCGCCCAGGAGGTCGCGCTGCTCGCCGAGCGCCTCGATGTCTCCGAGGAGTTGGTTCGGCTGGGCGCACACCTCGCGCTCGTGACCGACCTGCTCGCGGCGGGCGGCGCGATTGGCCGCAAGCTGGACTTCGTGATCCAGGAGCTCGGGCGCGAGCTGAACACGATCGCGTCGAAGGCTCAGGACGCCGGCATCGCCGCCCTCGTGATCGACGCCAAGGCCGCGCTCGAGAAGATGCGCGAGCAGGCACAGAACGTCGAGTGAGTGGGGCCGTTCACCGACGGCAATGGTAGAATTCAAGCCAATGACGGAGGCTGAGCCCGGGAAGCACAGAGGCATCTTGCTCGTTATTTCTTCGCCGTCGGGCGCCGGCAAAACCACGCTGGCGCATCTGCTCGCCGAGCACGAGAAGCTCGAGTTCTCCGTCTCCTACACCACCCGCGCACCGCGCGCCGGCGAACGCGAAGGCGCCGACTACAAGTTCGTCACCGACGAGGAGTTCGCCCGCATGGTCGACCGCGGCGAGTTCGCCGAATGGGCGGTCGTCCACGGGCACCGCTATGGGACCGCGGTTCACACCGTCAACCGTGCGCTCGAGGACGGCAAGGACTACTTGTTCGACATCGACTACCAGGGCGGCGCCCAGATCCGCCGACAGTGGCCCGACGAGAGCGTGCTGGTTTTCATCCTGCCGCCGTCGATGGCCGAGCTCGAGCGTCGATTGCGCAGGCGGGCCACCGACGCGCCCGAGGCGATCGACAAGCGGTTGGCGATGGCCACCCGCGAGCTCGAGCACTTCGGCGAATACGACTATCTGGTCGTGAACGACAACCTGGAGACCGCGCTCAAGGAGCTGACGTCGATCTGCGTCGCCGCGCGCTGCGCTCGCTCGCGGCGCAGCCACTATGGCCACTCGCTGCTCACGGAGGCGCGACAGCGCGAGCCTTCGGGGAGGCCCCCCTCGTCCCAATGACCGAGGTCCACGAGATCTGCGCCCAGGTTCGCGGCTACGACGCCGCCGCCGACACCGGACTCATCGAGCGCAGCTTCGCCTTCGCCGCCGAGCGCCACGCTGGTCAGAAACGCCGTTCGGGCGATCCGTATGTCGTCCACCCGGTGGGTGTCGCCAAGATCATCTCCGAGCTGCGTCTCGACGTACCGTCGGTGTGCGCGGGACTCCTGCACGACTGCGTCGAGGACACCAGCGCCACCGCCGACGACATCGGCCGGCTGTTCGGGACCGAGATCCAGTTCCTGGTCGAGGGCGTCACCAAGCTGGGCCAGATCCCGTGGACCACGCGCGAGGAACGCCAGGCGGAGAACTTCCGCAAGATGCTACTGGCGATGGCGCGCGACATCCGCGTCATCCTGATCAAGCTCGCCGACCGCGTCGACAACATGCGCACGCTGGTCCACATGCCGCGCGAAAAACAGGAGCGCATCTCGCGCGAGACACGTGAGATCTATGCACCGCTCGCGAACCGACTCGGCATCCAGTGGATGAAGATCGAGCTCGAGGACCTCGCGTTCCGCTACCTCGAGCCCGAGGACTATACGCAGCTCGTGGCACGGCTCGCGGAGACCGCCGGGTCGCGCGACTCGTACATCACCGAGGTCTGCGACCGGATGCGCGCCGCGCTGACCGAGGCGGAGATAAACGCCCAGGTCTCGGGCCGCGCCAAACACCTGTGGTCGATCGCGCAGAAGATGAAGCGCTCGGGCCGCGACGTGGAGCAGATCTACGACGTGCTCGCGTTCCGCGTGATCACCGAGTCGGTGCGCGACTGTTACGGGGTGCTCGGCGTCGTCCACTCGCAGTGGACGCCGGTGCCGGGGCGGTTCAAGGATTTCATCGCGCTGCCCAAGCCCAACCTCTATCAGTCGCTGCACACAACCGTGATCGGCCCGCGCGCCGAGCGCGTCGAGGTACAGATTCGAACCCAGGAGATGCACCGCATCGCCGAGCAGGGCATCGCGGCGCACTGGAAGTACAAGGAGCAGCAGTCTCCGTCGGACGAGGACGGCAAGTCGTTCGCCTGGCTGCGCCAGCTCATGGAGTGGCAGCGCGATCTCAAGGACCCGACCGAGTTCATCGAGACGGTGAAGATCGACCTGTTCCAGGACGAGGTCTTCGTCTTCACCCCCAAAGGGGACGTCAAGGCGCTGCCCAAGGGCTCGACGCCGATCGATCTCGCCTACGCCATTCACTCCGAGGTCGGCGGGCACTGCTCGGGCGCGCGCGTGAACGGCCTCATCGTGCCGCTGCGCTACGCGCTCCGCAACGGCGACACGGTCGAGATCCTGGCGTCACCCAACCAGAAGCCGTCCAAGGATTGGCTGAAGTTCGTCATCACCAGCCGCGCCCGCACCAAGATCCGTCACTTCATCAGGATGGAGCAGCGCGAGCGCAGCCAGCAGATGGGGCGCGACATCCTGGGCCGCGAGCTCCGCAAGCAAGACTACTCGCTTGCCACCGCTGAGCGGCAGGGCTGGCTCGTCAGCGCCGCGCATAGGCTGCGCCTCGGCAGCGCCGACGAGCTGCTGGTCGCGGTCGGCTACGGCAAGGTCAGCCCCGCGCACGCGGCGGACGCGGTTCTGATCGACGTCAGCCACGGTGGAACGATTCCGCCCACGCCGGCGACCGAGGCGCCCGCGGCGATCCGACGACCGACGCCCAAACGTTCGATCGGCGGCATCAAGGTCCAGGGCGAGGCCGACATCCTGGTCAAGTTCGCGAAGTGCTGCACGCCGGTCCCCGGCGACTCGATCGTCGGATTCATCAGCCGCGGCCATGGCGTCGTCATCCACCAGCGCGAATGCCCGAAGGCGCTGGACCTCGACCCCGCCCGACGCGTCGACGTGTCCTGGGACGACGAATCCAAGACGCTGCGTCCGGTGGCGGTGCAGGTCACCTGCTCGGACCGGCCCGGCCTGCTGGCCGCGATCTCGAAGTCGTTCACCGAGCACGGGGTCAACATCTCGCAGGCCAAGTGCCGGACGACCGAAGACGGGCGCGCCGTGAACACGTTCCAGGTCACGGTCGGGCACCTCGATCAGCTCAAGACCGTGCTGCGCAGCATTGGGGCGATCGAAGGAGTGGTGTCCGCCACCAGGCTGTGATAGGAAACGCCCGCCATGGCCTCGAACACCCGCATGACTTGGAAGCGCCGCACCCGCAAGCACGTGAACATGGGCAAGAAGCGCAAGGCGATCGAGAGCAAGCACTCGACCCCCAGCGCCGCACAGCTGTTCGCAGAGCTCGGCCCGCCCCAGGGTCCCGACCGCGGCGCCCGCAAGTCCTAAAATCGGACCCGTCCGCTCCCGCCGCGCGGCTCCCTTTCCCCGACCACAAACTGGGGTATAGAATTGATCTTTTGGGGGAATTGTGCGCTAACATGGCCGCGACCAGCAGGGGATTTGGCGCAGTACCACCCCGTGTCACGACGCTAGGAGCCGGATGAAAGTCTGCCCGAACTGTCAGGCCAAGTATCCCGACGACGCTAACTTTTGTCCGCAGGAGACGTGTGCGACGCCCGAAGGTCCACGCCGCCTGGACATCATTGCCGAGGCGCCCGCCCGCCCCCGCTACGACCTCGAAAACGAGATGGGCGGGTCGCGCAGCGGCGAGGTTTTCACCGCCAAGGACACGCAGACCGGCGCGACCGTCGCGTACAAGCGCATCGCGCGCGCGGCGCTGCCGACTCCCGCGATCGTCGACCGCGCCCAGCGCGAGCTCAAACAGCTGTCGCGCGCGCAGAACGCCCACCTGGCTCGCGTGCTCGACTTCGGCAAGGACGCCGAGGGTCGTGTGTTCGTGGTCAGCGAGCTCGCCCAGGGCCAACCGCTGGATCGCATGGTGGCGGCGACCGGACCGCTACCGCTGGATCGGATCAAACGCGTCGTCGCCCAGATCGGTGAGGCGCTGCTCGAGGGGCAGAAGGTGGGCGTCGTCCACCACGACCTGTCGGCGAAGAACGTGCTCGTCGACGACGGCGACGCCGTGAAGGTGATCAACTTCGTCGCGCCGGTGCCGGTAAGCGACACCGTGTTCGGCGTCCCCGAGTACCTGTCGCCCGAGCAGGCCGAAGGCAAGCTGGTCGACCAGCGATCGAATACTTACAGCCTGGGCGCGATCATGACTCTGATGCTCACCGGGCAGCCGCCGGTGAGCGGAGGCGACGTCGCATCGACGCTCGCGGCGATCAAGAATGGCGAGGTGGTCCCGCCGAGCCGCGCGGTGCCCGGACTCACGCCCGAGGTCGATCGCGTGGTGCTGAAGGCGATGGACAAGAGCCCCAATCGCCGGCCGCTCACCATGCGCCAGTTCTTGACCGACGTGGGCGGGCTGGTGGCGATGGGGGCAGGCACGGCGGCCGCGGGTGGCGTCGGCTTCGCGAAGACGATGATGTTCACGGGCGGATCGCCCGACGTCCAGAAGCTGGTGAACCAAGCGCTCGCGGCGCGGGCCGAGGCCAACGGCGCGACCGCCGGCCAGGGCGTGGTGGCCATGGACCCCACCGCCGGCCAGGCTACGCCGCCGCCGCACGCGCCCCTGGCGGCGCCAGCGCCGGCAGCTCCCGCAGCATCGCCGCGACAGATGACCCCGCCTCCGCAAGCCAACGAGCCATCGCTAGGACCTCGGCGGTCGCACGGCGCCGCGATCGCGGCCACCATGGTCGCGATGCCGGCGGCGAGCCCGCGCATGCCGGGTGCGTCCCAAGCACCTTCCAGCGCGTCGCCCGCGGATCTCGACCGCGCGATGTCGACGCCTCCTCCTGTCGCGGCGACGCCGCCACCCGGCGGGCCGGCCCCAGCAACGGCCGGGGCGCCGACGCCCAAACAGGCGGCCGGCGGCACGTTTCGCGAAACGCTATGGTTCAAAAAGGGCGACGTCGACCAGATGGTCGCCGAGGCGCGAGCGCGGGTCGAAGCCGCGCGCGGAAAAGGCGCAACTCCTCCGGAAGAGGTCGCGGCTGTCGCTGCGGGCGAGGCACCGCCGGAGGACGTCCGCCCGCTCGAGGATCGCTACGTCGACGACGGATCGGTGACGGCCGAAGATCGTAAGAAATTCTCGCTGCGATCCGGGGGTACCGCCACCGCGATGCCAATCGCTGGGCGCATGCCGGGCGATCGCATGAGCGAGTCCGAAATGGTGGGGGAGATCGGGAAGGGGAAACGCGCCGCGATCATCGGGGTGGCGATCGCTCTCGCCGTAGTGCTGGGCGCGATCGCGTTCATGGCGATGCGTCACAAGGGTGCGGTCAAGAGCGCGGTCGCGGTGCCGGCCCCCGCCGTCGCGGAGCCGGCGCCGCCACCGGTCGAAGCGCCGCCACCGCCGGCGGCACCATCGCCTGCACCGAGCGAGAAGGTCCCTCCGGCTGCCAAGTCGGCCGCCGCCAAGGCGGCTGACGACGGCGGTGCCGCAAGGGCCAAGGCCGCCAGCAAAAAACACGTCGCCACCAAGAAGGCGAAGAGCAGCAAGAAGCACCGCTGAGGCGCGCCTCCGGCGCTTCGCGGGAGGGGCAGGCCCCTCCCGCGGACCCACCCCCGACGAGAGCCGGGCCCGGATCTGCTTTCCGGGCGGCGTCTCCGGCGGGCGCGGGGTTCCCACGCGGTCTTCCCGCGTGGGGTGCGGCTATGCACGCCTCCGATCCGCTAGGAGCCCAGGAAGGCGTCGACTGCTTCGCTAATGAGTTCGGTGACTGTGTCGATGGAGGCGCTGGCGTCGATGAGGCGGCCGTTCGGATCCTGGGCCAGGAGATCGCGGTAGCGGGCGGCGACGCGTTCTTGGACGGCGTCGTGGTCGTAGCGTTCTTCGGGGCGGCCGGCGGCGCGGCGGCGCTCGGCGGCGATGGTGACTGGGAGATCGAGGAGGAGGGTGAGATCGGCGGGGCGAATGTCGCGGGCGAGGGAGGCGACCCAAGCGGCGTCGGCTTCGTCGGCCTGGTAGACCAGGGAGGAGAGGAGGTAACGATCGCTGACCACGTCCTTGCCCGCGGCCAGCGCGGGCTCGATCTCGCGGCGCAGGTGATCGCGGCGGTCGGCGGCGAACAACAACGCCGCGGTCAGGCCGTCGGCGGGGGTGCCGTTCGGGAGTCGGTGTTGTCCCATCAGGATCTCGCGCAGCAGGCGACCGACTGGACCGGCGCTTGGCTCGCGGGTGACGTGGACACGGCGGCCGCGGCGTTCCAGATGACGCGCCAGCCGATCGAGCTGCGTGGTCGTCCCCGATCCGTCGATCCCCTCGAGCACGATGAGCTTGGGCCCCGGCATGGCTTGAGTAAAACGCGCCTTCGATCTACACGGAATGCTCCGTGACGCAAAGCCGGATCAGCCTCCCACGATGAAGCCCATCGGACAACGCCCGCTCGGTATCCCGCGACTTACGGTGGTCCTGGTGTTGCTCGTGACGTCGGCGGGCTGCCGGCGCGCGCGCGAGCGGTTCACGGCGCCCAACGCCACCGCCATCGCCCAGGAGGCGCGCGATGTCCGCTGCATGGAGCGGCCCGAGGGCTGCATCTGGTGTGAGGGCCGCGGCGCGACCGCTCAGCTCGTCGATCCCGACGCGCCCAACGCGTCGCTGTGCAATCCGAAGGATTCGGGCGATTGCGTCGACTTCTGCTCGCGGCTGACGCCCGAGTGCGCGGTTCCGTGGCGAACCGTCCCGAGCTGTCTCTTGCCGACCGAGCAGGAGTACCGGCGCGAGATCTTCTGGCGCGACACCGCCGACCGCCCGGAGGCGCTGGTCCAGGGACGTATCACGGACGAGGCCGGCAAGCGCGTCGAAGGCGCGAAGCTCGACGTCTGGTTCCAAGGGACGGCGATTCTCGACGAGGTCTCGGCACGCGACGGCAGCTACCGATTACGGTTGCGTGCGGGACCGTGGAGTTACTCGGTCCGGGTGAGCCACGCGAGCTACGCGACGGACATCGCCGAGATCCGGATCGACAAGCCGGGCAACACGGTGCGCAGCTTCCACCTTGCGCCCGAGAACGTCATCCGCGGCCGCATCGTCGACCGCGACGGCGATCCGATCCGCGGCGTCACCGTCCACGCGGTCCGAAATTCCGACGATCCGGTCGCATCCGGGGAGGCGCAGAGCGGCGATGACGGCAACTTCGCGGTGGGCGGGCTGGACGTACGCCGCTATTACCTGCGTGCGGCCAAGTTCGGCTGGACGCCCGAGACGTTGAAGTGGCCGGTGACCGCACCGGCGACGCGGGTTGGCTTCCGACTGGCGCGAACCGGCGTCATCGAGGGCCGCGTCGTCGACAACGACGGCGAGGGACAGCCCAGCGCGACGGTCGTGGCGCTGCTGTCGGGCGGCATCGGGGCGGTGACCTCGCCGGTCATTTGGGCCGTCGACGCCAACGGCCGCTTCGCGCAGGATCGATTCCAGCGCGGCACCTACTACTTGTGGGCGCGCCACGGCGAGATGTTGGTCTATCCGCCGCTCAAGATCGAAATCACGGACGACGAGCTGGATGCGAGCATCGAGCTCAAGTTGTCGCACCGGGGTGCGCGCGTGCGCGGCCGGGTGGCGAGCCGGGGCGGAGGCATGCTCGAGCCCGAGACTCGCGCGGTCCTGTTCGGGCGATCGCCACTCGCGCTGCCGCGCAAAGCGGTCGGCGAGCTGGATCGCGAGGGCAAATTCGTGGTGGCGAGCCTGCTACCCGGACGCTACGAGATCTCCGTCCGCGTCGGCTCGCGCATCCTCCCGATCCAGGCCGGCCCGCGCGACGTCGAAATCCCCATCGACCCCGGCTCGACGGTCGACCTCGCCGAAACCATCGTCGTCCGTCCGCAGGCCGAGGAGTGAAGGACGAGCTCAGTGCAGGACGCGCATGCGGCCCAAGCAGTCGCGGAGGACGTGGTGGCTTTCGCTCTCGAACGACGTGAAGCGGACCGCCATTCCGGACACCGCGCGCGTGGTGCCTGCCTGGGAGTAGTTGATGAAGTAATGGTTCTTGACCTCGCCGGTCGCGACCACGTCCCCGGAGCCGTCCGGGACGGGGAAACACACCCGAACCGTCGCGCCGAGCGGCAACGGATCCGACATCTCGAGAAAGATGCCGCCGGCCGAAACGTTGCGGGCGACGCAGTAGATCTCGCCGAACAGCAACGACTCGAGCCGCACCATGAACATCTTGTCGAACCGCAGGTGAGCGCGCTGCTCGTCGACTTCGACCTGGGCGGAGGTGACCGGGGCAGGCGCGGGCTCGGGAGGGGTCGGCATAGGATAATCGTAGCCTGTCGGGTAATGAAGTCAAAAAACTTACATGTAGGATATTTGCCGATATGAGCTTTCCTCATCCGCTTCGGCTCTGGATTCCGGCCGCCCTCTGGACCGGGCTCATCTTCGCTATCTCGGCGATGCCCGGCCAAGCGCTACCACCGCTGCCAGGCTTCCACAGCGACAAGCTCATCCATGGGGCCGTATACGCGATTCTAGGGGTGCTGTTGTGGCGCGCGCTCGGGCGTACTACGACGCTCACAGGAGCGCCGTTGCTGGTTGTCACCGTGGCGCTGGCGACGCTTTACGGAGCGAGCGACGAGTTCCACCAGCTATTCGTCCCGGGTCGCATGTGCGACCTCAGGGACGCCGTCGCGGACTTCGTCGGCGCCCTGACGGGCTCGCTCGTCGCAGCGTTTCTGTCCGCGCACCGATACCAGCATCGAGACCGGCGGGAGCGATAGCTCAAAATCTGCGCCTCCGTTATCATGCTCCGGGGCGGCGCGCGATGCTCTCCGACGAACGGACCACACACCGCAACGAGCTGCTGGTTCCGAGTGAGGTCGACGGGTTGGTCGTCGCCCCGGGGCGGGCCGGCACGCGCGTGCTGCTCGAGCTGTTTGCGGAGCAGGGCGTCCGCATGCGCGCCGAGACCGACGGCGAGCAGGCGTTCGAGGAGGTCCTCCTGCATCCTCCCGACCTGGTCGTCATCGACGACCGGGTGGGGCCCCGCGGGGGGGTCGACCTGTGCCGGCGGCTCAAGGCCAACCCGCGCACCCACTTCGTGCCGGTGATCGTCTGCGCCCTGGATGACTCGCCCGAGCAGCGGGTGCGCGCGTTCTCGGCCGGCGCGGACGCGGTGTTCGCCCCCGGCACCGGCGGCGACGAGCGGCGCGCGCGGCTCATCGCGCTGCTGCGGACACGCGCCCTCCAGCGCCGCAGCGATCGTCGGTCGCGCACCCAGAAGACGGAGATTGCGGAGCGCCGCCAGTGGCTGTCGATGTTTCTGCACGATCTCAAAGGGCAGGTCGCAGCGCTGTCCGCTAACGTCGACTACCTGGCCAAGTTCGGTCCTGGGCGAGGCGACGCACGCCGCCCCGACTTCGAGGAGAGCGTCGACGATGCGCGCAGCGTGTTCGCCGCGCTCGCGGCAGCGGTCCGTACCGTCATCGACTACGATCGCTACGAGACCGGCCAGCTCGTGCCCAAGGAGGACAAGCTCTTGCTTTCGGAGATCGCCGCCCAGGTCGTCGATGGGCTCCGGCGCCACGCCGAGCTGGTCGAGAAGAAGCTCGCGCTGCGGCAGGCGCCCGACGAGCGCTGCATTTACGGCGACCGTGAGCTCGTCGAGTCGGCCATGCTCAATCTCACGATGGGCGCCGTCCGCCGCAGCCCCGCTGGCGCGGTCGTGTCGATCGAGACGGTTGCGACCGACACCGGAATGCGGTTCCGCGCGGCGGCGGGCGGCGCGATGCTGCAGCCGATGGAGCGCGTGCTGATGTTCGAGCCCTACGCGCAGCACGTCGCGGGAGCCGCCGGTTACGGCCTAGGCCTCGCGCTCGCGCGGGCGGTCGTGGACGTCCACGGCGGCCGGATCTGGGCGGAGGACGTCGCCGAGGGGGGCGTCGCCTTCGTGTTCGAATTGGGTTTCGCTCCCGGCGGGGTGCGCCCGCGCCGAGCCCCACATCGCGACGAGCGGTCGCCCGGGGACGGCGGTCAGGCCGCGGTGGGCACGTGACGGCGCCCGGCGGGCTCGTCCGTTTGCTGGTTGTTATCGCGGCGCTCGCCATACCCGCGGCGGCGCGCGCCGCCGACAGCGCGAAGATCGACGAGCTCGGCAAGGCGGTGGTGGAGGACGGGAACTACAAGGTTCGGGTGCAGGCGGCGCTGGTGCTTGGCAAGCTGGCGGACCCGCGCGCGGTCGCTCCGCTCGTCAAGGCGCTCGGGGACGTGAACAAGACCGTGCGCGCGATGGCGGCCCAGGCGCTCGGCCAGATCGGCGATGCGTCGGCGGCCGACCCCCTGCGCGCGCTGCTCACCAAGGAGTCGGACCCCTTCGTACGCACGCAAATCGAAAAGGCGCTCGGTTCGCTGGGCGGCGGGGGAGGGGGCGGCGCGGTCGGGGGCAGGAAGGCGAAGGTCTACCTGTCGTTCGGCCCGTTCACGGGCGGCGTCAAGTCCGCGGGCGCCGAGGCCGCGCGGACGATCGCCGATGCCCTGTCGCGAGAGCTCGGGAAGCTGCCCGTCGTCACCCTGACCTTGACCGCCGCCGACCAGCACAACTTCGCCAAGACGGGCCTGCTCGGGTTCTACATCGACGGCAACATCACCCGGCTCGAGGACGTGATGGCGGCTGGGACGTCCGAGACCAACTGCGACGTCAAGGTGATGGTTGCGCGTTGGCCGACCAAGAGCATCATCATGTGGACCAGCGCGGGCGCCAGTCTGCAGTCGGGATCGCGCCCGCGCGACAAGGAGAATGCGCGGCGGGACTGCCTCGAGGCGTCCGCCGGTCAGCTGAGCGAAGATCTCGGTCGTTTCTTCAAGTCTCAGGGGGGATAGGTAGAATGGTCATCGAATCACCGATCCGGAGGGCCTCATGAACTCGAGCGAAATGGCCGCGTCGCGGGCGCCGTATAAGCGCAAGGTACGCAATTACCTGCTCGATGTCGGGCTACAGCTCCGGTACACGGCGACCATCGTTCTGGTCGCGGGGTTCCTGACCGCGGGGCTCGGGTACAAGATGTACCAGGCGACGCGCGACATCTCGAAGGTCATCCTGTGGACGGGGCTGGTGGATCCGACCAGCGCGCAGGAGCTGCAATCGCAGTTCTCCAATAGCGACCGCGTGGTGCTGTGGGGCATCATTGGGTTCGGCATCGTGCTGATCGTGTCGATCAGCGCGGTCGGCATCCTGATCACGCACAAAGTGGCGGGGCCGCTCTACAAGATCACGAGCCTGTTCCACCGCGTGCGCGACAACAAGCTGGGCCCGGCGCCCGCTGGACTGCGAAAGGGCGACGAGCTGCAGGACTTCTACACGGGCTTCCGCGAGATGCACCTCGCGGTGCGGGGACGCGTCGAAGACGACGTGCGCGTCCTGGGCGCCGTCGTGTCGGCGCTGGAGACCGGCGCCGACGCCCGCCAGCCCGCGGTGGCGCGCGCGCTCGAGGATCTTCGAAGCTTGCGCAAGGCGAAGGAAGAGAGCCTGGAAGGCCAGCCCGAGGCGTTTCTGACGTCGGGAACGTAACCGCCGGCGCGGCGAACCGCCGGCGCGGTTAGGAGACTGTCGCACAAATAGCCGCAAACTCGCGCTGCGCGCGAGAGCGGCTAGCGCCGCGTCTGAGCGGCGCTGACCAGGCAGAGGCCGTGCAGGAACAAGCCCGGCAGGAAGCAGCAGGCGTAACCCATCAGGGTCGTGGCCATCCACGCCACGCCGGCGCCCGCGCGCCCGGCGTAGATGTGGCCGGCGCCCGGGATCAACATCGACAGCATCACCGCGGTGACCGGGCTCGGGCGCGGGCGTAGCGTCAAGAACAGCGCTTCGCCGCCGCCGCCGATTGGTGGCGGGCCAAGCGACACCTCGTTGCCGACGCGAGCCGCGATAGGCTTTCGGCCGGGGTACACGTACTCGACGATGCCGGCCGCGCTGGTCCGCACCATCAGCGTACCCTGCTCGACCATGCGCGCGAGATGGCGTTCGGCGGTGCGCACCGAGACTCTCCCGAGGTATGCGACGTGCGCCGCGGTCACCGGCACGTCGGTCTCGAACAGCACCTTCAAGACCAGCTGTTCGAACTCTTCGAAGTCCATCGCGTGCGTTCGTTAGCGTAGCACACGCGCGCGCGAAGAAAGCCCGCAACGAAGCGCCCATCGCGATGTCGTTACGTGGTTTCCCTGCTGCGTGTCGCGCGCGAGGAGATGTAGGTGCGCACGACCGGCGCCAGCCGAGATTGCGACCCAGCCGGCGAGGGTGCCCGGGCGCGGAACGGACCCGGGCGAAATCATTCGCGAAGTTGACGGAATACTTATTATCGGCGTTTTGCCGACGACCGCGGGATCCGGGCGCGCAGGCCCCAGACCAAGGTGAGCGCCTCGAAAAAGATGGTCCCGGACATCTTCGACTGGCCGACGCGGCGGTCGACGAACTTGATCGGGACCTCGGCGACGCGAAAGCCGGCCCGCAGCGCGCGATAGGTCATCTCGATCTGGAACCCGTAGCCCTTGGCTGACACCGCGGCGAGATCGATCCCGCGCAGCGTGTCTGCACGCCAGGCCTTGAACCCCGACGTCAGATCGCGGACGCCGATGCCGAGGATGGCCTGCGCGTAGAGGCCGCCGCCGCGGCTGATCATGCGCCGGCCGATGCCCCAATTTTCGGTACCGCCGCCGCGCACGTAGCGCGAGCCGATGGCGAGATCGGCGCCCTCGTCGAGCGCGCGGAGCAAGCGCGGGAGGTCGTTCGGATCGTGAGAGAAATCGGCGTCCATCTGGACGATGCGTTCCCAGCCGAGCTCGGACGCGAGCGCTTGCTTGTATGCGTCGAGGTACGCGGCGCCGAGGCCCTGCTTGCTCGGGCGGTGCATGACGTCGACGTTCGGATCGGCCGCGGCCATCGCGTTGGCGACCTCGCCGGTGCCGTCGGGCGAGTTATCGTCCACCACCAGCACGGTCGCCTCGGGCACGGCGGCGCGCACCGCGGGGATGATTTGGGGGACGAGCTCGCGCTCGTTGTACGTCGGGATCACGACCAGTGTCTTGCTCGCGGCCGTGGTGGCGTCGGTCATTGACTTTGCACCTTAATACCTGAAACTGGCGGGCTCATGAAACTGCTCGTCACCGGCGGCGCCGGCTTCATCGGCTCCTCGTATGTGAGGCTCGTGCGGCGGTCCCGTCCCGCCGATCTGCTGGTCAATGTCGACGCGCTGACGTACGCCGGAAACCTCGAGAACCTGCGCGATCTCGAGGGTGACGGCGGGCACGTGTTCGCGCGCGCCGACATCCGAGACGGCGAAGCGATGCGCGAGCTCATGCGCCGGCACGCGATCGACGCGGTGGTCAACTTCGCCGCTGAGAGCCATGTGGATCGCAGCATCATGTCGGCGCGGCCCTTCCTCGACACCAATGTCGGCGGGACCCTGGCTTTGCTGGAGGCCGCGCGCGAGGCCGGCGTCCGACGGTTCTTGCAAGTGTCGACCGACGAAGTTTACGGAAGTCTCGGACCGACGGGAGCGTTCGAGGAAACGACGCCGATCTCGCCGCGCAGCCCGTATTCGGCCAGCAAGGCCGCCGCCGACCACTTCGTGATGGCCTTCCACCACACCCACGGGATGGACACCGTCATCACGCGCTGCTCGAACAATTACGGTCCGTACCAGTTTCCCGAGAAGTTGATCCCGCTCATGATTCTGAACGCGTTCGAGGGTAAGCCCCTGCCCGTCTACGGCGACGGCCTCTACGTGCGCGACTGGATCCACGTCGAGGATCACTGCGAGGCCGTCGACCTGGTGCTTCTGCGCGGCGCAGCCGGCGAGGTCTACAACATCGGCGCCGAAAATGAACGGCCGAACCTGGACGTCGTACGCGACATCCTGCGCCTCACCGGCCGCGACGAGTCGCTCGTCCGCTACGTGCCCGACCGCCCCGGCCACGACCGCCGCTATGCGATGAACGCGCGCAAGATCCGTGACCAACTCGGATGGCGTCCGCGCCACGACTTCACCGGCGGGCTGGCGGAAACGGTCGCGTGGTACCGGAACAACGACGCATGGTCCGCCCGCGTGCGCAGCGGCGCGTATCGGGACTACTACGAGAGCCAGTACGCCACGCGGCTGGCGGAAGCAGGCGCGAGATGAGCGCCGCGAAGAGCGCAACTGCGACCGGAGGCGGGATCGAGCTACGCGGCGTGGTGCTGGCGGGCGGGACGGGCTCGCGCCTGTTTCCGCTCACCAAGGTGACGAACAAGCACCTCTTGCCCGTCGGGCGCGAGCCGATGATCTTCCATCCGGTGAAGAAGCTTGTGGAGGCCGGCATCCGCGAAATCCTGATCGTCACTGGCACCGAGCACATGGGGGCGGTCGTGGGACTGCTCGGTAGCGGGAAGGACATGAACTGCGAGTTCACCTACCGCGTACAGGACGAGGCGGGCGGCATCGCGCAGGCACTGGGCCTGGCGCGCCGGTTCGGGCGCGGCGGCCGACTGGCCGTCATTCTCGGCGACAACATCTTCGAGAACTCGATCGCCCCGTTTGCCGACGCGTTCCGCAAGCAGCCGAGCGGCGCCAAGATTCTGGTTCAGGAGGTCGACGATCCGGGCCGCTACGGCGTCGCGGTCACCGAGGGTAGCCGGGTGACACGCATCATCGAGAAGCCCAAGCAGCCGCCGAGCCGGCTCGCGGTCACCGGGATCTACTTCTACGACGAGGAGGTCCACGACATCATCGCGGCGCTGCGCCCTTCTGGTCGCGGCGAGCTCGAGATCACCGACGTCAACAACGCATACATCGAGCGCGGAGACCTCACCTTCGACGTGCTCTCCGGCTGGTGGACCGACGCCGGTACGTTCGAGTCGCTGCGTACCGCGAACGACCTGCTCGAGAAGCGCGGCTAGCCGCGATCGTCGGCGAACGCGCGCAGCGAAACGACGTAAACGCCGGGGATGCGCTCGGACTCGCGCGCGGGACCGTTGGGCATGCCCTACCCTATTCGCACCTCCTCGGCGATGAAAGCGCGAAGCGAATCCTGCCATGTCGAGAACTGATCGAGACCGCGCTCGCGCAGCATCCGGTTGTCTAGGATCGCGCGGCGCGGGCGGACGGCCTTGAGCGGCAGCGCCGAGGTCGGCACGCCCGTCACCCGGTCGTCGGGTACGCCCAGCATCGACGCGGCCAGTCGGCCGAATTCGGCCCAGCTGGTCTCTCCATGGGCCGTGGCGTGATAGAGGCCGTGGTGCTGGGTTCGGGCCAGCGCCCCCGAGACCTTCGCCACTTCCCGCACCCACGTCGGTGACCCCCGGCGATCGCGATCGGCGCGCAGCGACTCTCCGGCCCGCAGGCGGCGCACGATCGTCGACGGAAAGTTGCGACCGCCGCGTCCGTAAAGGCAGCCGACGCGCAGGATGAAGTGCCTGGGGTTGGCGGCGGCCACCCGGGTGTCGCCCTCGACCTTGGTCTTGGCGTAGGCGCCCTGCGGCGACGGTGGATCCGACTCGTCGTAGGGGCGCTCGAGCTCGCCATCGAACACGAAGTCGGTCGAGTAGTGCATCACGGCGGCGCCGAGCTCGGCCGCCGCGCGGGCGACATTCTCGGCTCCCGCCGCATTGACGGCGAGCGCGAGCTCGGGCTCGCTCTCGGCGCGGTCGACGTCGGTGTAGGCGGCGGCGTTGAACACCACCGCCGGGCGCACGGCGGCCAGCAACGCACGCACCGCGGCCGCGTCGCGAATGTCGCATTCGCCGTGCGCGGGCGCCGCCGCCACGACGAACCCGGCACGCGGCAACTCGTCCGCGAGCGCGAGCCCCAGCGTGCCGCGGCCTCCGAGCACGATCGCGACGGCGGGCTCGCGGGTTGGCGCCGTTTGGTCTGATGCCATCGCCGGTCGCCTAGGCGGTGGGCGGGCGTCCGGCGAGCGAGGAGCGGACGTCCGCCTCGTCAGCCCGCACCATCATCTCGATGAGCTCGCGGAACGCCACCTTGGGCTTCCAACCGAGCGCCTTGCGCGCCTTGCTCGCGTCGCCGTGCAAGTGGTCGACCTCGGTGGGGCGAAAGTAGCGCGGGTCGATCTCGACGTGTTTCTTCCAGTCGAGCTCGAGGGTGCCGAAGGCGACATCGAGGCACTCGCCGACCGAGTGCGACTCGCCGGTCGCGACGACGAAGTCGTCGGGTTTGTCTTGCTGAAGCATGAGCCACATCGCCTCGACGTAGTCGCCAGCGAAGCCCCAATCGCGTTTGGCTTCGAGGTTGCCGAGGTACAGCTTCTTGTCCAGGCCGTGACGGATGCGGGCGGCGGCCCGGGTGATCTTGCGGGTCACGAACGGGATCCCGCGCCGGGGGGACTCGTGGTTGAACAGGATGCCGCACGACACGAACATGCCGTAGGCCTCGCGGTAGTTCTGACAGACCTGGTGCGCGAACACCTTCGCGCACGCGTAAGGACTGCGCGGCTCGAACCGGGTCTGTTCGTTCTGCGGCGGCGCGGCGCCTCCGAACATCTCGCTCGAGGACGCCTGGTAGAAGCGCACCGACTTATCGAGGCCCGACTCGCGGATCGACTCGAGCAGGCGCAGCGTACCGATGCCCACCGTAGAGGCGGTGTATTCGGGCACGTCGAAGCTGACGCGAACGTGGCTCTGCGCACCGAGGTTGTAGATCTCGTCGGGCTTCACGGTTCGCAGCGCGCGGTTCAACGAGCTCGCGTCGTCGAGATCGCCGTAGACGAGCCGCAGCCGATAGTCGGGGACGTGCGGGTCCTGATAGATGTTGTCCAGCCGTTCGGTGTTGAACGAGCTCGAGCGGCGAACCAGCCCGTACACCTCGTATCCCTTGCCCAGCAGCAGCTCGGCCAGGTACGAGCCGTCCTGCCCCGTGATCCCCGTAATCAACGCCCTTTTCATAGGCCTTCAATCTCCTTTTGGTGTTCTTCGTAATACCCGACCGTAGCCGCGATGCCCCGGTCGAACAGAGTCTTGGCCACGAATCCGAACCGCTCGCGGGCGCGGCTGACGTCCAGCCGACGCCGCGGTTGGCCGTTGGGCTTGTGGGTGTCCCACACGACGCGGCCGGTGAATCCCGTGGCGTGCTGGATGAGCAGCGCGAGATCACTGATCCGGATCTCGTTCCCGCTCCCGAGGTTCACGGGATCGCTCGAGTCGTAGTGTTCCGCCGCCAGCAGCATGCCCTCCGCGGCGTCGTCGACGTAGAGGAACTCGCGCGTCGGCGTTCCGTCGCCCCAAAGCACGACTTCGGACTCACCACGCGTGCGTGCGCCGATGAACTTGCGGATCATGGCCGGGATCACGTGCGACGATCCGAGATCGAAGTTGTCGCCCGGGCCGTAAAGGTTGACCGGGAACAGCACCACGCTGTTGAGGCCGTACTGCTCTCGATAGCCCGACGAAAGCACCAGCATCATCTTCTTGGCGATTCCGTAAGGGGCGTTGGTTTCCTCCGGGTAGCCGTTCCAGAGATCGTCTTCTTTGAAGGGCACCGGCGTGAACTTCGGGTATGCGCAGATCGTGCCGGTCGCGACCAGCTTGGACACCTTGGCAAGCCGGCACTCCTCGAAGATGTTGAGCCCCATCATTGCGTTGTCGAACAGGTACTTGCCGGGATTGGCCTGGTTCGCGCCGATGCCACCGACCTGCGCCGCGAGGTGGAGACACAGGTCGGGCTTCGAATCGGCGATCACGCGACGGACGGCGTCCCGATCGACGAGGTCATACTCGGCCGAGCGCGGCACGAACACGACCGCGCCTTCGCGGCGGAGACGCTCGCTCACCACGCGGCCGAGGAAGCCGGCGCCTCCGGTGACGAGAACGCGGCGCTTTTCCCAGAACTGGCTCATAGAAGGTGGCGGAATTTACCACCAATCCGCGCTCGAGCGGCCAACCCGCGCGCGTCCCGTCATTGGCCGAGAGCGGCGTGGGCGGAGAGTTTCCCGGCCGCCACCTCCGCAGCGAGCGCGGTCAGCTCGGCAAGCGCATGCCCGGCCTTGTCCGCCGCTGGCGGCACGCCGCCCGCCTTCACCGTGGAACCGTAGGTGGTAATCACGAACACCCGAACCGCCTCCAGCTTCTCAGCCGGCAGCGCGCGGCCGTAGGCTTCGATCAGATCGGCGATGTCCCGGGGCGGCTTGCCTTCCAGGACGACGCGTCCCCACGCGGACAGCAACTTGGCCTGGAAGTTTCGGAACGGGCCCAGTACCGCGGCCGGGCTCACGCCAGGCGGAACCCGATCCTTGACGAACGGCGCGTACACCTCTGGTGGCGCGACCTTGCGGCCGACCGACTTCGATTGCGCCAGCCGATAGAGCACGGTCGCGGCGAGCCCGGGGTCCGTGAGCTGCTCCGCCGGGGGCCGAGGCCCTCCGGCTGCGGTGACGGCGTATCGGTTCTCTCGAACCGCGGCAAACAGCTCGCGCTGGCGCGGCGTCCCTGCGTCGGCGGGGAGCGCGCCCTCGGGGCCCTCCCCCACCCGCCATTCGCGCGCGATCACTTCCTGCGCCTGCGCATAGCCCCTGGCCAGGGGGCCGAGGACCGCGGGCCCGTTCGCATCTCCCACCCGCGCGGCGGCGGTGAGCGCGAGCGAGCCCGCGAGGGTCTGCGGCAGCGCCCGATCGTTGCCGGGATACGCTTGCAAGCCGATCCAGAGCAACTCGGGGTGCTCGTCCGCGCGACCGAACGACCCTCGCAGAGCGAGCCCGCGCGACGGCGTCTGCCCCCCGGCCCGCTCGCCGCCGACCACGAACACGGTCGGCTCGCCCGCCGACGCGATGGGCGCCGGTCCATACCGCCGGCCACCAGCCTGGGCCTCGCGCACGAGCTGCTTGGCGAGGTAGTCCGTACGCAGCGCCTCGGCCGCGAACCCGAGCGCGAGCGCCTTGTGTAGCGGCTCGGCACGCGGATCGTTCGGCTCGACCAGCTCGACGACGTCGAGCCCCGTGGGGCTGCGCGCCGTCGCGCCCGACGCATCGCGGACGGGCGCGACGATGAGGAAGGAATCCGCAGGCCCGAGCGCGGCGCTGCGGCGACAGCCGCCGAGCGCGCCAGCAACGCATGCCAATGCCAGAACGAGGCAACTACGGCTCTTGTGTCGGGTGGCCATCGTGACCCCGGCCTGATTCGAACAGGCGACCTACGGTTTAGGAAACCGCCGCTCTATCCACCTGAGCTACGGGGCCGTGCGCTGATCTCTACCACTTGGCCACCCGACCACATAACGAAACGGGGGCACTCAGCGGACGGATTCCGCGAACGCTCCCGCGACGCTATCGGGTCTTCCGCGGCTGTTCGTTCCGCAATTTGCGATCTCTCGCGGCGTCCAGCGACTCGAAAAATCGACGCTGTGCAGCCAGTCGTTCCAATGGCGACAGTTGGTGTACGATCTTCACGATCGCCTGCGCCGTCGTGTCGTCACCCCGAGGAATGGCGTTCCTGACCGCTTCGATCTCGGCCTTGTTTCCAGAGGCGAAAGCATCGTCCAGCTTGGCCGACAACCACTTCGTGCGCCCGTCTTCGACCCCCAGCCCTTCCTCTAGTGCGTGCAAGTCGTCTCGAACCGGACCGATCCCCGGCAAGTCTTCGGGCAATTTGTCAAACTGGGCGCGAAGCAGCGAGGCCTGTTTCTGGAGCTCGCCAATCTGCGTCCTGTACTGCTCCACGGCCACCGTCAGCTCCGCCTTCTGCTGGGCTTCCGCCTTCTGGTTCCGGCAGCCCGAAAGCAATATCGCGACGAACACGACGCTCAACGAGACCAGGACCAAGCGCGAACGGGACGCAGCAGCACGCACGCCGTTCGCGATCAAGGTCGGGGTGCGCCGTTGGCGATCCACTGCCGGATGCCTTCCAGCTTGTCGGCCGGCGTGCAGTTGTCGAACTCAGGAAGGCAGCCGAAAGGCATCTGCGGCAAGTCCTCACAAGTGCCAGCCTGAGCACGATAGAACGCGCTGTCGTCGGGGGCGCAGGGTTTGACCATCACGCGGTTCCCACACTTGGTCGTCGTCTTGTAAGTCGTCAGCTTGTCATAGAGGGCCGCGTCGCTCAGCATCCCGGTTGCTCCAAGCATCACCGGCTCTCGCTCCCCCTGTCGGTGGCAGTCCGAGCCGTAGCAGCCGCCGGGGGGGTTCGCCGGGTCGATGACGTCGCGCAGGTTGGCCCACGTGGCCAACGTGGACGTGCCGCTCGAGCCAGCGCAGGAGACCATACCGATTCCCGCGGTCCCCGTGCTGCCACCAGCTCCCGGGTTGATTCCGCCCGGATCGGGCAGGCAGGCACCGGAGGTGCCAAGCGCAAGCAGGACTGCGGAAACCCAGAAGATAGAGATGTGGCCGATCATCGACGTCCAAATTACCCGAAGCGAGGTCGGCGCAGACGTTGATCGCTGTCGCGCCGGGAGCTCGGTTGCTACGCCTTGAGCTCGGTGTACTCCCCGGGGTTCTTGAACGTGGAGGCCGCGGTCCCGCCATCGGCGAACAGCTTCGTGTCGTCGTACTTTCCGAACTTGGTGACCGGCATCGTGCCACCCGGCACCGCGTAGCCGGTCGCGTCGGCCTTCGCGCCGATCGCGTTCAGCAAGTTGCAGTAGTACTTGTTGATCGGCATCGTGGCGACGGTGGCCGGAGTTCCGACGCCGTCCAGCGTGTTGAAAGGAGTCTGCCCGTTCGCGCAGTCTTTGTCGCTGTTCCCCGGGCTCATGTCAGCCTTGGCACCTTCGACGTTGATGGCCTGTCCGGTCTTGAAGTAGCCGCCGCAGCTACCCGCCTGGAGGATCGGCGTGTTGTTGAGGTTGTGGCTGTTGCCGTCCGACATCTCCTGGAACCAGACGGTCGCGGTGTTGTCGAGGAGCTTCACGCTTCCCTCGTCGAAGCTGTTGAGGCGATTCACGAGATACGCGAACTGCGTCGCGTAGTACTTGTCGATTGCGTGAATCTGGGCGATCGCATCGGCGATGCACTGACCACCCATGCCGGCGTTGCCGATGCGATGGGAGATGCTGTGCGCGTCCGTACCGATGCTCTTCATCGAGCCGTCGGCGGCCGCGTACTGCACCACCGCGCTGAGGTTGGCGTTGGCAGGCAGCTTCATGAAGATGACGCGATTGCTGTCGCAGAGAGACGTGAGCACGGCGAGATCCATGAACGTGTTCGCGGTCTTCGTGAGGTTGCCGCCGGTCAGGGTCCCGGTCAGACCCAGCGTCGTCGCCGAGGCCATGCTGCACTGGGCGCCAACCATGCCACCCCCGCCGCCTCCGACGTAATGGAGCAGCTCCGTCCACGTCTTCAGCCTCTGCTTGTCTGACCCGCTCATGTTGATGCTGTTGAGCCGGCCGAGGTCGTCGCGGACGCAGTCGATGACGCTTTTGCCGCGGGCCACCGCGTAGGTGTCCGCGTTGGTTGGCTGCCCGGCGGTGAAGAGGTTCGTGAGGTTGCTGTAGACCGTCGTCGGCGAGCCAACGCCCGCGAAGATGGTTCCCTTGTCGTCCGACCACGAAATGACGTTCTGATTGTTCGTCATGCTGCCCTGGACACCGCCCATCTGCATGAAGAGGGGCGAGGCGCCCGGGGTCGCGGCCGAGGCCGGCTGGCCGCTGCTGGTCTTGTTCACCGCCGCGGCGGCGATGTGGTCGAGCGAGCGCCCGGTCGGCTTCGCGTCGAACTTCCCTGGGTTGCTGGCCCCGCTCGTCGTGGAGTTGGGGGTCAGCGGGAAGCAGGTGAACATCGAGCCTGCCGGGTTCGTGTGCGGATCGTTCTTTTGTCCGTTGGTCCCCTCGAAGCTCCACTCGTTCATGGCTCTCATACCCCGAGGCATGAGGAGCTTGGACGCGAATGGGGCCAACGGGGCGAGGGTCGGGATCGCCATGTAGTCAGCGGTCGTCAGCTCGCCGTGCGACTTGGCCGGGAACCACCGGTTGGTCAGACAGCCATGGTAGGTGAAAAACACGATCAGCCGCTTGGGGGCTGCGACCGTCATCCCCTGCGCCTTGGCTTCGCGCTCCATCACGGAGGGAAGGAAGGGCGCCGCGACACAGGCTCCACCCAGGCCACGGAGAAGAATTCGGCGATTGAATGTCTTGTTCATGGTCGTTTCCCTTCAGTTCCCGAGAGTCCGAACGCGGAAGGAGTCGGCTTGGGTGTAGTCGGCCATCATCGACGCGAGCGTGTAGGTCGGCGTGGCCATGCTGGTGCTCAGTTGGTCGACGATGCAGGCGTCGTTGGAGTTCGGCGACCTGCCGGCTGCGAACGAGACGAACTTCTCGGCGTAGTTGCGCTGGGCGTTCGGCGTCTTGGCGATTTCGGCCATCAGCTCAGCGGGGCTGGTGACGGTCTTCTTCACCTCGGGGACGGTGCTGAAGGTGACCTCGGCGGTCGAGTTGATGGGGCCCATGAGCGGATCGGTATCCTGCCAGGCGCCGATCGCGTTGAACCTCTCGAGCACGAAGCCCGGCGGGTTGACCTTGGTCGTGTGGCAGCCGTTGCAGGGCGCCCCCATGGTCAGCGCTTCCATCGCCTCGCGGTTGGTCTTGTAATCGCCTGCCGGCGGCGTCATCGCGAGGAACTTCGGGTCTGGGTCGCCGACCGGGATTGCGAGCACGCGCTGGGTGATGAACGCGCCGCGCAGGATCGGGCTCGAGGTCGCCTCATGGGCGAAGGTGCTGAGGAACGCCACGCGGGTCAGGAAGCCGGGCCGCTTGGTCGCGTCGAGCGCCATCTTCGTCGGCGTCGTGGCCGTGGAGGTCACGCCGTAGATCGGGGCGAGAGCGCTCGTGACGAACCCGGTCGGGCTGGTGAACAGGTCGGCGAACGTGCCGCCACCGACCACCACGTCCGCGAAGAACGCATCCAGCTCTGCCATCGCTGCGTTGTAGGTCGCGGAGGTGTAGTTGTCGATCGTGTGCGCGCTGTTGTTTGTCCAGGGCGTACCGATTGCGATGTTCGAGTAGGACCGATGGAACGTGGTGGCCACTGCGGCGGCCTTGGGGCTCTGGAGCATCCGGATGGCCTGTGTCCGGATCTGCGTAGCCGTGGCCAGCCGGTTTCCGTCCGCCTCCGCGTTCAGCATGTCGTCGGGAACCGAGTTCCAGATCAGGAACGACAGGCGCGTCGCCACTTCGTAGGGGGTCAGCTGAAGCGCGCCGGTCGTCGTGTCCATCGTCTGCCCCAGCTCGGGGACGGCAATGAACGACGGCGACGCCAGGAACGCGTACAGAATCGCCTCGGCGACGTCGTTGCCCGTGTGGGCCGGCGTCAGCGTGTTGAAGCGCATGAAGCTCGTCACTTCGGTGGTCGTCACCGGCCGACGAAACATCTTGCGGCCAAAGGTCATGATCGTGTTCTGGAGGCAGGTCGTGCCGGCGGTGCCAGCCGCGGTCGGATCGCAGGAGATGTACTTCGCCTTGTTCGTCGCGTTGGCCATCACCGCTGCGGCGATCTTCTCGGCGGCGCTCAGATACCCGTTCCAGGAGATGTCCGTCAGCGGACCGCTCGAGTCCTCGGCGAGAAGGGAAGACGGCGCCAGGTTGTTCGCGCTCGCGAGGGTCGTGACGCCTAGCAGCTCTTTTACGACCGTGTCGTACTGCAGGCGCGTGATGCGCGGCACCTGGCTGGTAGCGGGAATGCCCTTCATGCAGACGCATGCGCCCACGCACGACGACCCGGTGCCCGCGGTACCGGGGTTACCGGTTGTCCCCCCGCCGCCCGTCATCACGATGCCACCGCCGGTTCCTGGGCTGCCGGTGGTGCCAGCGGTTCCGGGGGTGCCGGTGCTGCCAGCGGCTCCAGGGCTGCCAGTGCTGCCCGAACCACCAGTGACGTGCCCGCCGCCCGCGGTTCCGGTACAGCCGACGGCCACTCCGGCCACCAGCAATCCCACGAGACCCTGTCGAATAGAGCGCGTCATTTGCATTTGCCCTTCTGCCCGACGGCCGAGCGAACAGTGACGGTCGTTGCTGCCGCATTTGCGGCACCGGTTGGAGGCCCTGGAGCTTCCCAACCTGTAATGGGAGTGACCACGTATATCCTTCAATGTGAGGCCGTGTGATCGCAGCGACCCGGAGTCGGTCGGGGGAACACACGATAACGCCTTAGAGGTCCTCTACTTAGAGAGCGATCGCCTCGCTCCGGCGATGCGGATGGCCAACAGAACGACCAGGGCGGCCGCGAACGCCAGCGGCTGTCGCAGGTCTGACTTCACGCGCCAAACGAAGTGGAGGACGCCGAGGATGGCGGCGACGTAGATCAGGCGATGCAGGCGCTTCCAGGAACGGAAGCCCATTCGCCGCACCATCGCGTCGGTCGAGGTGATGGCGAGCGGCACCAGCAGCACGAACGCCGCGAAGCCGATGGTGATGAACTTTCGCTTGGCGATGTCCTTCCAGATTTCGCCGAAGTCGAAGCCCTGATCCACCGCCAGATAGAGACCGAAGTGGAGGCACACATATATAAAGGTTATGAGCCCCAACATCCGCCGCAGCCGCAGGGGCCACTTCCAGCCGCTCACGATCTGGATCGGTGTCGGGGCGAGGGTCGCCAGCAGCAGCGTCAGCGTCCAGAACCCAAGCCGGTTCTCCGCCTCGGCGATCGGATTCGGGCCGAGACCTTCCATCAGCGCGAGCGCGCCGATGCGCACCGCCGGCGAGAGGGCCAGTACGCCGATGCCTAACTTGGTGAGGCGCGGGGCGAGCGGCTTGGCCAAGGCGCGGCGCTCAGAAGTACTTGCGCAGGTCCATGCCGGCGTAAAGCCCGGCGACCTCGTTCGCGTAGCCGTTGAAAGCCAGCGTCTTGCGCTTGGACACCTCGCCGATGCGGCGCTCGCGTGCCTGGCTCCAGCGTGGGTGATCGACGTCCGGGTTCACGTTCGAGTAGAAGCCGTACTCGCCCGGAGCCTGCCGGTTCCAGCTCGTGGGCGGCTCGTTCTCGACGAAGCGAAGGTTCACGATCGACTTGATGCTCTTGTACCCGTACTTCCAAGGCACGACCAACCGGATGGGCGCGCCGTCCTGGTTCGGCATCATCCGGCCATAGAGCCCGACCGCGAGGATGGCCAGCGGGTGGCGGGCCTCGTCGATGCGCAGTCCTTCGACGTACGGCCATTCCAGCGCGCGCGTCTTCTGTCCCGGCATCTCGTCGGGGGCCAGCTTGGTCGTGAACGCGACGTACTTGGCGCGGCTGGTGGGGGCGAGTCGGTCGATGAGAGGCCCGAGCGGGAAACCCACCCACGGGATGACCATCGACCACGCCTCCACGCAGCGCAGCCGGTAGACGCGCTCCTCGAGCGGGTACAAGCCGAGCAGGGTATCGATGTCCATCGTGGTCGGCTTGGCGATCTCGCCCTCGAAGCTCACCGCCCACGGGCGGAGCTTGAGCCGGTGTGCGTTCTCGGCCGGATCGGTCTTGTCCGTGCCGAACTCGTAGAAGTTGTTGTAGGTCGTGATGTCGCCGAACGGCGTGCGCGGCTCGTCGGTGCCGAAGGGTCCAGGTTTCACGCCGGGCAGCGGCGCGCCGGTCGGAACCGAGGCGGCCTCCGGCGCGCGACGCTTGCAGCCCGCCAGCGCCACGGCGAGGCCGGTCGCCGCGAGCGCGCCGCCGGCGCGGATGATTTCTCGACGGGCGACGTAGAGCCGCTCGGGCGTGATCTCCGACGAGGGAATCTGGGGAACCTTCATGGGCGCCTCGATCTGGAGTGTATGTCGTAATCTCCCACCCAGCGCCAATGTCGATGCCCGCGGTCGTCGAAGTGAAGCGGACCCTTGCCGGGGACGAGAAGCGATTCAATTGCCGGCTGCTGTCCGGCAACGCGGGCCACGTCGTATTGTTGTGGGTCGCGCCCGACGTGATGAACGTGCACGGCGTCGTGTTGCCGGCGGGGACGGTGACGTTCGGACATTACTGGGGCGACCGTCCGTACAACGTCTACCACTGGATGGACACGGTGGGACAAACCCTCGGGTATTACTTCAACATTGCTGATCAAACCCGAATCGCGCCGGACCGTCTCAGCTGGCGAGATCTCGTCGTGGATGTCCTGGTGCTGCCCGGTGCCCCGCCGCGCGTGCTCGACGAGGACGAGCTCCCGGCGAACCTCCCCGCCGAGCTGCGCGCGACCATCGACGCCGGCGTCGCTGCGGTCGTGGGTGGCGGTGAGAACCTGATAGACGAGATCGCGGCGGCGTCGCGCCGGTTGGCGCCGCGCGTGTTTCCGGACGCCGCGTGAAGGCCGTCATCCAGAGAGTGACGCGGGCCTCGGTCGAGGTCGACGGCGCGGTCGTGGGTGAGATCGCGCGCGGCGCCCTGGTGCTCGTGGGCGTCGCGCGCGGTGATGGGGAGGCGGACGCGCAGGCGCTGGCGCGCAAGCTCGCCGCGCTACGGATGTTCCCGGGACGAACGCCGATGGACCTCACACTGGCACAGGTGGGCGGCGCGTGCCTGGTGGTCAGTCAATTCACGCTGTGCGCGGATCTCGGCAAAGGGAACCGACCAAGCTTCGAGCCCGCCGAGCCGCCGGAGCGGGCACAGGGCCTGTACGAGAAGCTGGTGGGGTTGGTGGCCGCGGCCGGGATCTCGGTGGCCACAGGACGATTCGGCGCGGACATGCACGTGTCGCTGATCAACGACGGTCCGGTCACGTTCGTGCTCGAGGCGCGCGACGGCAAAATCCTCAGCTGAGGGTTCGGACGATCCGCTCCAGCGAGAACCCGGCAACCAGGTCCGCTGGGCGCAAGCGCGTCCCCTCGGGACAGAGGCCGACCGACGCCGCCAGGGCCCCGACGATTGTTTCGGGCGCGCGCCCCTCCCCGCGCATCGACGCGACGGAGGCGGGCCGGGTGCGCTTGGCCAGACGCTCACCGCCGGGCGCGAGCAAGAGCGGCACGTGCGCAAACGTCGGCGCGGCGAGATGCAGCGCCCGGAAGAGCGCGAGCTGGCGGGGCGTCGAGCGGAGCAGATCGTCGCCTCGGACCACGCGCGTGACCGCCATCGCCGCATCATCGACGACGACGGCGATTTGGTAGGCGGCGACGCCGTCGGCGCGACGGAGCACGAAGTCGTCGATCCCCGCCGGCTCCCCGGCGACCGCGCCGTGGAGCTCGTCGTGAAAGTCGATATGTTCGCCGCGACCGTCGAACCGGATGCTGGGCGCTCGCCCCCGTGCCGCCGCGAGGGCACTGATTTCGGCAGCGGGCTTGCCCCGACACGTTCCTGGGTAGCGGGGACCTTCCTCGTCCTCCGGGTGCGGCGCGCTCGCCGCGCGCGCGACGTCCGCGCGCGAGCACGCGCACGGGAACGCGCGTCCCGCCGCCAGCAACATTTCGATCGCGGCGTCGTAGCGGTCCGTCCGCTCGCTCTGCCGGTAGGGGCCGAACGAGCCCGCCACGTCCGGTCCTTCGTCCCAGTCGAGCCCCAGCCAGGCTAGGTCATCCAGGACACTCTGCTCGGCACCGGGTTGGATGCGCGCGCGGTCGAGGTCCTCGATCCGCAGCAACATCGCGCCTCCGGCGCTGCGAACGTCGAGCCACGCGAGCAGCGCGGTGCGCGCGTTGCCGAGGTGCATGGCCCCGGTCGGGCTGGGCGCGAACCGCCCGCGCACCAGCGCCGTCATCATCAATACGGCAGCAACGCCTCGACCGGCACGCCGCTGAGGCGGTCGCGGCCCCGCAGCAACGTCAGCTCGACGACGAACGCCGCACACGCCACTTGCGCTCCCAGCTCGCGCGCGAGATCGATGGTTGCCGCGGCGGTGCCCCCGGTGGCCAGCAGGTCGTCGACCACGATCACGCGTGCGCCGGAGGCGATCGCGTCGGCGTGGATCTCGAGCGCGTCGTCGCCGTATTCGAGCGCGTACGTCCGCCGCCGGGTGTGGTGTGGGAGCTTGCCCGGCTTGCGCACCGGTACGAAGCCGACGCCCAGCGCCGCGGCCACCGGCGCGCCGAAAATGAAGCCGCGCGACTCGATCGCGATCACCAGCTCGGGGCGATGGTGAACCACACGCCCGATAAGCAGGTCGATCACCTCACGCATCGCGGGGCCGTTCCGCATGAGCGGCGTCAGGTCGCGAAACAGGATCCCGGGCTTGGGGAAATCAGGGATGTCGCGCACCAGCGCGCGCAACATCGCCAGGCGGGGGGGCTCGTCGTGACCTGCCGTCGTCCTCGTCGACGTCGTCATCGTTACCTTGGAATCTCGGGCAGCATCGGCAGCGGGTTGGTCGCGATCTCACCGACCCGCACCTCGAAATGCAAGTGGGGTCCTGTGGCGCGCCCGCTCTGCCCGACCAGCGCGATACGATCGCCGGCACGCACCGGCTGACCCCGCGACACCAGCACCACGGAGTTGTGCGCATACACGGTCAACACGGCGGCCGCGTGTCGGATGACGACGATGTTCCCGTAGCCGCGGATGCCGTTGCCCGCGTACGCGACGCTGCCGTCCGCGGCCGCGAACACCGGCGTCCCGGTCGGCGCCGCGAGATCGATCCCCTCATGGGGCCGCCCCCCCCGCACCCCGAACGGTGAGCTCACCACGACTCCTACGCCGAGCGGCCAACGCAGCGGCGGCCCCCCGTCACGCGCGATCACGACCGCGAGCTCCCCCGCGCCGGACGCCTCGCCCGACGGCGCGAGCAGGAACAACAACCGCCCGGGCACGATCTCCTCCGCGCTCGCGAGACCGTTCACCTCCAGGATGTCCTCGGCAGGAACGCCCGCCCGCGCCGCCAACGCCTCCAACGTGTCACCCGCGCTCACCAACACCCAACGTCCCGCAGGCCCGTCCGCGTGTACGGCACCGCGATCGACACGACACCCGACCACCGCCAATAGCACCGCGACCGCCAGTGCGACTTTCCTAGTGGGATCGGAGGCGGGCATAGCCGCACCCCACGCGCGAAGACGCGCGTGGGGACCCCGCGCCCGCCGGAGACACCGCACGGAAAGCAGGATCCGGCCCCGGCTCTCGTCGCGTCCTGGGGGGGGGCCCGCGGGGGGCGGCAGCCGCCCCCCGCGCTCACGCCGCCGGCACGTCGCTGCCGACGCCGAAGCGGCCGAGGAGGTCGACGTAGCGGCAGCGGGTGTCATGCGAGGTGGTGTAATGGTCGCCCTCCCGGCGCACGACGGCCAGTTCTTGCTGATCCGGCCGGCCGACCGGGATGACCAGCCGTCCGCCGTCGGCCAGCTCCGCCACCAGCAACGGGGGGATGCGGGGGGCGCCGGCGGACACGATGATCACGTCGTAGGGCGCGTGCTCGGGCCATCCGCCGCTGCCGTCGAACGCCTCGACGTGGGCGTTGCGGATACCGAGCTCCGACAGAGCGCGAGTGGCCCGCGCCGCCAGCGCGGGGACGATCTCGATACCGTAGACCTCGGACGTGAGCGCGGCGAGCACCGCCATCTGGTATCCGCTGCCGGCGCCCACTTCGAGCGCGCGATCGGTGCTTTGGGGCGCCGCGAGCTCGGTCGCGCGCGCCACCATGTAGGGTTGCGAGATGGTCTGTCCGTCCCCGATGGGCAGCGGCCGGTCCTCATAGGCATCGGGACCGAGGTCGTCGTCGACGAATCGGTGGCGCGGGATCCTGGCCATCGCTTCCAGCACGCGCAGGTCCCGGATCCCGCGGCCCGCGAGTTGCTCGGCCACCATCAGGGCGCGGGCCTCGGCAAACCAGGCCTCGCTCGGGAGGTCCTCCCCCGTTTCTCCTCTCCGGTTGCCGCCCGAACGGCCCATCAAACCTGGCTCCTAGCGCGCTCGATCGCATCGTGCACGAAGTTTCCGACCTGCCAGTCGACCAGCTCTCCGATCAGACGCGCGTGGGTGAGGTCGAGCCCGAGCGGCGTCACCGACGCCAGCCCATCCCGCACGGCGCTGAGGTCCGACCCGGGCAGGTCGGTCGCATGCTCTTCGGGCCCCCCGATCCAGTAGTACGAGCGCCCCCGCAGGTCCTGCCGAACGTCGACCTGATCGCGGTAGACACGCCGCCCGAGGAACGTCACCCGGTACCCGCGCAGCGCGCCCGCCGGCACATTCACGCTCAGCAGCGAAGCGTCCGGCAACGCGTTCGGACCCCGTCGGATCATCTCCGACGCCAGCGCGTGCGCGAACGCCGCTGCATGCGAGAAATCCTGAGGCCGCCGCCGCTCCAACGACACCGCCAGCGCATTCACCCCCCGCAACGCGCCCTCCACGGCACCCGCCACCGTCCCCGAATAGAAAACGTCCGACCCTAGATTGAACCCGTTGTTGATCCCCGACACCACCAGCGCCGGCTTCCTCGGCACGAGGTGCAGCAGCGCCAAATACACACAGTCCACCGGCGTCCCATCAATCGCATAAACCCCAGCGTCGACTTCATCCACCCGAAGTGGCCGATCGAGCGATATGGAGTGAGAAGCCGCGCTGCGCTCCCTGTCAGGCGCTGCGACGATCACCTCGCCGATGTCCCGAAGCGCCGCCGCCATCGCTGTGATCCCGGGCGCCGCAACCCCGTCATCGTTCGTCAGCAGGATCAGCGGCTTCGTCGCCTTGGTCATTCAGCGCCGATATTCCCACGGGAGCGCGGGCAATGCCCGCGCTCCCATTCTTGTCGGGGCGACTGGATTTGAACCAGCGACCCCCTGTCCCCCAGACAGGTGCGCTAACCAGGCTGCGCCACGCCCCGATGGATCTCGTCTATTCCGCGCAGATTCGTATCAGATCCGAGAGCCCTTGCTTGATCTTTCGTAGCGTGTCGACCGCCAAGACCGGGGGCGCCGCGGGGGGCACCAGCAGCGGCGCTTCGTCGTGACCGAAGTCGCGTAGCCGCGACCGGGCGCCCTCGATGGTGTAACGCTTGTCGTAGAGCAGGTGGCGAATCTTGAGCAGCAGCGCAACGTCGCTGCGCCGGTAGAGCCGCTGCTGCGACCGCGTCTTCTGCGGCTTGAGCGACTTGAACTCGGTCTCCCAGTAGCGCAGCACGTAGGGTTTCACGCGGCACAGCCGGGCCGCCTCGCCGATCTTGAAGAACGGCCGGTCGGGAATCCCCGATTCGTCCGGCGAGCTCGAGGCGCTCGTCCGTGCCGCGCGCCGAGCCACCACCAGCTCAGTCGTTGAGCACGTTCTTCAAGACCTGGCTGGGCTTGAAGGTGAGCACGCGGCGCGCGCTGATCGTGATCTCTTGGCCGGTCTGTGGGTTGCGGCCTGCGCGCGCGTTCTTGTCGCGCACCACGAAGTTGCCGAAGCCGGAGATCTTGATCTTCTCGCCGCGCTCCAGCGTCTCCTTGATGGTGTCGAACACCGTCTCGACGATCTCGGCGGCCTCCTTCTTGGAGAATCCGCCCACCTTCTCGTAGACGTTTTCAACGATGTCGGCCTTCGTCATGGTCACGTCGTATACTCCAAAATCGCCTTTGGCGTCAACCACTTAGTCCGGCGGCCTTCAAGCATCATCACCGGATCGCCAGCGACGGGATCGTCGCCAGCGCCGAGATCACATTCGCGTGCGCGGCGTCGACGTCGGCGTCGGTGAGCGTGCGCTCGCGCGAGCGGTAGGTCAGCGTCCACAACATGCCCTTCTTCCCCGCGGGGGTCGTGCGCGGGTCGCGATAGTCCTCCAGCACCGCCAGGTCTTCGAGCAGCGGGCCCGCCGCCGCCGTCATCCGCGCGCGCTGCTCGTCGGCGCTCACGCCAGCATCGATCCAGAACGAGACGTCGCGCGTGACCGCGGGAAACCGCGGCGGGGGGGTGCTCCGCACCTCGCGACGCGCACCCTGCACGCCGTCGAGCGCGATCTCGAGGTAGAGCGCGCGGGCCTCGAGCCCGAGAGCGCGCGCGACGCGCGGGTGCACCTCGCCGAGCTGTCCGATCACGCGCTCGTTGGTGTCGCCCGCGCCCGCGATCCGGATCTCGGCGCCCGCGCCCGGGTGCAGCAGGCCCGGGGCGGACGGCGGCGCGAACCGGGGCGCGGTGACGCCGAGGCCGGCCAGCAGCTCGACCGCGACGCGTTTGGCGTCGAAAAAGTCGAGCGCCTCGCCCGGCTTGAGCCAGCCGGCACGATCGCCGACGAGGATCGCCGATGCGTACACCGGCTCGTCGGGCGGCTCCTTGGCGTCAGCGGCACGGCGAACGACGGGGCCCACCTCGAACAGGCCCAGCGACGTCGCGCCGCGCGCGAGGTTGCGCCGAGCGGCGTCCGCCAGCCCAGGAAGCAGCGAGGTTCGCATCACCTCGTAGTCGGCGGAGATCGGGTTCTTGACCACGACGCCGTCCTTCAACCCGTCGCCGAGCGCGGCCAGCCAGCCGCGCGGGACGAACGCCCAACTGACGATGTCCGACAGGCCGAGCGCGGCCAGCAGATCGCGCGCGCGATCGGCGAGCGCCTCGGGGCTGGGCGCGGGCGCGGCGCTGCCGCGGGGCAGTCGGGCGGGCGCGCGGTCGTAGCCGACCATCCGCATGACCTCCTCGACCAGATCCTCCTCGATGGCGATGTCGGGGCGGTAGGTTGGCACCATCGCCGTCAGCCGATCGGGCGTGTCCGTTTCGGTCTGGATGCCGAGCGCGGCGAGCTTGCCTGCGGCCTGCAAGAGCGGGATCTCGAAGCCCGCCAGGCGGGTGAGCCCCGCGAGCGACAACGACACCCGACGCGGCTCCACGGGGCGCGGATAACGGTCGACGCCCTCCCCCGCAACCGCGCCGCCGCCGACCCCAGCCAGCATCGCGACTGCGCGCCGGCTCGCGTTGGGAACGCCGGCCGCGTCCACGCCGCGTTCGAACCGGTACGACGCCTCGCTGCGCAGGCCGAGGCGCTTCGACGTCCGGCGGATCGCGCGCGGATCGAACGTCGCCGCTTCCAGCAGCACCGACGTCGTCGTCGCCGACACCTCGCTGGTGGCGCCGCCCATCACGCCCGCGAGCGCGATGCCGCCTTTGCCGTCGGCGATCAGCACGTCCGACTCCTGCAGCGGCCGATCGACGCCGTCGAGCGTGGTCATGCGTTCGCCCCGGTTGGCGCGTCGAACTTGCAGGTCACCGCTCACGCGATCGAGGTCGAACGCGTGCAGCGGATGGCCGGTCTCGAGCATCACGTAGTTGGTGACGTCGACCAGGTCGGAGATCGCGCGGACGCCGCACGCGGCGAGGCGAACCCGGAGCGCCAACGGGCTCGGGGCGACGCGTAGCCCGGTCACGATGCGCGCGAGGTAGCGCGGGCAGCCGTCCGGGTCGCGAATCTCGACGTCGACGCCGCGACCGCCCGGCAGCGGAGCGGACGGCACCTCGTCGATCGCGGGCGGAATCAGCTTGGTCTCGAACAGCGCGGCCACCTCGCGGGCGATCCCCCAATGGCTGAGTGCGTCCGCGCGATTGGGGGTGACGTTCACCTCCAGCACCTCGTCCAAGAGACCAAGATGGCGAGACAGATCCCCGCCGACGGGCGCCGCAGTAGACAGAATCAAGATTCCGTCGCCCGATTCGCCGACGCCGAGCTCGGGCTCGCTGCACAACATGCCGGGCGACATCACGCCGCGGATCTCTCGCCGGTCGAGCTTGCGGCCACCCGGTAGCGTCGAGCCCGGGGGTGCCCACGCCACTTTGCCACCCGCCGTCGGGACGTTGGCGGCGCCGCACACCACCTCTTCGTCGGCACCGCCCGCGGCGACGGTCACGATGCTCAGCTTGTCCGAACCCGGGTGCGCCCGCTTGCCGCGGACCTCGGCGATCACGACGCCGTGAAGATCGCGGCCCCGTCGCTCGATCGACTCGACCTCGAGCCCGGCGAGCGTGAGCGCGAGACCGACACTGTCCGCGGTGACACCGGGAGGGAGCTCGACCAGCTCGCGCAACCAGTTGAAGGAGACCTTCATCGCATCACCTGAACTGCCCGAGGAAGCGGACGTCGTGCTCGTAGAACGCCCGGAGGTCGTCGACCTCGTACTTGAGCATCGCCATCCGCGACAGCCCCATCCCGAACGCGAACCCGGTCACCTTCGCCGGGTCGTAACCGACGGCTCGGAAGACGTTCGGATGCACCATGCCCGCCCCACCGATCTCGATCCAGCCCGAGCCCTTGCACAGCCGGCAGCCGCGGCCCCCGACCTGGCCGCTGCCCGCACACAGGTAGCAGGCGGCATCGACCTCGGCAGACGGCTCGGTGAACGGGAAGTAGCTCGGCCGCAGCCGCACGCCCAGCGTCGGGCCGAAGAACCGGTGCACGAAGTGCAGAAGGGTGCCCTTGAGGTCGGCGAACGACACGCCTTCGTCGACCAGCAGGCCCTCCATCTGCGGAAACATCGGCGTGTGGGTGGCGTCGTCGTCGCGGCGGAAGACGTTGCCGGGGGCGATGATCCGCACCGGCGGCGGCTGCGCCATCATCGTCCGCACTTGGACGGGCGAGGTGTGCGATCGCAGGATGCGGCCTCCTTCGACGAAGAACGTGTCCTGCATGTCGCGCGCGGGGTGCTCGGGCGGCGTGTTGAGCGCGTCGAAGTTGTTCCACTCGGTCTCGATCCAGGGCCCGGTCCGCACCTCGAACCCGATGCCGTGAAAGATCGCCTCGATCTCGCGGCGTACCAGCGTGAGCGGGTGCAGCGTGCCGAGCCGGGCGCCCCGCCCGGGCAGCGTGACGTCGACGACTCGGCGGAGATCGGCCGCGAGCGCAACCTCGGCCAGCGCCGCGAGCCTCGCGGCGACCGCACCCTCGATGCGCGCCTTGGCGCGGTTGGCCGCTTCGCCCACCGCCGGGCGCTCGCCGGCGGGCAGGCGACCGAGCGCCTTCATCGGCTCGGTGACCTTCCCCTTCTTGCCGAGGTACCGGGCTTGCGCGAGCCGGATGTCCTGCTCGGTGGCGAGCCCGTCGATCTCGGCGACGAGCTCCTCCGCCAGCCGACCGAGCTCGGCGATGATGCTGGACGTTTCCGCGCTAGCCATGGCGGCGCGTCCGTCCCAGTGTTCGCCAAATTGGACGACGGCGTCCGCGGCTAGGCCGCCGCGCGCGCCGTCTCGATGACCTTCTTGAACGCGGCGGGATCGCTGATCGCGAGATCCGAGAGGATCTTCCGATCCAGCGCCACCCCCGCCTTGTCGAGCGCCGCGATCAGGCGCGAATACGAAACGCCGTGCTCGCGCGCGGCGGCGTTGATGCGGGTGATCCAGAGCCCACGGAAATCTGGCTTGCGTTTGCGGCGGTGAAACAGCGCGTAGCGCCACTTGCGGTGCACCGCCTCGACGGCCGCCTTCCAGAGCTTGGAGCGGCCTCCCCGGAATCCCTTGGCGTGCTTGCGGATCCGGTTGCGACGATGACGGGACTTGTAACCACCTTTTGCGCGCGGCATGTGACTTCCTTTTACGAAACTAGGCGTACGGGAGCATCGCCTTGACCTGATGCTCTTGGGTCTTGCTCACGTAAGCCCCGCGGCGAAGCTTGCGCTTCGCGCTGGTCGACTTCGACGTGAGGTTGTGGCGAAGGTAGGCGCGCTTGCGCTTGACCCGTCCGTTCGCGGTCAACTTGAAGCGCTTCTTCGCGCTGCTATTCGACTTCATCTTGATCTTGGCCATGACGGAGAGGCGCGGAAGTTAATCGATTCGCGACCCGCGCGCAAGAGTTGGTGCTTCAAGGGGAATAGCCCAGGAACAGCGACGCGACGAGGTCGGTCCGGTCGCTTCCAGCCACCGGGACCTCGAGCAAGCCCGCCAACCAGAATCGGCTGCGCAGTGCGGCGCGGACGGCCAGACGCGGAACCACGGTGCCGACCGCGACGGTGGGCGCTATTTGCGCTTCGACCATCCCCCCCGCGGCGACGGCCAGCGGTGCCCGCGGCGCGTACCACAGCTCGGCCAGCGCGACGGGGGTGAAGCGCGCGTGTACCTGCCCGCCGCCGATCTCCGCGGGCGCCGCCAGTGCCGCGCCCCCGTCCAGCACCCAGCGTGCCGCCAGCGGCGCGCGCAAGCTGCCGCCGATCTCGAGCCCGGTCGCGATGCTATTAGCCCGGGCCGTGTCGAGCGGCAAGAGCGCGCGGACGTGAACCGCGGCCGCGAGCGCGGGGGATACGGACAAGCCCTGATGGTAGGCGACGGTGGGTGGGCCGAGCGAAAAGGCGCTCGACGCCAGACCCGCATTGTTGACGTAGCGGTAGGTCAAGGCGTCGAACGCGACCGACAGCCAGCTGGACGCGGCGATGGGCTTGCGCATCCGGAGCAGCACGGCGCCCGTGGCGCTGCCGAAGTAGTCCGGCATCGAGGGCGCCACCAGCAGCGTGCCGCGCACGCGCGCGCTCATGTCCGAGCTGCCACACGCCTCGGGGGTCGTGCCGAAGTCGGCCGGGCCGACGCCGCCGGGCAGCGGCCCGGCCGCGCCTTCCCAAACCTCCGGACAAGGTCCCGCGGCGCGCACCGGCGCCGGGCTGCCCAACGCCGCCACGGACAGCGCCGTGATGGCGAGCGCCCGCGTCCCGCCCGTCACGGCAAGCCCGGCGCGCGCCAGCCGTCACCGTCGACATCGATGATGAACGGGTTCGAGAACGCGACCGGCCAGACGCCGGGCGCGATCGCCTCTAGATCGAAGCGCGGTGCGCCGTCGTCGCTCGGACGCCCCTCGACGTCCGCGTCCGGCAAATCGGGTAAGCCATCGTCGTCCACGTCGGGGGGCGTCGCCTGCTTGAGCCCGGCCTCGACCACGATCCATGAGTCCTTGAGCAGGCGCCCATCCTTGCTCGGCAGGATCTTGTCGAGCGGAATCAGCGCCAGTTTGACCGCTGGTATCTGCGATCCGAGATGGGCGGCCGCCTTGAACGTCGCGCTGATGTCGATCGGCGGCATTGCCAGCGCGCCGTTGACGAAGATACGAATCTCGTCGACGGGAATCCAGGGCGCGGCCCTCACGGACACCGACAGCGCGGCCCCGGCAACGGGCGTTATCCAGTCGTCCTTGTGAATGCCGGGCGAGTACGACTTCCCGGGGCTCTCGATCGCGACCTCCAAGATCGGGCCATTGGTCCCGATCATGTGGCCGCGGCGGACGTGGTCGTCGAAGCTTTTCACGTCGACCATGCCCTTTCTGACGCCGAACACCACGTTGCGCGGGTAACCCACGCGCTCGAGCGCGAGCGAGTGGCTGTCGCTGTTGGCGGCTCCCGCTCGCAAGAATCCCTGCGACAGCAGCGAGAACCACAGCGCGCGGTAACGCAACCAATCCGCGCGGGAGGCGCCGGTCATCACCTCCTGGACGTCCCAGTCGATGTTGTGTTTGCCCCCGGCCGGCGAGCGCAGCAGAACATCGGCGGCGAACCCCGCGCCGGGCGTGATCGGCGTGCGAGGGTCGTAGCCGATCGCGCGCAGGAATCCGGTGTCGCGCCCGAGCTTCGTTCCGCCGAACGGGTGATTCAGCTGGCGGATGCCGTCCCGATCCGCATCCGAGAACATCCGTTCCGCGTCGTCCATCAACTCGCCGGGTTCGCGCAGCTCGTCCCAGAGCGCCCCGTGGCGCGGCAGAAGCGCATCGGGTTCGAGCGGCCAGAAGTTGAAGTGGCCCAGCGTCTTGGGAAAGTCTTCGCCGGGGACCGCGAACCACAGGATGTTGGGTGTCTGCTCGACACCCGGGATGATGACGATGGGTTGGGTCGCTTGGGTGAGCGCGTTTGCGTACGTCGTGATGACGTCGTGGTCCGTCGCCACGACCACGTCGATGCCCGCGGCCAAGAAACTTGCCACTCGATCTTGGTCCGGGATCGCCGAGTCGTAACTCGCGGCTCCGTGCACGTGGAGATCCGCGGAGACCGCGTCGTCCGGCAGCAACCCGGGTAGAAGCTCGACCAACATGTCGAGATGCTTCTCTTCGCCCGCCTGGACCGTAATTTCGCGGCGGTCGAGGGTCGCGAAGGGGCCGCGGGTGGCGTACACGAAATACGATCCGGGGGGCACGAGCAGCTTGAACATTCCGGTGTCGGTGATCATCCGGTTGCACGCGGCGCCCGAGCCGCCGTGGGGAGGCCCGAGCATCGGATCGCAGCCCGGGTAGAGGCCGTACATGGACGGCGGACTGCCGGTAAACGGAGTGACCCGAATGAGCACGAGCTCGGCGTAGAGCTTCTGCTGGCCCGCCGAGCCGGGCTGCGCGCGCACCGTGACGGTGAGTCGCGCGGCCGCGGGGATAGTGATGTCGCCGAGGTCGGCGCTGCCCTCGCCGACCGAGAACGAGGTTGGTGGCGCCGCCGGAAGACCGAACGCAAACGGCTGGGCGCGGTAGCTCCGGCGTGGCGGCAGCGTCACCCGGAAAATTCCGTCCGCGTCGGGCACCGCTTCGCTCCACGGTGTGCGGCGCGCCGGATCGTCCGGGTCGGGTCCGAGCGCCGGCTCGTAGATCAGCAACGACGCCGCGCGCCCCGAATCAGCCTCGACCCGCTGTCCGCTGGCGACGATGCGACCCGTGACCTCCACCGGGACCGGCTCGCCGTGCAGCTTGCTGCGCACGAACAGGGCAACTCCAACCGCGGGTGCGATTCCAGGACCGGGCGTAGCGACGATGAAGCGCTCGTAGTGGATGCCGTCGCCGGGGAGCACCGGCGCGAGCGGGACCCCGACCGCGGTCAACGTCGTGCCGGTGAAACCGGCCGCGAGCGAGCGATCGCAGGGCACCACCGCGTAGGCGACGTCTGGGGGCGCTTGCGAGCGCGCCGCGACCAGCGGCCACTCGCGCCACGCGCGATCGAGGTGCAGAAGATCGATCTCGGGCGCACGAAACCCGAGGCCCTGCCCCGCCGCGAACGGCGCCATCGTGTTGTCACCCCAGAAGAAGCCGTCGGCCAGGAACAACGTGTTTGCGTCAGGCGCGCCGTTGTAGAGATCGGTAGAGACGCGCACGCCGGGCTCGCACGCGCGCAGCTCGTAGCGGGTCACCACCGTGACGCGAGAGTCGCCCGCGAGGTGGCCGCGGAAAACAGCGAACACGTACTCGTCGGAGATCCGTTGGCCGGTGTGGTGGTCGTAGATCCGCGTCTCGTAGACGACGGCGTCGCGCGGCAACACCCCCGCCGCCTGAAAGATCGCGTTGGTTTGGTCGCCGGCAGCGCCGCTCGACACCGGCGCGAAGTCGAGAATGGTGCCCCCGCTCGGGGATAGGTTCTGGGCGTGGGCTGGATCATCGAGGACGACGCGCACGAGGCCGTTCTCGAGCACGATGTCGCCGGTTGTGCCCATGGCCTTGGGGCCGGTCGCCGGCCGCGGCGAATCGTCCCCGAGGGTACCGACGGAGAGTTTCCCCGCCGTGCCGTCACAGCTGAAGCTGAGCGGGGCACAGGCGCTCGGGGGCTGGCAGTTCCCGTCGTCGCCGCCGACGCAGCCCTCGCGGCGGCAGCCGCCTGCCAGCGCAGCCGCCGTCGCGACCAACGCGATCCCGAGGGCCGTGAGTCCCTTCACGACCGCAGTGTATGCGAGAATTACGCCTTCTGGGCCGGGCCGGAGCTTCCCGAAGCGGCGGCTTGCGCGGGCGGCGAAGCGCCGCCGCCGCCACCACCACTGCCGGTTCCGACGGCACCACTCGGCCGGCTGGGGGGCGGACCGCTGGCGGCGCCACCCACCGGGGCACGAATCACGCCACCGCGCGGTCCGATGATCATGACCATGCGACGGCCTTCCATCATCGAGCGCTGTTCGACCAACGCGATGTCGGTCACGGCGCGGACCACCTTGTCGAGCATCGCCTGACCGGTCTCCGGGTGAACGATCTCACGGCCGCGAAAGACGATGACCAGCTTGCACTTGTTGCCCTCGGCGAGGAACGTGCGGATGTGCTTCACCTTGAAGTCGAAGTCGTGGTCGTCGGTCTTCGGGCGGAGCTTGATCTCCTTGAGCACGATCGTCGATTGATGGCGGCGCGAGGCCTTCTCCTTCTTCGATGTCTCGTACTTGAACTTCCCAAAGTCCATGATCTTGCAGACCGGCGGCGCCGCGCGTGGGTTCACCTCGACCAGCTCGAGACCCGCCTCCTCGGCGAGCTTCATCGCCTCGTGGGTGGGGATGACGCCGATCTGGCCGCCGTCGGCGCCGATCACGCGCACCTCGGGCACACGAATACGACGCCCGACGCGATAGTTGTCCGCGATGCTGGGAGGTCCCTGATTGAATGGCCTAGCGATGATCGTTCTCCTGGTGGCGGGGTTTTCTCATCATTGTAATGCCGGTGGCGGCTGCGGGAGGCCCCCGATCGAGGGGATGGCGGCCTCAGCTGCGACGCGCCGGCAGAAATCATCCAGGGGTTCCGCGGGTTGCTGCTTGCCCTCGCGGGTGCGGGGCGAGACGACGCGGGCCGCCATGTCCTTCTCCCCGACCACGACCTGGTAGGGGATCTTCTCGAGTGTGCCCTTGCGAATCTTGGCGCCCAGCTTCTCGGCCGAGGTGTCGGCCTCGGCGCGCAGACCGGCGGCCCGGAGCCGGTCGCGGACCTCGAGGGCGTAGGCCTCCGCTTTTTCGCTGACCGTCACCACCCGCGCCTGCACCGGCGCGAGCCAGAGCGGAAACGCGCCCGCGAAGTGCTCTATCAAGACCGCGATGAAGCGCTCCATCGATCCCAGCAGCGCGCGGTGGATCATGATCGGACGTTTGCGGGTGCCGTCCTGCCCGACGTACTCGAGCTGGAACCGCTCGGGCAGCTGGAAGTCGAGCTGGAATGTCGAGCACTGCCACTCACGGCCGAGAGCGTCTTTGATCTTGAGGTCGATCTTGGGGCCGTAGAACGCGCCGCCACCGGGATCGAGCTCGAACTTACGGCCGGTCTTCTCCAGCACGCCACGCAGCGCCGCCTCGGCGCGCTCCCACGCCTCGGGCTCGCCCATGAAGCTTTCGGGGCGGGTCGCGAGATAGAGGTCGAACTTGTCGAACCCGAACAGCGCCAGCATGTCGAGCGCGAACGTGAGGCAATCGCTGATCTCGTCCGCTATTTGTTCTTCGCGGACAAACAGGTGACCGTCGTCCATGGTCAGGCCGCGGACGCGCAGAAGCCCGTGCAGCACGCCCGAACGCTCGTAGCGGTACACGGTGCCGAGCTCCGAGTAGCGCAGCGGCAGCTCGCGGTAAGAGCGGAGCTGCGAGCGGTAAATTGCGACGTGAAACGGACAGTTCATGGGCTTGACCAGGTAGCGCTGGCCGTCGAGCTCCATGCCGCCGAACAGGTTGTCCTTGTAATGCGCGAGGTGCCCCGAGGTCTCGAGCAGCTGCTCGCGCGCGAGGTGCGGCGTGTACACGAGCTCGTAGCCGCGGCGCATGTTCTCGCGCCGGATGATGTCCTCGATCTGGTAGCGCACGAACGCACCCTTCGGATGCCAGAGCGCGAACCCCGGACCCACCAGCTCGTCGAACGAGAACAGATCCAGCGCCGCGCCCAGCGTGCGGTGATCGCGGCGCTTGGCCTCCTCGAGCCGCGCGAGATGCTCGTCGAGCTCGGCCTGCGAGCCGAACGCCGTCGCGTACACCCGCTGCAGCTGCGCGTTGCGCTCGTCGCCGCGCCAGTATGCGCCCGCGAACGACAGCACCTTGAACGCCTTGATGTCGCCGGTGCGCTCGACGTGCGGGCCACGGCAGAGATCGATGAAGTCGCCGTGCTGGAAGTACGAGACCTCGTCGCCTTCCGGAATGGTCTCGATGATCTCGACCTTGTACTTCTCACCGCGCGAGCGAAAGCGCTCGAGTGCCTCGGCGCGCGTCACCACGTGACGCTCGAACGGTAGGTTCTCGGCCACGATCTTGCGCATCTCGTCCTCTATGCGCGCGGCGTCCTCGGGCGCGAACGGCTCGGTTTCGAAGTCATAGTAGAAACCGTTCTCGATCGCAGGGCCGATCGCGACCTTCGCGTTCGGCCGCAGTCGACGAACGGCGTCGGCCATGACGTGCGAAGCCGAGTGCCGCATGCGAGACAGCGGGTCGTCCGGAACGTCGCCCTTGTCGCGGGGCCGGATGGGTCCTTCGCGCTTCATCCGGCTGGCAACGAGGACGGCGGGCAGCGGTGCCCGGCACGGGCGACGGAAAGGGTAGGCACGGGCGGGATTGAACCGCCGACCCCTACCGTGTCAAGGTAGTGCTCTTCCACTGAGCTACGTGCCTGGCCGTCTCGAATGCGCGTACGTTACGGCGACCCCGGATAGAGTCAAGCCAGATGTCTCCATCCTCCCCTGATTCCGAGGTCAGAACGCTGCTGGTCGTCCACGTCCACGTCCGGGTCAAGCCCGAGGCCGTGGAGGCGTTCCGGGCGGCAACCGTGGACAACGCGAGCAACAGCGTGCGCGAGCCCGGGGTCGCGCGGTTCGACGTCGTCCAGTCTCGCGAGGATCCGACGCGCTTCGTACTGGTGGAGGTGTACCGGAATGCGGACGCGCCGGGCGCCCACAAGCAGAGCGGCCACTACCTGCGTTGGCGCGACACGGTCGAGGGCATGATGGCCGAGCCGCGAACGGCTGCGCGCTACGTGAACGTGTTTCCGGACGACCGAGGCTGGTGAGCCATGCTGCCGACTCTCGCGTTCGAGCTGGCGGCCCCGGCGCGGATCGTGTTCGGCGCGGGCAGCACCGCCCGCCTGGGTGGGTTGGCGGCTGAGCTGGGAACGCGCGCGCTGGTGGTGACCGGGCGGTCGCGGGCGCGGGCAGCGACCGCGACGTCGCGCCTCACCGAGGCGGGCATGGCGGTGACGGTGTTCACGGTCGCGGGGGAGCCGACGATCGACACCGCGCGCGCGGGCGTGGCCGCGGGTCGCGCAGCCGGCGCGGACGTGGTCGTAGGGTTCGGGGGCGGCAGCGCGCTCGACGCCGCCAAGGCGATCGCGGTGCTGCTCGCGAACCCGGGGGATCCGATCGATTACCTCGAGGTCGTTGGCCGGGGCCAGCCGCTCGCGCGTGGTCCCCTGCCCTGCATCGCGGTTCCCACCACCGCGGGGACCGGCTCCGAGGTGACCCGCAACGCGGTGCTGGCGTCCCCCGAGCACCGCGTGAAGGCGAGCCTGCGCAGCCCGCTCATGCTGCCACGGTTGGCGATCGTCGATCCCGACTTGCTCGAGCACCTGCCGGCCGAGGTGATCGCCTCGAGCGGGCTCGACGCGCTCTCGCAGCTCATCGAGCCGTTCGTGTCGCTGCGCGCGAACCCATTCACGGACGCGCTCGCGCGCGAGGGGATCCGACGGTCGCTGGCCGCGCTGCCCGCCGCGTACCGCGCGGCGCGCGCCGGCGCGGGCGTCGCGCCCGCGGACCGCGAAGCGTTGGCGGTGGCCAGCCTGTTCGGCGGTCTGTGCCTGGCCAACGCGGGGCTCGGCGCCGTGCACGGCTTCGCGGCGCCGGTGGGCGGAATGTTCGATGCCCCGCACGGCGCGGTGTGCGCGGCGCTGTTGGTCCCGGTATTAGAGACCAACCTCGCGGCGTTGCGCGAGCGCGCGCCGGGGGGGCCCGCGCTCGCCCGCTACGCCGAGCTCGGCGCGCTGCTGTGCGGGCGCGCGGGTGGCGGCATCGAAGAAGGGATCCAGCGGGTCGCCGACCTCGTCACCTCACTGGAGGTGCCTCGTCTCGGTCGCCACGGAATGACCGAGGCGGACTTGGAGCCGCTGGTGGCCAAAGCGCGGGTGGCGAGCAGCATGAAGGGCAACCCGATTCCGCTCACCGACGACGAGCTGATGCGCATCGCGGCGGACGCGCTGTGACCGCCGCCGGCGAGCGCACGCTCGAGGTTTGTGATGCCGTCAGTTGGGGGCGGCGGTGACCGGCACGACGTGGGCGGCCGCGGCGTGGGGAGTCGTCTTGCTCGCGTCTTGGCTGGGATGGGGCGAGGCCATCCGGCGCTGGCTCGCTCCGGCGCACGACGCCGACTCCGGCTTGCGGGTGGTCTGGGGTGCATCGGCCACGGTCGCGGTCGGTGGTCTCCTCTGCCTGCTCGGCGGCGCCACGCGGCCGGTGCTGCTGGTCTGGACCTTCGGCGGCGTGGTGTGGGCCGCGCGAGACCTGCTCGCGCGCGCCCGGCGGGCGGCAGATTGGCGGCCCCGCCGCTGGAGTTTCCCCCTCGTTGCGGCGCTGGTTCTGGCGGCCGGATTCATCTACGCCGGCGCGGCGGCGCCCAACATCCCCAACCCGAGCGACGACTGGCTCGCGTACATCCCCTTCATCAAGATGATCCAGCAGACGGGGACGTTCGTCGACCCGTTCAGCATCCGGCGCATGGGAGCGCTGGGCGGGCAGTCGTACCTGCAGGCGATGGTTCAGATCGTAGCCTCGGATGATCGGCTCGCGCTGTTCGATCAGGGGATCGCCTTGTTGCTCGTGGTCGGCCTCATCCTGGGTGCTGCGACCGAATCGCAGCGAACGCCGAGCGTGGCGACGCTGGTGTTGTTGGCGGTCTTGCTCAGCATTCCCGAGCTCCGCATCAACAGCGCGAGTGAGATGTCGGGGGTCGCTGGTTTCCTCGCCATCTATCGCACGTTGGTGTTCGTCAGCCGCCGGGGGCTTGCGGAGGTTCGGGCGGCTGCTCTCGTTGCGCTGCCGGCGGCAGCGGTCTGCACTCTACGGCAGAACTATCAGCTGGTGGTCGCTGCTCTGCTCGGCGGCTTGCTGCTCGACTCACGCGGCGGCGTGCTCGCCGACTTGCGTGGTCGGTTGAAAGCCCTCGCCCAGACCGGCGGGGTGATGTGCGCTCTTCTGGTGCCATGGTGGGTACTTGCTTTTCGCTCCAACCGCACGCTCCTGTACCCGCTTTACCCCGGTAATGCCGATCTGAGCTTCGCCGCCATCACCAGCCAGGCGACGGTGGACGAGCGGTTGCACGCGGTCTGGTCGGCCGTGTTCCACCAAGAACCGATTCGGGCGTTGCCGTTGCTGCTCTTGGGCGCGCCTCTCGTCGCCCGGGATTCGCACCGCGGGCCGCTGTGGGGTCTCGTCGTCGGAGCGTTGTTGGGACTTGCGTCCCTGGCCGCCAGCTTGCCATTCGCCGGCAACTTCACCGTCGCACGCTACTACTTCGGGTTCGTGGTCGCCCTCGCGCTCGCCTCGGGCCTGGCGGGGGCCGAGCAGGTCATGCGCACGCGCTCCACCCTCGTGCGCGTCGGAATCTCGGTCGTCGCGTTCGTGTTGGTGATCCAGGTTCAGCGCGGGTCGTCGACGCTTCACCGCAACCTCGACCTGCCGTACGCCCGGTTGACGGGTCCCAAGCCTCCGCCGTGGCTCGCGCCAGGCGGCGATGAAGTGCGGCGCATGCAAGAGGACGTGCCGGCCGGCGAACGGATGCTTGTCATGATCGAGCGGCCTTATCATCTCGACTACGCGCGCAATCCGATTCTCCACCTCGACCTTCCGGGCGCGGCCAGCCCGAGACCCGGACTGCCGCTCGGGCGCGGTGCCGAAGCGATCGCGGAGTATCTGCAATCTCTAGGTCTCCGCTACTTCGCGTTCGTTCGCCCCGACAAGGCCGAGAACGAGCTCTATCGCCGCGCACACTGGGCGAGGCAGCTGACGGGTCGATGGAGGATCTGGCGGGAAACCGCCCCGTCGTTCCTGCACATGTTAGATGCGGTCGACGCGCTGGCGGCGAGCCGCCGCCGGATTCACGATGATGGCCACCTCGTCGTCGTCGACCTCGCGGCGCCCGCGGGCTGACGTCAGGGGTCGCTTGCCGCGCGCGACCCGAGCAAGAAATCGGCAAAAGTCCGCAGATCGCGTCCCTGGAAAGTAGCCCGGACCGCGCGCGCGGCCAGGACCGTCAGCTCGGCCGAATCGGCGGGGGCGAGCAGCGCCGTGCGCATGCCGTGCGCGGCGCCCGCGAGCACGTCCGGCGCGCGGTCGCCGACCATCCAGGATTGCGCGACGTCGTAGCCGGGGTGACGCTCGAACGCCTCGACCAGCAACCCGGTGGCGGGCTTGCGGCAGGCGCACCGGTCCTCCTCGCGATGGAAGCAGAGGTGCGAGCTGAGGATGACACCGCCCGCGG
>Ga0137374_10000102_pt1 | contig 69445 bp, 70 predicted proteins | sample SagtaG_20_FD_104811 | JGI IMG/M metagenome (GOLD analysis project Ga0137374, IMG submission 104811) | Vadose zone soil microbial communities from Sagehorn Ranch, Mendocino, California, USA - Sage1_R_100_16 metaG | ecosystem: Environmental > Terrestrial > Soil > Vadose zone | place: USA... | reverse complement strand
CGGCGCGCTTGCTGGAGACGAGCGGCGCAAAGAATTCCGCCGCATAGCGCAGCTTTTTCGCGGCGACGCGCGCGCGATGCCGGTCCGCGGCGCCGACGCGGTGGACACGCCGTGCACGCCTGGAGAGCTTGTCATGGCGTTGCTGCAGCACGGGCCCAATCCAATCGCGCGCGAGCGTCGGGGCCGGCGCAGAGCCCGGTGCACCGGCGAGCGTCGCGAAAAACGCACCCAGCGCGAGCAGCAACTGCTGGAAGCGCGGCGTGGCGACGGCCTCGCGCGCGATGCCGGATAGGTGTCGCCGGCGCCGCGTCACACGCGCGCGCAATCGCGCGATCTCGCGCCGGCCGCGAAACTCCGCGGCGACCTTGGGCAGCGTCTCCACCCCGAACACGTCGCAATCGCGTGCCGGGCCGAGGACCGAGCCGAGCCAGCGGAGCTCCTCCTCAAGCGGCGCGAGGGATTCAACGGGGACGAACGGCGCGGCCAGCTTGAGGAGCGAGCGCAGGCGGCGCCAGCCAACGCGCAGCTGATGCAGGTACTCGGGATTGTCGTGCGCGAGCATCGCCTCGGCGTTGGCCTCGATCTGGGCGATGCACTCGGTGGCGATCGCCGCAAGCGCCGCCTCCCGCGTCGCCTCCGGCGGCAACTTGATCGGGCGCGATTTACGCGGGCTGGGCGCCGCGCCGCGCGCGAGCGCGTGGCCGCGCTCTGCCTTGCTCGTATGCGTGACGCGGACGGGCAGGTCGGCGGCCAGCGCCGAAGCGAGCTCGAACAAACGCGAAGGATCGCCGCGCGTGAGCTCGACTTCGATTTCGGTCAGCGCGGCGCGGCGGCGGCCGGCGCGGATCTCGCCGATGTCCAGACAAAGCGTCGCTCGCGTGCCATCGGCGAACGCGAGCGGCAGCTCGCTCCTCCGCACGGCGGTGGCGAACACCGGCCGGTAGCGGCCGTGGGTGCTCGCGAAGAGCTTTCGCCACGGCGTCCGGATGAGCTTCGTGGTGTCGAGCTTTGGCGCTGAAAGACGCCACTCGAACTCGGTGCGACGATGTACCCCGGCGGCGGCGTCGCCTTCTCCTTTGACGGTCTGCAGCCAGCGCGCTCCTGCCCGGCGCAACCTCAGTGCGACGCCTGCGGCGGCGAGATCGCGCCCGGGCGTGTCGTAATAGGTGCTGACGAGCTCTCTCGTGCGCATGCGGCCGCGGACGGCAGCCGTGACCGCGGGGTGCGCCCGAACGGCGGCCAGCGTCTCCGCGGGTGCGATCAGCTTGAGTTCGATCTCTTCGGCCACCGGGGTTCTTGGTTCGCGGCGGCGCGCGGGGTGCCGCTTTAGGACGCGTCGGTCAAGAGTACGCGGCGCCGGCGCACGGCGTCGCCAAGCTCGCGCAGCACGCCGACGCTTGCGTCCCAGCCGATGCACGCATCGGTGATACTGACTCCGTATTCGAGGGGCTGGCCGGGAAGCAGGTCCTGCCGCCCGGGATTGATGTGACTTTCGAACATCACGCCGATGATGCGATCGTCGCCGCGCGCGATCTGGCCGGCAACATCGCGCGCGACCTCGATCTGACGCTGGTACTGCTTCTGGCTGTTCGCATGCGAGCAATCGATCATCACCCGCGCCGCAAGCCCGGCGTGTCCCAGCTCGCCGCAGACCTTGTCGACGCTTGCCGCATCGTAGTTGGGCGCCCGCCCGCCGCGCAAGATGATGTGGCAATCCTCGTTGCCCGACGTATGCACGATGGCGGAGTGACCGCCTTTGGTTACCGACAGGAAGTGGTGCGGCGCGGAGGCTGCCTTGACGGCATCGACCGCGACCTTCACTCCGCCGTCGGTGCCGTTCTTGAACCCGACCGGACACGACAGGCCCGACGCGAGCTGACGGTGAACCTGGCTTTCGGTGGTGCGTGCCCCGATCGCCCCCCACGCGATCAGATCGGCGATGTATTGCGGGGTGATCATATCGAGGTACTCGGTACCGGCGGGCAGCTCGAGCTCGTTGATCTCGAGCAGGATGCGCCGAGCCAGCCGCAGGCCTTCGTTGATGCGAAAGCTGTCGTCAAGCCGTGGGTCGTTGATCAGACCCTTCCAGCCGACGGTCGTTCGGGGCTTTTCGAAGTACACCCGCATGACGACGATGAGCTCGTCTGCGAGCTCGCGCTTCAGCGCCGAGAGGCGCGTCGCGTAATCGATCGCCGCGTCGTAGTCGTGGATGGAGCAGGGGCCGACGACGACCAGCAGGCGATCGTCCGCGCCGTGCAGCACGCGGTGGATCGCGGCTCTGGCCTCGTAGGTTGTCGTCGCAGTGGCATCCGACGCCGGAAACTCGCGCAATAGATGCGCCGGCGGCGCGAGCTCCATGATCTCGCGGATGCGGGTGTCGTCGATCGGCAGCTGGGCGCCGGTCGGAGGCGCGACGGCTGCCTTGTTGCGATGAGCGGTGGGGGCGGGCACGGTCGGGGGCCTTGGAGCGCTATGGCCTTTTCGATGCAAAAACATCATTTTACTGGTGAACGGTCAAGCCGATAGACAATTTTGACACAGCGGATGCTGCATTGCACGATGGGTTTTTGCCACACCGCTTGAGGCCCGCTGGTCGAAATCGTTGCCTCGCTTCTGGCCCTTGTCGTAGACTCGCCGCAAGCGGGGACCCCGCTCTAAAACCACAAATCAGGGAGATCTCGATGAAGCATTTATTCGTACTGGTTCTGGCCGCTCTGTTCGCCTGCGCCGGAGCATATGCCGCCGACACCAAGACTGACGCCAAGCAGACCGATGCGATGAATCCGCAGCAGAACAAAATGAAAGCCTGTCAGGCGGAGGCAGGCGACAAGAAGCTCGAAGGCAAGGCCCGGCAGGATTACGTGAATAATTGCCTGAAGGCGAAGCCCGCGAAGGCGAAGAGCAAAATGGCGGAGTGCAACGCCAAGACCAAGGGTATGAGCAAGGCGGATGCCGACAAGATGCGCTCGGAGTGCATGAAAGCCTAGTCGCGCGAGCTCGCATGAATACGGCTGGGTGACCTCCTGTCCACCCGGCCGCACTGACAAGGCGGCGCCGGAGCAATCCGGTCGCCGCCTTGTTTTGTCCGACGTTCCCGGAAATACCCGCAGGGGCCTCGGGTTACCCATCCGTATCAGCCAAAGGTCTGACGCACCGCGGACCTCCAGCGCCGTTAATGCGCATGTGCTGCAGACGATTTCGTCCAGCTGCACTTTGAGCACCCAACCCAACGTCAAAGGAGATCGCCATGAAGACGCTCTACGCACTCACGCTCGCCAGCCTCATCGGCCTCGCCGCAACGACCGCCTATGCGGACGACGCATCGAACGTCAAGCCGCGTCCCGCCAAGTCGCAAGCCGCCGCCGCCACCGCCGGCACTGCGGCGCCGGTCAAGATTTCGCAGCAGGACAGGATGCGGCTGTGCGCCAAACAAGCGACCGGCAAGAAAGGCGCCGAGCGCAAGGCGTTCATGAAGACCTGTTTGTCCAAGAAGGCTTGACCGACGTTGCCCGGGAGGTGCTTGCGCCACCCCTCGGGCAACGCTTTTCACCGCAGGATTTTCGTTGGTCCGAATTTATTCGGCCACGTCGGTTCATGGATGCTGCGTGCGAATGAATTCGCACCTACGATCACCTGGGGTTCGTTGCTATCAGGAAATCGAAACGCCGAACAGCTTACCAACAGCGAACGTAACAGCCGCCGCAAGGCTGCCCAGCAACAGCATCCGCGCACCCGAGAACACGGCAGCGCGGCCGGTGAACAGCGACAGCGTTGCGCCGACTGCGAAGAGCGCGATCGCGGTCAACAGCCCGGCAATCGGCAGCGCGCGCGCGCCGGCGCCGAGCGCGAAGGGCAACAGCGGCACCGCAGCGCCAAGCGCGAACGAGAGCAAGGAAGAGATCGCCGCGCCCCAGGGCGAGCCGAGCTCGTCCGGATTGAGGCCCAGCTCTTCGCGCGCAAGCGTGTCGAGCGCGTGCTCGGGATCCGCGACGAGCTGCTTGGCGACACGCTGGGCTTCGCTGCCCGACAATCCCTTGGCCTTGTAGATGAGTGCGAGCTCCTGCGCCTCCGCGTCGGGATATTCCTTGAGCTCGTCACGCTCGAGGGCGATCTGGTACTCGAAGAGCTCGCGCTGCGAGCGTACGGACACAAATTCGCCGGTGGCCATCGCAAACGCGCCGGCAGTCAATCCCGCGACGCCGGTCAGGAGCACGACGGCGGGATCCGAGCTCGCACCCGCGACGCCGAAGATGAGGCTCGCGTTCGACACAAGTCCATCGTTGATGCCGAACACCGCCGCGCGCAGGTTGCCGCCGCCGCCCAAGCCGCGATGCCGGTGCTCGATGTTGCCAGCGACCGGTGCGCTATGCCCGCCTGGTTCGCGCCGGCTGTAGATCGCCATTCCGCGCACCTTCATCGCCGCCAACACGGCGCGCAGCCGCCGCGGACCGAAGAGCTGGACCAGCCTGGCGACGAGTCGCGTGCGCAGATCCGGCAGGAACGGCGGCGGCGCGGGTTTGCCGCTCGCGGTCAGCTGGGCGCGCCAGATCGCCGCCTGCGCTTCTGCCTCGCCAGCCAGCCGCGTGAAAAGATCGGCCCGCGCCGTTCCCGCTTCGGCATCCGCGCACGCGCGGTAGAGGTACGCGGAGCGCTGCTCCTCGGTCCAGCTTTCGAGAGGATTGCTCATGGCTTGCCGCAGCTCAACCGGTTGCGCTCATGACCGCATCGATGCGCGAGAGCACTTCTGCGGTGAGCACCAGGGCGGCGGTAATTCATGGTGGTTGTCATTCGTAATCAAGATGCGTTACCGACGTACCGCAGCACATCGCGCCAAAAAAACTAATTGGCGCGCCGCGCCACCATCGTGGCAAGAAACGTTAACCGGCACTGCTAGACACCGTGACAAAAAGCGTTAACCGGCGCGCAGGAGCGAGACGGCCCACTGGACGGGCAGGACACATCCTGCGCGCCGGTTCAACGCCTCGCGCAACGCAGCGCGAATGCAGGGATAATTCTACCGCATTGCAACACGCGATTCGTCGCGAGCGAGCGTACAATTGCGCGCTTCGCGCGCGGGCGCGCCCGCCGCTGTAACAACAATATCGTTTGCGGAACCAGCTCATGCCTCGAAGCCAACGCCCCTTACGCGTCGAAGATCTGTGGGCGATCAAGCGCATCGGCCCACCGACGCTTTCGCCCGACGGCGGCACCGCCTGTGCCGCAGTCACTTCCTATGACATGGACAAGAACGAGGGGCGCACCGAGCTGTGGCTTTTCCCGACCAACGGCGCACGGGCGCGCCGGCTGACCGCCGGCGACAAGGACAGCGAGCCTTGCTGGTCGCCGGATGGCCGTTGGATCGCGTTCGCGGCCAAACGCAAGGACGACGAGGAGCCGCAGGTCTACTTGATAGCTCCTGACGGCGGCGAAGCGCAGCGGCTCGTGTCGGTCGCCAGCGGTGCGTCGGGCCTGCGCTGGTTCGCCGACGGCAAGCGGATCGCGTTCATCTCGTGGGTGTGGGCCGATCTTAAGACGGACAGGGAGCAGGCCAAACGCAGGAAGCAGCGCAAGGAAGCCAAAGTCAAGGCGCACCTTTCCGAACGCAGGGAGTTCCGCTTCTGGGACCACTGGCTGACCGACGGCCGGGAACCGCATGTGTTCGCCGCGGACGTCGCGACTGGACGCACGCGCGATCTGCTCGCGGGTGCCGGACTCGCGCTGCAGCCCTGGGACCCATCCGCCGAGCTTTACGATATGAGTCCCGATGGCGAAGAGCTCGCGCTCACGATCGATCCTAACGCCGAGCCCGGAATGATGAATGAGACCGACATCGTCGTCGTCAATACTGCCACCGGCCGGCAGCGCACGCTCACCGCGGACAGCGGCTTTGGCGATGCAAATCCGCGCTATTCGCCCGACGGCCGTTACATCGCCTGGAACTCTTACAACCTGAAACGCGCGTTCAACGACCAGGGGCGGCTGACGCTCTACGAGCGGCGCCGTGGTCGCTCGCGCCGCCTGGCAACGAAGCTCGACCGGGCGACGACCCGGCACGCTTGGGCGCCGGACGCCGCGGCGCTCTACATGCTCATCGAGGATCGCGGCCGGCAAGGGTTGTATCGGCTGGGGCTCGGCGATGCGCTGCCGACCGCGGTGGCGCGCGGTGGAGTGATCACCGGTTTTGCGCTGTCGCGCGACGGCAGCCGCATCGCCCTGGATCGCGCCACGCTGTCGCATCCGCCGGCGCTGTTCGCGCTCGATGGCGATGGCCGTGGGGAGCGGCCGATCGAAAGCCTCAACCGCGCACTGCTCGCCCGCGCGAGGATGGGAGTGACGCGAGAGTTCACCGTAAGGGGTTGGGGCGGAGATCCGATCCAGATCTGGGTCACGTACCCGCCCAATTTCGACCCGCGCAAAAAGTGGCCGTTGTTGCACTCGATTCACGGCGGCCCGCACGCGGCGCACGTCGACGGCTGGCATTTCCGGTGGAACATGCAGGTTTTCGCCGGTCATGGCTACCTCGTTGTCGGCGTGAACTACCATGGCTCGTCGGGCTTTGGCCAGCAGTGGCTGGAGACGATTAAGGGTGATTACGGAACGAAGGAATACGCCGACATCGAGGCGGCGACCGATTTCATGTTGCGCCAGCGCTACATCGACCGCCGGCGGCTGTCCGCGACCGGCGGCAGCTACGGCGGTTACATGGTCGCGTACATGAACGGCCACACCGACCGCTACCGGACCTTCGTGTGCCACGCCGGTTGCTACGACTGGGTCAGCATGATGGCGACCGACGGATACATGTTTTTCGCCAAGGAGCTCGGTGCTTTCCACTGGGACAACCCGGTGCGGGTGATGAAGCAGTCACCGCACCACTACGCGCGCAGATTCAAGACGCCCACGCTTGTGATTCACGGCGAGCTCGATTACCGCGTGCCCGCGACGCAGGCTCTGCAGTACTACAACACGCTCAAGGCGCGCGGGGTCGGCGCCCGGCTGGTCTATTTTCCCGACGAGAACCACTGGATCCTGAAACCGCAGAACTCGCGGCTCTGGTACCGCGAATTCTTCGCCTGGATCAAGCGTTACGCGCCCGGCGGGCCGGCGCGCAAGACGTAGCCCGGGCTGAGCAAAGCGATGCCCGTGGCGAGTCTCATTGCGGAGTTTCTCCCGGGCATCGCGCTTCGCGCTCAGCCAGGCTACAACGTCGGGTGTCCGGGCCGACCGGCGCGGACCTCGCGTTTTTCCTGGCAGGCGATGCAGCGCTCCGCGGTCGGCTGGACGTTCAGGCGCGGCCAGCCGATCGGTCGGCCGCAATCGCTGCAGGTACCGTAGCTGCCGTCGGCGATCCGCGCGAGTGCCGCCTCGACCTCGGCGAGTTCGGCAACATCGCGCGTTACCGTCGCGATGTCGAGGTCGGCGAGGATATCCGCCAGAACCCAATCCTCGGTCGCCGCCAGCTGGTTCATGAATCCGACCACGCGCGGGTCCTCGCTGTTGGCCAGCTCGCGTTGCACCTCAGCCCGGAGCGTCTGCCGACGGCTCGTCAGGCGGCTTTCAAGCTCGTCGCGTTGGCTGTCGGCGAGGTTCGTCATCGGCAATCTCCACAGGGCGCTGTTCCGATCCGAGCGGCCGGCGCAGCCGGCGTGACCGGTGTCAAGGATCGCACGCTTTTCGGGGTTCCGGGGGACTTGAACTCAAGCGACGCCGCGCCCAGATGCGGCGTGCAGGAATGGCCGCTCCGGGCCGGAGCGGCCGGCGCCCGTTCCGACCAACCTACGACACGAAAGGAGAACGCCATGGCAAGCCTCATTCCCTATGATCCCTTGGTGGACACCGGCATCGACGAGCTGTTCCGCGGTTTCTTCCAGCCGATTCGCATGGAAGGCAGGGCAGCCCCGGTGACCGTCAAGATGGACGTCACCGAAGACGACAAGTCTTACACCGTTCACGCCGAAATTCCAGGCGTGAGCAAGGACGACATCCAGGTCACGATCGAAGGCAATCAAGTGACGCTGGGCGCCGAGGTCAAGCGCGAAAAAGAAGCGAAGGACGGACAGCGAGTGCTGCGCAGCGAGCGCTTTTACGGCAACGCGTTCCGCAGCCTCGCCCTGCCGACCGAGGTCGACGAAACGCAGAGCGAAGCCCGCTACGACAAGGGCGTGCTCGAGCTCAAGCTGGTCAAGAAAGCGGCGTCGGCCGGCAAGCGGCTGAACGTGCAGTAATCGTGGTTCGTGCCCCGCGCTACGGCCTCCTTGGACGCGCTGCACATGCTGTAACGGTATCGTGTCGGCCGCCAGCGTCGACTCGCCTCGCGCGATCCCCGCGCACTGCGTGCGCGGGGGCCCTCGCTGCGGGCTCGCGCCGCTAGCGGACGCGCTTCGCGGGGTAATCTTCCTCGATGTTGTCGCGAAAAAAACTCCATGGCGAGGACGCCCCGACGAAACGGCGCCAGGTGTCGAGCGCGACGCCGGAATACTCGAAGGTCCCGCTGGTAAGCTCGACCCGCAGCAGGCGATTGCGCGCGTCGTAACCGGCCGCGCGCAGGTTGCCGCCGGAAAGCCTCTTCATCTCCACCGCCGCGCCTTTCGTCAGTGCGCAATCAGAAGCGCACGCACACATGCGGATCGGTCAGCGCTTCTTCCGCTGTTTCGGCTTATGCGGCCGTTTTTTGCCGTAGCTGCCGTTGAAGATCTTGCCGCGGCGAGTTCGAACGTCGCCTTTGCCCATGATTGGTCTCCGTCGAAGAGTTTTCGAATGATAGGATTATAGCACGGCCGCCCGATCGGACGGTGCGATCGTCCTACACGCAGGAGACGCTGTGAGATTCGCGCGCACGTTTGCCGTCGTGCTGTTCGCTTCGAGCTTTGCCGCCGGTGCCGCCGACTCGGGCAAGGTGCTGCGCACCGCGTTCTCCATCGCGGAAACAAGCTTCGATCCCGTTCTCGCCTATGACGCGGCGTCGAACTCGGTGGTCGAAGAAATCTCCGAATCGATGCTCGAATACGAATATCTGGCGCGGCCGGTGAAGCTTGCGCCGCTGACGCTCGAGCGCTTGCCCGAAGTCTCCGATCGCGGTGCGACGTATCTGTGCCGCATCCGCAAGGGCATCTTCTTCGCGCCGGATCCCGCGTTCAAGGGCAAGCCGCGCGAGCTGGTTGCGGCCGACTACGCGTACTCGATCAAGCGGTTGCTCGATCCTGCATTGCGCTCGCCGTGGACCTGGGTGGTCGAAGGCAAGCTCATCGGCGGCGACGAGCTGGAGGCGGCGGCGAAGAAGAGTGGCAAACTCGACTACGATGCGCCGCTGCCGGGACTCGAGGTCGTCGATCGCTATACGTTGCGCATACGACTGCGGCAGCCCGACTATACGTTTCCGTATATCCTGGCGATGCCCGCCACAGCCGCCGTCGCCCGGGAGGTCATAGAGGCTTACGGCAACGATGCCGGCGCGCATCCGATAGGTACCGGTCCGTATCTGCTCAAGGAGTACAAGCGCAGCAGCCGCATTGTTCTCGAAGCGAACCCGCAGTTTCGCAAGCTCGTGTTCGACGAGCCGACGACCGCGAATAAGGTCGACGCGGCGCTCGCGCGTGCCCTCAAGGGCAGGGTGCTTCCGGCAATCGGCCGCGTCGAGATCTCGATCATCGAGGAGCAGCAACCGCGCTGGCTCGCGTTTCTGAGGCGAGAAGTCGATTATCTGCAGCCGTTTCCGCTCGATTTCGTCGGTGAGTTCCTCGATAATGGCAAGCTCAAGCCCGAGCTGGCCGCCAAGAACATCCACCACGAGCTGTTGCTGCGCCCGAACACCTGGTGGGCTTATTTCAACATGGAAGATCCCATCTTGGGCGGCTACACGCCGGAGAAGATTGCATTGCGGCGCGCCATCGGCATGGCGTTCAACACCGACGAGATGATCCGCGTGCTGCACAAGGGCCGCGCCGTTCCCGCGCAGGGTCCAATTCCACCCGACATCGCAGGCTACGATCCCGCGCACAAGACGCAGGCGCAAGTCTACGACCCGGCGGCGGCGCGCGCGCTCCTGGATCGCTTCGGATACAAGGACCGCGACGGCGACGGCTATCGCGAGCAGCCCGACGGCAAGCCGCTTATCATCGAGAACTGGTCGTCGCCGACCTCGAGGGCGCGCGAGTTCGACGAGCTGTGGAGGAAGAACATGAACGCGATCGGCATTCGCATGATGTTCAAGAAGGACAAGGTACCGGAGCTGCGCAAGATGGCGCGAGCCGGCAAGCTGCAGATGCGGCAGGATGGCTGGAACGCCGATTATCCCGACGCCGAGAACTTCATGCAGAACCTCTACGGCCCGAACATCGGACAGTCCAACGACTCGCGCTTCAAGCTGCCCGAGTTCGATAGGCTCTACGAGGCGGCGAAAAAGCTTCCGGATTCACCCGAGCGCACGAAGCTTTACGACCGCATGACCGACCTGGTCGTCGCCTACGCGCCGTGGAGGCTCACGCATCACCTGCTGGAAGACCACGTCATCCAGCCCTGGGTCATCGGCTACAAGCCGCACCCGATCCGCTCCGACATCTGGAAGTACCTCGACATCGACGACAGCAAGCGGCGTACCCGGCAACCGTAGAGCCGAACCGGCGCGCTGAAGGGAGGCCGCCGCGAGTCGCGGTCGGAGCCGACGCGCGAAGGATCATGCAAGGGGTTCGTGCCGGCTTACTGCTTGGGTAGCGAATAAGGCGCGCACTGCGCGAGCGGGACCTGCGTTGCCGTTGTGTTGTCAATCAGAGTCAATTCGGTGCCCTTACCGCGCAGCTCCAGATTGCCGTTGGAAAAGCGCACTCCCGACGCGACGGGTATCTGATAGAGCGAGATGCGGTCGCCGGTAGGCATCAGCATCCGCGCCTCGCCCATATCGAAGCGGATCACCAGGCGCTCGCCTTCGAGCAAACAGACGAAGGTGTTCTTTGCCGCCTCCTGCTCATCCTTGCCCGGCTTGTCGGCGCAAGCCGCGAGCACCGCCGCGATGACGAGCATGTGTCTAAAACGCATGAGCCGGCCTCCTGTATCGCGCTATGTGCCTTGACCGAAGAGGATAGCATCACCCGCACCGCGTCGCGCGGTATGCCGTCGAGGGCTCGAGTTAACGCACTTCGTCGCAGAGCCGATCGGCACGCGAGCGACCGCCCGTCTGCGGCGTAAACACGAAAGCGCAGGGATCGAAACCCTCCGCCACGAGCGTACCCACGGCGCTTTTGAGCGCCGTATCGGATAGCGCCGGCTCCCGGGAAAGGATGCGGCCGTAACGCAGCGACGGGTGTCCGGTGGCGAGCCAACGGTATTCGGGGCCGAGAGCGATCACGATCGACTCGCGGCCGAACGGAAACCACCAGATGCCGAGGAAGTGCACCGAGGTCACCTTGAGCACCGATGGCAGCGCGGGATCGAGGGGACGCGCCTGCCCTTCGTTGGTCTCGGAAGTGCCGTCCGCGCGCTGGCAGTGGCTCCGCGTCGCGATGGCACCGTTCTCGGCCGCAGTGTATTCCAGGCGCGTATCGCGCGCGCAGCGGCTTTGCAGAAAACCGCGAATCGCGGCGATCTCATACCAGGTTCCGTAATACCGGCTCAGATCGAAGTCGACGACCGGCGTGAGCGCCGCGGCGGGCATAATCGAAGCCAGGGCCAGCATCGCAGCGGAAATCCAGCGCATCGCTCTTCCTTTACGGCTTGTTGACGCGGCCTGGCCGCTATCTCGATCCTATTTTGACAGCGATCAGCGCAAATTGCAGCCATCGCACTCCGGACGGTTTGCGTTGTTTCGCGGCCTCAGCTGCCGAGTTCGTCCTTGAAGAAGGCGTGAAGCTCAGCATACGTTTCGTCGGGCACCTGCTCTGCGGGATAGTGGCCACATGACAGCATCCTGCCGCGAACATCGCTCGCTCGTTCCAGCCACGCCTCGATCGGCTTGTAGCTCCGGTTGACGTGACTGCGCTCGCCCCACAGCACCAGCGCAGGGATATCGAGCTTGCGCTGCAGGTCCACCTCGTCGTGGGTGAGATCGATCGAGACGGCGGCGCGATAGTCCTCGCACACCGCGTGAATGTTCTCGGGCGTGCAGCAACGGATGTACTCGGCGAGCGCTTCCTCGGTGAATCCGCTCATGCCGACGCCCTTCTTGTCGAGCTTCCTACGAATGTAGCGCTCCAGCCCGTAGGCGATCAGCATTTGTTCCGGATAATCGTACGGCTGCGCCATGAAGAACCAGTGGTAGGAATCCACCGCCCAGGCTTTCTTGATGTTGTTGAGTAGGTGATGGGTCGGAACGATGTCCAGGAACGCGACTTTGGTCACTCGTTGCGGATAGTCGAGCGCCATGCGGTGCGCCACTCGCGCACCCCGATCGTGGCCGCAGACGAAGTATTCACGGAATCCGAGCGCTGCCATGACCTCGGCCTGGTCGCGGCCCATCGCACGAAACGAATACCCGCCATGGTCGGCGCCGCCGTCGGGCTTGGAGCTGTCGCCGTAGCCGCGAAGGTCGGTTGCGACGACCGTGAAGTCCTCGGCAAGTCGCGGCGCGATCTTGTGCCACATCACATGCGTCAGAGGGTTGCCGTGCAGAAGCAGCAGTGGCGGCCCCGACCCGCCGTGGCGCAGCTTGATGCGAGCGCCTGAGGTATCGATCTGAGCGCGGCTGAATCCTTCGAACATGCGCTGCAAATGCAAGTGGTCAGGCAGCGCGCCGGCCTGCGAGCAGCCGCATCAGCTCGTCGATGTTTTCGAGCTCGTCGATGCGCCACACGAGCTCGACGATGCGTTGCGCGCGGGAACGATCGAGTCCGCCCCAGGTCGCGCATTCCATGAACTTCTCTTCGAGCTCGTCATCGCTCATCGGATTGGCGGGGCTGCCCTTGCCGAAATCAGCCGATCCCTTGACCGTCGTGCCGTCATCGAGCTCGACCTCGACGATGGTCGTCATCTTGTCGAAGCCAGCGGCTTCAGCGTCGGGATGAACGCCGAAGTCGATCCGCTGCAGCAAGGCCTGTACATCGGGCCGATTCACGACCGCATCGGTGAATTGCTCGAGGCCGGCCTTGCGCTCGATCAGCAGGATCGCCATGCAGAACTCCATGCTGAACTTCGCCTGCAATTCGTTCCGGGGGCGATGATGGATGAGCGCGTTGGGCATGTTGTGATTCGTTCCCACGGCGACGCGCTTCACCCGCTCCGGACGCAGATCGTGACGCTGAATAAGATCGAGCATGACGCTCATGCCCGGATGGGTCAGCGAACCGCTGGGATGCGGCTTGATCGACACACCTGGAAACGCGAACGTCCACGGATTGCCGAGCTTGCCGTCGATCATGTCCGCGCTGTAGCCGCCTCCTGCCGCGCGGAAAAAACCGCGGTCGGCTTCGAGCCCGACGGGCGATGCGGTGAATCCGAGCGCGGCCAGTTCCGCCGCGACAACGCCGCTCTCTGCCGCGCGGCCGGCGTGGAACGGCTTGGTCATGGTGCCGAAGTTCTCGCGCAAGCCGCCGGCCTGGCTTGCCGCCAGGCTCAAGGCACGGCGCGTCGCCTCGAGATCGAGCTCGAGCAGCCGAGTTGCGCCAGCGGCCGCGCCGATGGCGCCGCAGGTCGCCGTGCTGTGAAACCCCTGTTGATAATGGCGAGGCAATATCGCTTCCGCGATCTTGCATTCGACCTCGACGGCGATTTGGTAGGCCGTAGTGACCGCCCGACCGTCGAGTCGTGCGCGCTCGGCGAGCGCGAGCACCGCCGGAAGCGCCGGCGCCGTCGGATGCGTGAGCAAGCCGTACACGCGGTCCTTGGCGATGGCGAGCTGCGTATCGTCGTAATCGTCGGCATGGATCGAGGCGCCATTGGCAAATGCCGCGAAGCGCGCAGGCAGAAGCGAATGGCCGCCGATAACGGTGCTGCCCGATTCCGAGGCGATGCCTAGCGAACCGAGGTAGCGGCGGATGATCTGGCCGGTCTCCGAAGCGGCGCCCGCCAGCGCAAGGCCAAGCCCGTCGAGGATCGAGCGCCTGCCGAGATGCGCAACGTCGGGAGGAATGTCGCTTGCGCGGGCCGAGACGATGAAGTCGGCGACGTACGCGGTCAGCGACGCGTCTCCGGGACCTGGGACAGCATGAGCGCTATTCATGACGTTCCCGAAATCAAGCCGCGGCAGTTGCAGCCCTGACTCGCTGCCGCGCTATGGTAAGCCGCGCGGCGAGCCGCACCGCCTGCTCCAACGCGCCGGTATTGGCGCAGCCCTTGCCTACGATGTCGAAAGCAGTCCCGTGCGCGGGCGTGGTGAACACGGTGCTCAAGCCGCCCGTGACCGTCACCCCGCGGTTGAAGCCCTTGAGCTTGGTCGCAATCTGTCCTTGATCGTGATACATGGTAAGCACGCCGTCGTAGTCGCCTGCAAAGGCTTTCAGGAATACGGTGTCGGCGGGGAAAGGGCCGCAGCACGCGATGCCGCGCTCAGCGGCGCGCGCCACCGCTGGGGCGATGACGTCGAGCTCTTCGCACCCGAACAGCCCGCTTTCGCCGGCGTGCGGGTTGAGCGCCGCGACCGCGATGCGCGGCTTTTCGAAACCCGCGCTGCGCATGGTTTCATCGGCCAGCAGCAGCGCTTGCTCGATGCGCTCGGCCGTGATCTGCTCGAGCGCGGTTCGTAGCGCGACATGCGATGTCACGCGCGACATCCACACGCCGTCGAGCACGTTCATCTCGCCGAAAAAGCCGGTGTGCCCGGTGAGGTGGGCAAACATCTGGTGCTCGTCGTTGAAGCGCCAGTCACCCGCGTGGAGTGCCGCCTTGTTCAGTGGGGCGAAGACAATGCCGTCGATCTGGCCATGTCGGGCCAATTCGATCATGTACGCCAGTGTTTCGCCGCTGATCCGCCCGGACTCCGGCGATACCCGACCGCGCGTGATCCATGCCGGATCCAGGTTCCCGAGATCGATAACCGGAATTCCCGGTTGCGACCAGTCGATCGCTTCGGGCGCAGCGTAGCTTCGCGTGCAGAGCTCGACGCCGGCGTCACGCGCGCCTTGCTCCAGGACGCGCGTGTCGCCGACGACGACCAAGCGCGCGGCGTCGTCGAGCCGGCCATCGGAGAGGATACGCGCGCACTGCTCGGGGCCGATGCCGGTGCAGTCGCCGAGCATCAATCCCAGCATCGGCGGCGGCCGGACTATGGAGCTCATCAGGCAATTCTCCGGTGAGTAAAACGATCGATCAACGAGACCATCACGAAGGTGATGACCAGCATGGTGATCGATAGCACCGCGATCGGTCCCCAATCATTGCTTTCACGCAGATCGAACATCGTAACCGATACGGTCTTGGTACGCGCGGTGAACAACAGTATCGTCGCCGAAAGCTCCCGGATCGAACCGATGAAGATCAGTATCCACGTGGTTACCACGCCATTGCGGATCAGCGGCGCGGTGATGTCGATGAGGGCGCGCATCCGCGTCGCGCCGAAAATGCGGCTTGCATCCTCGAGCTCGGGATGCACCGCCTTGAGCGCCGCGCCGATCTGCTGGTAGCCGACGGGCAGCTCCTTGGTCACGTAGGCGAGGAAAATGATGGCCAGGGTTCCGTACAGCACCAGAGGTGGGTGCGTGTAGCTCAGAAAGAGACCCACGGCGAGGACGATGCCTGGAATCGCGACAGGCGCGGTCGCGAGGAACGACAGCAAGCGATGTCCCCAGACCGCGCGGCGCACGCTGAGATAGGCCACCACGGTTACGAGTACCGTGCCAACGGTGGCGGCGGCCAGGCCGAGCTCGAAGGTATTCTGAAGCGCGAGCCGCGTCTGGCTGAACTCGAGAAAGACGAAGCGCCAGTTTTCCAGGGTCAGATTCTCGAATCCCATGGGGCCTGACCAGTTCTTCACGAATGCGGTGCGCAACAGCACGCCGTAGGGCAGCACGATCGAGCAGCCGAGAACGAACGCGAACAGCGCCAGCGCGGGAAGCTTCCACGCTCCGAGCCGCAACAGACGCGTGGCGCTTGCCTTGCCGCCGATGATCGCGTAACCCCGCCGTCCCATGATCGTCGATTGTGCCTTCAAGAGCACGACGGTGATTGCGAGCAGCGGCAAAGAGACTGCCGCGGCGAGTCCCAGCCGCGGCGGAAACTGGAACAGGCTCCAGATCTTGGTCGTCATCGTATCGATGCCTGCCGGAAGCGCCAGGATCGCCGGCGTACCGAAAAGCGTCATCGACTGCAGAAAGGCGACAAGAAAACCGGCGAGCAACGCCGGCGTCACCAAGGGAAGCGTCACATCGAGCGCGGTTCGCCACGCAGGCATGCCCAGAATCGCGGACGCTTCCTCGAGCTCTCCGGGAACGAGGTCGAGGCCGTTGGCAACGAAGGTGAAGACGTAGGGGAAGGTGTAGAGCATCATCACGAACACCATTCCGCCCGCGGAAAAGATGTTGAGGAGCGGCGTGGCCTCGAAGGCTTTAAGCCCGAACAACGCGTAGTACCACTGATTGATCAAGCCCGCGTTGGGTCCTCCGAGCAGGACCCACGCGAATGCCCCGAGGAAAGGCGGTGTGACGAACGATGCGAGGATCAGGATTCGCAGGAGCCGCTTGCCGGGCAGATCCGTGCGTGCCACCAGCCAGCCCATCGGAGCGGCGACGACCACGCAGAGAACACCCACCGTGGCCGAAGTCCATAGCGTCGTGAAGAGCGGCTTCAGAAACGACGTATCGGTGAAGAACTGCCAATAATGGTCGAGCGTGAAGTGCCGGGCATCGTCGCGAAAACTCGTTACGACGAGCCAGAACATCGGCAGCAGAACCAGCGTCGCGAGCAACAGGACGAACGCGAGAGAGAGCGGCGTCGTCGGATCAAACCACCGGGCGCGCGAGGCCGACGGCGGGGGCAGGGCGCCGGTCGCCTTGGGCGAAGCGGGCTTGTCGCGCTCCACCGCGATGATTCCTAATTGCCGAACAGTGCGGTGTAGCGCTTCTTGATGTCGGCGATTTGCGGAAGCATCGCCGCCGGATCGTCAGGCAGCACCTTGATTGCGCTGAGCGGCGTGCGTCCGAGCGGGTCCTTGACGTCCGGATGGAGCGATCGCGTGCCGCCTTCGCTCACGGTCAACTGTTGGATCTTCGTGGTAAAAAGAAAATTCTCGAACACCCGCGCCGCGTTGGGATGCGGCGCTTCGGCGAAGATCGCGCTCGGGGAGGTGACGAACGGCGTTCCCTCCTTCGGATAGACGATCTTGACCGGGCTCTTCGCGTCGATTTCGATGAACATGTTGTATTCATTCCCGTCGACCATGACCACGCGTTCCCCGCTGGCGATGCTCTTGGGCGTCGCTGTCGTCGACTGCAGCTGCAAGACGCCCTGCTTGGAGAGCTTCTCCAGGTAATCCCAGCCGAGAAGCTTTGCGATCGCGAAGGTGCCGGTGAGGCTCGTGCCGCTGTAGCCCGGGTGTGACTTGACGAGCTTTCCCTTCCATTTTGGATCCAGCAGGTCCATGTAGCCCGTCGGCGCGTCCTTGGCGTCGATCAGCTTGGTGTTGTAGCCCATCACGGAGAGCGTCGCGCGCCAGGTTGCGAAGTAGCCTTCGGGATCCCTGAACTGCGCCGGAAATCGCATCACGTCAGGCGGCGTGTGCGGCGCGAGCCATTTCTGCTGCTTCCAATAGATGAAGTGCGAAGCATCCGAAGAGTTGACGACATCGACGTTATGAATTGCCGAAGAGTATTCCTGGTTGATGCGCTGAAAAACGCGCTCCGAGCCCGCTCGCTCGACTTCGACGTCGATCGCCGGATATTGCGCGCGAAAGGCTTTGGCGACGACTTCCGCGACTTTGACGTCCACCGAGGTATACCAGACGACCTTGCCTTCCCTGGTGGCCGCCGCCAGCAGCTCCGGCGTTGTCTCTTGGGCGTACGCTGTCCCGGCGACGGCCACCAGAGCGGCCACGGCGAACGGGAACACTGCAATGAATCGCTTCACGACGATCCTCCTGTTGTTGATGCGCCGGACCCGTATGCCAATATTCCGGTTCATGTTTCAGTGGGACAGCCCGCGGCAGCGCTGCGCGTCGAAGCGCACCGCAGCCTGCGAGCCCGTCGCCACTTCCAGCTCGACACGGGTCGAAATCAGGACTTCCTGGCCGACGTCCACGATGTAGGCGCGGTGGCTGCCGAGATACGCCTGACTGCGAACAACGCCAGGAAGGATATTGTTGCCGCGCGTGCCGGCGGATGAAGCCGGCACCAGCTCGAGATCGTGGGTCTTCACGCAAACGCTCATCGGCTGTCCCGGTCCGGAAAATTCGCCCTGTCCGATCTCGAGCCTGTGACCACCGATCTCGACCGTGTTTCCGGTCACGTGCGTGACGCGCAGGACATTGCTGCCGCCGATGAAGCGCGCCACAAAAGCCGAGTTGGGGCGCTCGTAGACCTCCTCGGGCGTGCCGATCTGCTCGATTCGACCCGCGTTCATGATGACGATGCGGTCAGCCATGGTCATTGCCTCGACCTGGTCGTGCGTGACGTAAACGGAAGTATATTGAAATTCGTCGTGCAGCCGACGGATCTCGAAACGCATGTCGCCGCGCAGGTTGGCGTCGAGGTTGGAAAGGGGCTCGTCGAGAAGAAGGATATCCGGCTTGGGCACCAGCGCGCGTGCCAGCGCGACGCGCTGCTGCTGCCCGCCCGAAAGCTCGGACGGATAGCGTTCCGCCTCGGCGCTGAGCTTGGTCGCGTCGAGGAGCGCATCGACGCGCGATTGCTTGGCCGACGCCGCCAGCGCCTTCATCTTCAGCCCGTAGCCGACGTTCTGCCGGACCGTCATATGCGGCCATATCGCGTAGCTCTGGAAAATCATGCTCATGTTGCGCCGCTCGGGAGGAACGACCGAATGCGGCGATGACAGGACTTTGCCGTCGACGCGAATCTCGCCGCCGTCGGGCTCGAGCAAGCCGGCGATCATGCGCAAGGTCGTTGTCTTGCCGCAACCCGACGGCCCAAGCAGGCACATGAACTCGCCGTGTCTGACCGTCAACTCGATCGCATCGACAGAGACAACCTCGCCGTACCGCTTGGTCAGCTTGTCGAGGTCGAGCCGGGCCATTGCTTAGGGAACCTCTGATTAAGTCCCACGTGGTCGCGACGGAGGCTTTCCGGGATGAGCTGCACGAAGCGACGCGAAGCCCATGGCAGGCCCCCATGGGCGAGCGGCGCGACGGCAGATCGCCCGCGCAGTTGGCAAATGAGCCCCGTCCCTTCGGGTTTCTGCGCAGAGCCTCATCTGCGTTGTTGCGCGGCTTGCGAATAGAATGAACTATTCGCTGCGCCGCGACGCCTAGCATCTGAGGCCATTGCGCCAGAAACGCGACTCATGTGGGACTTGTTCAGAGGTTCCTTATGTTGGCGCAGACTGCGAGACTTCGTGACCAAGCGTCGGTCAAATGGGAGCGCGACCACCGGACCGGATCATCCCGGAGGAGGAGGGCATCAGCACTCGACGACGTTGACGGCGAGCCCGCCGAGCGATGTCTCCTTGTACTTCGCCATCATGTCGCGGCCGGTGTCGTACATCGTCTTGATGACCATGTCGAGCGAGACTCGATGCGTGCCGTCGCCGCGCAGCGCCAGCGAGGCGGCGTTGATCGCCTTCACCGCGCCCATCGCGTTGCGCTCGATGCAGGGAATCTGCACCAGCGCGGCGACCGGATCGCAGCTCATCCCGAGATGATGCTCGATGCCGATCTCCGCCGCATTTTCGATCTGCGCGTTGCTGCCGCCGAGCACGGCCGCCAAGCCTGCGGCGGCCATCGAGCATGCGACTCCGACCTCGCCCTGGCAGCCCACCTCGGCGCCCGAGAGCGACGCATTGCGCTTGCACAGTCCTCCGATCGCGGCCGCGGTGAGCAGAAAGGCCACGATGTCGTCTTCCTTGCTGTCCCGGTAGAACTCGCGGTAGTAGCGGATCACCGCCGGTATGATGCCCGCCGCGCCGTTGGTGGGCGCCGTGACCACGCGGCCGCCGGCGGCGTTCTCCTCGTTGACGGCGATGGCATAGACGCTGACCCAGTCGATCGATTCGCTCGGACTCTTCTCCTTCAGCGCGCGCCGCGCAAGCAACGAATCGCGCAAACCCTTCGCCCGCCGCCGCACGTTGAGCCCGCCTGGAAGCACCCCTTCCTGACGCATGCCGCGCTCGATGCTTTCATTCATCACCGCCCAGCGCTCGAGCAATCCGGAACGCACCTGATCTGGGCTGCGCAACGCGAGCTCATTGGCGCGCATCATTTCCGAGATGCGCTTCTTCGATGCGTTGCCGTGCGCGAGCAGCTCCGCAGCGCTGGCGAAGGGATAGGGAACGTGCAGCGCTTCGACGGGTTCGCCGATCCGCTGTGCCTCGGCTTCATCGACGACGAAGCCCCCGCCCACCGAGAAGAAGATCTTGCGTGAGACGATCGCGCCGGCGTCGTCGTACGCCGTGAAGCGCATACCGTTGCTGTGGAACGCCAGCGTCTTGTCGATGCGGAAGCGCAGATGGTCCTGCTCGCGGAAGCGAATCTCGCGCCGCCCGTCGAGCACGAGCGCTCGCTGCTCGCGGATGCGCCGCACTTTGGGCTCGACCTGATCGGGGTCGATGCGATCGGGGGTTTCACCGGACAGTCCGAGCAGGATCGCGCGATCGGTGCCGTGGCCGCGTCCGGTGAGTCCAAGCGAGCCGTAAAGATCGACGACGACCTGCCCCGTCGAGTCGAGCTTGCCGTCGGCGGCAAGCTCGTGGACGAAGCGCTGCGCCGCACGCATCGGCCCTACGGTGTGCGAGCTCGACGGCCCCAGCCCGATCTTGAACAGGTCGAAGGCACTGACGAACATGCGCTGGGCTCTCGCTTCGCTCTTGTATGGCGATGGTAGACTGGATCCATGATACTCCGGGAACGCGCATGACGGCGTCGCTCCGCACGATCGTCGGTGCGGCTTTCACAGCGATCCTCGCGCTCGCAGCGCTCGCTGCACCGATTCGCGAGCGGGCGGCAGACGCCGGATGGCAGGCGTACCAGCGCGGCGATTACGCCTCCGCGCTTGCCGCGTACGAAGCTGCCGCCAGGGAGGGCGATCGGCTCGCCCAGTTCAACTTGGGTGTGATGCTGCTGCGTGGCGAGGGCAAACCTGTAGACCTCAACTCCGGAATTGCTTGGTTGACCAAGGCCGCGGACGCTGAAATGGTGCAAGCCCAATACAATCTCGGTTTGCTCTACGAAAGCGGCATCGGCGTGCCGCGATCGCTCACCGCGGCTACCGAGTGGTGGCAGAAGGCGGCAGAGCAGGGGCACACCGAGGCCCAGGTCCAGCTCGCGACGCAGTATTTCCTCGGCCGCGGCGCGCCCAAGGACTGGAAGCTTGCCGCCAAGTGGTACGAGGCGGCGGCCGCAAACGGCGACCCCGGCGCGCAATACATCATCGCCAGCTTTTACGAGCACGGCGACGGGGTGCCGCGGGACTTGCGGCGCGCGCTCGAGTGGTACGTCCACGCGGCACGGCAGGGTGACGTCGGGGCCGCGGCGCAGGCGAAGGATGTCGCGCGCCGTCTCGCCGAGTCGGGTAACGCGTCGCGTTAGGCTGCGTTTCTTCTTGCGCGACGATCGTCGCGTCGAGCGGCGAATGCCTGACCAGCGCCCGAGCGCCGCAACCGCCGACCTACGGGTTCCGGCGCGGCTGCGGGAGTCAACCCACGACTCCCTTGTCGCGCGACCCGCGACGGTCGGCACGACGCACGGGCGCCCGTCACGCATTCGCGGCTTGCGATGATCTGCATGGCTGACGGAAACAATCGATTTAGCGCTAGGCGAGAGTCACGCGCGGCGCGCCGCGGTGACGAAGGCGCGATATGGCGCCGTCGTCGCAAAGCGGGTGGCTCGTGCGCGGCGGCCTCCTCGACCGTACTCACAAGGGCCGACGGCACATGTCGGCCGCGCATCCGACTCGCCACGCGCGATCCCGCGCTTCGCGCGGGGGACCGGCGACGCCGCGGGCTCGCGTCGCTACTCGTTCGTTGAGTGGCCGCGGCGAGCCGGGTACCCGCGCGACGACGAGATTGCGCCATCACGCGCCTGAGGCGCTGCGGCGCGCCAGGACTTAGCGTGCGGAAGCCGGCGCCGGGAAACGCACGCGGTCGGGATACGACAACACTTCCGGCAGGCCCCCTTCGGCGAGCCGCGCCTGCGCGGCCTGCCACCACTCGGCTTCCAGCAGGTCGCCGTGCTGCGCGATGAAATCGGCGCGCACCCCCGGGTCCGTGAGAAGAAAAGTCGCGAATTCCTCCGGGAAGACATCGCGCTCCGCGACCGGATACCAGACCTCGTTGTCCATCTCGTCGTACCCGGGAGGCGCAGGCGGGATGCGACGGAAATTGCAATCGGTGATGTAATCGATCTCGTCGTAGTCGTAGAACACGACGCGCCCGAACCGGGTCACGCCGAAGTTTTTGAACAACAGATCACCGGCAAAGATGTTGACCGCGGCAAGCTGCTTCAACGCGTCGCCGTAGTCGCGGATCGCGCGCTCGCGCTGCGCCGGTGTCGCCTTTTCGAGGAAAATGTTGAGCGGCGTCATCCGCCGCTCGATGTAGACGTGCTTGACGAGGATCATCTCGCCGTCCTCCTCGAACGCGCCCGGCGCGACGGCGTCGAGCTCCGCGATCAGTTCGGGCGTGAAGCGTGCGCGCGGAAACGCGACGTCTGAATACTCGAGCGTGTCCGCCATGCGGCCGACGCGGTCGTGATGCTTCACCAGCAGGTACTTCTCCTTGACCTTATCCGGCGTCGTCTCCTTCGACGGCGCGATCTTGTCGCGGATCACCTTGAACACGTACGGATACGAGGGCAGCGTGAACACTGTCATCACCAGCCCCTTGATGCCGGGCGCGACTATGAAGTCGTCGGTCGAGTGCTTGAGGTGGTGGAGGAAGTCCCGGAAGAAAAGGGTCTTGCCCTGCTTCTGCAGGCCGACCATCGTGTAGAGCTCGGCTTCGGTGCGCACGGGGACCATGCTGCGCAGGAATGTGACATACGCCGACGGCACCTCCATGTCGACCAGGAAATACGCCCGGTTGGCCGAGAACAGGAGCGCGATCTGCTCCGGGTCCATGAGCAGCGCGTCGACATAGAGCCTGCCGCTCGCGTCGTGCTTGATCGGCACCACGAAGGGATGGACGTTAAAGCCGTTGATGACGCGGCCGGCGATGTAGGCGGTGCGGTTACGGAAGAAGAGCGACGAGAGCACCTGGAGCTGGTGGTTGGCCTCGAGCACGAAGGGTCGCGGGAAGCGCGACCTGAGTGCCCGAAGCAGATTGCGCAGGTCGCGCCGGAAGTCCGCGAAACGGCACTCCAGCCGGAAATCGAGCACGACATCGATCAGCGCCTGGCGCAAGCCGTACTGGCGCGGGTAATACGACCGGTACGACGGCGGATCGGCGTCGATGTGCTCAGTCGACATCGCGGGGCGGACGAACAGGCAGCGGTTATGGAAATATGTCCGGTGGAGGATTTTGCAGGAGACCGAGTTGAAGAATGTCTCCGCGCACTCGGGCTGCTTGTGGTCGATCAACAGTCCGATGTAATGCCGTTTGACCGCTTCCCAGCGCGCCTCATCGATCCTGTCGCAGCCGAACTCGCGCTCCAGCCGCGCGACGGTCTCCGCGACGCGGCGATCGTAGAAGTCGATGCGATCCTGCGAGGTATGCGCGATCGCCAGCCAGTTGCCCGCTTCGAAGTGGCTCTTGGCGGCGCGGGCGCAGTCGCGAAACAGCGCGTAGTGGCGATTGAAGCCCTCGAGCGTTGCCTCCGCGATCGCTGCCGGCTCGGGGACGGCGGACACATCGACCGGGCGCGGGCGGGCGGCGGAATGCAGAGGGGCGGGCGTCGGCATGTTCGCGGATGGGGCTTGGGAGAGTTTACTTCAGCCTCGCCAGCAACGCGACGTGACGCTGTCGTCGCGCGGGCGTAAAGTGGAGAATCATGGCCTCTTCATGGCAACCCGGCCGGGCCCTCAAGTCGATCCTGTGGACTGCTGCCGGACTTGCGGCCCTCGTTGCGCTCGTCTCCGCTCCGGTTGCGGCACAGATCCTCAAGTGCACCGATGGCTCGGGCAACGTTACTTACCAGAACGAGCCCTGCCCCAAGAACGTGAAGGCGGGTCGCGTCGATATTTTCGACAACAGCTGGACCGCCGACCGCGCGGAGAAGGAAGCGGAGTGGCGCCGCAACGCCGCGCAGCATCGTGTCGTCACGGGCATGCCCCTGCGCTGGGTGCGCGACGCGCTCGGCGAGCCGGCGGAGGTTCGCGATACCGCGACTGCCGGCGCCGCAGCAGTGTGGCTCTACAACTTCCCCGACCGGAACGTGCAGGTTGGGATTCTCGCCGATCAGGTTCTCTGGTTTCGCGAGACGCCGATGATCCGCCCGCCCGCGAGCGTCTCGCCGGCGCCGGAGAGGCCGGCGCCCGATCGCGCTGCCGCCGAGGCATTACGTGCAACGCCTGAAGCGCCGCTCCCCGCTCCCGATATTTCGCGTTCGGCGCTCGCAAGCCCGAGTCCGGCCGGTCCAGCCCGCGCGGTCACACGGGGCCAGGACTGCAGACAAGCGCTTGCCGAGCTCGGCAAGCCGGATCGTCAGCGCGAGGTCCCGCCGCTGGATAGCGCGAGCGACCCCGTGACGGAATACATCTACGAACCTGCCGGCAGCGCGAACCCGACGCGTACGCGTGTCGTCTGCGCGAACGGAAGAGTGGAAGGCGTCGACCGCACCGTCGTCCGCTAACAGCCCGCGCAGAGCTCTCGCGCCTCCTACTTTTCGGCCTCGATCTTCTGCTTGAGCTCTTCGGCGTATTTGTTGTATTCGTCGATCGCCTTGTTACCTGCGTCGGCCGCAGCCTTGACCCATACTTTGCTGTCCTCCACATACTTCTTGATGCACTCGCCGTAGGTCTTGTAGTCGCGGTTGAATGCGTCGACCGCGCGGTTGTACGCCTCGCCCCGCTTTTGTAGGCCCGCCTCGGCCGGATACTTGGGGGCGACACAATTGTGTGACGGAAACGCAGGCATCGCGGTGGCCGTGGCAGGAGCTTGCGCTAGCGCGGGCAATCCGAGGAGGGCCAGCACGGCAACCAGGGCGAGCAGAAACGGGCGCGGATTCATCGTTCAAGCCTCGGATGGCGAGAAAGAGGCCGATTCTAAGCCCGCGCGCGGCGCCCGGGAAGTGCGACAAAGCGCGGAGGGCGAGCGAAGGTTCTCGGGCAGAGCCTGAGGTAGCGGAAATTTCAAGTTAGCGAACCAGCAGCGCCGCGACAATCGCTAGGCCGCCCATGACGAGGTCGCCGACGCGATACGGCGACATCGCGTCGTGAGGTGGCGGCGTCATCAGCGCGTCGGCGAGCTTATCGACGTCGACGGTGTTGAGCCTTGCCTGCGCCTTGCCGAGCTCGGCCACCGTCTTGGCGACCGCGTCCGGATCGAGGATCGAAATCGGCGAGCCGCAGTATCGGCACGCCGAATCGTGCTCGAGGTCGAGCGGCGCGCCGCAATTGGAGCATTGCACGATCTTCACCTTGGCCTTGAGCGCGGCGAGCTCGGCACCGGTCACCGGGCGGACAAAATTCTTCTCGAGCAGGAACTGGAAGAACGGCGTGAGCCGCCCATGGCCGAACTCACAGCGGAAATAAGTGAAGTGCGTCGCGTGCTGCAGATCGTGGGTCAGAGCCAGGCGCGTATGGCAACGGGGGCAGGCGAGCAGGGCAGGCAGCGTGTTTCGCGTCGGCGCCCGTTGTTCGTGCAAAGCCTTGAAGACCTCGAGGATGCCGCCGGGGGCAAGCTGCAGGCTCTCGAGCGTATCGAGCCAGATGACCTGGCAAGGGAAGCAGAAGTCGAGGGCGATAGAGCCAAGGTGCAGGCGTTCGAACTCGAGCGTCTGCATTCCAGCCCCGCAGCCGGGGCAGTTCACCCGGCTTCCATCGGCCCGTGTTCAGCGGCGCCCGCGTCGTGTTGCGGCACCGCTCGAAGCGCCGATCAGGACGGCGCTTTACTGCTGTCGCGGCGGATCTGCGGGCAATTCACCCAATACCGCTGGGTCATCGTCGGCTGCCAAGCGCGCTCGATCCGCGCCATCAGGGCGTAGTCGCAGGCCATATTGCTCTCGACCTTCTGCACCGGCTGTACCGGCACCGACGAGCAGCCGGCAATGAGCACTGCCCCGCACAAAGCAAGGATTGGCTTCATTGGGATCCCTCCTTTCGGCGCTTTGACTATAGGCGGAAACGCCGGCCTCGGCAATACCGTTCGCCCGTGCGCGACCGATGGGGAGCGGCCGCCAACCTGCGGCCGCGGTTGCGCGTCAGCGCATGCCCTCTCTTCAGAGGCCAGCCGCCGCGAACGTATTGCACTGCCGCAGGTCTCCCGACGAAAGACCGATGCGGAACCACTTCACGCGTTGCGCCGAGGAACCGTGCATGAACGATTCGGGAACCGCGTAGCCGCGCGAGCGCTGCTGTAGCCGGTCGTCGCCGACCGCCGATGCGGCGGCGATGCCCTGCTCGACGTCGCGGGTGTCGAGCGCCCCGCGCTGTTGCGCCGAGTGGCCCCACACACCCGCAAAGCAATCCGCCTGCAATTCCTGACGCACTGACAGGGCGTTGCGCGCGCGGTCCGAAGCGTTCTCCGCCGTCTGCTGCACTTCACGCATGAGCCCGAGCTGGTTCTGCACGTGGTGGCCGACTTCGTGCGCGATCACATAGGCACGCGCGAAGTCGCCTGGCGCGCCAAAGCGCTGCGAGAGCTCCTGGAAGAACCGGAGATCGAGGTACACGCGCTCGTCGCCCGCGCAATAGAACGGCCCCATGGCCGCGCTGGCGAACCCGCAGGCCGAAGCGACCTGCCCATGGAACAGGGTCAGTTTGGGCGGCTGGTAGCGACCGCCACGCCTGGCGAGCTCGGCGCTCCAGAAGTCTTCGGTATCGCCGAGGATTGCTCGCACGAAATCGACCTGCGGATCGTTTTGCGCCGGTACGCGCGGCGGCGCGCCCGCCGGCACCTGCACGGTCGGCGGCGCGGTGGTTTCGAGCAAGGCGAGCACGTCGAGCGGATTCTTGCCGAGCAAGAGGCTGATGACGACGATGGCGAGCAGCGCGCCCCCGCCGATCTTGAATCCGCCTCCGAATCCGCCGCCGCTGCCGGCGTCCTCGACGTTCTCACTGCGGCGAAAATCGTTCCAGCGCATGGTGCCTCCCTGACGATTCCCGAGAATACGCTACATCGCGCGCTCAGCCGAACTCGTCGATCGATCGCGGCCAGCTCGATTTCAAGAGGCGCGACAGTGCGCGATCGGCGAGGATTGCACCTCCGGTCTGACAGCGCGCGCAGTAGTTCGTTTCGTTTTCCGCGTAGACGATGCGCTGCACGGGCGCGCGGCAGACCGGGCAGGGCTGGCCGAATTTGCCGTGCACCGCCATTTCCGGTCGGAACGCGGTCACACCGGTCGGAAAGTCCTCGCCGGTTTCGGCGCGCAGGCGAACGGTCCACTCGTCGAGGACCGCGCACGCAGCCCGGTGCAGCCTCGCGATCTCCTCGGGCGAGAGCTTCTGCGTGAGCGCGATCGGCGACAGCCGCGCCCGGTGTAGGATTTCGTCCGAATAGGCGTTGCCAATGCCGCTGAACAGCCGCGGGTCGGTCAGCGCGCGCTTGAGCGTATGGTTCTCGCGCAGCAGACGCTCACGGAACGCGGCCAGGTCGGCACCGGCTACATCGAGCCCGCCCATGTCGAACGCCGCGAGCGCCGCTTCGCCCTGCACGACATGCAGCGAGGCGCGCTTCTTGGTGCCGGCTTCGGTGAAGGCTACGGTGCCCGTCGCAAACTCGAAAGTAGCCAGCGTGATGCGCGCCGGCAGCTTTTTGCCGCGCTCAAGCCAGCGCAGCCGTCCGGCGATCATCAGGTGCAGCACGAGAAAAAGCTCGGCTTCGAGAGCAATCACGATGCGCTTGCCGAGACGGCGCACTGCGTCGACGCGCCGGCCCTCGGCGGCGGCGAGCGGAGGCACGACGGTGCGCAGCACGAACGGACTGATCAAGCGCACGCGGTCGAGCCGTTCACCCACGATGCGTCTCTCGAGACTTTCGACGTAGACGACGACGTCGGGCAGTTCCGGCATGCAACAGCGGTCCGGCTACGCGAACCCGAAGGCACCCGCGACCGCGGCGACGCCGAGCATCCACAGTGGATGCAGCCGCGTCGAGAGCGACAGCAGGAGGGTCGCACCTGAGATCGCGTAGGCGCCCACCGTGTGGTCGGCGGTGCGCGTGAGGACGTACCCCGAGGCCAGGATCAGGCCGGCCGTTACTGGCGCGAGCCCGCGCTGGATCGCGATGCGCCACGGCGCGTCGCGCCAGCGCTCCCAGACGTGCGCGACGCCGTAGGTGAGCACCGACGAAGGGCCGGACATGGCGAGCATGGCGACGATGCCGCCGAGCACGCCGGCAACCTTCCAGCCGATCAGGCTGACGATGAGCACGTTCGGCCCCGGCGCCGCCTGCGACAGCGCGAAGAGCTGCGCGAAGTCGGCGTCGGTCATCCAGTGCTCGATCTCGACCGCGCGCAGATGGATCTCCGGGATCACAGCGTTGGCGCCGCCGATCGACAACAGCGACAACACCAGGAACTGTGCCGCGATCTCGATCAGAATCGGCGGGATCATGCGCGTTTCCACCACGCAATGCCGATCGACACCGGACACAGCGCGGCGAGCATCCACAGCAGTGGCACGCGCAGGAGCGCGATCGCGACGAAGGCGATGCTGCAAATGACGACCTGCCATGCCGACGTCTTGAGCGGGCGCGCGAGCTTGAGCGCGGTGGCGACGATAAGCGCCGATGCCGACGCCGACACGCCGCTGCACGCGCCGCGTACCGCCTCGACCTGCGCGAATTGCGCGTATATCGTTGCCAGCGCGAGCACGATGACCAGCGGCATCAGCAGCAATCCCGCGAACGCCGCGGCAGCACCCGCAACGCCCTGGAAGCGGCGGCCGATGACCACCGATGCGTTGACGATGTTCGGGCCGGGCAACAACTGCGACAGCGACAACACGTCGAGGAACTCAAGCTCGGAGAGCCAGCGCCGCTGCTCCACGATCATTCGCCGGGCGAAGGGCATCACGCCGCCGAATCCGGACAAGCCGATCTTGAGGAAGCCGACGAAAAGCTCCGACGTGCTGACCGTTGCCGGGGGTGCCGCGGTGAAAGCGTCCATCACGCCGATGATAGGCGATGCGACGATGCCGAGCCAGCTCTTGTAGGGCCGAATTCATTCGGCCGCAGTGCGTGCCCTTGACGAAAGCCTGCGAATAAATTCGCACCTACCTATGCAGCCCCGTAGCGCCGTAGCCCGGGCTGAGCGCGCAGCGCGATGCCCGGGGAATTACTTATGCAGCAGCCACAGGACGAGGCTCACCACCACCGACACGATCAGTCCCGACGTCAACGGAATGAAGAGCGTGAAATCATCGCGCTCGATACGAATGTCTCCCGGCAGGTGTCCGAGGCCGAGCTTTGCGAGCAAGGGCCAGGCGAGGCCGACGGCGACGAGGATGATGCCGAGCGTGATGAGCAGACGGGACATGGCTACGATGCGATTGCGACGATCGACTGGACGGAAGCCTACTGGCGCAAATCAGCCTGATTTCTATGCGGCCGTCGCGGCCCCGGCGGATTGCGAGCGGTTTGCGACCAAGCGCGTCATCGCGCGCTCGAACAGCGTAACCGCTTCGATCGCCAGCGTGGCGCGGCCGCTGCGAAAGGCTTCGGCCAGGCTCTCCGGCGTGTGGACAAACGCCGTACTGCCGTCGCGATGGGTGAAGAGCAGCCGCCGGCGCTGCGGTGCGCGCCAGGCGAGCCTCGCCAGTACCGTCTCGCCCTCACTCTCGCTCTTGAACTCGCACCAGTCGCCGCGCGCGAGCGATTGCACCTGCTCGTCGCATTCGTCGGGCTCGGGCAAGGCCGCTGCTGCCGTCGCTGGACCGGCCTCCGCGGCGAGTGCCTGCACGCCGGCGGTCGCGGCCGCAACTTGGGGCACGGCCTTCATGGAGCGGAGATGAAGATCGAAGAGGCAGGAGAGCAATGCCCGCCGGCGCGCTTGCGCCTCGTCCTCCGTCGGCCAATCCCGGTCGATGCTGCGCAGTAGCGACGGCAGAAGCTCGACTAGCCGCTTGCGCGCGCCGGCGTTGGTCTTGGGTTCGATGCTCCACAAGAGATCGTCGACCATGGCGAGCTGACCCTCCGAGGCGGGGCCCTCCCGCCCGTCCTCGAGACAAATCGTCGTCAGCAGCTCGACGTATTCGTGATCGAGGAAATCCCGGACTTCCGGCGGAACCCTGCGCCCCGCGAGCCGCGCGTCGAGCGCGGCCCGCGCCTCGCTGCGCGCATCGGCGCGTTCGTCCTGCGCGACCGCCGCGGCAAGCCGCCGGTCGGCATCCACCCGCTCGACATCGAGATACGCGTCGAGCTCGGCCTTCGCGGTCTGGAAGATATTCAAATCGTCGCCGAAATTATCGCGAATCCGCAGCGCAAGATCGTTGGCGAGCTCGATCAACGCGCGGCCCTTCGCCGACCCCGGTTGCAGGTCGACCGACGCTTGTGCCAGGGTATCCAGGAAGCGGCGCGTTGGATGCTGCGGATTGGAGAGGACGCTCCGGTCGAGCAGCGCCGCCTTGAGCATGGGAATCTGCAGACGGCCGAATACCGTCTTGATCTCATCGGGCAGGTACGGGTCGTCGAAAACGTAGTCCAGCACGCCGGTGACGATGTCGATGGTGACGCGGTCGACCGCCGATTCGCCCTTGTCGGCGAACGCCTCTTTCAGCGCGCGGAGCTGGTTGGCGCTGCCCTCGCGCAATGCATCGCGATCGAGGGTTGCCAATTCAGGCGGCAGGGGCGCGACCATCGGCCCGCGCTGCAGATGATTCAACACACCGACCAGCGCCGACCACATTTGCGCGCTCGGCTGCCAGAGTCCGTCGCCACCTCCGACTCCGGCACTCGCTCCGCCGGGCCCGCCGGGAGCTTTGCCACTCATTGTTCCCATCATCTCTGGCGCGGCCCCTGTGGCCGACGGCATCGCCCCGGCAGCGGATGGCACGCACGGCGCGGCCCGGGCGTCGGGATCGAGCATTTCCACCAGCTTGTCGTAGAGCGCGCGGCCGCGGAGATCGCGCGGTTGCGCGGTTCCGCCGCGCGCACGCGTTCGCACGCGCATCGTAGGCAATACGTCCCGGTCCTGCAGCAGGGTATTCAGCTCGCGGTGCAGCGCAGCGACCTGCTCCGTCGTGGCGCGCACGAGCCGTTCCATGATCGGACGCCAGAGGCCGTCTTCGGGCCACAGCTCGCGACAGGCGTTGCCAAAAGGCATCGCAGATGTAATCCGCGCTCCACGGATTGTCGAAGCTGCTGCCGGCAGGCGCCTCGCGCATGGCCAGCACCGCGCTCTTCAGCGCGACCGTCACAGTATGGGCACCGTGGTCGACCATGGCGAGCGCGACAGACTCGTCTCGCTGCCCGCGCGTGCGCAGCTTGCCTCCGCGGCGCCTCTGGAACGCCTGTTCGAACTCGGCCCTGAAGCACGGAACGAACAGCTCCCGCTTGCTGCGCACCGCATCGGCCATGTCGCGTTCAAGCTCGCTGGTCGTCGGAACCGGCACGGCGACATTCTGATCCTGCGGCATCGCTGCCTGCAGGTCCGCGAGCGCCGGCCGGATGGCGGCAGCGAGCCGCTTGTCGATCAGCGACAGGCATTCCCGCAGAACACGGTCGGCTTCCGCCGGATCCATGTCGCCCGAGCGGTCAACGTCCACGACGAGCTGCGCGTGCGCGGCTCGATCGGAGGTGGGATCAGCGGTCATTCAATGTTCCGAATGCATCGGCCTCCCATGTCTTCTACGACAGCATAGGCTTCGCGCGCCGAGCCCGCAAGGCGCGGATTTCGTGCGAGTTTGACCCGCAGCCGCTATAGCCGGCGGCGCTCGAGTCGGTCCAGACGCGGATATAGCCGAGCGCCGAAAGCGCGGTGTCGGGCTTTACACTTCTTCAGCCGCCGTCGTCCGCGCTTCGAGCAATTCCGCGAACTTGTCCGCTGTCACGGCCTTGCTGAAATAGAAGCCCTGGAATTCGTCGCACGCGTGCTCGCGCAGAAAGTCCGCTTGCGCCTGGGTCTCCACACACTCGGCGACGACGGTCAAGCTCAAGTTCCTGCCCATTGCAATGATGGCCTCGGCAATACCTCTATTCTCCGCATGATTGGACAGGTCATGGATAAGCGAGCCATCGATCTTGATAGTGTCGATCGGGAATTGCTCGAGGTTGGACAACGAGGAATAACCCGTTCCAAAATTATCTATGGCCAGGCGAACGCCCATATCCCTGAATGCTTTCAATGTACTTATCGCCTTGTCGACGTCGTGCATGAGCGTGCTTTCGGTAATCTCCAGCTCGAGGAGATCAGCGCTCATGCCTGTCTCCTCAAGTATCGAGGTTACGTCACGCAGCAGGCCTTCGTCCGAAAACTGCCGCCTGGACAGATTTACAGCGATGTGCAGGCGAGGCAGCCCCATTTTCTGCCAAGCCACGTTTTGCGTGCAGGCTGTCTTGAGAACCCACTTGCCGATGGACACGATCAAGCCTGTTTCTTCCGCAATGGGAATGAATTGTGTCGGCGCCACCATTCCAAGCTCCGGATGCTGCCAGCGAAGCAGTGCTTCGATACCTACTATCGCGCCGCTACGCGCGTCTATCTTGGGTTGGTAGTGAAGCTGGAACTCGCCGTGATCCAGCGCTCGACGCAGGCTCGACTCCAGGGCGAGCCGTTCGAACGAATTCGTGTTCATCTGTGCGGAGTAGAACTGGAAATGGTTCTTGCCATCTTCTTTCGCCTGATACATTGCAATGTCCGCGTTTTTCATGAGCGACTGCTCGTCATCGCCGTCTTTGGGGAAGGTGCTGACGCCAACACTGGCTGTCACGCGAAACTCCTGGCCAAGCGCCACAAACGACTTGCCGGTAGCAGCAAGGATCTTATGTGCAACCACCTCGACATCCGCAACATCATGCAGGGCGGGCAACAAGACTACAAACTCGTCGCCACCCAGGCGGGCAACGGTGTCGCTCTCGCGCAGGCAAGCCTGCAGTCTCTTTGCAACCTCTTGCAGCAACAGGTCACCGGCCTCGTGACCGAGCGTATCGTTGATGTTCTTGAAGCGGTCCAGGTCCACGAAAAGCACGGCCAACTGCTTTCCGTCTCGGCGTGCCAGCCTGATGGCTTGGTTCAACAGCTTGCTGAACATACTGCGATTCGGCAGCGCGGTAAGGCTGTCGTAGTAGGCGAGATATTCGGCGCGTTCGGCGGCGAGCTCGTGCTGGCGCACCTCTTGCTCCAATGCGCCAGTAACGCGCCGCAACGCGCGCAACGGCAGCACCCGCAACGTGATGAATACCGCTGCACCCAGCAACAAGCCCAGCACGGCCGCGATCGCAGTGCCGTAAAACAGCCCGCGAAGCGAGCGCTCGACTTCGATGCGACCGACCACCCGGCCCGACTCGTGCACCGCGCGCGAACGACGCAATACAGGCGGGTCCGGCGAACGGCCCATTTTCGCGAGGACATTGTCTTTTGCGTCGCGAATATTCGCTGCTTCAGACTCGAGCAGGATAGGCTCTGCCGACAGCAGTTCCTCCAATCGTTGCACCTGATACGGCCATAACTCAGGATTGGTGGTAATCAGCGTCCTCGCTGTTGCGCCTGCCTTGACTTCGGCCATGAGATTCAGGTAGTCGGCCAGGTCCCGATATTTCAGGATGGAATAGCCGAGAGGGAGAACGGCCGCGACAATCAACGCGATCGCCAGCGCCAGCCTGCCTACGATTGCAGCCAGCTGGTCGTTGGATCTTGGATGCAGTGAGGTCATGGGATCCAGTGCCCGGTTTGGGCCAGAACCTTACGCCCGGCAGGGGACTGGATGAATGCGATGAAGCGTTGCGCTGCCGCCGGCGGTTTTGCGCCGGTAACAAGAAACAATCGCTTGTAATAGGGGTACGCGCCGGAGGCGATGTTCGCGGAGGTAGGCTCCACCCTGTCCAGTTTCAGTGCGCTGAGCGCGCGTTTTTCGGAAATCAGCAGCGCAAGAGAGCTGGGGCCGATCGCGCCCGCTATCCTTTCGATGTCATCGGCGGCATCCTGATCGCTCATCGAGACCGCCACTCCACGACGTTCCCTGGCAACCGAGAGCGCCTGGCCGACTTCGGGCGAGATGCTCTTGACCATTGCGGTATCGACGTCGCTGGCCGGCCGCAGCACGATGCGAATCGGGCTACCGTCGGGCCAGTTCACCATCTTGCCGGCGTAGATATCGGCCAGCTGCCGGGTGGTGATCGCGGTGACCTTGGATCTTGCGGAAACCGCGAACACGAACGGCGTACGTCCATACTCGATTTCCGTGGCGCCGAGTGCGCGTTCATCGGCATTCATCGGCCGCGCCGTTGCGGCAAGATCGATGGCGCCGGCGACCGCGGCCTTTATGCTTCCACCGCTGCCAAGGCTGGGCACCACCGTCGCCCGAAAGTCCGAGCTCTGCCTGGCGAACGCGTCGGCAAGCAGCCGAATCGTGCCGAGCGCGGCGCCCGAGCCGCCTATTTTGATTTCTTCGGCGGCAGCCGCGCATGCCATAAGCAACATGAAAATCACCGCAACGAATTTAGACAAGCGATAGTGGATAGTTGGAGCAGTCGCTACTGTTTTCGGGGTCACGGCGGTCATCCTTCACGTAGTCCTAATGTCATCGTGGGGCGGGGCAAGGAATCTTGTTTCGAAGATCTCGCACGGGACCGGTTTGCTGAATAAAAAGCCCTGCATCTCGTCGCAGCTTAGCGACCGGAGCAGGCGCGATTGCTCTTCGGTTTCGACACCTTCCGCCACCACCTTGAGCTTCAGCGAATGTGCCAGGGTGATGATGGTGGACACCAGCGCCAGTCCCTCCGGCGCGGCGGTCATCTCGTTCACGAACATGCGATCGATCTTTAGCGTGTCCACCGGCAGTTTCGCCAGGTAGCTGAGCGAGGAGAAGCCGGTGCCGAAATCGTCGATGGCTATGGTTACGCCCATGGCGCGGATCGACTGCAGGCTGGCGATATTGTGTTGGACGTCCTCCATGATCAGGCTTTCGGTGATCTCCAGTTCCAGCCCGGCGGCCGCATGCGCGTCGATACCGATTACCTGCTCGATCTCGGCGATGAAGCCGCGATTGCGCAGTTGCAGCGGTGACACGTTCACCGAGATGCGCACGGCAGCCAGCCCCGCGGTGCGCCAGCGCAGGTAATCTTCGATGGCTTTGCGCAACGCCCAGCGCCCGACTTCATGGATCAGTCCGGTTTCTTCCAGGACAGGGATGAACCGGCCCGGTGGTACCAGGCCCGTATGCGGATCATTCCACCGGATCAGCGCCTCGGCACCGGTGAGCTTGCCGCTCTGCAGGCTCACCTTGGGTTGGTAATGGAGGACGAATTCTTCCTTATCGAGCGCCTGCCGCAGCTGATTCTCCAGGGTGAGCTTGCCGGCCACCGCCTCGGTCATTTTCTGCGTGTAAAACAGGTATCGCTCGCCGCTCGCCTTGGCCTTTTTGAGCGCGGTCTCGGCGTGCTTGAACAATGTGTCGGCGTTGGCACCGTCTTCCGGAAATACCGCTCCCCCGACCTTGAAGGCGATCCGGTACACGGAGTCATCCAGGCGGAACGGATGCTCCAGAAAAGCTTCAATCGTTTTCTCGACAAGCCGTACCACGTTGCCTTCCTGCTTTACTTCCGGCAGCACGACGGCAAAATGGTCCGCACCCACACGCGCCAAGAGGCTGGCGTCCCCCACGTTGTGTGTCAGCCACTCCGCCACCTGCCGCAAGAGCGCGTCGCCGGTCGTCCGGCCAAGGCTGTCGTTGATGCTCTTGAACCGCTCCAGGTCGATCAGGAACAAGGCGAGTTTGTGCCCCTCGCTGGCAGCACTGCGCATGTATTGCGCGACCCGCTCGAGAAACAGGCTGCGGTTCGCGAGTCCGGTGAGCGCATCGTAGTAGGCGAGGTAATCGAGCCGCTCCTGTTTGTCGATATGATTAATCGCAAAGGAAATGTCGCCGGCCAGCTCGCGCAGCAGCTTCATCTCCGCTTCATCGAAATATCCGGCTTCCGCCGCATGCAGACCGAATACGGCAACCGGCTCGTCAGCAATCAGCAAAGGCAGGCTCACAACCGAGCGGATGCCTCGGTCGGCGTGCGCGTTCTTGCTACGAATTCGTGGATCGGCCACCACGTCGTTCACGATTACCGCCTGCTTTTCCCTGACCGCCATCGCGGCTAGGCCATGCCCCGCAGGCGCATCATCGAGCAGCGACAACCGTACCCGAATTTCGTCGAGGAAGCCGGCATCGGCGCCTGCCGAGGCGATCGGGACAATCCTCATCGCGCTCCGATCAACAAAGCCTATCCATGCCATAAGGAACTCGCCGTCCTCGACCGCGATGCGGCACGCCTCGCGGAAGAGCTCATCCCGATCTTGCGCGCGGACGATGAGCGCATTGATGCCGCTCAGCACCGCGTGGACACGGGTGAGCCGCCTGACCTTTTCTTCCTTGTCGATATGTTCGAGCGCAAAGGAGATGTCGCCGGCCAGCTCGACGAGCAGCTTCGTCTCTTCGTCGTCGAAGAAGCCCGCCTCCGCGGCGTACAGCACGAGCGCGCCGATGGCCGTGCCATTGACCACAAGCGGCAATGCGGCTGCAGACCGATAGCCGCGCTCAAGCGCACCCTTCGGGTACCGCATGGCGCTGCCGTCGGCCTCGATGTCGTTGCAGATGGCAGGAATGCGCCTTTCGATCGCCTGCGCGCCCAGGCCCGCCTTACCTTGCCCCTTCGCGCCGACGGTCGGCCGCGTGAGCTGCACGAATCCGTGCTCGTCGCCGGCCCATGCCACGGCTTTCACCACTTGATCGCGCGGATCGGCGACGGCCACCCATGCCAACAGAAACTGTCCCGATTGCACCGCGATGCGGCAGGCTTCCCTGAACAACTCGTCGCGGTCGCGCACGCGCACGATGAGCGAATTGATTCCGCTCAGAACCGCGTATACGCGATTCAGACGCCTGATCCTGTTTTCCGCTTCTTTCCGATCGGTGATATCTTCGGAGATGCCGGCAATGCGATACAGCTTCCCAGCCTCGTCTCGGACCGGAAAGCCGCGGGACTGTATCCACCGGATCGAACCGTCGGGCCGGACGATCCGGTACTCGTAGTCGAACTGTCCCGCCAGCAGCCCTTTCTTGTAGTTTTCGGAAATGGCGACCCGGTCATCCGGATGAATGGATTCGATCCATAAATTCGGATCGGAGTAGTCGCCTTCGAGGCTGCGGCCCCAGATCTGCTCGTATGCCGGGCTCACGTACAGACGGCGATTGCTCTCCACGTCCACGAGAAAGAACACGTCGCGGATGTTCTCCGCCATCTGGCGGAATCGCGACTCGCTGTCGCGCAGGCTTTCCTCTGTCCTTCTTTCGGCCGTGACGTCCTGCAGTGTGTTGAACCACTGGAAGCGGGCCGAAGCGGCGCCTTCGCGTTCGAGGGGTTCCATGCATTGCCGCACGTGAATCCATTCGCCATCGCCTTTGCGCAAGCGGTATTCGAGCTCCGTGTGCAGCTTCGTGACACTCGCTTCGATGGCCTTGTCGCGAAACAGCGAACGATCGTCCGGATGCAGTATGTCCAGCCAGGCGCGGGTCGTTCGGGGCAGCTGGCCCGGCGCAACCCCAATTAGCTTCGGCAGGGTTTCAGACCACTTTTCGAACGATCCATCCGGGCCCGTGATCACGTGGGCTAGCTTTGCCATTAGCTCCGCGCGGTGGAGCCCCGCCTTGCTCTGCGCAAGAGCTACCTGGTTACTCCTGCGCTCGCTAATCTCGATATCGGCCCGGGCGCGCCGCAACAAGAACATCCGGCCGTCACGGTCCGACACTGAATCCACCCCGCCCGCCGTCAGTTCCTCGATGCGTTGCTCCGTCTCGCGCAGCACCTCGACCAACGCGAAGACTTCCTCGGTCGCGTCTCCTGGACCCCGTGATTTTCCCGAGTTCATGCAGCGAAGCTTTTCAGTCCCAAAGCCTGCAATACGGGCTCGGTCTGGCCGAGTGTGCCGACAACGTTTGTACTTGCGTGCAACATGACGAGCTCACTAAAAAGTATCCGGCGAGGCTCCTTCGGGACGCCACTCCGCCGGAGCCTATACAGCCGCGACAACACAGAGAGGCAGCCTCTCCGTTACCAGACTCTGGCCTTCATCAGAAAAAGGCTGCGCAAGAGGTGTGCCGACAGTGCGAGTCCGGGCGCGGCGGTGACTCTAGGTGTCTGGGCCATCAAGCAAAAAGCGGCGCATGCATGTCGTTGCCTGCCCACGCAACAATCGGAAGAAACAAGTTGTGCATGACCAACTGCGGCACTCTGCAGCGAAAATTTGCTGGGCTGGTTGATGTCAAACGGGTGTCTTGCAGCCGCATTGGCAGCACAGACAATTCTGACGTATGCCAATCCGAGAAGCTGTGGGTTGCGTATTTCTAGTCAAGCGGCGATCGGCGTGTAGGGTCTTTGCGACAAAGCGACGACCGGTGACCGTGAGGTGGCCGCGACTGCATTCGAATAGTGGATCGAGGCCATGAGGAATCGCGCGACGCTGGTCGCGATCGCCGCGCGACTTTTACCCTGCGAGACGCGCAGTCTCGCGCGTCAGATCGGCAAGGTAGTCACCGCCTCGATCCGATATCCGTCGGGGTCTATAACAAAGGCCGCAAAGTAGTTCGGACCGTAGGCGGCGCGCAAACCGGGCGCGCCGTTGTCCAGCCCTCCGTGCGCCAGGGCCTCGGCGTGGAAGCGCGCGACCGCCTCACGCGACGGCGCGGTGAAGGCGAGATGGAAACCGGGGCCCGGTGCTGCCGCATCGCCAGCCCTGAGCTTGACCGCGAACAGGTCCTGACCCGCAGCCAGACCATAGCCAACTGCGGTCGAGTCCGTCCAGACGCGGACATAGCCGAGCGCCGCAAGCACGGCGTCGTAGAACGCGGCGGAGCGCTCGAGGTTGGAGACACCGAAGGATATGTGGTGCAGCATGCGCCCCTACCAGAGTGGTTTACTCAGCCGTTCCGTAAACGAAGAGAACATGATGTTGAAGCTGATGCTGACTCGTTCTTCCTCACTCGTGTTGGCATCGACCGAGTGTTCCAGATAGGAGGGAAACAGCAGGAGCGTGCCGTTTGTCACTCTGACCACGACCTGGTCGGTATTCTCGGCGGTGAGCTCGACGACCGGAGGCCTGATGACGCCGGCCTGATTTCTCGGGTCATGAAAGTTTATCGTATCCGCGCCCGGAGAGGTCCGGACGTAGTAGACGCCACTCAGGTAATTGTTGGGGTGGCTATGCGCTTTGTGCGCGGCGCCCCGGGCGAGAACGGTCGCCCAGCAGCCGGTGATTTCGAAGGCTTCGTGGCCGATATGCAGGAATCGCAGAATGCTCCTTGTCGCATTGCTCACGCAAGTGACGAGATCCTGTAGCTCCTCTCGTTCATGCAGTGCCTGTTCCGACTGCCACCCGTGGCCGGGTTCGAGCCTATCCAAGTCGCGCCGCATGCTTTCAAGCATGGCCAGAATCCCGGCGTCGATCGCATCGCGGAGCTCCGGCTTGACCCGGATTTTCCACAGCAATGTGGGGAACATCGGAATCACATCCGACGCTTCGATCCACGTATCAGCTGCCTTCACCATGGGCCGACTTGTCCGCGCTGCGAGTGGTGCCTCGACTATTCAGGCGGCGACGCAGATATGCGATGGCCTTTAGTCCGCCGTCTTGGCGACCACGGCAGGCTTCGGCGCTTCGTTGACCTGCAATTGGAAGACGTCCGGCCGGGAATAGTGACCCACGACATCGAAGTCGAACTTCCCGCGACCGATATCATCGAGATCGAGGTCCGCGGTCAGGATGGTTTCGCCGTCGAAATGGGGGCCGGCCAGCACCTTGCCCAGAGGGCTGATGATGGCGCTGCCTCCGCGCATGAGCACCGCGTCGGGAGAATCGCCAAGGGACACGCGTACAGTGTCGGGGAAATCCTTCTTGCGCATGAATTGGCAGGTCGTGAGGACGAAGCAGCGCCCTTCGAGCGCGATATGCTGCATCGATGGAAGCCAGGTGTCGCGATCATCGGCAGTGGGCGCGCAGTACAGTGTGACGTTTTTCGCATACATCGCCATCCGCAGCATCGGCATGTAATTTTCCCAACAAATCACCGAGCCGATCGGACCGTAGGGACTGTCCACGGCCGTGAGCGTCGAACCATCGCCGAAGCCCCAGATCATGCGCTCCAGCGCGGTCGGCATGAGCTTTCGGTGCTTCCCGAGCAGGGTTCCGTCCGGGCCGAAGAACAAGACGGTGCAATAGCAAGTTCCGCCCTCGCGCTCGATGACGCCCATGACGACGTAGGTGCCGTGCGCCGCCGCGGCGTCGCCGAGGCGGTGCGTCAGGGGACCCGGCACCTCGATCGCAGCATCGAGATAGAGCCGGAACTCTTCGCGGCCGGCCGGATCGCGCGCGCCGACCACGAGGCCGTAGTTGAGACCCTTCGGGTACCCCGCGATGAAAGCTTCGGGGAAGACGATCACTCTCGAGCCTGCAGCCGCGGCCTCCTCGATCAACCGCACTGCCTTGTCGACGCAGGCTTCGCTCTGGAACGGCACGGATCCGGCCTGAACAACTGCAACGCGCACCCTGGTCTGCTTCACGGCCGAGGTCATTTCATGTTCCTCTTCGAGCTATTGTATCCGTCTGACTCTGACCGTACGGTTGTCGCCTTCGAGGTTCAGATAGAACGCGCCGAGCACGCCGCGCGTGATCGTCACTTTCGGGTTATTCACGTCATACATGCGGCTGCTGCCGTCGGTGACTTGCCAGACCTGGCCGTTGGCAAGCCGAATGCTCGTATTCGGCTGCCAGCCCTCGAACCGACCGGGAATCTGACTTTGGATCTCGTCCAGCCCACGCGGCGGGAGCACTTTCTCTTCCAGCCCGAACTGCTCGGGCGTCGGACGCACATCGCGCTGGCTCGCCTCGCCTTGCGCGGGTTTAGCTTCGCTTGCCGTCAACGGCAGCGCGTCATAACAAGCCAGGCGTGCAGCGGCTTCTGCAATTCCGCGGCAACGCAGCAGTGCAGCATCATCTGCCAGCGCCGCGCTCGATAGCAACAGCAAGGGAAACAGCGTTGCAATTATTCTGCTCACCAAAGACTTGCAGTACGGAAGGTAACGATGCATGGATGACTCCGCTTATGGCGATTCGAAACCATTCATTGTCGCTTGGTCGCGCGCCCGTTGAGGCGGTAGCCGATGTGGTTTGGCTCATGCAGCCAGGCATGGGACGCACGCCGGTTGGTGGCGTGCGCGCAGACGGACCGCTCAGGCAGCCTGCCAACGATACTCGACATCGGGTTCCGATTCGGGAGCCGGGCTGACACCGAACGCGACCGCCGAAAATCCACGCCTTTCGTAGAATGCGCGTGCCGCAACATTGCGTCTGAAGGTGAATAGCTGCAATTGCCCCGGCGAGTGTGCGCGCGCCGTTTGCAGCAATGCCGTTCCGACGCCCTGCCTTTGAAACGCAGGAAAGACCGCAAGCTGCCGTATCCATGAATCGCGCAACGCGAGCAGCCCCGCGGGCTGGCACAGGCGTTCCGCCACCCACACGCGGCATTCCGCCAAGACGGTGTCTCGAAAGAACCGCCGCGCGTCCTCGAGGCTGTGCTCCTGGTGTACGCGCACATAAGGGTAGCTGACAAGGTTCGTCTCATGCCACCCCGCGACGATTTCGTCGAAATCAGAGTGCTCGAAGTCTCGGATCGTGGTCATGCATCGCGGTCGCGTTCATGCTTGCGCAGGCTGGCGATAGAGGAACGCTGCGACGACGCCGAGGATCAGTATGAGAATCCCGTCGAACACGATTTGTTTGACCACGACCGCACCCGGCATCGGTTGCACGACGTAATAGATGATGTAGGTCGGTACGATGGTCAGCAAGGCGATGGCCACGCCGAAGCGAATGCCTTGCGGGAGCCATGGCTTAGCCTCGACACCTCGCGAGTAGATCCAGACGAACGCCCCTGACAGGAGCAGGTGAGCCAATATCATCAGCGGGAAGTACGCCTGCGAGTCGGCCTCTGATCGGAAAAGACCGGATAATTTCGCATAATCGTCATGCAACAGCGTGGCGTGAACAACGAAGCTTCCGGCCATCCAGACGACGAAAATCACGATCCAGGCGATGAAGAACCTCTTGTTCATAACTCCCCCTTGGTTGCAATTATGCGCAGAACACCGTCTAGCGAGCCAAGCTGACCACCACCGGGAAGACGACGGGCCGGCGCAGCCGGCGAGCGTCCAGGCCGGACGGGAAGTCAGGCATCGCCGGTAGGAACGATTGTCGCCGTTTCGACCATCAGAATTATTGCTCGTTCCGGGGCGCGCGTGCGATGGACGACTCCCCTCGGCACGACAAAACCTTGTTGCCGGTGAAGCTCGACGCTGCGGTCCTCGAGGTCGACAATGAAGCGACCTTCGAGGACAAAGAAGAACTCGTCATCGTTGTCGTGCTTATGCCAATGATACTCACCTTGCAGAACGCCAAGCCGGACGACCGAATCGTTGACCTTGCAGAGCGTTTGGTTATACCAGCGGTCGGTACACGATTCGACCAACGATGGAACGTCCACCATGCTCAGGGACGGATAAAGGACGTTGAGATAAGTTGCGTACGGATATTCCTGAGCGTCGTTCATGCGAGTTCCTTCGTGACGCGATGCCTACCGACGACGCTTTAGCCGCGTCGACGCCTCCATCCCACTCCGACCTTCCAAGGCGACGTTCGGGCCGGACATCGCTGCACTGGAAGCATACCACCGGGCTCGCGGCGGCCGCGCGCAACCATTGACGCAACTGCCGGCGAAGGAAACAATCATCGATGGGGCGAGGCAGCTCCGACGGCACCATCCCGAGGATCATCCCGATGTCACTGACGACCCCGGCCGCACGCCGCGACCAGTCCTTCCATCTGCATCCGGCGACGAACCTGCGAACGGTGCAGAAAGAGGGACCGCTCGTCATTACCCGCGGCGAGGGCGTCTATGTCTACGACGACGAGGGTCGGCGCTATCTCGAGGGCATGTCCGGGCTGTGGTGCGCGTCGCTCGGCTTTTCCGAGCGGCGGCTCGCCGAGGCTGGGTACCGACAGATGTGCGAGCTGCCGTTCTACCACAGCTTTGCGGGCAAGGTCCCGGCGATCGCTACCGAGCTGGCCGAGCGGCTGATCGGCATGGCGCCGGCGGGGATGGGCAAGGTGCTGTTCGCGAACTCGGGTTCCGAGGCGAACGACACGGCGATCAAGCTGGCATGGTACGTCAACAACGCGCTCGGCCGGCCGCAGAAGAAAAAGATCATTTCGCGCCAGCGCGCATACCACGGCGTGACGATCGCCGCCGCGAGTCTGACCGGCCTCGCCTTCGCGCAGCAGGATTTCGATCTGCCGATCGCGCGTATCCTGCACACCGACTGCCCGCACTACTACCGCGGCGCGAAAGCAGGCGAGACCGAGGAGGCGTTCGCGGCACGGCTCGCCGGCAGCCTCGAGCAGCTGATCCTGCGCGAGGGCCCCGATACGGTCGCGGCGTTCTTTGCCGAGCCGGTGATGGGGGCGGGTGGGGTCATCGTACCGCCCGCGACCTACTTCGATCGCATCCAGCCCATCCTCAAGAAATACGACATCCTCTTCGTCGTCGACGAGGTGATCTCCGGCTTCGGCCGCACCGGCAACATGTTCGGTGCGCAAACTTTCGATCTGAAACCCGACATCATGACGCTGGCGAAGGCGCTGTCCGCCGGATACCAGCCGATCTCGGCCAGCCTCGTGACGAACGCGCTGTACGATGTCCTGCTTGCGCAAAGCGACAAGCTCGGTATCTTCGGCCATGGCTACACGTACTCCGCGCATCCGGTGCCGGCCGCCGTCGCGCTCGAGACGCTGAAGATCTACGAGGAGCGGGACATCGTCGCGCAGGTGCGGCGCGTCGGGCCGCGAATGCAGGCAGCGATCCGCAGCTACGCCGACCATCCGCTGATCGGCGAGGCGCGGGGCATCGGGCTCATCGGCGCGGTCGAGCTCGTCCGCGACAAGGCGACCAAGCAGAGCTTTGACCCGAAAGCCGGCGTCGCCGCGCATCTCGTGCGGCGCGCCCAGCATCATGGAGCAATACTGCGCAACATGCCTGGCGATGTCGTCGCCTTCAGCCCGCCGTTGATCATCAGCGAGGCCGAGATCGACGAGATGATGACGTACTTCGGCCGGGCGCTCGACGATACATGGACGATGGTGAAGGAAAAACGGCTCGCATGACGCCGCACTCGCACATCAGGCACGCATGAGCGCCGCAGGGCCGCCCCAAGGCGCGAATTGCGCCCCCTCTGGGGGCAGCGCAGCGGCGGCAGCCGCAAGCGTGGGGGTCCACGCATGAGCAGATCCGAACCCATCGTTCGCTTCGTCGGCATCGGCAAGACCTACGATGGCGTGATTCGCGTCGTCGAAGCGCTCGACCTCGACATCGAGCGGGGCGAGTTCCTGACCCTGCTCGGGCCTTCGGGATCGGGAAAGACGACGACGCTGATGCTCCTTGCCGGTTTCGAGACGCCGACCGCTGGTGAAATCCTGCTCGAGGGAAAGCCGCTGTCGCGCGTTCCGCCGTATCAGCGCAACATCGGCATGGTGTTTCAGAATTACGCGTTGTTTCCGCACATGACCATCGCCGAGAACATCGGCTTCCCTTTGTCGGTGCGCGGCGTTCCGGCGGCCGAGATCGCCCGGCGGGTCGAACGCGCGCTGGGCATGGTGCAGCTCGGCGGCTTCGGAGCGCGGCGGCCGGCGCAACTCTCCGGCGGCCAGCAGCAGCGCGTCGCGGTGGCCCGCGCGCTGGTGTTCGAGCCGAAGCTGATCCTCATGGACGAGCCGCTTGGTGCGCTCGACAAGCAGCTGCGCGAGCAGATGCAGCTCGAGATCCGGCAGCTGCATCAGCGGCTCGGCGTAACCATGGTCTACGTTACCCACGACCAGGCCGAGGCGCTCACGATGTCGGATCGGATCGCGGTGTTTCATCGCGGCAAGATCCAGCAGCTCGACACCCCGGAGCAGATGTACGAGTACCCGAAGAACGCGTTCGTCGCGCGTTTCATCGGCGAGAACAACCGCCTCGAGGGCAGGCTGGAGGCCGTTGCCGACGGCCGCTGCACGATCCGCATCGCCATCGGCGATACCCCGATCGACGGCACGCTGGTCGAACCGGTGCCAAACGGTGGCGCGGTCACTGTATCGCTGCGGCCGGAGCGGGTGCAAATCCGTGCCGCCGGGAATACAATCGACGGGCATCCTGGTTGCCGTCTAGCGGGTTCGTTGCGGGAGATCATCTATCTCGGCGATCACGTCCGCGCGCGCGTTGCGCTGACCGGAAACGGGGAGTTCATGGTGAAGCGCCCGATTTCCGAGGCGCACAGCTTGCCGCGCATCGGTGCGGCGGTGGAAGTGTTCTGGACGCCGGAACATTGCCGCGCGTTTGCGCAGGAGACTTAGCGCCAATTCACGTCTTATCGGAGGAGGCTCATATGCAAAGCAAGAGTATCTGGATGGGAGCGCTGGCTGCGATGGCGTTCTTGCTATCCGCCGCGGTACCAGCGCGCGACCTGACGGTCGTTTCATGGGGCGGTGCGTATCAGGACGCGCAGCGCGAGGTCTATTTCAAGCCGTTCATGGAAAAGACCAAGATCAAGATGGCCGAGGAGAACTGGGACGGCGGCGTCGGCACGCTGCGAGCGAAGGTGCAGGGCGGCAATAACAACTGGGACGTGGTCCAGGTCGAATCGGAAGAGCTCCTGATCGGTTGCGAGGAAGGGCTCTACGAAAAGCTCGACTGGGCCAAGCTCGGCGGTAAGGACAAGTATCTGCCCGACGCGGTCAACGACTGCGGCGTGGGCGCCATCGTGTACAGCTTCATCCTCGCCTACGACGGTGACAAGATCAAGGGCGACGCGCCGAAGTCGTGGGCCGATTTCTGGAACTCGCAGAAATGGCCGGGCAAGCGCGCATTGCGCAAAGGGCCGAAGACGACGCTGGAGATCGCGCTCATGGCCGACGGCGTCGCGCCCAAGGACGTCTACAAGACGCTCGGGACCAACGAAGGCGTCGAGCGCGCGTTCAAGAAGCTCGATCAGCTCAAGGCGAACCTGGTGTGGTGGGAAAAGGGCTCGCAGCCGCCGCAACTGCTGGCCTCCGGCGAGGTCGCGATGACCGACGCCTACAACGGCCGCATCGCCGCGGCAAACCAAAAGGACAAGAAAAACTTCAAGATCGTGTGGACCAACAATCTCTATACGATCGACTCCTGGGTCATCATGAAGGGTTCGCCCAACAAGGCGCAGGCCGAGACGTACCTGCAGTTCGTCAACGATCCGCAGAACCAGAAGAACCTGCCGCCCAAGATTCCATACGGGCCGACGACCAAGGCGGCGACACCGCTGATCGACAAGAACGTGCTGCCGAACCTCGCCACCGCACCGCAGAACATCGCGTCGGCGCTGTACATCAACGACAAGTTCTGGCTGGAGAACCTGGACAAACTCAATCAGCGGTTCAACGCCTGGGTCGCCAAATAGACGGCTGAAAGGCAACGCGAGGTAGCGATGCTACGCGGTGCGGCGGCGTCGCTCCACGCAGCGTTGGCGAGCGTTGACAACGACGCCGCCAAGCTGCGCCGCGCGCTCAAGAAGAGCCGCCGCCGCGAGCAGCTGCGCGCCGCGGCATTGGTGCTGCCGCTCTTCGTCTTCCTCGCGGCCTGCTTTGTCCTGCCGATCGGCGCGATGCTCTCGCGCGGCGTGATCGACGCCGACATCGCGCGCAGCCTGCCCACCGTCACCGCCGAGCTGAAGAGCTGGGATGGGCGCGACCTTCCGCAGGAATCCGCCTACGCGGCGCTGATCGAAGACATTCGCGCGGCGAGCGAAGCGGGGACGCTTGCGAGCGCGGCGACGCGGCTCAACTACGACGTTCCGGGTTTTCGCACGCTGCTCTTCACCACCGGCCGGCAATTGCCGCCGGAGCTCGCGGGATCGGCGCGCGAGACGCTGATCGGCATCGATCCCAGGTGGGGCGAGCGTGAGACCTGGGCGGTGATCCGCCGCGCCGGGGGCCCGGTCACCGACTTTTACCTCTTGGGCGCGCTCGACTTGCGGCGCGACGCCGACAATTCGATCACCGGTGCACCGCCCGAGCAGCGGGTGTTTCGCGACGTGCTGGGGCGTACGCTGTGGATCTCGGCGATGGTGACGCTTGTCTGCCTCGTGCTCGGCTATCCGGTGGCCTACGTCATCGCCGCGCAACCACCGGGCCGCGCGGGGCTGCTGCTGTTTCTGGTGCTGCTGCCTTTCTGGACCTCGCTCCTGGTGCGCACGGCGGCCTGGGTCGTGCTGCTGCAGAAGGAGGGCGTGCTGAACAGCCTGTTCCTGTCGGTTGGGCTCATCAACGAGCCGCTGAAGATGATCTTCAACCGTTTCGCGGTGTACGTGGCGATGGTGCACGTGCTGCTGCCGTTCATGGTGCTGCCGCTCTACAGCGTGATGCGTGGCATTCCCCCCTCGTACGTGCGGGCGGCGTCGTCGCTGGGCGCGCGGCCTCTCACCGCATTCCGGCGCGTGTACCTGCCGCAGACGCTGCCTGGGATCGGCGCCGGCTGCCTGATGGTGTTCATCCAGGCACTGGGCTACTACATCACGCCGGCGCTGGTCGGCGGCGCCGACGATCAGATGATCAGCTACTTCATCGCCTTCTACGCCAGCAAGACCGTCAACTGGGGGATGGCCGCCGCGCTATCGATCATGCTGCTGACGGCGACACTCGCGCTGTACGCGGTGTACAACCGCATGGTGGGCGTCGAAAGAATGCGGCTCGGATGAAAACGGGCACCGCAACGTTGGGAGAACGCGTCACCGGCATCGGCCTTAACGTGTTGACCGGAGCGGTACTGATATTCCTGGTGGCGCCGATTCTGACCATCGTGCCGCTGTCGTTTTCGTCGGGCTCGTTCTTCTACTATCCGCTGCCGGGGTTGAGCCTGCGCTGGTACGAAGACTTTTTCACTTCGGCGTTCTGGCTCTCCTCGCTGAAGAACAGCCTGATCATCGGCGTCTCGGCGACGGTAATGGCCACGGTGCTGGGCACCCTGGCAGCGCTCGGCATCTGGCGGGCGCGCTTTCCGGCGCAGGCCTTGGTGCTGGCGATGCTGATCTCGCCGATGGTCGTGCCAGTGGTCATCGTCGCGGTTGGCGCCTATTTTGCATTCGCGCCGCTCGGGCTCACCGATGGTTATCTGGGCTTGATCCTCGCGCACGCGACGCTGGGCGTCCCGTTCGTCGTGATCACCGTCCTGGCGACGCTTTCGGGCTTCGATCGCACGCTGATCCGCGCCGCCGAAAGTCTCGGCGCTTCGCAAATCACGACCTTTCGCCGTGTCACGCTGCCGCTGATCCTGCCGGGTGTCGCCTCGGGCGCGGTGTTCGCGTTCGCAGCGTCGTTCGACGAAGTCGTCGTAGTGCTGCTGATGGCGGGACCCGGCCAGCGGACGCTGCCGCGGCAGATGTTCGCCGGCATCAACGACAACATCAGCCTCACGATTGCGGCCGCGGCGACGATGCTGATTGCGATCTCGCTCGCGCTAATGATCGTGGTCAGCTGGCTGCAGCGGCGCAGTGCGCGGATGCGGCAAGGCGGCGCGTGAAGCGCGGTGGGCGGCGAAGGCGTCGCGGTCGATATTTGCGCGCGATGCGCCGCGGTGACTTGAGCGCGTGGTGGCGCAAATCGCGTCGTCGAGCGGGTCCCGGCTCGCGGCGGCCACTCAACCCACGAGTGGCCGCCGCGAGCCACCCGCTTTGCGACGACTGCGCCACAAACGCGCCTTCGTCACCGCGGCGCATCACGGAACATCGCGCGGATGCCTTCGGCGTTGCGGGCTTGATCAACGCTTGAACATCGCGTTGATTTCGGCGTAGGGGACCGCGTTGCGCGCGAAATCGAAGGTCCCTTTCTCTCTGACCTCCCGCGCGGCCTCAAGGAACGCGCCGTAGGCGGCGCGCGCAAGCGACGAGCCCAGGCTTACGCGTTTGACTCCCAAGCTCGCGAGCGCATCGATCGAGAGCGAAGGTCCGGAGAGGCCCATGACGACGTTGACCGGCTTGGGCGCGACGGCACGAACCACGGCGTCGATTTCCTCGCGCGTCTTCAAGCCGGGTGCGTAGAGAACATCGGCCCCTGCATCGGCAAAGGCGACGAGGCGGCGAATCGTATCCGGCAGGTCAGGACGTCTGTTGATCAGATTCTCCGCTCGTGCGGTGAGCAAGAACGGGAAGGACAGGGATCGCGCCGCTTTTACCGCAGCGTGTACGCGCTCGACGGACAAGTCGAACGGATAGATGGGGTCGTCCGCACGCCCGGTCGCGTCCTCGATGGACCCTCCGACCAGCCCGGCCGCGGCGGCGAGCACAATCGTTTGAGCGCAGGTGTCGGGGTCATCACCGAATCCGTTCTCAAGGTCCGCCGAAACCGGCAACGAGGTCGCGTCGACAATCGCCCGGGCATTCGCAAGCGTTTCCGCGCGACCGATTGCAGCCTCGGCGTCGGGCCGGCCGATGGAGAACGCGAATCCGGCACTCGTCGTGGCCAGTGCCTCGAATCCCAGCGCCGCGAGCATTTTCGCCGAGCCAGCATCCCAGGGATTGGGAATCGCGAATATCCCCGATCTCGCGTGGAGGGATTTGAACGCTTCACCGCGTATTGCTTGCGATTCCATGGCTCACTCCGACTCATTCCAACAGGCTCGGAGGCGGTTCGAGGCCAAGCTTCTCGAACAGTTCGCGCACTTCTCGCCTTTTTTCGGGAGTGTCGATCTTCGCCTCTTCCGGGTACTCGGCCCAGAAGAGAACGTCACGATAGTCCCGCTTCGCTACAGCGACGTTTTGCCGCAATTTCTCTTCGTTACCCGCGCTCAGCTTGAGGATGGCAAGCTGTACGCGTTCCCGCTCTCGTTCGTGCGCAGCGATGCCATACGTGTCGAGCACTTCCAGAACGCGCGTCCGGTTCCCCTTGGGAAAGCTTGCCCGAACCGATGCGAGTACGTCTTCGCGGGAATGCGCCATGTTGTGATTCGCGCCGGGTTCGCGCCAGCGATCAGTCGCCCGATTTGATGTTGTTGTCCTTGATGACTTTGGCCCAGCGGGTGATTTCCTTGCGGACGAGGGCATCGAGCCGGTCGGGGGGTCCGGCGAGTATGTCAATTCCCTGCGCCGACAGCTTGTCCGCAACATCGGCTGTCTTCACGGCCTTGGCGAGCTCGTCGTAGATACGCTTGGTCAGGGCCGGAGGCATGTTGGCCGGACCGAATATTCCCCACCACGTGTAAACCTCGAAGCCGGGCACCCCCTGGCTCGCGATCGGCTCGGCGCCCGGGAGCTTGGGATCGGGCTTGGCGGAAGTTACTGCGATTGCACGCACCCGACCGGAAGCCACATGAGGACTCACCAGAAACACCGATCCGATGGCAAGCGGAACTTGATTGCCGATCGCATCGTTCATCAGCGGGCCGCCGCCGCGATAGGGAACGTGATTGAACTCGACTCCCAACTGATTGCCGAGCTGCGCCATCGCCAGGTGGCCCAGGCTTCCCGCCCCGATCGTCCCGTAGGAGACGCTCCCGGCCTTGGCCGCCGCAACGACGTCCCGGAAAGACTTGTAAGGCTGGCTGACGTGAGTGACCAGCGCCATGCCGCCCGTCCCGACGAGCATGATCGGTGTGAGGTCTCGCAGCGTGTCGAACGGAAGATTCGGGATCAACGAGGGATTCACCGCGTGGGTGTCGAACACGACCCCGAGCGTGTAGCCGTCCGGGTCGGCTTTCGCTAACGCGGCGGTGCCGATCGATCCGGAGGCGCCGCCACGATTCTCGACGATGACCGTCTGACCGGTCTGCACGGTCAACTGCTGGGCGACGATGCGGGACACCTGATCGACCGAGCCGCCCGGCGGAAAAACGGCGATCAGCTTGACCGGCTTTGCGGGCCAGGTCTGCGCTGCTGCGCCCGGAGCGAGACCAATGGCAAGCGTCAATGCGAGTACCGATAACGCGATGCGGATGGTTTTCATGTGGACGTCGATTTTATCGTTGACTTGAGCGCTTCCGCTGCCTTGCTCGCGCTCACCAATACTCCTCGGGCGGGAAGCGATCGAATTGCGGCAAGTCATCCGTAATTTCATACCAGGGAGCCTTTGACCCAACGAAAATATGTACGGATGGCCGAACCCGGGGATCGCCGTCGATGCTCCCCGCAGGAATGCAAACCTCGTCAGCTTCGAGCACTGGCACGCTTGATCCGCAAACGCGGCAGAAGCTGCGGTAGACATTCGGTGAGGACTCGTAGCGGGAAATGGAGGGTTCGCCACGCAGCCACCGAAACGCGCTCGCGCTTCCATGGGCAAAGGCGCCAAAAGGCGCGCCATGGGCTTTACGGCACATCGAGCAATGGCAGAAATTGATGAGCTCGACAGGGCCGTCCAACTGCCATGCTACCGCACCACAAAGGCAGCTTCCGCTGATCAAAGTGCCTTATGCTCCTGCTGAGAGATCCAGATCACCACGTCCCACGCATTCCGAATTCCGATCACGAGCAGAAGAATCAGAGCCACGGCCACTCCGTGCATCGACAGACCGGCTTGCAACAAGAACCCGATGCCCGAGAGCAGAAGCAGCACGTAGCCTGCTATCGGCAAGCCGACAAACCAGATCCAGTCCAGAAACGGAAGCTGGCTGTGCCGCCATCGTTGGTGAGCTTTGGTGTATGCCAAATAGACCAGCGAACCGACTGCTCCAAAGCAAAGAAAGGCGCCAATTGCCATCGCAGGCAGATTCGGAACCAGGAAAACCGCTGCCACAACCAGCGTCGTGGTAAAAAAGACGGCGTTCGGCGAAATGAACGCCCTGACCCCAGTGGCTTGGTGGTTGGCCACAACGCGGGGACCTAAGGACACGACTACGAATAGGAGACCCGTCAAAGTCACACCGGCCGTGCCGATGAGCAAGTAGAACTCGTGCCACGTTTCCAACTGGTGCGTCCAAGCATCGTGCATAAGGAGACTAGGGCGCGGCTCCGCTAGTATCGACTAGCGACTTTGCTTCTTCGGTAGAGATGCGGCGTAGTCCAGACCACGGCGTACCCATTTGGCAAGTGCCGTCTCATCCGCAAGTCCACCAGCACCCACCAATAGCCAACCCTTCATCGGGCGACCCGTTATATCAAAGATGCGCGTTCCGGGTTCAGCCAGTGCCGACTCCGTTGTCTCTGGATCGATGCGAACGATAAGCTCATTTCCATGAATGCCGCAGCTCATGTTCCCGTGAAGAAGAAATGCAAGACCCCCGAACATCGTTTTCTCGGATAGCCCATCGCGTTTGCCAACTTGCCTGCGCACGCGCTCGGCGAGCTTCTCATCGAACGCCATTCGTGTTCCTTTCGATCAGCCGAGAAAAGGCACTTCAGGACGAACCCTACGGTGTTAGATCGGCTGCCTCGATGACCCGGGTATAGGGAATTTTGGCCTCGTCATTGAGTTGTTTGACCAATTCGGGGTTGGACGCCTCGAACAGGCACATGCAACGGGACTCCTGCGGGATGAAAGTGCTTCGGATGTAGCGCACGGGCTTGCCGGCGGCGGTGAGCCGCTTTCCCGTCTCGATCGCCGCCTTCTGGGCGGCAGCTAGTTGCTCCATTGTGATGCCGGGCAGATTTCGGTCGACCATGTAGACGGCCATTACGCATCTCCTAAGGTTGATTTGAAAGTTGCATCATGCCACGTGCCAAACGCCAAAAGCTCGGCACCGACCCTCAAGCCGGCTGCGGGCCTTCGTATCCCTCGATGATGACCAGATCGGCGGTCGACACAGGCTGCCGCAGTTTGATTGCCTCCTGGTATTCGGGCGACTTCCAGCAATCGACGGCCGCCTGATATGTAGGAAACTCGATCACCGCATTGCGGCTGCGGCTTGCCCCCTCGGGATTCTCGTAGCGCCCTGCCCGCACCAGGAAGCGGGCGCCGTACTTTTTCAAGGGCTCGGCGTTAGCCGCAATATATGCCTTGTACTTTTGCTCATCGGCGATGTCGACGCGTACGATCCAATAGCCCTTTGGCATAGGTTTCTCCTGTTGCTCTTGTTTAGTCCCAGTTGCCGCCTAACAGCGAAGGTAACTGGCGCCGAGCAGACACTGCGCAAGCGTTGGCGGCGAGGCATCCGTGTGGAGCGAGAGGTTAGCAAGCAGTGTCATCGAGAAACAGGCGAGGCATCCCGCTGCTCAATTGGCACAGGCCTTGCCAACAACCAAGTCTGATCTTGGTCCAGATGACGTTCGAACGAGAGTGCGGCATAGGCCAATGCGTCGTCAAGTTCCGATTGATCCAAGGTCTCTGCGGTAAAACTCTGCGTCCAAGTTCGGCTCGCAGCCTCATGCCGCAAGGTCATGCTCACAAATCGTCCGTCATGCACTACGTCCTCAACGAAGACTTGAATTCCATCCTTTTCGCCCATGAAGCCTGGCACCGCACTCGCTGGCCAACCGTTCCGGTAGTGTTGGATTAGCACCACACCAGACGGCTTTACGTGCCGCCGGCAGACCTGCAAGAGAGCCGCACGAGCCCCAGGAGCTGGCGCATGAATCAAGAACGATCCGAGTACCACGGCATCGAATGATATACCGAGCGATAGCTCTTCGATATCGGACAGCACCGTCGTCGCTCCGCGGATTTCCGCCAACATTTCAGAGGAATTATCAACTGCAGTGACACTGTAGCCCAATGCAAGCAGGGGATGGGTGATACGCCCTACGCCGGCTCCGAGCTCGAGAATGGACCCTCTTGGAGGAACGGCCGATGCAATGAGTGACGGCTCTACACCGGCGGGAAGCAGCTTCCATAACTCGACCGAACAACCATCTGGAGTCTGAGGCCCAGGGCCCGACCCGGCAAATCGAATTGTAGTTGCCATCGAATAGGCTAATTCAATCGCGTCTCGGTCCGGAAGGCAGGCTGTCGCACGACATTCATTCGCCTGTGTCGATTTGCGCGAGGGCTCTGCGGATCGAGCTCGCGTCGCCAGGTCGAACCAGACGCGCGGTTTCCCGGCCATTGCTTAGAAACACCAACGTTGGCCACAGCTTGATCTTGAAAGAACGCCCCAGCGGATGGCCGCTGGCGTCAGCAATTTTGATATGGCGTACACGCGAATGATCGGCAAAGGCGGAGGCGAGCAGCGGTTGGACGGCGCGACAATATCCGCACCACGGGCTGCCAAACTCGAGTACGGTGGGCCCGTCGAGCATGTCGACCTCCGCGCGCGGTGGTTCGATCGCCGCATACACTTCGTTCATCGCCATAGGATTGCGGGCTGCCTAACGACCAAGTTGAGCGGCCGGGGCAGTCTGGTGAAGGCAGCCACCATGCCTCACGATCCGCTAGCACGCGCTATTAGGCGTCATCAAGTGTCGTTCCTGACGCGTATGAGAATCCTCCTGACTTGAGTAAAGTCCCGTCGGTGCGAAGTAGACGCCATCTGTCCCCTTCGTTGTACAGAACCTGTCCGAGGTCGGGATAATGCACGACATCGCGTGGCGCCCGAGTGCCAACGATTAGATAGCTGCAAGCTCCCTTCGAACGGTTCAGAACCTGATGGGCGTTGGCCGTTCCCGCAGGCCAGCACGCCGCATCGCCGGGCTGAAGCAGATGGGCACCGTCCTCTTCGATTACAGTCGCCTCGCCGGAGAGCATATAGAGAAATTCGTCTTCCTCTTCATGCCAGTGCCGGTTGGAGGAGCGGGACCCTGCTCGCAGCGTCTCGACATAGGCGCCGAACTGAGTCAATCCGCCTACTTCGGAATAGCGCAACAACTCGAAGGCGCCGTAGTGCTCTGCCCGGTTCTCTGTGCCCTGGTCGTTCTGTGGCTCATCTTTTCGAATGATCATCTCTTTCCCCTCCCGGTGGGAAAGGTTGCGCCACCCTCGACATGGGCCGTCCTCTTGACAGGGTTGACCTGAACACTCCTCATCCGCGCTAAATCGATCATCAAACCGCCGTCGCACACACCTTTGCCGGCGATGTTATGGCCTCCAGCGCGTACTGAAACAAGAAGGTTATGATCCCGGGCAAATCTCACACCGCCTATGACGTCGGCCACACCGGCGCAACGGACGATAAGCGCCGGATGCTTGTCAACCAAGCCGTTCCAGACTCTGCGGGTCGCATCGTACCCGGCATAGTCAGGAAGGAGGAGCTTACCGCGCAGCCTTGCCCTGAATTCTCTGACGGCAGAGTCGCCGAGGACAATCCGTGCTTTACTGAGTGTCGCAACTTCTATGTCTGACATAAGTCACATGCTGAAGCTGGGTTCGCTCACTTTTGATTTATCGACCCTGGCTCAGCTGCCTAACGAACCAAGCTAACCGGCGCCGAGCAGATGGCGCGCCAGCACCGCCGGCGAGGCGTCCGGGTTGACCGAGAGGTCAGGTATCGCGACGCCCAAACTACTCGGACCCCTTGACAATTCTATCTGGGACGTCGGTCGCATTCTGTAGCGCTTGTTCAAGATTTAGGTTCCTCGTCGACTTGCACTGGCTCGCAAGGTTCTGCCCAAGATCGTACGGCATAAACGCATACGCTTTCCCAGCTAGCACAAAGCCCGGATGAAACGTGGGATGGATTTTCTCGGTAATGCTCGCAAACAATACGCCATTGACCGCATAGCGTTGATACGCAGAACGAGACACGCGGCGCTCAATCGAGAATGCTTTGTCGGGATGCGCGGAGTCAAGTACGAGAATACGGCATTTCACACCGCCCAAAAGAACATCGAGAAACGACATTGCTCACCTCCTCGTCTAAATATCAGCGATGCCTAACGAACCAAGCTAACCGACGCGACGAAGGACGGCGCGTAGCGCCGCCGGCGAGGCGTCCGGGTTGAGCGAGAGGTTAGGCGTCACGTCTTGCCCCACGAAATATGCTCGAACTCAAGGGGCATTTGAAGCCACGAGTGCTTTCTGCGCTCGTAGACCGACACGGTTGGCGACGGAAAGGCAGGATCTGCGAAGGCACCGACCGGTACGGCCACTAAACCGTCGCTCCCTTCGGCGGTGTAGTAGACCGTGGCACCACACTCGGGACAGAAGCGAAACGTGAACTTCGTTCCCTCATCGCCCACTCGAACGTACTCAGTTGCGGCGCCAGTGACCTTGAATCCCGAACGCCCGAAACGAGCCTGCTCACCGAATGTGCTGCCAGTTCGCTTCTGACAGGCCAGACAGTGGCATACAGATACTCGAAGAGGCTCTCCGTGTACTTCAATCTGAAGCTCGCCGCAGGAGCATGAAGCAGTGCGTTTGCTCATGGTGCTGAACTGGACAAAGGAAGGGGCAATTGTGACGCCTAACGATCCAAGCTAACCGGCGCCGAGCGGACGGCGCGCCAGCGCCGCCGGCGAGGCGTCCGGGTTGAGCGAGAGGTTAGACCTCATTTCAGGGACGAGAGATAGTTCGCTACGATCTCGATATCGTTACTGGTGGAGGGCATCTCCGCAGAAGGATGCACTCGGCGACCCGCAGCGAATCCTTCAAGTTGAGCAACAAGGTACCCGGTCGATTGCCCCGCAAGTCGCGGGACTGAATCGGCCCCCGAAAACGTGCCTTGATGGCATACCGCACATTTCAATTCATTTACTCTTGTTTCTCCGGCGGCCGTATTAACGGGATCCGTCGTATGAATGCCGGTGATCGGTGCTTTCGACGCGAAATAGTCCGCAATGTCTGCAATGTCCCGCGCCGAAAGGTTCGCGACATTTGTTTTCATCGTCGGATCGGGTCTTTTTCCCGTCTTGTACGCGGTTGTCGCAGCCACCAGGTACTTGGCTGGTTGAGCCTCCAATAGCGGGACAGCGGCCATGACGTTTCCCGCCTTGTGGCACAACAAGCAAAGCTGCGCCTTCTTTTCTCCTGCCTTCGCGTCGGCACCGGCTTCAAACGAAACAGCTGCAAGAATCAACACGAGAAGTATCTGCATTGGCGCCTCGACTTTCGGAATGAGGCATAACGAACCAAGCTAACCGGCGCGCCGGGAAGGCGGGCGCGCGAGAATGTTCGAGCGCGCGCCCGCCGGCGGCGCGTCCGGGTTGAGCGAGAGGTTAGGCCACACGCCGCTGGCATTCACGATCGACGACAGAGAGGCGAGCATGCGCCGCGACGTGAGCCCTTGCAACTCGGCTGCGAGCTGCGCGCCAACGCGCCGCGTTCGCGCCGATGCAGGAGCATAACCGCCACGGCGCATCGAGACGCGCGTTGTAGCCGGCTACCAAGCGAAGCGTGCTGAGCGCGCCGCGCTGGAGCGCGCACCGCGCGACTGTGCATTCGGCGCCGCGGCCATGTAGAGCGCGGCGCGCGTGCGACAACTGGAATGCGCCCACCCGGCGCGACGGTGGCAAGGTGGGATGCGGTATTCACGGACTCTCGCGTGGGGCCTAACTAGAAATAGACGTCTTAATTGACGGGAAATAAAACGTCATTGCCCTTCCATCATGCCAAAGCAATGCGAAAAGACGCACAAAACCAATGTTGGATGTCCAATTATAATAGTACGTCCTAATGGCGACCGGCATGATCTTCGAGCCCGCCAAATCATTCTGCGCCGACGCATCGCACGCGACAATGGCCAATTCTGCGACGTCGGGCGCCGCAGCGTTCCCATGTTTCGCGGACGTTCCCCTGGGCTAATTCAAATCGATCGCGTGCCGCTTGAGATCGTCCAGCGCGACGACCGCGAGCGCTTCTTCGTGCGTGGCCGAGATTACGACGGGTGGCGCGACGCCGGCATCGAGCGCCTCGCGCCAGCGTCCGGCGCAGAGGCACCAGCGATCGCCGGGCTTCAATCCGGGAAAACCGACTTCCGGCTGCGGCGTGGACAGGTCGTTGCCGCGTTCCGCGGAGAACGCAAGGAATTTGGCGGTCATGCGCGCGCAGACGACGTGCAGACCGAGGTCGTCAGGACCCGTGTTACAGCAGCCGTCGCGGAAAAAGCCGGTGCGCGGCTCGACCGAGCAGGGCTCGAGTCGACCGCCCAACACATTGGCGTCGTCGGCCATGGCGCTCAGGGTTTCAGCGCACGATAAAGAAACGGCAGGCTCACGTCCATGCGATAGTCGATGTCGGAGTGATTGTCGTCGAACTCTTCATAGGTATGGCGGATGCCGGCTTGAGCGAGCCGCTTGGACAGCACGCGTGTGCCGTAGTGGATGTGGTACTGATCGCGCCAGCCGCAATCGACGTAGAGGCCCCTGAGCGACTTGAGGTTCGCCTTGTACCTGTCGACGAGCAGGATCGGATCGTGCTCGAGCCAACGCCTCCAGCGCTTTTCGATAAGCTCGCCCGTCTCGAGGTTAAACGGGAGACGGAAGCCCAACGGTAACTTGGGATCCGGATCGTAGGTCGCGGCCATGCACAGGTTCATGATGCAATGCCCCTCAGCGTGCGAAAGTTTTTCCTTGCCCCACACGTTGTCTAGGAAACGCTTCACGCGGCCGTCGTCGAGTCCTTCGGCCAGACCCTTGCGCGTGCCGGCGGCCAGCGCGTCGTAGCGGCCGGCCCGCCGCTTCGGAATGCGATACTTGGTGAGCTCGTTCAACGTATTGGGCCAATCGTGCCAGTAGACGAAGTCGAAGTACGAATCGCCGGAGTGGTCGGCGACGGCGCCCCAATGCTGAGCGTATTTCATGCCATGAATAATCGCGCCATAGCCGCCCGACGATTTGCCGAAGCAGCCGCGGTGATCGCGGCTGCTAAGCGTATGGAACTCGCGGTCGACGAACGGGATGAGCTCGCGCGTCAGATAATCGGCGTAGTTGCCGATCGCCGACGAGTTGACGTACTGGTTGCCGCCCAGTGCGGTGAAGCAATCCGGAAATACGAGGATTGCAGGCCCCATCTTGCGATCGTGGATCAGGCGCGCGACGCGCTCGGGCACATTATCGGCGAATGGTCGCCAGCCGGTGTGCGCAAGGCCCGAGCCGGTGAAGCCGACCAGATCGAACAACACCGGAAAGCGCCGGCCGGGGCCGCTCTTGCCGGCGGTTGCACCGGCGTCATAGTGCGGCGGCAGCCAGACGGCGAGTTTGCGCAGGTGAGGATCGCCGAGCAGGTTGTCCTTGAGCACTTTCGATTCGTGTTCCAGAACGACGAGCGTGCCGGACTTGCCGGCGAAGCGCTTGATGGCCATCGATTCCCCCGGGGTGAGCGCTGGCGGCATTGTAGCGCGGCGGGCGCGGCACGCTTGAAGTGGCGAGACGCAGGCGCTAGCATGAAAATTGCTCCTGAAAGCGAAGGGCCCCACGAGCTGGGGATCGCACAAGGCAAATCGCGGTCGGGACCGACACGCTGACCGTCAAGCAAAATGCGGCGGTGTAAGGAGGAACTTATGAGCAAGGCATCCTGTTACCTCTTGGCTGGTGTCGCCGTATGCGCATTGCTCTGCGCTGGTTCCTCTGCCGCGAGCCGGCCTTCGATGGCTGAGTGCTTCGAGGGCTCCGATTTCATCGCCAACGCTGCGCTTTCACGTGACGCCGGCATGTCCTCGGCAGCGTTCATCGGCCGCATGGAGCAGGACTTCGTCGTGATCCAGGACTTTCCCAGCGAGCTGCGCTGGTTCGTGCGCGACGCCGATGACGAGGCGTTCCTGCTCGAGTCGGCGCGCGAGGTGTTCGCCCATCCGGGTGCGGCGGAAAGCCACCGGCGAACGTTCCTGCAGGTCTGTATCGATCGGATGGCGGGCTGAGGCGAGCGTCGCGGACGTGCTCCCGGGCTTCGCTGCGCTCAGCCCGGGCTACGCGCGAAGCGCGATGCCCGGGGCCGCGCGTAGATCGCCCGACGTGTTCCCGGGTTTCGCTACGCTCAGCCCGGGCTACGGGCAACCCGGGCTACGCGAGCGGTTCGAGCTTGCCGAGCAGCGTCGGAATGAGCTCCGTGACGGTCGGGTGGATGTGCATTGCGCGCTGGATCACCGTGTAGGGCTTGTCCGCGTACATGACGTCGAGGAGCGAGTGGATGATCTCGTCGCCGTCGATGCCAAGGATCGACGCGCCGAGAATCCGCTTGGTTTCCGCATCGACGATAACGCGCATGAACCCTGACATCTCACCGCGCTCGCGCGCGCGGCCGACGCGCGTCATCGGCATGGTTGCGACGAGCGCCTTGCGGGCCGCGGCGCGAACCTCCTTTTCTGTCATGCCGGCGCGGCCGAGCGGCGGGTCGATGAAAAGTGCGTAGGTCCCGATGCGGTCGCTCACGCGCCGCGACTCGCCATCGAGCAGGTTCGCGGCGATGATCTCGTAGTCGTTGTACGAGGTATGGGTGAACGCGCCGCGCCCGTTGACGTCGCCAAGCGCCCAAATGCCCGGAACGTTGGTGCGCAGCTGTTCGTCGACGGTGATGTAGCCGCGGGCGTCGGTCGCGATGCCGGCCTTGTCTAGTCCGAGGTCGTCCGTGTTCGGCACCCGGCCGACCGCGAGCAGGACATGCGTGCCCGCAATCTCCCGCGGCTCCTCGTCGCAGCTTACGTTCACGACGATGCCGTCGCCATGGCGCTCGAACGCGACGCATTTGGCGTTCAACCGGAAGGCGATGTCTTCGCCTTCGAGGATCGCCTGGACCGCCGCCGAGACATCTTCGTCCTCGCGGCCGATCAGCCGGGCGCCCATCTCGATGACAGTGACGCGGCTCCCGAAGCGGCGGTACATCTGTGCGAATTCGAGCCCGACGTAGCTGCCGCCGACGATAACGAGGTGCTCCGGCAGGAAGTCGACGTGCATGATCGTCGAATTGGTCAGATACGGGACCTCGGCGACCCCGGGCATGTCTGGCACCAACGCGCGGCCGCCGACGTTGATGAAGATCTGCTTCGCCTCGAGCAACCGGTCCCCGACGCGGATCGTCTTCGGGCCCTCGAAGCGGGCATGTCCCTGAATCATCGTCAAACCGGACGTCTCGCCGAGCCAGCGCGTCAGACCATCGGTGGAATGGCGCACAACGGAATCCTTGCGCTTTTTCACCTCTGCCATGTCGACGCGAATCGGCGCATCGATCGTCACCCCGAAGTCGCCGCCGCGGCGCGCGACATAGGCGGCTCTCGCACTGGCGATCAGCGTCTTGGTCGGAATGCAGCCGTTGTTGACGCAGGTGCCGCCGATGAGCTTGCGCTCGATGATCGCGGTGTTGCGGCCGGCGGTGGCAAGCCGCACCGCGAGCGAAGGCCCGGCCTGCCCGGTGCCGATGACGATGGCGTCGAAACGTTCGGTCATGGTCCCTCCTGCAAAATCGCCTCCCCGCTAGCGGGTCGAGGGATTTCGTGTAGTCGCGGACACAAGGCCGCAGATTACAGCACGGTCTCGCAACGCCGCGACAGGCGCATTGCGCCGTTGATCGATATACCAGAACGTGCACGCCGTGAACGCCATCTTCGGAACGGCGAAATCATCCGCGGTCCGGTATCGGAAGAGCACAGTTGCCGATTAGCCGAGCGCGAGATTCCGCTGCACGGCAGCCGTCATGCGCCGGCGCCCCGTCGCGTCTCCGTAGACGATGCGGCACCGCCTATGGCGGTCATCCGTACCAGCTCGCGCACCAGGCGCGCGACGTCCTTCTGCCCGCGCAAGAACAGATCGGCGGCGCTGTTCGGGTCGTGCTCCACGCGCACGGAGAGGATGGCCGGCGAGCGCAGGCGGAAAACCGCTTCGTCGGACGCGTCGTCGCCGACATAGAGCGCGCGGTCGCAGTGCGACTGCGCCAGCAGGGCGGAGAGCGCCTCGCCCTTGTGCGGCGCGCCGGGCGGCAGGAGATTGAGCACGAACTTGCCATCGAGCAGTGTCGGCGGGGGCAGGAGTCGGCCCGTGCGGCCGACCAGCATTCTCCGCGCAGCGCCCTGGTCGCGGGCGTGACGAAAGTGGAACGTCAGCGAGCAGGTCTTGTCCTCGAGCACGATACCCGCGACCTCGCGCCACACCTCGGCTGTGGTAGAGAGCTCATCGAGCCACGCCCGGCAGACGCGAGCGCAGTGCGCCGAGGCTTCCTCGAAGCCGGGCACACCCTCGGCGCCGTGATTGCCGACAAGATAACGCGGGGCGAAGCCGAGCATAGGCCGCGCGTCCTCGATGGCGCGCCCGGTGATGATCGCCACCGCAGCACGCTGCGAGAGCGCGCTCAAGCCCTGCTGGACCTCGTTAGGCACCCGCGCGTCCCACGGCCGGTCGACGATCGGAGCCAGCGTGCCGTCGATATCGAACGCGAGCAGCGTCTTGCTCGTTACGAACGCGCCGATGCGCGTCAACCCGTCGGGGGATAGCGCGTACTTCACTTCACTTCGACCCCCGCCGTGCGCTGGTGCGCGTAGATTCGCTCGGAGACGCGCTGCCGCTGCCGCAACCGCGCAGCGTCGAGCAGCATGGCGCCTGCCCAGCGATAGACATTGAACTCCTGCACCAGCCGCCGCATGCTGCGCATGCGCACGCGCTGCTCGTCGGCGGGCATGGTCAATGCCCGATACAACGCGTGCGCGCACTGCTCGCTGTGATACGGGTTGACAAGCAGCGCATCGTGCAGCTCGCGCGCCGCGCCGGTAAACTGCGACAGCACGAGCACGCCCTGCTCGTCGTCGCGGGAGGCGATGAACTCCTTGGCGACCAGGTTCATGCCGTCGTGCAGGCTGGTCACGACGCACACGTCAGCGGCGCGATAGTATTCGTTGACGATCGGCGGCTCGTGATGCTCGATCTTGAGCCGGATCGGCTCCCAGCCCCCGCGCCCGAAGCGCGCGTTCACCCTTCCGGCCAGCGCCCGTACGCGCGACTCGAAGTTCTGATACTCGTCGAGCGACGAGCGCGAGGGCGCCGCGATCTGGATGAACACGAAGCGGTCGATGAATTCGGGGCGAAGCTCGAGCAGGCGCTCGATCGCGCCAAAGCGCTCGAGGATGCCCTTGGTGTAGTCCATCCGGTCGACGCCGATACCGATCAGCACATCGTCGCGCAGCTGCTCGATTCGCTGCACCTTGGCGCGGCACAGCGGCACGGAAAGCTGCGACTCGACCCACTCCGGCGGCCATTGGATCGAGATCGGGTAGTGCTCGACCTGCGTAAGATGACCGCCGTGGGTGATCGTCGATGATTCGCGCTCGATGCGCGCTTCGAGATAGCGGTCGACGGTCTCGACGAAATTCTGGCAATGGAAGCGCGTATGGAAGCCGAGGATCGTGCTGCCGAGAAGACCATCGAGCAGCTCTTCGCGCCACGGGCAGATGCCGAACGACTCGGGGTTCGGCCACGGAATGTGCCAGAAGGTGATGATCGTCGCCTTGGGCAGCCGTTCGCGGATCAGCCGCGGCAACAGCGCAAAATGATAATCCTGCACCAGCACCACGGGATCGTCGGTGCGCGCTTCGGAGCGCAAGGTGTCGGCGAAGCGCCGGTTCACGCGCACGTACTGCTCCCAGTCGGGCGTGCGGAATACCGGCCGCACGTGCGCGATATGGCACAGCGGCCACAGCCCTTCGTTGGCGAAGCCGTAGTAGTAACCCTGTTCTTCCTCGCGGGTGAGCCATACCCGGCGCAGCGTGTAGCTCGGCTTTTCCGGCGGCACGCGCAAGCGGCCGTGCTCGTCGGCCGTGTCGCGATCGGCGCTGCCGCTGCCGTGCGCGATCCATGTTCCCGAACATGCGCGCATGACGGGCTCCATCGCGGTCACGAGTCCGCTCGCGGGTCGCTGCAGCTTGATGCCCTCGTCGGTATGCACGTGGAGGAACGGTTCGCGGTTCGAGACCACCAGGATCTCGTCGCCCAGCAGCTTTTCGCGCAGCACGCCGCGCAGCATTTCCGGGCTCCAGGTCGCGCTGCGGTCGGGATTGCGCCGGGAGAGATCGAGGTCGCGCAGCATCGCACGCAGGTCGCTCGCGAGCGGATGCAGGTCGTCCGATGCCGGCTGTGCGAACGGCTGCACGATGCCTTCCCCGCGCAACAGCGCGCGTACACCGGCGACCCAGCCACGCCACGACAGATGGGCGATGAACACTGTCACCAGAGATACGACGACGCCCAGCACGACGAACAAGCCGATCAGATAGCGGCGTGTGTCGGCGCTTCGCCGCTCGACGAAGCTCATGTCGTGCACGAGGATCAGCGAGCCGATGCGGTCGTTCCCCTGATAAAGCGGGTATTGCACGACGTGCAGCGGACCCTGCTTGAGCCGCACGATCGAGTGCTCCTCGTCGGTGCCCAGCGGCGGCTTGCAGCCGAGCGACGAGGGATACGTCGCCGTTTGATAGCGCAGTTTGCCGGACTCGTCGCAGAAAGCCAGCGCGTACAGCCGCTCGTCCTGCAGCGCGCGCGTGAACAGCGTATTGATCTTGCCCGAGGCTCCCTGTTCGACCAGCTCGGCGAGTTGATCCTCCATCGTGTTGGCGATCAGCTGCGAGCGGATGTCGAGGTCGCTCACCCACCAGCGCAGCGTGAGCCGATCGACCAGCGGCACCAGCGCGTAGGCGAGGAGGGCGAGCGTCACCACCAACGGCGCGATGAACCGCAGCGACAGGCGTATGGAGCGAATTCTGTCTTGGGCGCTCATCGGTTCTCCAAGGCCGTGAGTCTACAGCCAGTGCAACTTGAAGTCGGACAATGCCACCGCGTTTTTGTGCCGGGCACAGGTAAATATTACAAAACGAGCCGACCCGCAACAGCCTCGACGGAAGCGCGAACTACCAACGCGAGAGGAATCAGGCGCGCCTCCCTTCGAGCTACGTCTGCCCGGTGAAGGATAACGCAACGATCGTGCCGATCAAACCGTTGCGGGGGCGCGCCGGTTCAGCCGGCGGTGCCGCCCATGGGGTTTCGTGGGTGCGAATGTATTCGCACAAGGGTGTCGATCGGGTCGCCACGGCCGAATGAATTCGGCCCTATGAACACAAGCGTCGCTTGGACCGCCCTGGCCGAATGAATTCGGCCCTACGAACATCGACGTTTTTCATAGGTGCGAATGTATTCGCACAGTGCCCGTCGTCAGCGCTCGAGGATCGCCGTCACGCCCATGCCGCCCGCGGTGCAAATCGAGATCAGTCCGCGGCCGGAGCCGCGCTCGGCAAGCTGTTTGGCAAGCGCGCCGACGATGCGCGCGCCGGTCGCCGCAAAAGGATGTCCCAGCGCGACGCTGCCGCCCTTCGGATTGAGCTTGGCCCGATCGATACTGCCCAGCGGTCCGGATCGCTTCAACCTGGTGCGGCAATATTCCGCCGACTCCCATGCCTTGAGCGTGCAGAGCACTTGCGCGGCAAACGCTTCGTGTATTTCGTAGATGTCGAAGTCCTGCAACGTGATTCCGGCGCGGTCGAGCATCGCCGGCACGGCGTAGGTGGGCGCCATCAGCAGGCCCTCGCGCGGGCCGGCCAGGCCGGCATAGTCGACCGCAGCGACTGCTGAGTGCACGAGCCAGGCCTGGATCGGGACGCCACGCGCTTGCGCCCAAGTCTCGGAAGCCAGCAGAACGCATGACGCGCCGTCGGTCAGTGGTGTGCTGTTGCCCGCGGTCAGTGTGCCGGCCGCGCTCCGGTCGTATACCGGCTTCAGCGCGGCGAGCTTGTCGAGGCTCGTGTCGCTGCGCACGTTGTTGTCGCTCGCGAGGCCGCCGTACGGCACGACCAGGTCGGCGTAAAAGCCCGCGCGCCACGCGCGCGCCGCGTTGACATGACTCTGGAAGGCGAGCTCGTCCTGTTCCGCGCGGCCGATTTTCCACTCCTTGGCCATCAACTCGCAGTGCTCGCCCATCGACAGGCCCGTGCGCGGCTCGCCCACCGTCGGCGCGGACGGCTTGAGGTCACGCGGGCGCAAGCGGAGCCAGGGCCGAAGGCGCGCGCCAAGCGTCTTTCCGCGCGCGCTGTCGCGGACGATGCGCGCAAGCGGCTTGCTGTAGACGATCGGAGCGTCGCTGGTCGTATCGACCCCGCCGGCGATCGCCGCTTCGATTTCGCCGCGGGCGATCCGCTGTGCAAGCTGCACGGTCGTCGTCAGACTGGTGCCGCAGGCGCGCTGCACATCGTACGCAGGCGTATGCGGATGAAGGCCCGCCCCCTGCGTGGCTTCGCGCGTAAGGTTCCAGTCGCGCGAATGCTTGATGACGGCGCCGGCGGCGACCTCTCCCAGCTTTTCACCACGCAGACTGAACTTGTCGACCAGGGCCGAGAGCGCCGCCGTGAGCATGTCCTGATTGGAGGCGTCTCCGTAAGCGGTGTTGCTGCGGGCGAAGGGAATGCGCGCGCTGCCGACGATCGCGACGCGCCGGAGAACATCGGCCATGGAACCCTCCGCTAGGAAAAGCTGCAGGGCATCTATGCTACGCCGTGACGCCCGCGCGCGGCAGCCTGCGGTAATTCCGTCGCGGCTATTGGATCTTGATGCTCGACGTGATGGACGCGATGACCCCGGAGGCTTTCTGGAAAGCCTCGTTGTCCATGCCCTGGATCCGATGCCGGCGCGCGATGTAAGCGAAGTCCGTATAAGCGGTCCAGACGTCCCCCTTCTCGTCCTCGAACACCAGCAGTCTCACCGGCCAGTCGAGCCCGGCAACCGGATTGGCCTTAATGAACAGCGTGCCCAGCGGTGGATTGCCGAATACCAGCAGCGTAGACGGACGGAGCTTGATTCCGGCATCCGCTGCGAGCTTGGCTTGATCGATCGCCATGAAGAACATGATGCCCTTGCTCGTCAGATCCTGCTTCACGCGAGCGATCGTCTCGGCCATCGAATACGCGCTCTTGACCTTGACGATGCCGTCTTCCGGCGCCTGGGCCGGTGGGGCTGCGCCGATTCCTTGCGCGAGGGCGCCTGACGCCGCGCACAGCGCGAAGGCGAGACATGCGATGGGAACAGATTTGATGATGCGATTGAACATGGATTCTCCTTTGGGTAGTTGACCGCGCCACGGGGCGCAAGCTTCGGATCAGACTCTTGATGGCGCCGGCTCCCGGGCCCGCTGCCACGGCCAGCGGCCTTCGAGCTCCAGCGCCAGGCTCCAGCTCAAGAACGTGCGGATGGCCACGATCATGGCCAGCACGATCAGGCTATCCATCGTCGGCGTAAACGCCACCGTGCGCACGATATCCGCGGCGACCAGCACCTCGAGCCCGAGCAAAATAGCGCGGCCGAGATCCTGGCGGTAGCGCTGATAACGGGTCGCGTCGACCTTCTTCGGTGCCACAAGATAACGGGCGCTTGCAATAACGAGACCACCGACGATGAGAATCACGCCGGCGATCTCCGCGGCATTGCCGGCCAGCTCCACGAATTCCCGGATTTGCATGGCGCGTTAGCTGCGCGACGTCAGGCAGTTCGCGCCGCGATCGGCACGGGCGCGGCCATCTTCAGCCGGAATGCGAGTAACGCGGCGAGCAGCAGCGCTGCGCCGATGCCGGCGACACACGCGGCCCAGCCGAAGCGGTCGAAAAGTTGGCCGAGGACGATGCTGCCGACGATACCGCCCAGAAAGTAGCAGGCAAGATAGATGCCGCTCGCCGATCCGCGGTCGGTCGTCGCCGCACGACCGACGAATCCGGTCGCAGTCGCTTGCGCAAAGAACGTTCCCACGCCGACCAGCATCAAGCCGGCGATGACCGCGACAAGATGCGGCAGGAGCAGCAGCGGCAGACCCGCGCCCGCGAGCGACAGCGCGCCCCAGAAGGTCGGCCGCGTGCCGAAGCGCTCCACCGCGCGGCCCGCCAACGGTGTCGTGACGATCGATGGCAGGAACACGAAGTAGACGAATCCGACCGCCATGCGGCTCAAGCTCAAGGGCTCGCGCACGAGCACGAAGTTCACATAGGTGAAGGTCCCGATGAACGCAAAAAGGATCAGGAAGCCGATGCCGAAGCTCGCCCGCAAGGGCGCGTTGCGCAGATGCTCGGCCCAGATCGAGAGCGGCGAGCGCGCGGGCGTTGCGACCGCGAGCATCGGAGGGGTCCGGCCGAGCGTGAAATAGACGAGAACGGCCCCGGCGAGATTGAGCGCGGCAAAGAGATAGAAGTTACCGGCGAGTCCGAAGTGGTCGACGAACGCGGCCGACATGAGGCGCCCGAAAAGGTTGCTCGCGACGTTCCCGGTGATGTACGCGGCGAAAGCGCCCGCGGTATCGGTCGCGCTGCAATGTTCGGCCAGGTAGGACAGCGTCAGCGCGAAGGCCGTCGACATGCATAATCCCTGCGCAATGCGCAGGAAGGTAAATGTGGTGAGGTCGGGCGCGACGGCCAGCAAGGCCGTCGGAATCGAGAGCAGAATCAGGCTCGCCAGGATGCCCCGCCGGCGATCGATGCGGTGGCTGAAGAACGCCACGGCCAGCCCGGCCACAGCCATGCCGATCGTGCTTGCGTTGACGGCGAAGCCGATGGCAGCGGGGCTGACCTGATAGGCCTTGGCAAGCGATGGCAGGATGGCCTGCGTCGCAAACAAGTCGACGACCGTGAGAAAAGCGGTCAAGCCGATGACGAACGAGCGCAGGAGCGCACGCGTCGAACCGCTACTCGCATGCTCATCTGTCGCACGGACCCGGGTGCTGCTCGTCATGATCGACATTCCTTCATTGCCTTTGGCGGCCGAGAGCGCAGCGGCGGTCGATATTGGGCCGCGTCGCGCTCTCGGTCGAACCCGCGCATGCGGGTGTTACATCATGTGCTGGTCCTTCATGTTCTCGACCGGAAACAAGTCGACCGAGATCAGCACCGCAGGAACATTGCCAGTGTTCTGCCACCAGTGCGATGTGCCCTTCTTTTCCGACGCCACATCGCCAGCCTTGTGCGTGATCGGCGTGGCGCAGTTGCTGGCATATTCGACGATCTCGCCGGACACGATGTAGATCATCGCCGGGCGATTGTCGTGACTGTGCCAGGGGACGATGCCGCCCGGCTTGACGTCGAGTTGGCGCAGTCGGAATTGCCGGCCATTGACTGCCGCCGGCTCCTTGGAAAGATCGGTGGTGGCGCGCACCACATCAGTCACGTCCTTGGCCGCGGCGGTGCTGGGCTTCTGGCCCTGACCGTCGGCGACCTTCTTGTCCGCGGGGCATTCGCCGGCATTCGCCATCGTGGCGGCGAGCGACATTGCACCCGCAACGACT